>Ga0208609_100293_pt1 | contig 20664 bp, 18 predicted proteins | sample SubbioR11_8A_Apr_FD_184813 | JGI IMG/M metagenome (GOLD analysis project Ga0208609, IMG submission 184813) | Serpentinite rock and fluid subsurface biosphere microbial communities from McLaughlin Reserve, California, USA - CR11_8A_Apr (SPAdes) | ecosystem: Environmental > Terrestrial > Deep...
GGATTTGGGTGATCCGGCACCTGCCGTGTCCGACTCCGCTACGGGCAGCGGCCGGCCAAGGCACTGGGCGGCGCTGCGCGCGAACGACGCACAGTCACGCATGCCCGCGAGCACTGCAGCCAACGGTCGCCGGTCGCCGTCGCTGCGTGAACCGGATCGACGAGAAGAAGGGACTCGCTGCGAAATGAAGTCAGAAGCCAAGCCGACGATCGACCCGAACCTGGCGCTGTTCGAGCGCGCGCAGCGAAGCATCCCCGGTGGCGTGAACTCGCCGGTGCGCGCCTTCCGCTCGGTGGGCGGCACGCCGCGCTTCATCGCCCGCGCCGCCGGCGCGCACTTCTGGGATGCCGCCGGCGCACGCTACATCGACTACATCGGCTCCTGGGGGCCGATGATCGTCGGCCACGCGCACCCCGAAGTGGTGGCGGCGATGCACGCGGCGATCGAGCGCGGTCTGTCCTACGGCGCGCCGACCGAGGCCGAGGTCGAGATCGCCGAAGAACTGATCCGGCTGGTGCCGTCGCTCGAGCAGGTGCGGCTGGTGTCCTCGGGCACCGAGGCGGCGATGAGCGCGCTGCGTCTGGCGCGGGGCGCAACCGCCGGCGCCGGCGGCCAGGGGCGGCGCAAGATCGTCAAGTTCGAGGGCTGCTACCACGGCCACGCCGACAGCCTGCTGGTGAAGGCCGGTTCGGGCCTGCTGACGCTCGGCCATCCGTCGAGCGCCGGGGTGCCGGCCGACATCGCGCAGCACACGCTGGTGCTCGACTACAACGACTGCCAGCAGCTCGAGGACGCGTTCAAGGCGCACGGCGACGACATCGCCTGCGTGATGGTCGAGGCGATCGCCGGCAACATGAACCTGGTGCGGGCCACGCCGGAGTTCCTGCGCACGATGCGCGCCCTGTGCACCCGCCACGGCGCGCTGCTCGCCTTCGACGAGGTGATGACCGGTTTTCGCGTCGCGCTCGGCGGCGCGCAGGCGCTCTACGGCATCGACCCCGACCTCACCGTACTCGGCAAGGTGATCGGCGGCGGCATGCCGGTGGCGGCCTTCGGCGGTAAACGCGAGATCATGAAGCACCTGGCGCCGCTGGGCGGCGTCTACCAGGCGGGCACGCTGTCCGGCAACCCGGTCGCTGTGGCCTGCGGCCTGGCGACGCTGAAGCTCGTCCAGCGGCCGGGTTTCTACGAGGCGCTGTCGGCGCGCACGCTCGAGCTGACGCAGGGGCTGGTGGCCGCGGCCCGAGCCAGCGGCGTGCCGTTCTGCGCCGATGCAGCCGGCGGCATGTTCGGCCTGTACTTCGCCGCCGCGGCGCCGCAGAACTACGCCCAGGTCATGGCGATGGACAAGAGCCGCTTCAACGCCTTCTTCCATGCGATGCTGGCGCGCGGCGTGTACTTGGCACCGTCGGCCTACGAGGCCGGATTCGTGTCGGCCGCGCACGACAACGCCACGATCGATCGGACGCTGGCGACGGCGCGCGACGCCTTCGCGGCGATCGCCTGATCCGACCGGCCGGCAGCGGAACCTGGCCCGCCCCATGGAGGACCAACTCGGCATGCTCTCGAAGCTGAACGCGCGGACCGTCGGTTGGCTGCGCCTGGCCGTCGCCACGCTGGTGGCGATGCTGCTGGCAACCGCTACGGCGCAGGCGCAGCCGGTGCGCGACCACCACGCCGAGGCGGAACTGGTGGCAGCCACCGATGCGATCGTCGCCGGCCAGCCGCTGCAGGTCGGGCTGCGCATCCGCCACGATCGCGGCTGGCACACCTACTGGCAGGTGCCCGGAGACTCCGGGTTGCCGACCCGGATCACCTGGTCGCTGCCGCCGGGCTGGAGCGCCGGCGCGATCGAGTGGCCGGTGCCGCAGCGCTTCCCGGTCGGGCCGCTGATGAACTTCGGCTACGACGGCGAGCTGCTGCTGCCGGTGCAACTGGCGCCGCCGGCCGATCTCGCCTCCGGCCAGACGGTCGAACTGCGGGCGCGCGCCGACTGGCTGATCTGCGCCGATGTCTGCATTCCGGGCGGCGCCGACCTGTCGCTCGCTCTGCCGGTGCGTGCACAGGCTGCGCCGTCGCGACACTCGGCGCTGTTTGCCGCCACCCGCGCGCAGTTGCCGCAGCCGGGCGCGCTGGCGCAGGCCAGCGCGACGATCGAGCAGGCGCGCATCCGGCTCGCCTTCGCGCCGACCTCGGCGCCGCGCGAACTCGTGTTCTTCCCGCTGCAGGAAGCGCGCATCCAGCCGGCGGCGCCGCAGGTGCTGCGCCTCGAAGACGGCTTGGCGGCGCTGTACCTGACGGCGGCGCAGCCGTTGGCGGCCGACTTCGACGCCCTGCGCGGCGTCCTCGTGGCCGACGGCGGCCTGGCGCGTGCCGAGCGCGGCGGCTGGGCCGCGGTGATCGAAGTACCGTTGGCGGCCGGCACGGTGGCGCAGGTCGACGCCATTGGCGCCGCAGCAACCGGGGCCGACGGCCGGCCGCTGCTGTCGCTCGGTCTGGCCGGTGCCCTGGTCGGCGCGTTGATCGGCGGCCTGATCCTGAACCTGATGCCGTGCGTGTTCCCGGTGCTGTCGCTGAAGCTGCTGTCGCTGGTGCAACACCAGCGCGCCGAGGACGAAGCGCATCGGCCGCATCCGCCGATCGCCGCGCACGGCTGGGCCTTCACCGGCGGCGTCGTGCTGAGCTTCGTAGTGCTGGCCGGCGCGCTGATCGCGCTGCGCGCCGGCGGCGAGCAACTCGGCTGGGGCTTCCAGTTGCAGACGCCGTGGGTGGTGGCCGGGCTGGCGACGCTGTTCTTCGTCATCGGCCTCAATCTGCTCGGCGCCTTCGAATTCGGCTTCGGCGCCGGTCTGGCGAGCAGCGGCGCAGCGCGCCGCCTGCAGACCGATCGCGTGAGCGGCAGCTTCTGGACCGGCGTGCTGGCGGTGGTGGTGGCCGCGCCCTGCACGGCGCCGTTCATGGGCGCGGCGCTCGGCTATGCGATCACCCAGCCGGCGCCGGTGGCGCTCGGTGTGTTCGCGGCGCTCGGGGTCGGCATGGCGCTGCCCTATCTGCTGCTGACGCTCTTTCCGGCGCTGCTGGCGCGCCTGCCGCGCCCGGGCGTGTGGATGGAGCGCTTCAAGCAGATCATGGCCTTTCCGATGTTTGCGACCGCCGTTTGGCTGCTGTGGGTGCTGGCGCAGCAGGTCGACGCCAACGGCATCGGACTGGCGCTGGTTGCCCTGACGCTGGCGGGCATGGCCGCCTGGGCGTTCGGCCTGGCGCAGCGCGGTGTGCGCGGCTTTCGCTGGGTGGCGCTCGCCAGTGCCGTCCTGGCTGCGGTTGCGGTGCTGAGCGCCACCGGTGCCGACGGTGGCGCGGCGCAGGCACGCGCCGCCGGCGGTGGTGCGCAGTCGCAGGGTTGGCAGCCGTGGTCCAAGGCCGAGGCCGATCGGCTGCTCGCCGCCGGCACGCCGGTGTTCGTCGACTTCACCGCCGCCTGGTGCGTGACCTGCCAGGTCAACAAACAGCTCGTGCTCAACCGCGCCAGCGTCAATCGCGCCTTCGAGGCGCGCGGCGTCGTGCGCATGCGCGCCGACTGGACCAACCGTGACGCCGAGATCACCGCCGAGCTGGCCCGCTTCGAGCGCAACGGCGTGCCGCTGTACGTGCTCTACGACGGCAAGGGCGGGACGCGCGTGCTGCCGGAACTGCTGACCGAGAGCCTGGTGCTGGAGGCGATCGCGGCGCTTTGAGCCGGCAATGCGCCGCGGTCCGCAGGGCGCGACTCAGGGGTTCGGTCCGCTGCCGCTGTCCCGGCTTTGCTTGATGAACCAGCGCGCGAAGTAGGCGCCGATGGCGATCGTGATGACGATCGCGCCGAGCGACATCAGTCCGAAGTCGGTGGTCAGGAGCAGCCTGAGCGCTTCCATCGACGTTCTCCCGGGTTGCGGTTTAGGCCCTTGGATCGGGTCGGTCGCGGCCTGGCCGACTGCGGGCGGTGGCGCTCGTGCGCCGGTCGATCGGCGCTCAGCGGCCGCGCAGTCGTGCGCGGGCCTGGCGTTGTTCGGCGAACTCCTGGCACTCGGCGCAGCGGGCGGCGGCCGGGTTCACGAGCAGGCGGGCGCCGTCGATCGGTTCGCCGCAGTCGTCGCACTCGCCGATCTGGCCGAGTCGTGCGCGCGCCAGCGCCGAGTCGACCTGCGCCAGCTCGGCGGTCAGGCGCGCCAGATCGGCGAGATCGCGCTCGCGCGCGGTCTCGGCAGCGGCATCGTCGTCGGTCTCCTCGGCCCGACGCGGCAGGGCGGCCTCGGCGTGTTCGCCGCCGCTGTCATGGTGCAAGTGGGCGCTCAGTGCCGCCGCAAGTTCCTCGCGCCGTCGCTGCAGTTGTGCTGGCAGGCGCGCGATCACGTCTTCGCGCGAAGGCGCGACGCGGGTGGCTGCATCTGTCATGTTCTGGATTCGACCGACGCGGGAAGTACAACGTGGGACGAGGGTAGGTTGCATCGTCCGTTCGGCCGTTGACTGCCGTCAACTACGCCGATTAGAGGGAGCCGACGTTGCGGCTGTCATCTGCCGGGGTTATTGTTGCGGTGCGTCATCGCAGGTCGGCGGTCCTGACCGAAGGCGGCCGGGCAGCGCTTGTCGCGGTCGCTTAATCAACGGCGTGCCGCCGACGGACGATCACGCATGATGCAGGCGCCGTTTCGCCGGGCCGGTCAACCCGGGGCGAAGGACGCCAGGCCGATTCGCGGCCGGTGCTGACCGAGTGCCGGCCGACCGAACCCAGCCTCCGGCCCCCCCGGGCCGGGCGCGCAGTCGAGGCAGCATGTTCACGTCGCACTACCTGCGCGGTGCCCTGGCACCGCGATCGATCGCAGTGATCGGCGCCACCGAGCGAGCCGGTGCGCTCGGCATGCACGTGTTCGACAACGTGCTCGCCGGTGGCTTCAAGGGCGAGATCTACGCGGTCAACCCGAAGCACGCGCTGGTGCGCGAACGCAAGTGCTATCCGTCGCTCGAGGCACTGCCGGTCGCCCCCGAGCTGGCGGTGGTCACGACGCCGCCGGCGACCCTGCCGCGCCTGATCGAGCAGGCCGGGGCGCGCGGCACGCGCGCGGTGCTCGTGCTGTCGGCCGGCTTCGCCGAGACCGGCGACGAAGGCCGGCGCCTGCAGGCGCTGGCGCTCACCCGCGCGCGCGCCCTCGGCATCCGCCTGTTCGGGCCGAACTGCCTGGGGATCATGCGGCCGGAGATCGGCCTGAACGCGACCTTCGCGCGCACGCCGGCGCGACCGGGCACGGTGGCGCTGGTGTCGCAATCGGGCGCGGTGGTGGCGGCGCTGCTCGACTACGCATGGACCGCGGGCTTCGGCTTCTCGTCGGTGGTGTCCACCGGCGCCGGCTCCGAGGTCGAGTTCTCGGAGATCCTCGACTACCTGGCGCTCGATGGCGCCACGCGCAGCATCGTCCTGTACATCGAGGGCGTGCACGATGCCCGCGCCTTCATGAGCAGCGTGCGCGCCGCCGCCTCGGTCAAGCCGGTGGTGGTGCTCAAGGTCGGCCGCCACATGACCGGCCGGCGCGCGGCGATGAGCCACACCGGCGCCCTGGTCGGCGACGACGCCGTGTTCGACAACGCCCTGAAGCGCGCCGGCGCGATCCGCGTCGACGCCTTCAACCAGATGTTCGCCGCCGCCGAGTCGCTCGCCACCGGGCGGCTGCCGCGCGGGCTGCCCGGCAACCGGCTGGCGATCGTCACCAACGGCGGCGGTCCCGGCGTGCTGGCGGCCGACGCCGCCGCCGATGCGGATGTGCAACTGGCGGCGCTGTCGGCGCCGGTGCGCGAACAACTCGACGCGGTCCTGCCCAGCACCTGGTCGCGCACCAACCCGGTCGACATCGTCGGCGATGCCGACGCCGAGCGCTTCGCGCAGGCGACGCGGATCCTGCTCGGCGACCCGGCCAACGACGGCGTGCTGCTGCTGTATACGCCGACCGTGCGCCTCGGCGCCGAGGACACGGCGCTGGCGCTGCTGCCCGTGATCGCGGCGGCCGACAAGCCGGTGGTCACGGTCTGGCTGGGCGAGGCCGAGGCGGCGCAGGGGCGCGCGGTGATGAAGAAAGCGGGCGTGCCGGCGCTGATCTCGCCCGAGCGCGGCGTGCAGTCGTTCTCGTACCTGTCGCGCTTCGTGCGCAACCGCGAGCTGCGCCTGCAGGTTCCGCCGCCGCACGTCGACCAGTTCGACACCGACATCGCCGGCGCCCGGCGCCTGATCGAGCGCGCGCTGCTGGCGGGTCGCGCCCAGCTCGACGAGAACGAGTCCAAGCACCTGCTGCGCTGCTTCGGCATCGCTGCCGCGCGCACCGAACTGGCGCACAGCGCCGACGAGGCGGTGGCGCTGGCGCAGGCCATCGGCTTTCCGGTCGTCCTCAAGCTCAGCGCGCACGGCGTCGCCCACAAGAGCGAGGTCGGCGGCGTGCTGCTGTCGCTGCGCAGCGCCGACGAGGTACGGCAGGGATTCGAGACCATCGTCGCGCGCGTCGCCGAGCGCGCGCCGCAGGCGAAGCTCGTCGGGGTCAACGTGCAGCAGATGATCCGCCGGCCGCATGGCCGCGAGCTGATCGTCGGCCTGGCGCGCGACCCGGTGTTCGGTCCGGTGATCAATTTCGGCCTCGGCGGGATCGCAGTCGAGGTGTTCCGCGATTCGGCCACCGCGCTGCCGCCGCTGAACCGCTTTCTTGCGCTCGACATGATCTCGCGCACGCGCGTATCGAAGCTGCTCGACAGCTACCGCGGCCTGCCGGCGATCGATCTCGAGGCGCTGGTCGGCGCCCTGCTCAAGGTCTCCGACCTGGCGTGCGAGATCCCGTGCATCCACGAGCTCGACATCAACCCGCTGCTGTGCGACGAGAGCGGCGCCATCGCCCTCGATGCGCGCGTGACGCTCGGCGACGGGCCGCTGGCGCCGGACGCCACCTACTCGCACCTGGCGATCCACCCCTACCCTCGAAGCCTCACGCGCGCCACGCGCCTGAAGACCGGCGAGACGGTGCTGCTGCGGCCGATCCGGCCCGAGGACCTGGACGCCGAGCGGCGCTTCGTCGCCCGCCTGTCGCCGCAGACGCTGTACCTGCGGTTCCACGCGCCGCTGCGCGAGCTGACCACCGAGCGCCTGGTGCGCTACACGAACATCGACTACGACCGCGAGATGGCGTTCGTCGCCATCGACGCCAACGTCGAGCACCCCGACGGCGAGATCCGCGGCATCGCCCGCTACACGCGCAACCCGGACGGCAGCACCTGCGAGTTCGGCGTCACGGTCGAGGACAGCTGGCAGGGTCGCGGACTCGGTCACGCGCTGATGAACGCGCTGGAGAACTGCGCGCGCGAGCGCGGCATCCACGAGATCATCGGCTACGTGCTGTCCGAGAACGACGACATGGGCAAGCTGATGCGGGCGCGCATGTACGACGCGCGCCGCGACGAAGACGACGGCGGCGTGCTGCGCTTCGCCAAGGCGCTGCAGGCGCCGACCGCGCTGGCTGCCGGTCGGCTCGCCGCCAGCGCCCAGGACGCGCCGGCGCCGCTGGCGTGAGCGCCGACTCCGGCGCGGCGGCCGCCGCCGCGCGGGCTCTCCGCGACACGCCGACGCTGCTGCCGACCTTCGGCGAGTTCACCGGCGGCGCGCCGATCGCGCGTGCCGCCGGCGACCGCGTGGTGGCGATCGGCGACGGCCGGCTCTACGAGATCCCGGCGCCGCGGCCCGCGGTCAGCGCCGGGTGAACCGGTAGGCGTCCATCGCCAGCACCTGCGCCTCGACGCCGAGGTCGATGCGCTCGACGGCGGCACCGCGCCCGGCGGCGCCGCGGGCCACGAGCAGCGGCAGGAAGTGCTCGCTGCTCGGATGCGCGCGCTGCGCATGCGGCGCGCGCTCGTGCCAGGCTGCCAGATCGTCGGTCGACGCACTGCGCAGCGCAGCGTCGACCCACTGCCGGAACGCCTCGACGTAAGGCACCGCCGCGGTTTCCTCGCCGAAGGCGACGCCGCCCCGGCGCAGCAACGGCATCGCCTCCGACAGGTTGTGCGTCAGGTGGCCGGAGCCGACGATCAGCACGCCCTCGGCTGCCAGCGGTGCCAGCGCGGCGCCGAGGCGAAGATGGTGGCCGTTGCCGAGCGCCGGCTGCAGGGCGAGCTGCACCACCGGCACCGTGGCGTCCGGATACATGTGCCGCAGCGGCACCCAGGCGCCGTGGTCGAGGCCGCGGCAGCCGTTCAGGCTGGCCGGCATGCCCGCCGCCGCCAGCAAGGCCGCGGCGCGTTCGGCCAGCTCTGGCGCGCCGGGCGCGGCGTAGCGGATCTGGTAGAGGTCCGGCGGAAAGCCGCCGAAGTCGTGGATCGTTTCCGGCCGGCGCCCGGCGGTCAGCATCGGCATCTCGGTTTCCCAGTGCGCCGAGGCGATCAGCACCGCCTTCGGTGTCGGCACAGACTGTGCCAGTGCAGCCCAGCCCGCGCTGGCGCGCGAGCCGCCGCGCGCGTGCAAGGGCGAACCGTGGGAGACGAACAGGATGGGCAGGGCCGACATGGCGGAATCCTAGGAACGGGGTGCGCCCAGGCGGTTGCCGGGGCGCGGGTGCGTGGTGCCGGCCGCCGGTCAGGTCGTCTGCAGCCGCGCCGCGCTGCTGCGGCCGGACAGGCGCAACGCGTAGGCGCCGTCACCGAGCAGTGCCTGTACCGCGAGCGTCACGGTCCAGAACGCCGGGAACTCCCAGCCACCGCCGGGCGCGGAAAACAGCCAGCCGTTGCCGGCATGGGCCCAGGTCGCGCCGAGCAGGATCGGGATCAGCGCGGCGGCGACCAGGCGCGTCTGCACCCCAAGGATCAGCAGCACGCCGCCGACCAGTTCGGCGCCGACGGTTACGTAGGCCAGCACGCCGGGCAGGCCCAGCGACTCGAAGAACTGCACGGTACCCGGCAGCGTGAACACGAAAAGCTTGAGCAGCGCGTGGGCGATGAACATCGCGCCGAGCGAAACGCGCAGGGCGAGCGCAGCGTAGGCAGCGGTACGAGTGTCGATCATGCGGTTCTCCGGTCGGTTGGGACGCCGCGGAGGGCGCGGCGCATGGGAGGGACTATATTGACCGCTTCCAATCAGATAAACGGTCTGTGATCGAACAGTTTGTCCGCAATCTACGGATAATGTCCTGGTGGGCGTGCTGCCGGCTTGCACCGGCGCCGCCGCAGACCGAACCGCCGCAGGCGCGACGATGGACCGACTGGCAGCGATCGAGGCGTTCGTCCGCGTGGTCGAGAGCGGCAGCTTCGTGCGCGCCGCCGAGCGCATGGCGTTGTCCACGTCGGCGCTGTCGCAGCGGGTAGCCGACCTCGAGGCGCATCTGGGCACGCGGCTGCTCAACCGCACGACGCGCAAGCTGTCGCTGACCGAGAGCGGGCAGGCCTTCTTCGAGCGCGGCGTGGCGCTGCTGGCCGACCTGGAGGAGGCCGAGCAACTCGCATCCTCCAGCGCCGCCAGCCCGCGCGGCACCCTCAAGCTCACCTGCGCGCACGCGATCGGCGTGCAGCGGCTGGCGCCGGCGATCGCGCGCTTTCATCAGCGTCATCCCGGGCTGCGCTTCGAGGTCGTGGTGGCCGACCGCCTGGTCGACCTGGTCGACGAGGGCTTCGACCTGGCGGTGCGCATCGGCATCATCGGCAGCGAAAACCTGGTCGCGCGCAAGCTCGGCACGATGCAACTGCTGCTGTGCGCGGCGCCGGCCTACCTCGCGCGGCGCGGCGTGCCGCAGACCCCCGCCGAGCTCGAGCAGCACGACCTGCTGACCTATGCCTACGCGCGCACGCCGCGGCTGTGGACGCTGCGCGCGCCGGACGGCGCCGTCGTCGAGGTGCGCGCCGCCGGCTCGCTGCACGCAAACAGCGGCGAGGTGCTGGTGGCTGCCGCCGTCGCCGGCCAGGGCATCGTCCTCGAGACCGACTTCCACGTTGGCGCGGATCTGGCGGCCGGCCGGCTGCTGCGCGTGCTGCCGCAGTACGCGGGCGGCGGCGGCGACATCTGGGCCGTGTACCCGAGCCGCCGCCATCTGTCAGCCAAGGTGCGCCTGTTCGTCGACCATCTGGCCGCCGAGTTCGCCGAAGCGCCTGCACTGCCGCGCACTGCACTGCACCAATAGGCCGGCCCCTCTAAAGCCCGGTTTGACAGGCACGGTCGATCTCGGAAATAGTACGAGCGTTCGTTTTAGCCGAACGCGCGTCATCGTCTGGTCGTCGACGCCGGCGCGCGACCCGCCGTGCCACCGCTCTGCCGCCCCGACCGCGCATGACCCTCGTCACCACGCTGCGCTCGCTCGCCTCGCCGCTGCGGCCGCGCAAGGGCGACGCCACGCGGGCGGCGATCGTCGAGGCGGCGCTGGCGGTCGCGCGGCGCGAGGGCCTGGAAGGGCTGACCATCGGCGCCCTGGCGGAGGCGCTGGCGATGAGCAAGAGCGGCGTCTTCGCCCATTTCGGTTCGCGCGAGGAACTGCAACTGGCGGTGCTCAACGAATACGCGGCGCGCTTCGTCGACGACGTGCTGCGGCCGGCGGTGGTCGAGCCGCGCGGCCTGCCGCGGCTGCGCGCGCTGCTGGAGAACTGGCTGGCGCTGCTCGGTCGCGAGCTCGAGCAGGGTTGCCTGCTGATCGCCGGCGCCAGCGAGTACGACGACCGGCCGGGCCCGCTGCACGACGCGCTGGTGCGCATCGTCACCGGCTGGAAGCGCGAGCTGCTGCGGGCGATCGAACTGGCGCGCAGCGCGCGTCACCTCGAGGCGAGCGTCGATCCGGACCAACTGGTGTTCGAGATCTACGGCCTGATGCTGGTCACGCACCAGGACGCCCGCCTGCTGCACTCGAAGGACAGCCTCAAGCGCGCCCGCACCGCGCTCGCGCGCCTGCTCGATGCCTGCGGCACCGCGGCCGGCAGGCGCTCGCTGGTCGCCGGGCCGGCGCCGGCGGCCGGCGCCCGCGCGCGCGCCGAGAGCGCCGGTTCGTCGCCCGCGCTCGCGCGGCGCTCGCCGGTGCGCGCCCGATCCGCTTCGCCAACCGATCCGCCCCGAAACCCGCGACGCGCGGCGTCGCGTGCCAAAGGGGCTTAGGAGGAGATATGCCCAGCTACACGCCGCCGCTGCGCGACCAGCAGTTCGTGATCCACGAACTGCTCGGCGCGGTCGATGTCCTGACAGCGATGCCGCGCTACCGCGAGATCGACGCCGACACCGTCAACCAGGTGGTCGAGGAGGCCGGCAAGTTCTGCGCCGAAGTGCTGCAGCCGATCAACCGCAGCGGCGACGACGAGGGCTGCCGCTACGACCCCGCTACCCGGGCGGTGCACACGCCGGCCGGCTTCAAGCAGGCCTACGAGGCTTTCTGCGCCGCCGGCTGGCCGGGCCTGGCGGCCGAACACGAGTACGGCGGCCAGGGGCTGCCACACCTGCTTCAGATCGCGTTCTACGAGATGCAGTACTCGACCAATCAGGCCTGGGCCATGTATCCGGGGCTGACGATCGGCGCCTACGAGTGCCTGCAGGTGCGCGCCTCGCAGGAGCTCAAGGACCTGTACCTGCCGAAGATGGTCGCCGGCCAGTGGGCGGGCACCATGTGCCTGACCGAGCCGCACTGCGGCACCGACCTCGGCCTGCTCCGTACCAAGGCCGAGCCGCGCGGCGACGGCAGCTACCGGCTGAACGGCACCAAGATCTTCATCTCCTCGGGCGAGCACGACCTGGCCGAGAACATCGTTCATCTGGTGCTGGCGCGCCTGCCCGATGCGCCGGCCGGCACCAAGGGCATCTCGCTGTTCGTCGTGCCGAAGTTCCTGCCCGAGGGTCGGGGCGCGACCGCGAAGGTCGGTGCGCGCAACGGCATCTACTGCGGCGGCATCGAGAACAAGATGGGCATCCACGCCAACAGCACCTGCCAGATGATCCTCGACGGCGCCGTCGGCTGGCTGGTGGGCGAGCCCAACAAGGGGCTGAACGCGATGTTCGTGATGATGAACGGCGCCCGCCTCGGGGTCGGAGTCCAGGGGCTGGGGATCGGCGAAGTCGCCTATCAGAACGCCGCCGCCTACGCCAAGGAGCGGATCCAGGGCCGCTCGCTTTCCGGCGTCAAGAGCCCGGCGACCGCGGCCGACCCGATCATCCACCACCCGGACGTGCGCCGGATGCTGCTCACCGCGCGCGCCTACAACGAGGCCGGGCGCGCCTTCGCCTACTGGGTAGCGCTGATGGCCGACCAGCAGTTGCACGGCGCCGCCGAGGAGGAGCGCAAGTTCGGCGCCGACATGATGGCGCTGATGACGCCGATCGTGAAGGCGTTCATGACCGACAACGGCTTTCGCTGCGCGTCGGACTGCCTGCAGGTGTTCGGCGGCCACGGCTACATCCGCGAGTCGGGCATGGAGCAGTTCGTGCGCGATGCCCGCATCAACCTGATCTACGAGGGCACCAACACCATCCAGTCGCTCGACCTGCTCGGCCGCAAGGTGCTGATGGACAACGGCGCCAAGCTGCGCAAGTTCGGTTCGCTGGTGACCGCGTTCATCGAGCAGTACGGCACGCGGCCCGACATGAACGAGTTCGTCACGCCGCTGGCGGACCTCGGCGACAAGATCGGCAAGCTGACGATGGAACTGGGCATGAAGGCGCTGGCCAATGCCGACGAGGCGGGGGCGGCCGCGGTCGACTACCTGCGCGTCGTCGGTCATCTGGTGTACGCCTACTTCTGGGCCAAAATGGCGCGCATCGCTCTGGACCGCATCAGGGCCGACGGCGACAAGGTCGATCCGTACTACGTCAACAAGGTCACGGTCGCGCGCTTCTACTTCCAGCGCCTGCTGCCCGAGACTGCGTATCACATCCGCTCGGCGCGCTCGGGCGCGAAGAACCTGATGGAGCTGCCGGCCGAGGCGTTCTGAGCGCACGCCGCCCGTGGATTACAGCAACGAGGAGAACAACGTGACCAACTTCGTCGTCCGCAAAGTCGCCGTCCTGGGCGCCGGCGTGATGGGCGCGCAGATCGCTGCGCACTGCGTCAACGCCAAGGTCCCGGTGCTGCTGTTCGACCTGGCCGCGAAAGACGGGCCGAAGAACGGCATCGTGCTCAAGGCGATCGAGAACTTGAAGAAGCTGAATCCGGCGCCGCTCGGAAACAAGGACGACGCCCAGTACATCGAGGCGGCCAACTACGAGGAGCACCTGGAACTGCTGCGCGGCTGCGACCTGATCATCGAGGCGATCGCCGAGCGCATCGACTGGAAGCACGACCTGTATCGGAAGGTCGCGCCGTTCGTGCGCGACAACGCGATCTTCGCGTCCAACACGTCGGGCCTGCCGATCGAAAAGCTCAGCGAAGCGATGGACGCGGGGCTCAAGGCACGCTTCTGCGGCGTGCACTTCTTCAACCCGCCGCGCTACATGCACCTGGTCGAACTGATCCCGACGCCGGCCACGCAGCCGAAGATCCTCGACGACCTCGAGACCTTCCTGACCAGCACGCTCGGCAAGGGCGTGGTGCGCGCCAAGGACACGCCGAACTTCATCGCCAACCGGGTCGGTGTGTTCGGCATGCTGGCCACGATCAAGGAGGCCGAGAAGTACGGCATCGCGTTCGACGTGGTCGACGATCTGACCGGCTCCAAGCTCGGCCGCGCCAAGAGCGCCACCTTCCGCACCGCCGACGTGGTCGGGCTGGACACGATGGCGCACGTGATCAAGACGATGCAGGACACGCTGCCGGCGTCGGTCGATCCGTTCGCCGCGCACTTCGCCACGCCTGCGGTGCTGAAGGCGCTGGTGGACAAGGGCGCGCTCGGCCAGAAGGCCGGCGCCGGCTTCTACAAGAAGGAGGGCAAGGCGATCAAGGTGCTCGACCCGAAACGCTCCGAGTACGTCGACAGCGCCGGCAAGGCCGATGAGCTCGTCGTGCGCATTCTGAAGAAGAAGGACGCGGCAGAGCGCCTGAAGTTGCTGCGCGAAACCGACCACCCGCAGGCCAAGTTCCTGTGGGCGATCTTCCGCGATGCCTTCCACTACATCGCCGTGCATCTGGAGTCGATCGCCGACACCGCGCGCGACGTCGACTTCGCGCTGCGCTGGGGCTTCGGCTGGAACACCGGTCCGTTCGAGACCTGGCAGGCGGCCGGCTGGCGGCAGATCGCCGAGTGGGTGCAGGCCGACATCGATGCCGGCGAGGCATTGAGCAAGGCGCCGCTGCCGAAATGGGTGTTCGACGGTCCGGTGGCGAAGAACAACGGCGTGCACGGCACCGCCGGTTCGTGGAGCCCGGCGCGCAAGGCCTTCGTGCCGCGCTCGACGCTGCCGGTCTACGCGCGCCAGATCGTGCGCGCCACGCTGGCCGGCGAAGGCGCGGCCAGCGGCCACACGATCGGCAAGACGCTGCACGAGGATGCCGACGGACGCATCTGGACGCTCGATTCTGGACTCGCCGCCGAAGTGCTGGTGTTCTCGATCAAGAGCAAGATGCACGCGATCGGCCCGGGCGTGATCGCGGGCCTGCTGAAGGCGGTCGAACTCGCCGAACGCGAGTACCGGGGGCTGGTGATCTGGTCGCCGGACGAGCCGTTCTCGGTCGGCGCCGATCTGAACGCGATGCTGCCGGTGTTCATGTCCGGCGGCGTCAAGGCGATCGGGGTCGAGGAGAAGAAGCTGCAGGACGCGCTGATGCGCCTGAAGTATGCGCAGGTGCCGACCGTGGCTGCGGTCAGCGGCATGGCGCTGGGCGGCGGCTGCGAACTGCTGCTGCACTGCGCGCGCCGCGTGGCCAGCCTGGAGAGCTACATCGGCCTGGTGGAAGTGGGCGTGGGCCTGATCCCCGGTGCCGGCGGCCTGAAGGAGGGCGCGCTGCACGCGGCGCGCCTGGCGCAGCAGGCCGGCTCGACCGACGTCTTCCCGTACCTGCGCGGCTGGTTCCAGAACGCGGCGATGGCCAATGTCGCCAAGAGCGCGCTCGAAGCGCAGCAGATGGGCTACCTGAAGCCCGACGACATCATCGTCTTCAACGGCCACGAGTTGCTGTGGACGGCGATCGGCACCGCGTTCGCGATGAACGCCAGCGGCTACCGCTCGCCGCTCGCGCCGAAGGGATTCCCGGTGGCCGGCCGCAGCGGCCTGGCAACGATCAAGTACCAGCTCGTCAACATGCGCGACGGCGGCTTCATCAGCCAGCACGACTTTTTCATCGCATCGTGCATCGCCGAGGTGATGTGCGGCGGCGATGTCGAGGCCGGTTCACTGGTCGACGAGCAGTGGCTGCTGGATCTCGAGCGCAAGTTCTTCATGCAACTCGTCGCGCATCCGAAGTCGCAGGAACGCATGATGGGAATGATGCAATCGGGGAAGCCGGTCCGTAACTGACGTTACGGACCGCGCTTTCCCCGTTGCATCTGCATTCGTGGATGCAAAGGGGGCTTGCCAGTCCCCTTGGAACCCCCGGCAACTGAACCGAACACCGGAGCCTGCAATGACCAAGCAAGTGCAAGACGCCTACATCGTCGCCGCCACGCGCACGCCGATCGGCAAGGCGCCGAAGGGCAGCTTCCGCAACCTGCGGCCCGACGACCTGCTGGTCGCGGCGCTGCGCGGCGCCCTCAAGCAGGTGCCGGCGCTCGATCCGAAGACGATCGAGGACGCGATCATCGGCTGCGCGATCCCCGAGGGCGAGCAGGGCCTGAACGTGGCGCGCATGAGCGTGCTGCTGGCCGGGCTGCCCGACTCGGTCGGCGGCGTGACGGTGAACCGCTTCTGCGCCAGCGGCATCACCGCGGTGCAGATGGCGGCCGACCGCATCCGCGTCGGCGAGGCCGACGTGATGATTGCCGGCGGCGTCGAGTCGATGAGCCTGGTGCCGATGACCGGCAACAAGCCGTCGATCAACGCCCACGTGTTCGACCGCGACGAAAACATCGGCATCGCCTACGGCATGGGCCTGACGGCCGAGAAGGTCGCCGAGCGCTGGAAGGTCACGCGCGAGGCGCAGGACGCTTTTGCGCTCGCCTCGCACCAGAAGGCGATCGCCGCGCAGAAGGCGGGCGAGTTCACCGACGAGATCACGCCGGTCGAGGTGGTCGAGAAGTCCGCCAACCTCGCCACCCACCAGCTCGACGTGCGCGCGAAGACGGTGGCGCTCGACGAAGGCCCGCGCGCCGACACCACGGTCGAGGCGCTGGGCAAGCTGCGCGCGGTGTTCGCCGCCAAGGGCTCGGTCACCGCCGGCAACAGCTCGCAGACCTCGGACGGCGCCGGCGCGCTGATCCTGGTGTCGGAGAAGATCCTCAAGCAGTTCGATCTCGTGCCGCTGGCGCGCTTCGTCTCGTTCGCGGTGCGCGGCGTGCCGCCCGAGATCATGGGCATCGGCCCGAAGGAGGCGATTCCCGCGGCGCTGAAGGCAGCCGGCCTGTCGCAGGGCGATCTGGACTGGATTGAGCTGAACGAAGCCTTCGCCGCGCAGGCGCTGGCGGTGATCGGCGACCTCGGGCTGGACGCGGGCAAGGTCAATCCGATGGGTGGTGCGATCGCGCTCGGTCACCCGCTCGGCGCCACCGGTGCGATCCGCGCTGCCACCGTCGTGCATGCGCTGCGCCGCCGGCAGCTCAAGTACGGCATGGTGACGATGTGCGTCGGCACCGGCATGGGGGCGGCGGGGATCTTCGAGAGGGTGTAGGCGCTGTCGGTGGACGCGCGGGCTGCGGACTCGCACGTGCCTCGAGAGCGGGTCGATTTGGTCGCCGCGACCGGCGCAGCGGTCGATTGCGCAGGCTTGCCTTTCCGCCGCCGCTTCGAGCCGACGCTGTGGCCTCACGCGGGTGAGTGGCTGCGCCGGCACGTGTCGCAGGCATGATCCGCACCGGATCGGCTCGCGACGGACGAACACGATGGCTGTGGCGGAACGCTTCTACGACGCCTTCGCGCTGGGCGACTGGCACGCGATGGGCCTCGCCTACGCCCGGCACGCCACCTTCAGCGATCCGGTGTTCCCGCTGCTCGGCGCCGACGAGGTGCGCGCGATGTGGCAGATGCTGCTGTCGAGCGCGCCCGATCTGTCGGTCAGCTACAACGTCGTATCCGACAACGACGAGGGCGCCCGCGTCGTCTGGGTCGCGCGCTACACCTTCGGCCGGACCGGCCGGCCGGTGACCAACCGCGTGGTCACCGAGATGCGCTTCGCCGCCGGCCGCATCGTCCAGCAAGTCGACCGCTTCAGCCTGTGGCGCTGGTCGCGCCAGGCGCTCGGCCTGCAGGGCTGGCTTCTCGGCTGGACGCCGATGCTGCGCGATCGCGTGCAGAAGCAGGCTGCCGCGGCCCTGCGCAACTTCGTCCAGCAGCAGAGCCAGCGCGGGCGCTGACCGATCGCACTCACCCCGGAGACCGCATGAGCATCCGCACCTACACCATCGACGGCGTCCATGCGATCGAGATCGCGCGGCGCGAGAAGAAGAACGCGCTGACGGTGGCGATGTACCAGCAGATGGCCGACGCCATCGGCGCCGCGCACGACGACCCGTCGGTGCGCGCGATCCTGATTCACGGCCAGCCGGACATCTTCACCGCCGGCAACGACCTCGAAGACTTCATCAAGTACCCGCCGCAGGATGAGAAGGCGCCGGTGTTCCAGTTCATGGCCGCGCTCGGCTACGCCGAGAAGCCGGTGATCGCCGCCGTCAACGGCGCGGCGGTGGGCATCGGCACGACGATGCTCCTGCATTGCGATCTTGCCTACTGCGCCGACAACGCGATGTTCTCGATGCCCTTCGTCTCGCTCGGCCTGTGCAGCGAGTTCGCCTCCAGCCTGCTGGTGCCGCTGAACGCCGGCTACCACAAGGCGGCCGAGAAGCTGCTGCTGGCCGAGCCGATCAGCGCCGAGGAGGCGCTCGAGATGCGCATCGTCAACCGCATCCTGCCGCCCGACGAAGTGCTCGAGTACGCGCGCAGCCAGGCGCTGCGCTTCAATGCGCTGCCGCCGTCGAGCGTGCGCGAGACCAAACGGCTGATGAAGTCGGGCTGGCGCAGCCTGACCGAGAAGCTCATCCAGGACGAGGCCCGGACCTTCGGCCGGATGCTGAAGTCGGAGGAGGCGAAGGAAGCCTTCAACGCCTTCTTCGAGCGGCGCAAGCCCGACTTCTCGCGTTTCGGGTGAGGACGGTCGGCGCAGGACGAACGAAATGAAACGCCGCCCGGAGATCACGCTCGCCGATCTGCAGGCGCGCGCCGCGACCTGCCTGCCCGCCCTGTTCGGCCTGCAGGTGCTGCAGTTCGACGATGCGCAACTGCTGATGCGGCTGGACATCCAGCCGCAGTTCCTCGCGCCCAACGGCTTCCTGCACGCGGCCAGCGTGATCGCGCTGGCCGACACGGCCTGCGGCTTCGCCACCATCGGCCACCTGCCGCCGGGCGCGCAGAACTTCACGACGATCGAGCTGAAGGCGAACTTCCTCGGCACCGCGCGCCAGGGCAGCATCGATGCCGCGGCGCGCGCCGCGCACCTGGGTCGCAACACCCAGGTCTGGGATGCGACGGTGACCGACGCCGCCAGCGGCAAGAAGATCGCGCTGTTCCGCTGCACGCAGTTGATCCTCTGGCCCAAGTGATGGCGATCGGTGATCGGTTGCATCGCCCCGCTTCGGGACGTGCCCTGTCCCGCCTCGGCGGGACAGCACCGGAGTGACGGCGCCTGTCCTTGGCTTTGAATCTCGCCAGCCAGCACTTCAGCCGTCGCCCGACCGCCGCCCATCGCCGCCCCATGCTGCACGTCGCTGCCAAGCTTGCGCTCGCTCCGCTGCTGTACCTGCAGGCGGGCCAGCTCAAGCGCACGACGCTCGAACTGCCCGAGCCGCAGGGCGAGCGCAGCGGCACGGCGGGGGCCGGTGAGCCGCGCCTGCGGCTGCTGGTGGCGGGCGACTCCAGTGCGGCCGGAGTCGGCGCGCGCACGCAGGACGAGGCGCTCGCGCTGCCCCTGGCGCGCCGGCTCGCGCAACGGCTCGACGGCAGCGTGCGCTGGCAACTGATCGCCGAATCCGGCCTCACCTCCGAAGGCGTGTTGCACAAGCTGATGCACGGCCCGGTGCAGCCGGCCGAGGTGGCGGTGGTGATCTGCGGTGTCAACGACATCGCCAAGGAGCAGGCCTTCAGCTTCGCGCTGCGCAAGCGGCGCCAGATCGCCGAGTGGCTGCGCGCGCAGGCGGGCGTGCAGCAGGTGCTGTTTGCGGCACTGCCGGAGATGGAGCTGTTCCCGGCGATCCCGCAGCCGCTCGCCTGGTACGCGGGCCAGGCCGCCCGCCGCAACAACCGGCTGCAGCAGCGCTGGGCAAGCGATTTCGGCTTCATCCGCCACGTGACGATGGACGGCCTCGCGCATCCCCGCCTGTTCAGCGAGGACGGCTTTCATCCGGGCCCGGCGCTTTACGCGCGCGTCGCCGAGCGGCTGACCGAGGTGATCGCCGGCGAGGTGCTGCTGCCGATCGGCCGTCAACGCCAATCCGAGGAACCGACATGACCCTGAAGGACAAGACCCTCTTCATCTCCGGTGCCTCGCGCGGCATCGGCCTGGCGATCGTCAAACGCTGCGCCGCCGACGGCGCCAACGTCGCGATCGCCGCCAAGACCGTCGAGCCGAACCCCAGGCTGCCCGGAACGATCTACAGCGCGGCGCAGGAAATCGAGGCCGCCGGCGGCCGTTGCCTGCCGCTGCAGGTCGACATCCGCGAGGAAGCGCAGGTGGTCGAGGCGGCGAAGAAGACCGCGGCGACCTTCGGCGGCATCGACATCGTCATCAACAACGCCAGCGCCATCAGCCTGACGCCGACCGAGGCGACGCCGATCAAGCGCTTCGACCTGATGTTCGGGGTCAATGTGCGCGGCACCTTCCTGGTCACGCAGGCCTGCCTGCCCTACCTGAAGCGCAGCGCCCAGGCCGGGCGCAACCCGCACGTGCTGACACTCGCGCCGCCGTTGAACATGGACCCGAAGTGGTTCGCGCCGCACGTCGCCTACACGATGGCCAAGTACGGCATGAGCATGTGCGTGCTCGGCCACGCCGCAGAGTTCAAGCCCTGGGGCATCGCCGTCAATGCGCTGTGGCCGCGCACCGTGATCCAGACCGCCGCGCTGCAGATGATCCCGGGCGTCAAACCCGAGCACTGCCGCACGCCCGAGATCATGGCCGACGCCGCCTACGCGATCCTGAGCATGCCGGCGAGCACGACCGGCAACTTCTTCATCGACGACGAGGTGCTGGCGAAGGCCGGCCTGACCGATCTTGAAAAGTACTCGGTGGTGCCGGGCAGCCGGGAGTTGATGCCGGACTTGTTCCTGTAGCCGGTCGGTCCAGGTGTGCCGTTCTCGGCTTGCTCACCTGGGCTGCCGTCACCGGACGATCAGAAGAGCGCTCGCCGCACCCGCGACGCTCAAGCAACCTCGATGTCCACGCTCGACGGGATAGCCCTGCGCACGGCATCGCCGACCGGCGAATGCGACTCCGCCCACTCGACGATCTGGCGAAGCTGTTCGGGTGCCGCTCCATCAGCCGCTATCACCACGCGGATGCGCACGCTCTGCGGCCCTGGCGGGATGCCTTCTCCAAGGCCGAGCATTCCTCGATCGTCGGAGACACTGTCCAAGAT
>Ga0208609_100299_pt1 | contig 20343 bp, 15 predicted proteins | sample SubbioR11_8A_Apr_FD_184813 | JGI IMG/M metagenome (GOLD analysis project Ga0208609, IMG submission 184813) | Serpentinite rock and fluid subsurface biosphere microbial communities from McLaughlin Reserve, California, USA - CR11_8A_Apr (SPAdes) | ecosystem: Environmental > Terrestrial > Deep...
CAGAGAATACCACGCAACACAGACCTTAGCACTGATGCAGGCTGCAACCGCCGTCGAGGAGATTGCTCCTTTGGCGGCGGTTTCGGTTTTGCCCGCTGATCAACCTCCCGCTGCACCACCGGAGGCAACACCTGCTGCCGCGCCGACACCCCAACGCAGCCCATCACAGCCGGAGCACACCCCACCCACTGCCGCTGCCATCCTTGCCGCGCCAGCTATCGGTTTACGCGTTGCCGTTTTTGATCAGGGCACGTCAGAGGTCGCTTTGCGCAAGGGGCCTGCTTTTTTTTCGGGCCAATCATCCCCATCAGGCCGGGTGGCGATAGCCGGCCACAAAGGGCGATCAGGCGGGCCTTTTGGGCGCATCGACGACTTGCAGCCGGGAGATATTATTACTCTGATTATCCCCGGCGGAGGAGAGTATGTCTATCGCGTTGTCGGCAGTCATATTGTCTACGAGAGAGATTGGAGTTTGATTGATAATCCCACGCCCGCGTTAGTGCTCCAGGCTTGCTTGGTGGAGCCCTGGCGGGCAGAGTACCGCCTTATAGTGGTAGCGGAGCCGTATCAATTGTTTTAATCTTCTCTCCTTTTTCTCTCTGACGGAGAGGGAAATGGCTTTGCAAGGGGGCAAACAAAGGTTTGTATGAGCCCAAAGATGCCTTTAGATATGGGCTTTATAGCACAAGGGATGATGGCAATAAAGTGCCCTTGTTTGGTTTGGGACCAAGGGGTCGCAGGTTCGAATCCTGTCGCCCCGATCATGAAAATTAAGCGTTCCGGGGTTTAAAGCAGCTCAGGAATCTTGTTAAAATTTGCAAAACTAAATGATTTTGTGCTCTGCCCTGCGCTTTCGCGGGGTGTTTTCTTTTGTTGAGGTCGCTAATTCCCCTCCCTTGGAGGGGTGGTGCGCAGCGCCGGGGTGGTGCCGCAAAGTGGTATGACGCGGATGGGCAGCAAGGGCAGGTATAGCCCGGCACTCTTTGACAAAGGTGCCGCCGGAGTGTATAATCCCCCATTTGACACTTGCTACAAGTAAAAGAGCTTGAGAGTCCTTGATTTGTAAGGATTTTCAAGCTCTTTTTTGTATCTGATAAAATGAGTAATGCTTTTACTTTTTTGTCTCTTTAAAAATTTTTTTCATCTGTTTTGTTTTTATAATCTCGTAATCTGTGCGGAAATTGAATGCTCCATGTAAATCATCAGTGAAATCAGTTCTTGTATATGTTGGGACGTAGCCATCGCCCCTTATTTCATTAAAATTCATATCTTTTAATCCACTGATAATTTCACTGCAGGTATATTTTTCACCAAGCATTTTTTCCAATAATCTGTAGATAATCAGTGATATAAAGCATGTTGTAAAATGTGCTTCTATCCGGTCATCACGGCTTAAGTAAACAGGCCTTGCTTTAAACTCACTTTTCATAATCCTGAAGCATTCTTCAATCTCCCAGCGGCGGTTGTTTACTTTTATTATTTCAGCAGCATCATCTTCAAGATTAGTGCATACGGCATAAAATCCATCAAATGCTTCTTCTTTGGCGATAAGCTCCGTATCAACGCTAAATATTTCTTTTTCAGCAACTTCGCCATCAGTGGTACAGCTTATTTTCTTAATAAATCTTTTGTAGTCATTCTGATTGCATTTTTTTATCTTTGTAGGGTTTGAGTCTATTGTTTTTTGTGCGCGGTCTATCTGTGATTTGCGGATTTTCCTTTGATAATCCCTATACTTGACAGAGTATGTCACAATGATTTTCTGTTCCAGGTCGTTTTCATTAATCCAACGTTCTTTGTAAAACATTTTATTTTTATCTTTCTCTTCATCTAGTTCGGAAATATCATATGTTTTTGCACTGTTGGAAAGATGCCAGCCGTTTGGATCAAGTGCCCATTTTTTCAGGTGCGCTTTTAGTTTTTTAATTGACTGAGTTGTAATAAATGCTCGTCCTTCTTTGTCATTAAACCTTCTGTTGCTCTCGGACGCCAGGCCGGCATCGGTGCATACGATAAATCTTGAAAGATCAAAGTCAGACAGGATTTTCTTTTCTAAGGGTTTTAGCGTTAATTGTTCATTTGTATTTCCTTTATTGATGCTAAAGGCAAGAGGAATCCCGTCTCCATCCATAAACAGCCCCATCTGAACGATTGGGTTTGGCCTATGCTCCTTTGAATATCCATATTGTTTTTTGCCGTCTTCCTGCTCTATTTCAAAAAAGTAATTGGTGCAATCATAGTAAAGCACGCCGGTATTTCTCTTAGATATTTTTAAACTATTTTTGTATAAGGCAGACTGTATAAGATCCGCCTCCTTAGCAACAACCTCAAGTGCTCTGTATACATGCTGAAGATTAAAGTCCGGTTGTTCTATAAGCCGTGTGGAGAGTTGATAAGTGGCGAGCTTAGACGAAGGGAAAATGATTCTTCCGTAAATTAATCTGGAGAGCACGGAGTTTAGGTCATATGTGATCTTGTATTTTTCAGATATTGTTTTACATATTTTGTGAAGGCCAAGTTGATAGTATATTTGTTGAAGAAAAAGGTAGCCACCGTTAAAAGAGCGCTGCTCATCTTTTGCAATCAACTTGGATGGGGAGTACTTTACTAACACATCAAGCTTTTCTTCCTTTTCTTTTTTATTCAGCTCTTCTATGTATTTATTTGCCCACTCAATGGGATCTTGGCCGTTTAGCTTTTTGCTCAACTCACTAACTGTTCCAAGTTTTTCAACGATCTTTGAAGAATGTTTACCATTCTCATAAGTTGACTTAATAACGTAAAGAGATGTGGAGTTTTTTGATTTCGAAATAGATAGTCTCACATTGGCACCCCCTAATCCCTTATATTATAACATAATACTCAATAATACTCAATAGGTAAAGGTGAAAAATTGACATTTTTGCACAAAAAAAAGCCGTGTTTAAAGGCTTTTAGGAGAGGTGTTCCTTATTCAACTGTCAAAGACCCGGGTGAGGGCGGCACTTTGAATAATCTATACGGAAATTTTGTCGAAAAAATGCAGCTTGCTTTTGAGTGTAATCTTTGCTATAATGACTATCAAGTTTTAATTTTTTGACACTTAGCTTGAAGATGGCTCATATATTGAAAATAAAAGCGAAGATGGGGAGAAAGCCTGCATCGACCGACAGAGATGGAACTGAAAGCTGAGAAGTTCCTCGGAATCGTGAAAGGTGAGCCACCCTGGAGCTGCCTGCTGAAGATAAGTAAGCGGTGCCGGTGCTGCCGTTATCCAGAAAGCTTGTGCTTGAGTGACCGGAAATTCCGGTAATCAGAGTGGTACCACGGGGTGTAACACCCGTCTCTGCCTTTTTAGAGACGGGTGTTGTTTTTTTTCTCACAAACATTAAACGGAGGTGCGAGAAATGCTTTTTGAACAAATGTATGCCGATCGGGCGAAATTGATGAAGACATCAGAAATTCGTGAGTTCTTTAAACTGACTGAACAACCGGATGTGATGTCTTTTGCGGGTGGATTCCCCAGTGCTGAATTTTTCCCCATGGGAAAAATTGCGGAAGTGATGCATGAGCTCATTAATGAGGAAGGCAAATCTGCGCTGCAGTACGGACCTACTGAAGGGAATCTTGAGTTGCGTAAATATTTAGCCGAGAAGATGACTGGCGAAGGAATGCCTTCCTCTGTAGATAATTTGCTTATCACGAACGGCTCCCAGCAAGGGATGGATCTCTTGGCAAAGGTGTTTGTAAATCCGGGTGATTTGGTTATTGTGGAAGAACCGGGTTATGTGGGCGGCCTGGGAGCTATTCATAACTACCAGGGCGACCGTGTGGCTATCCCCCTTGACGATGAAGGAATCCGCACTGATCTTCTGGCTGTAAGGCTGCGTAAGATGCAATTGGAAGGGCGGATGCCTAAGTTTGCCTACGTGGTGCCTAATTTCCAGAATCCTACCGGCATTTCCATGTCTCTTGAGCGGCGCAAAAAGATGTTGGCACTGGCTCAGGAATACAACTTTATGATTATTGAAGACAATCCCTATGGCGAAATCCGCTACGAGGGTGAGCCGCTTCAGAGCATTAAATCGATGGATACTGAGGGCCGTGTGATTTATCTTGGCTCCTTCTCCAAAACTTTTATTCCCGGCATTCGTGTGGGCTGGATTGTGGCGGAAGAAACGCTGGTTCAGAAAATTGCCTGTGCGAAGCAGGCTACAGACCTCTGCTCCAGCTCTCTCGGCCAGAGAATGGCTTGCCGCTTTGCTGCCAGCGGTTATATCGAACAGCATGTCTCCTCCTTGATTTCCCTTTATAAGGCTAAACGTGACTTAATGCTTTCCTGTTTTGAGCAGCATTTTCCCCAAGGTGTAACTTGGACACGGCCTGAGGGCGGCTTTTTTGTCTGGGTGACTTTGCCGGAAGGGATGAGTGCCCGTGAAGTATTGTTGAAGGCTGTGGCGCGTAAAGTGGCCTTTGTGGACGGAGCCGGCTTCTTCGTCAATAATAACGGAAAAAATACTGCCCGGTTTGCTTTCTCCGAGGCCAGCGAGGAAAAAATCACGCGTGGCATGAAAATACTGGGAGAGTTGATGCACCAAGAAATGGCCGTTTTTAATAAGGCAAGATCAGCTTAAGCGCAAAGCTGTAAAGTTGGAGGACGTATGAGTCAAAATTTTTATGAACAGGCTGATTGGAGGAGCAGTAAAAACCGGCTGTATTTGTTGGTTGGCTAAGGTTAAGAATATACTAAGACAAACAGTTAACCAATAATTTGCAGAAACGGAGCCGATATAATGAGCGACAGATTTACAGTAGGACTTATATCTGGACTTGCTGCCGGCACGGTTTACCTTTCATGGAGTCTTTTCTCGCGACATGTTCTTGGCTTTGCTAAGCTTAGTATTGCGGAATATGGCGCGGCGTTGACTTTCAACAGATTGCCTAATGAGCTGGAGCTTATTCATTACGTTTGGGGTGGAGTTGGCGCGCTTTGTTTTGCTATCGCTATAGGCATAATCTTTTCTTTTCTTATTTTGCTGATTGGCATTAAGCATCTCTATTTAAAAGCAATCGTCTACAGTTGGGCAGCTTGGTATACCCTGATCGACATTTTAATTATTCGCTTGGTTGATGCAAAGCTGCAAGTAGCCATTGAAACTGCTCTGTCAGCATCAATTAACGCAACTTTATATGGGGCAATTCTGGCGTTTGTTTATTTAAGAATTGGCGGCGAACTGAGAGTTAAAAGCGATTAACCGGACTGACAGGCGCTTTGAAATCTTTTTTTAACACGGCGATTGCCAAACTTCAAGTCTTCCTTAGCTTTGGCTGCTGTAGCTTTTGCTGAGTTTTTAACCTCTTGATGCGGCAACATTTTTCGGCTATAATGATTTTAAGATGTGCTGGTGTGGCTCAAAGGCAGAGCAGCGGTATCGTAAACCGCAGGTTGCGAGTTCAATTCTCGCCACCAGCTCCAATGAAATAAAATCCTTAGAATCATAAAGATTCTAAGGATTTTTATTTTACAGGGGACAAGTGATTTGTCCCACTCGTCCACGCGACCACCCCGCCCTTGCGGGCACCCCTCCAGAGGAGGGGAATATTTGTAAGTCAGGCTACTATGAGACTAGAGCAACGCTTCGGCAGGGCGTTTGCCTTTTGCAGTGTGCAGCATATATTGAATTGCAGCAATTTTTTAGTATCACAAGCGTTAGAGGAGGAAATAATGGTGAAAATAGTTGAAAGCAATTTGGTGTTCACTTCCGGCAGAGTAGAAAGACGGATGTCGGTAAGGCATTCTACGCAACGCATTGCTATTCATCACACCGCGTCAGGCGATGTTTCTGCCGAAACAGTCCATGGTTGGCATCGCAACCGTGGTTGGATGGGTATTGGCTATCACTATCTTATCCGGCAAGACGGCGATATTGAGCGCGGCAGGGCAGAAGAATTGCGGGGTATTCATGCTCCGGCGGCTAACGCTAATAGTATGGCCATTGCCTTGGCAGGCAATTTTGAGCTTCTCCCACCCGCCGCCGTTCAAATAAACGCCCTCGTCTGGCTGATCCGTGATATTCGTTCCCGTTATGGGAAACTCACGCTGATTAGGCACAGCGACTTGCAAGCAACAGCTTGCCCTGGGCGGCTTTTCCCTTGGCAGGAATTGCAGAGAAGGCTTCAGCAGCGAACGCATCAGGTTGTGAGAGGAGATACGCTCTTTAGTTTGGCGCAAAGTTATGGCGTGACAGTCGAACAACTGCGCCAGTGGAATAATTTGTCCTCGGGTATGATTCGCGTGGGGCAGCTACTTGTTGTCTCGCAAAATATTTAAAAAAGTTAAACTTTTTTAAGCGAAAGTATAGACAAAATATTTGCATCATGTTAAAATTATAACAAGCAAAGGTTATAGTGGTTAACAAGGTCTATTGTGTTTGGCTCTGTATGTTAAGTCTTTGTGAATATGGCTGAATTGAGTAATGTCCGGCGTTAAACAAAAAAATTTTTAGGGGCATAATTGGTTCAGCAATTAGGGAAAATAGTGGCAAGCGGCATAAATAACGAACAAAGGAGGTAAGCAGCATGGCAATTCAGCAGATTTATGTCCTTTCCGATGCGAGGGACGAACTCCTACGCGAGTTTATGCTGGCCTCAGGAGCTTATAAAGCAGAAATCCTGGCCAAGATTATTGATTTAGATGAAGAAATAGAAGAAAGAAAAAACTAACCGGCAGGGAAAGCCGGTTTTTCTTTTTTACCATACCAGGAAATTATATAGTTTCCAACGCAATGAGGGGTGTCGCAGCGGTGGCATCTCTTTCGGGCGGGTTTGAAACCCGCCCCTACCATGGGGTGTTGAGGGGCGGCGTTCTGTAGGGGCGGCAAGATAAATGGTTGACGAATTGTGCAGGAATATCTACAATTATAAATAGTATCTCTAAATTCAGAAAGAGAGAGGGTGGGGGTCATGGCCGACTTGTCAAATGGAGAATTGCTGCTGCGTTTGATCCTGGCCGGTATCTTGGGAGGTGCAGTCGGTTTTGAAAGGGAGCGCCATAACCGTCCTGCCGGGTTACGTACTCATATTCTCGTCTGCCTGGGTTCTGCCCTTGTGATGATTGTCTCTGTTGTCGGTTTTGGCGGTGCTTTAGGCCCGCGAGGAGATCAGGCACGGATTGCTGCGCAGGTTGTGAGCGGAATCGGTTTTTTGGGTGCAGGTACAATCATGCGGCAGGGCAGCTCGGTGCGAGGGCTTACTACAGCGGCCAGCCTCTGGGTTGTGGCTGCTGTTGGCTTGGCGACAGGTATCGGATTGTATCTAGCGGCAGTTTCAACAACGGTCTTAATTTTAATCAGTCTGTTTTCGCTCACCAAGATTGAAGAGAGGATGGCAAAAGATCGTTCCCGCAAGTCGCTATGGCTGAGAGCTGTTGACCAGCCGGGTTTGCTTGGTCGAGTGGGTACCGTCTTAGGTGATCACAATGCCGGCATCACGAGTGTTAATTTGTCGGAGTCCAATTTTATGGAGGCATATAATACTCAAACGGTAGCCATTGAAATGTTGGTCAGTGTGCCGGTGGGCTTTAGTTCACGCAGACTGATGGAGCATCTTTTGCGCATTCCCGGGATGCTGGAAGTTTCCTGGGAAGGGGAAGATACAGGCGTGTGTGAGCTGCCGCAGACTTGAGCAGTTAAGATTAGTTTCAAGCAATGAAAAGTAAGAACAATAGAATCTCGGTATTAATAGCTCTGTAACTTAACAGAGCAGCAAGATGTCTCAAAGTAATGGTTGAGACATCTTTTTCTGTTTATTGAGACAAGGTGTAAAAAAATAAGCTAAATTGAGCAAAATAGCTTTATTGGCTGTAGATAATGAGCCAGGCGGTTTATAGAGCAGTTCTGCTTATTGAGTGCATTTTTGGAAAAAGCTATAATAGTGATATGGTCAGCGAAGGTCAAAGAGGGGTAGACGATGAGTAATTTAGCCGGCAGTATTGAACTATATATTAGACGGCTGCTGGATGCCAGCCCAAACGCCGCTATTTGCCTGCAACGGAGAGAATTGGCAGAGCACTTTGCCTGCGTTCCATCCCAGATAAACTATGTCCTTTCAACCCGTTTCACTCTTGAGCGCGGCTATTTGGTGGAAAGCCGGCGCGGTGGCGGCGGATACCTGCGTATTCGCAGGCTGGATTTGAACCGCGACAAAGTGCTGCAACTGCTGGAGATGCGCCAGAGCTTAGCAGGCCAAAATCTTTCACTGCAAAAAGCGACTGATTTTGTCCACCGTTTGGTAGAGGCACGACTAGTGACTCGTCGTGAAGGCTTGCTAATGAAAGCTGTCATTAGTTTTGAACAGCAAAAAAGGGATGATGTCCTGGAAATCTTCCGTGGGGTGATGCTGTCCCGCATGATTGAAGTTTTATTGCATGAAACTTAACAGGAGGCGGTAAGAATGTTGTGCAATGAGTGCAAGAAAAGACCGGCAACGGTCCACTTAACATACATTATTGATCATGAGCAGACGGTGCAGCATCTCTGTGAACAGTGCGCCAGGGAAAAGGGAGATTTTCATTTTGACTCGCACCCTCCCTTTTCTATTCATAATCTGTTGACAGGCTTGATGAATCTGGATGCTCAGCCGGCTGCGCAAGTGATGGGACATACGGTGAAGATGCAGTGTGAAAACTGCGGTCTAACGTATGCACAGTTTGGTCAGATTGGACGATTTGGCTGCAGCTGTTGCTACCTGACTTTTGCCGACAGGCTGACATCATTGATGCGGCGTATCCATGGTTCAACGCAGCATGTGGGAAAAGTGCCTGCCAGGGCAGGTGGTCAAATTAAGTTGCGCAGGAGTATTGAAGAAATGAGGGAGCATCTGCAAAACCTTGTTGAGCGGGAGGAGTTTGAGCAGGCGGCACAGGTGCGTGATAAAATCCGTGAGTTGGAAGCTAGTGCTCAAAATGGGGGTGATGGCCATGAAGAGTGCTAAAGGTGTCGGTTTGCAGAGCAGTAAATGGATGAGCGGCTCGGGGCCTGACGGAGAAATTGTGATGAGCAGCCGCGTTCGTTTAGCCAGAAATATACAGCAATTTCCTGTTCCTTTTTTGGCAACAGACAGTCAATTGAGCAAAGTTGCGGAGCAAGTGCTGGCAGCAAGCTGTTTGCTGCGGGAACAAATGGGAGATCTATCTTTTTTAAAGATCGATCATCTCGAGCCGCTGCAAAGACAGGTCTTAGTTGAGAAACACTTGATTAGCCCGCTGTTAATCAAAGAGCCGCATAGTTCCGCAGTTTTATTGCGCGGTGACGAGGCTGTCAGCATTATGGTGAATGAAGAAGACCACCTGCGGATTCAGTGTCTACTGCCCGGCCTCCAGTTGGAGATGGCGCTGGAGGAAGCAAACATTTGCGATGATTTGCTGGAAGCCAGTTTGGATTATGCTTATGACGGGCAATGGGGATTTCTGACTACCTGTCCAACTAATGCAGGAACAGGACTACGAGCTTCAGTCATGGTTCACCTCCCGGCATTGGTACTGACAAAGCAGATCAATAGGGTGCTTTCTGCCATTGCCCAAGTAGGCTTGGCAGTACGTGGGATGTATGGTGAGGGGTCAGAGGTTACGGGAAATCTTGTCCAGATTTCTAACCAGATAACGCTGGGGCAAAGCGAAGTTGAAATTGTTAAGAATCTCTCCGGCGTGACGCGGCAAGTTGTTGAGCAGGAAGCGCAGGCTCGCCAGATTCTGTTAAATGAGGGGCGGGACCGGGTTTGCGACCGCGTCAACAGAGCTTTTGGAGTTCTGAGGCACTCCTGGTTGATGTCGTCTCAAGAGGCTATGCACCTTTTATCCGATGTGCGTCTAGGCGTTGATTTAGGCTTGATCAGAGAAGTGCCAGGCACTATCTTAAAAGAACTTATGGTGTTTTTGCGGCCTGCCTGCTTGCAACTCGAAGCAGGCAACCCACTGGAAGGTATTGACCGTGAACGGGAGCGAGCCCGTTTAATTAGAAGATGGCTCATGCCAGAGGAAAACGCCGAATAAGCGGGAGGAGGAAATTAAATGTTTATGTTTGGCAGGTTTACCGAAAGAGCGCAAAAGGTTTTAGTGCTTGCTCAAGACGAGGCTAAGCGGTTTAATCATAGTTTTGTGGGCACAGAGCATATTCTGCTGGGCTTAGTGAGAGAAGGTGAAGGAATTGCGGCTAAAGTCCTGCTGTCACTTGGGGTGGAGCTTGATAGTGTTCGTTCCGAAATTGAGAAACTGATTGGCAAAGGTGATCAGCGTTCCGGCCCACAGGGGGCAAACTATACTCCGCGCGCCAAAAAAGTAATTGAATTGGCCATTGAAGAAGGACAAAGCCTGGGGCACAATTATGTGGGCACGGAGCACTTGCTGCTGGGACTGATCCGGGAAGGGGAGGGAATTGCGGCACAGGTGCTGACAAATCTTGGCGTGGATCTGAACCGGGGCCGCAAGTCGGTTCTTGCCTTGCTGGGCAGCAGCGATGATACGCGGCTCCAAGAGGAGTCTGCTAATCGTACTTCTAGCACGCCCACTGTTGACCAGTTTGGGCGGGATTTAACCAAGTTGGCTAAAGAGGGAAAACTGGATCCTGTCGTTGGGCGGGAGACTGAAATTGAACGGGTGATTCAGGTTCTGTCACGTCGGACAAAGAATAATCCTTGCCTGATTGGGGAGCCAGGCGTGGGGAAAACTGCTATTGCTGAAGGGTTGGCGCAACGGATTATTGAGGTGCGTGTTCCGGAAACACTCAAGGATAAACGGGTGGTTACACTGGAACTTGCTGCGGTGGTGGCCGGCACAAAATACCGTGGCGAATTTGAGGAGCGACTGCGCAAGCTAATGGAAGAACTGCGCTCCGCCGGCAATGTGATCGTCTTTATTGATGAGCTTCATACCTTAATAGGTGCCGGCGCTGCCGAAGGCGCCATCGATGCTTCCAACATCTTAAAACCGGCGCTGGCTCGCGGAGAAATGCAGGCTATCGGTGCAACAACTTTGGATGAATACAGAAAGCATATTGAGCGTGATCCGGCATTAGAACGCCGTTTCCAACCGATAACAGTGGGTGAGCCCACAAAAGAGGAGTCGCTGGAAATTCTTAAAGGACTTCGTGACCGCTACGAAGCTCACCATCGGGTCAAGATTACGGATGAAGCGTTAAGCGCGGCGGTCGCCTTGGCGGATCGCTATATTAGCGACCGTTTTTTGCCGGATAAAGCAATTGATTTAATTGATGAGGCGGCATCCCGGGTTAGGATGAAGGCTTACACTGCGCCGCCGGACTTGAAAGAGCTGGAGTCTAAAGTAGAGACGTTGCGCAACGAAAAGGAAGCGGCTGTCCGTGGTCAGGAGTTTGAACTGGCAGCCAAGCTGCGGGACAAAGAACATCTGATGAAGGAAGAACTGCAAAATCTGAAGAGATCATGGGAGCAACGCAAATCAACCGATACCCGCTCTGTTGTCACTGAAGATATTGCTCAGATTGTTGCGGCTTGGACTGGTATCCCGGTAAAGCGGCTGGAAGAAGAAGAAACGGAAAGACTATTAAACATGGAGTCTATTCTGCACCAGCGGGTGATTGGTCAGGATGAAGCGGTGAAAGCAGTATCGCGAGCTATTCGCCGAGCCCGCGCCGGGCTAAAAAGTCCTAAGCGGCCGATCGGCTCGTTTATCTTCCTTGGTCCCACCGGGGTGGGTAAAACGGAATTGGCCCGGGCGTTGGCAGAGAGTCTCTTTGGCGATGAAGATGCCATGACTAGCCTAGATATGTCTGAGTATATGGAAAAGCATACTACTGCTCGTTTAGTGGGGGCGCCTCCAGGTTATGTAGGTTATGATGAGGGAGGCCAACTGACGGAAAAAGTACGGCGCAAGCCCTACTCTGTCATTCTCTTTGATGAAATCGAAAAGGCGCACCCGGAAGTGTTTAATGTGTTGCTGCAGGTACTGGAAGACGGGCGTCTTACTGACGGCAAGGGTCGCACCGTAGATTTTCGCAACACCGTAATTATTATGACGTCCAACGTGGGCGCCAGCGAATTGAAAAAACAGTCCACCATGGGTTTTAGGACGGGAGATCGGGAAAAGACTTACGAGGATATGAAGAGCAAGGTGATGGATGAATTAAAGCGCTCCTTCCGTCCCGAATTTTTAAACCGGGTTGATGAAGTAATCGTCTTTCACCCGTTGACAGAGGAACATTTAATGGAAATCGTGGATTTGATGTTGATTGAGCTAGGCAATCGCCTAAGCGACTATAAGATGGGACTAAAAGTCAGCGCAGCTGCTAAGGCCTTGCTGGCGAAAGAAGGATATGATCCCACCTTTGGGGCAAGGCCGCTGCGCAGAGTGCTGCAAAAACGGATTGAGGACGAAGTTTCGGAAAGAATATTGCGCGGCGAATTTACCCAAAATGATCTCATCTTGGTGGATGCGGCGGACGGACAGCTGGTTTTTTCTAAGGATGAAGCGGCTGTCGTAAAACAGGAGTAAGCTTTTTATTTAACTAACTTTTCTGAAAAAAAGGATTTTTACTGATTTCGTCGAAAGTAGAGTAAGTGTTGTGCTAGATAGATACAAAAAACTTTAGATATCTTTCTGTCAGGCAGGTGGTCTTTTATGAAAATAGCAGTTTCCGGCAAGGGTGGTGTGGGTAAGACCACTTTTTCCGCTAATTTGATTCGTGCCTTTGCCAAGCGCGGTTTTAATGTTTATGCGGTAGACGCTGATCCTGACGTGAGCTTAGGTGCTACTCTGGGGCTGCCGGCTCATGAGTTGGCGTCGTTGCGTCCGATTATTGATATGAAAGCATTGATCGACGAGCGTACAGGCGGCGGCGGTGCCTTTTTTACGCTTAATCCTAAAGTTGATGACCTGATTGATGATTTTTCGATTAAACAGGACAAAATCAGGTTTTTGCGCATGGGCGCCGTTAAGCAGGGCGGCACAGCTTGCTATTGCAAAGAAAACTCCTTTCTGTACGCAGTCCTGGCCAGTCTGCTGTTAGATAAAAGTGACATGGTAGTTCTAGATATGAGCGCCGGGATTGAGCATCTTACCCGGGGGACGGCACGGGGAGTCGATCTGATTGTTATCGTGACCGAACCGACTCGGGTATCTGTGGCCACGGCTAAGGTCGTTCAGAAACTGGCGAATGAGCTAAAAATTCGCAACATTAAAGTCTTAGTCAATAAAGTTAGAACTGATAAGGAAAAAGAGTTTGTCCGCTCACAGTTTACAGACGAGGAGCTTTTAGGGATGATTCCTTTTGATGAAGGTGTGTTGGAAAATGCCGTTGAAGAAGAAAGCGGCCTGCTGGCAGGTTCCGGCGTGATGCCCGGTATAGACGAGCTTGCAGATAGCCTTTTAGGGCACAGTTAAGCAAAAGAATTGCTTATATGGGAGGAAAGAGCATGTCGATGACAGCCTTTGATGAAATTTATGCCGGGGCGATAACTGACCAGTCGAAAGCTCCGAAGAAGCTGCTCCAGCGTGCGTATAACGGCGCGATAATCGCCACCAGTTATGCTGAAATTCTGTTGAGCAAGGCAATTCGTAAGTATGGGCCGAATCTACCGGTTGCTTATCCGGATACTGCCTATTATATGCCGGTTATCAGTTCCCTTTCCGGCGTTAAGGTGACTAAGCTTGGTGAGCTGCCGCCTATTCTCAATAAGATGCGCCAGCAGATTAAAGAAAGTCTGACTTTTGAAAACGCCCGTCTGGCTGGTGAGGCTACCGCCTATGCGGCGGAAATAATTGAGGCGCTTCGCTATATTAATGGTGCCCAGCCTCATGTTGCTCCGTGGACCGGCTATTTGCCTGATCCCATTCTGCGTAAGTTCGGGATTCAGCTTGTCGATTGGACTATCCCCGGGCAAGCCATTATTATTGGTAAAGCTAAATCGAGTGAGGCTGCCGCTAAAATAGTCCAGGAACTGCAGGCAAAAGGGATGATGATTTTTCTGGTGAACGAAGTCATCGAGCAGTTGCTGGAACAGAATATGAAGCTTGGCGTGGACTATATTGCTTTCCCTCTTGGCAATTTCACGCAAGTTATTCATGCGGTGAATTATGCTTTGCGTGCCGGGATGTCCTTTGGCGGTATTGCGCCCGGCCTGCGCGAAGAGCATCGTGACTACCAGCGCCGCCGCGTCCGGGCTTTTGTGCTCCATTTGGGTGAAATTGATGACGTGCAGGTTGCGGCCCACTTTGCTGCCATCTTTCTTGGTTTTCCTGTCATCTGTGACACAAAGCTGGAAGAAGAAATTCCTGATTGGTACGTTTCCCACTCTGATTATGATACTTTGGTAAAATACAGTATGGAGCTGCGTGGCATTAAGTTAAAAATCCTTGAAATCCCTGTGCCTATCACCATCGGTCCCGCCTTTGAAGGCGAAACCATTCGCAAAGGCGACATGTATGTGGAAATGGGCGGCGGCCGGACTACAGCTTTTGAGCTTGTGCAAATGGTCTCTGAGGACGAAATTGTTGACGGCAAGATAACTGTAGTCGGACCTGACTTTGATGAAGTTGAAGAAGGCGCCAGGCTGCCGCTAGGCATGATGGTTAAAATCTATGGCAGGAAGATGCAGGCAGATTTTGAAGGTGTGCTCGAGCGGCGAATCCACTACTTCATCAACTATGGCGAAGGGCTGTGGCATGTGGCCCAACGTGATATCTGCTGGTTGCGTGTTTCTAAGGATGCTATTGCTAAAGGTTTCCGCCTGAAGCATTACGGTGAAATTCTGATTGCTAAATTTAAGGATGAGTTCCCCGCTATCGTCGATCGCGTGGAAGTTACTTTGATTACCGATAGAGAACAGGTAGAGGAGAATATTAAAGTTGCCCGTGCCCGCTACGCAGAACGTGATAAGCGCCTGCGCGGCCTTACAGACGAAGCTGTGGATGAGCTGTATTCCTGTATTCTCTGCCAGTCCTTTGCCCCGAACCATATTTGTGTAGTCGCCCCGGAGCGGGTAGGTCTTTGCGGTGCCGTAAGTTGGCTTGATGCGAAGGCTTCCTATGAGATTGACCCTAACGGTCCCAACCGTCCGATTAAGAAAGAGGGTCTGATTGATGCTGAGAAGGGGATGTGGGAGTCGGTAAACGAGTATGTTTATAACAACTCGAACCGGAGCGTGGAAGAAGTCAATCTATACACGCTGATGGATCAGCCTATGACGTCATGCGGCTGTTTTGAAGCAATTCTTGCTATTGTACCAGAAGCAAACGGGTTGATGGTAACGACTCGCGAGCATTCCGGAGCTACCCCCTGCGGCATGACTTTCTCAACTTTGGCCGGCTCAGTGGGCGGCGGCGTACAGGCTCCCGGGTTTTTGGGGATCGGCCGTTCCTATCTTCTGTCCAAGAAATTTCTTAAAGCTGACGGCGGTTTGGCCCGCATCGTTTGGATGCCTAAAGAGCTAAAAAACTTCTTGGGGGATGATCTGCGCCAGCGTGCCGAAGAAGAAGGCTTAGGCGCTGATTTTGTAGATAAAATTGCTGATGAAACCGTGGGAACTACGGGGGAAGAAATTTTACCTTTTCTGGAAGAAAAGGGGCATCCGGCTTTGACCATGGATCCGTTGCTGTAACTGGGAGATCGGGTCGGGGTTAAGTCCGCCCGTCTCTTTTTTTTGCGCGGTGACTTTTCATAGGCTGCTATTTTTCGGTCAGATTTGAGAGTTTTGAGCGAAAGGAGTCCGAATCATGGGGTTAACCGGTCTTGAGATTTTTAAACAGCTACCTAAAACTAACACCGGAGATTGCGGCTTCACTACTTGCCTGGCCTTTGCCATGGCACTGTCTGCGGGCAAAACTTCTCTGGATAAGTGCCCCCACGTTTCCGAGGAAGCGAAAGAAGTATTGGGGGCGGCTGCCGCACCGCCAATAAGGCTGGTCAAAGTGGGTACCGGTGACTATACTGTGCAAATGGGTGAAGAAACTGAGCTCTTTCGTCACGACAAGCGATTTTATCATCCTACCGCTGTCGCAGTACTCATTAAAGACACCGAAGATGTGGCTGCTTGTCTGACTTCTTTTAATGAACTGGAGTTTGACCGTGTAGGAATGCACTACGTTACTGATATGGTAGCTTTGCAGTGTGTTTCCGGTGATGCCGTCAAGTTTAAGGCTGCCGCGCAGACTGTGGCTGCCAACACAGGCAAACCTTTCTTGTTAATTTGCCCTGACGTGGCCGTGATGGCAGCAGCGGCTACAGCCGTTGCCGAGAGAAAACCTCTCCTCTACGCAGCTACTAATGAGAATTATGAGGAGATGACCGCCCTTGCCCAAGAGCTGGCTTGTCCGCTGGCTGTCAAAGGCAATGGTTTGGCGGATCTTTCCGAATTGGTGGAAAAAATTACTAAGCTGGGTCATAAGGAGCTAGTTTTGGACAGCGGCAATCGCGAAACAGCCCAAGTGTTGGCTGACCTTACTCAGCTTCGTCGTTTAGCCGTGCGGAAACGTTTTCGCCCCTTTGCTTACCCTGCCATGGCGTTTACTACGAAAGAGGATTCTCTGGCAGAAATTACACAGGCCGCCGTTTACCTTAGCAAGTATGCCGGACTGATCGTTTTGCATGCCAACAAAAAAGCGGAATTGTTGCCGCTGCTCTCTTGGCGACAGAACCTTTTTACCGACCCGCAAAAACCGATTCAGGTGGAAGCAAAAGCGGTGGCAATAGGCGATGTTACTCCAGACTCCCCGGTCTACATCACTACCAACTTCTCTCTCACCTACTATATTGTGGAAAGTGAAGTGGAAGCAAGCAAAGTGCCGGCCTATATTTTGCCGGTTGACACCGGTGGCGTTTCCGTCCTTACCGCTTGGGCAGCCGGCAAGCTGACCGGCGACTCTATCAATAAGGCTTTGCAGGAAAATAAGCTGGAGGCAAAAGTTAACCATAAGACGCTTGTTCTGCCCGGCTATGTTGCGGTGCTTTCTGGCAATACAGAAGAAGTAAGCGGTTGGAAAGTTTTAGTTGGCCCGCGTGAGGCTTCCGGGATCAGCAAATTCGCAAAAGAGAAATTTGCCAGATAGGAGCTTGTCCCCCAGAAATCAGAGAAAAGGTGGCGCCAATGGATAAAGTAACCGTCTTTTTCTTTCCTGATAATCTAGTGGCCCACGTAGCGCCGGGCACGTCACTGTTGCGGGCAGCCTCACTGGCCGGCGTAGAGCTTAAAAGTACTTGCGGCGGCGATGGCACCTGCGGCCGCTGCCTGGTAAAAGTCAAGGATGGCCGCGTTAAAGCGGAGAACAGCGGTAATATTTCCAAAAAAGCCAAACAGGCCGGTCTGGTCCTGGCATGCAAAACGTTGGCAGACGGCAATATTGTGGTCGACATTCCGCAAGACTCCCGCCTCGCTCAGCATCAAGTGCTCCTGGACAAGAAAGATATTTTGCTGGAAGAGGAAGAATCTTTGCTTGCGGAATATCCTTTTAAGCCTCTCTGCCGCAAAGTAAAGGTAAGCTTGCCTGAGCCTACTTTAACAGAGAATGCCTCTGACTGGACGCGTCTGCAGCTGGCTTTACGGAATAAATTGAACTGCCAGGCTATTCATATTAATCTGCCTGTTTTACGCGTGCTGCCGGAGACATTACGCGCTAAAGACTGGCGTGTGACGGTGACGGTCGCAGAGTTAAACGGTTGCGCCGATGTAGTGCAGGTGGAAGCAGGCCATGACGACAACAAATTCTTTGGCTTGGCAGTTGATATCGGTACTACTACAATAGTAGTAGATCTTGTCGATTTGGACTCAGGTCAAAGTATAGGGAAAAAAGGGTCTTATAACAAACAGGCACGCTTCGGTGATGATGTGATCAGCCGGATGATTCACGCCAGTGAGAAAATAAACGGCTTGGACGAGCTGCATAAGGCTGTGCTTGAGACCATCAACCAGCTTATTGCTGAGTTGCTTTCTCAGTGCCAGGTAAATAGCAAGGATGTACAGTTAGCGGTAGTGGCCGGTAATACCACTATGACCCACCTCTTTTTGTGTCTAAATCCCAAATATCTGCGGCTTGAACCTTATATTCCGTTAGCTACAGCTCCGCCGCCCGTGCGGGCGCAGGAAATAGGGCTGCAGATTAATCCCGCTGCCTATGTGGTTTGCTTCCCCTCGGTTGCCTCCTATGTAGGCGGCGATATTGTGGCGGGGACCTTGGTGACCAAGATGGCTAAAGCTGAGGAAATTGTCCTGTTTATCGATATCGGTACAAACGGCGAAATGGTGCTTGGCAATCAAGATTGGTTAGTGTCATCAGCCTGTTCCGCCGGTCCTGCTTTTGAAGGGGGCGGCATCACCTTTGGGATGCGCGCCATGCAAGGAGCTATTGAGAGGGTAGTGATTGATCAGGCCAGCTTTGATGTTGCCGTTGCCACGGTAGGCGGGCTTAAAGCGGTGGGAATTTGCGGTTCCGGCCTCATCGACTGTTTGGCTCAATTTCGGGAAGCGGGGATCATTGACCGGGCAGGCAAGATGCAGGCAGATATTGCTACGCCTAGGATGCGGCAAGGAGATGACGGCAGCGAGTTTGTGCTAGTCTTTGGCGAAGCGACGGAATGCGGCAAGGATATTGTTGTCACGGAGAATGACGTTAAAAACTTATTGCGGGCTAAAGGAGCCGTCTATGCCGGGATTCGCAGCATGCTGAAAGCCGTTCAGCTTGGTGAAGAGAGCATAGACAAGGTGCTTATCGCAGGCGGTTTTGGCAACTACCTTAATATCCGTGACGCCATTGTTATCGGTCTCTTGCCTGATTTGCCCGCGGAAAAGTATAGCTTTATCGGCAATTCCTCAGTGAAGGGCGCGCGCTTGGCTCTGCTTTCCCAGGAGGCTTTCTATGAAGCGCAGGAGTTGGGCAAGAAGATTACTTACCTGGAATTGTCTGCCGGTAACGATTTTATGGAGGAGTTTATGGCGGCACTGTTTTTGCCTCATACCGATATGACTCTTTTCCCCTCGTTGAGCAAATAGAAATGACGTGAAAAGAAGGGAGGTAGCCAGATGGCCTTCAGAGCAGTAAAAGAAAAATATAGAAGTAGGGTTGGCGAAGTCATCTTAGGAGCCACAAAAGAACAGGGCGGCACCCGTGGTTATACCATTACCGTAGGTGGTGAGAGTGCTTTGCCTTTTCTGCATTTCGAAGGTGAAATCCCTAATCGGCCTGTGGTGGCCTTGGAGGTAAGGGATGTGGCTCCCGCTGATTGGCATACATGTTTTTCCGCTTATTACGGGGATGTTTTCGCAGATCCTGTTGCTTGGGCTAAAAAATGTGTGTCAGAATTTGCCGCCGACCTCATAGTGCTTCATTTGGAAGGGGCTGACCCGGAAGGCAAAGACGCTTCTCCAGAGGAATGTGCCAAGGTGGTTCAAAACGTGCTGGCTGCCGTAGAGTGTCCGCTGATTGTCTTTGGCTGCGGCAAAGCGGAAAAGGATAATAAGGTGTTGCCGGCTGTAGCCGAAGCAGCCGCCGGTGAGAACTTGTTGATTGGCGTTGCGGAACAGGAAAACTATAAGTCTCTGACTGCTGCCTGCATGGTGCATAAGCACAATATTATTGCCCAATCGCCGATTGACATCAATATTTGCAAGCAACTAAACATTTTGATCACCGAAATGAATCTGCCCGCCAATCGAATTATTATCGACCCTACCATTGCTGCAGTCGGGTATGGCCTGGAGTACGGTTACTCTATTATGGAGCGTGCGCGTAACGGAGCGCTGCAGGGTGACAATATGCTGGCTATGCCGATGATTGGCAACGTAGGCTACGAAGTGTGGCGAGTTAAAGAAGCCAATTCCTCGCTTGAAGATTTTCCCGGCTGGGGCCAGCAGGAAACGCGTGGCATTTTGTGGGAAGCCACCACGGCGGCGGCGCTGCTGCAAGCCGGCATGAATATTCTTGTCATGCGCCACCCAAAAGCTGTTGCTCTGGTAAAGGAAAATATTACTGAACTGATGCAAAAAACCGAGCTGGAAAATTAACTCTTTCGGGAGCTTCGTTTGAAAAAAGGCAAAAAGGAGGTTAATAATGTTTATCATCGGCGAGAGAATTAACGGTATGTTCAAAGATATCGCCCAAGCCATCCGCGACGGAGACCCGCGGCCCATCCAAGAATGGGCCAAGAAACAGGAGGCGGGCGGTGCTCGCTATCTCGACATTAATACGGGTCCCGCCGCCAAAGACCAGGTAAAGACAATGCGCTGGCTGGTGGAAAAAACTCAAGAAGTCAGCAATCTGCCTTTGGCTCTGGATTCCACGAACTACGATGCTATCGAAGCCGGCTTGGAAATCTGCAAACATCCCGCCATGATTAATTCCGTCCC
>Ga0208609_100300_pt1 | contig 20337 bp, 21 predicted proteins | sample SubbioR11_8A_Apr_FD_184813 | JGI IMG/M metagenome (GOLD analysis project Ga0208609, IMG submission 184813) | Serpentinite rock and fluid subsurface biosphere microbial communities from McLaughlin Reserve, California, USA - CR11_8A_Apr (SPAdes) | ecosystem: Environmental > Terrestrial > Deep...
CGGCGCGCGGCTGCGGCTCGTCGAGGTGCGCGAGCGCCAGCCGGGCGCGGATGCAGGCGCGATAGCGGACGTAGAAGCGCAGCACGCGGGCGTCGACCGCGTCGGCCAGCGCCGCCGACAGCCGCGCCAGCAGCCGCTCGCCGATCCAGGCCGCGCCCAGCCGCGCGCAGTCCAGGCCGAGGAAGGCCAGCTCGTCGAAGGGATCGACCTGGCGCAGCCGCTCGTTGAACTCCAGGCAGTCGATCACCACCGGCGCCGCGTCCAGGCACACGTGCTCGGCGCGCAGGTCGCCGTGGCCGTCGACGATGCGGCCGGCGTCCACGCGCGCACGCAGCAGGCCGTGGTCGTGGTCGAGGAAGCGCTGCACCTCGTCGGCGAGCGCCAGCCCATCGGGCTCGAAGGCCGCCAGCGCGCGCCGGCTCGCCGCGTGCTCGGCGCGCAACTGGCCGACGTAGCCGTCGCCGTCGAGCCGGCCGCGTTCCGCCTCGGCGTAGAAGCGCGCCAGCAGCGCCGCCAGCGCGTCGATCTCGGCCGCGGTCACGGTGGCCTCGGCGATGCGCTGGTCGAGCATCATCCGGCGCGGCAGGCGGCGCATGCGCACCAGCCAGTCGACCACCGCGCCGTCGCCGTCGAGCGCCAGCGCGCCGCCGCGCTGGCGCGTGATGCGCGACAGACCGAGATAGACCTGCGGCGCCAGGCGCCGGTTCAGACGCACCTCGTCGGCACAGTTGCGCGCGCGCGCCGCCAGGCTGCTGAAGTCGAGGAACGGATAGACGACCGGCTTCTTCAGCTTGTAGACGGTGTCGCCGGCCAAAAACAGCAGCGACATGTGGGTCTCGACCACTTCGACCGCGCGCACCTGCGCGCCGTGCGTGGCCGGGTTCGCCAGCAGCGCGACCTTCTCCTGTGTCGCCGCGTCCCGGGTGCCGAGCCCGTTCATCGCCGCCCCTGTCATCGGCGCTGCGGCGGCGGCCCGCCGCCGGCTCATCGCGGCGCGTCGAGGCGGGCGGCGTCGGCGTCGAGCGCGGCGACCACCTCGTCGTCATCGAGCTGGTGGAAGTCGCGATAGAAGCCGGAGATGCCCCAGAAGTCGGCCGGCTGCATCAGGCACACGACGCCGTCGGACTCCTCCTGCAGACGGCGCACCGCCTCCGGCGGCGCCACCGGCACGGCGACGATCCGGCGCGCCGCGCCGCGCTCGGCGAGCGCGCGCAGGGCGGCGATCGCGGTGGCGCCGGTGGCGATGCCGTCGTCGACCACGATCGCGGTGCGGCCACGCGGGTCCGGCGGCGTGCGCGCGGCCAGATAGCGGTGGCGCCGGCGCTCGATCTCGGCCAGCGCTTGCCGGCACGTCTGCTCGAGGTACTCGGCGCTGGCGCCGGTCTGGCGCGCGATGTCCTGGTTGATGAAGCGCAGCGGTTGCGCGCCGTCGACGATCGCGCCCACCGCCAGTTCCGGTTGCATCGGCGCGCCGATCTTGCGCACCAGCACCAGGTCGAGCGGCGCGCGCAGCGCCGCCGCGATCTCGGCCGCCACCGGCACGCCGCCGCGCGGCAGCGCGTAGACGATCGGGCGGTCGAGCTGCAGGTCGGCCAGACGCCGCGCCAGCAGGCGTCCGGCCTCGCTGCGGTCAGCAAAGCGCTGGATCTGCATCCGTGCCTCCGTCCGACGCGGCCCCCGCGCCGCCACCGTAGCAGGCCGGTGCGAACCGGCGCTGATCCATGACAGAGCGTGCGACCGACCCGGCTAGCGGTAGAAGGGCTCGACCCGCCCCTTGAGCGTGATCAGCAGCGGCCGGCCGCGGCGGTCGAGCGTCTTGCCGGCGGCGACCTTGATCCAGCCTTCGCTCACGCAGTATTCCTCGACATCGTGGCGCTCGGCGCCGTTGAAGCGGATGCCGATGTCGTGCTCGAGCACTGCCGCCACGTGGTGCGGGCTGCGCTCGTCGGTGGCCAGGCGGTCGGGCAGCGGCGGCCGCTCGGGATTGGCTGCGTTCATCGTGGTTCCCGGTTCGCGAGGAGGCTCGGCGGCGACGAAAGCACGACGGCTCGGGCTCTGCCGGGCGTTCTCGCCGATCCAGTCGGGACGTGCGCCGGTCGGTGCGGTGGCTCGCGGGCAAGCGCCGAACGATGTCTTCAGGCCGCCATCCTGGCCGCCGTCGCGTTGCCGGCGCGCGCGGCGGACTTGCGCATCAGCGCGGCGCTGATCCATTGGCCGGTCGCCACCGCCTTGCCGAAATCGACCCCGGTGTCGATGTCGAGCCCGCGCAGCAGGTACAAGAGATCCTCGCTGGCGACGTTGCCGGTGGCGCCCTTCGCGTACGGGCAGCCGCCGAGACCGGCGATGCTGGCATCGAAGCTCGCCACGCCGAGTTCGAGGCTGGCGTAGACGTTGGCGATCGCCTGGCCGTAGGTGTCGTGGAAGTGGCCGCTCACGCATTCGAGCGGATAGTGGCGCAGCGCCGCTTCTAGCGCCGCCTGGGTGGCCCGCGGCGTGCCGGTGCCGATCGTGTCGGCCACGCCGACGTGTTCGACGCCGATCTCCTTCATCAGCGCCGCCACGTAGCCGACCGCTTCCGGCTTGACCTCGCCCTGGACCGGGCAGCCGAGCGCGCAGGAGATGGCGCCGCGGACACGGATGCCGGCGGCGCGCGCCGCCGCGGACACCGGCCGGAAGCGCTCGATCGACTCGGCGATCGAGCAGTTGATGTTCTTGCGGCTGAAGTCCTCGCTGGCGGCACCGAACACCACCACCTCGTCGGGCCGCCAGGGCAGCGCCGCCTCGAAGCCCTTCATGTTGGGCACCAGCACCGAGTAGACGACGCCCGGCCGGCGGCGGATGCGCGCCATCACCTCGGCGCCGTCGGCCATCTGCGGCAGCCACTTCGCCGACACGAACGAGGTGACCTCGATCGCGCTGAAGCCGGCCTCGCTCAGGCGCTCGACCAGCTCGACCTTGAGGTCGGTCGGCACCGTCTGCGGCTCGTTCTGCAGCCCGTCGCGCGGGCCGACCTCGACGATTCGTACTCGGGGCGGCAGGGGCATGCGGCAATCGCTTCGGCAGTCTCGGCGCCGATGTTAGTCGGCTGCCGCCCGATCAGGACGCCGGCGCGAACGCCACCAGCGCCGCGCCCTCGGCGACCTGGTCGCCGACGCCGTACAGGATTTCCTCGACCACGCCGTCGGCCGGCGCGACGATCGCGTGCTCCATTTTCATCGCCTCCATCACCAGCAGGGTCGCGCCGCGGGCCACGCGCGCGCCGGGCACCACGTGCACGGCGATCACGCGGCCGGGCATCGGCGCCGTCATGCGCGCCTCGCCGCCTTCGCTCTCGCCGGCGTGCGCGATCACGTCCACCAGCGCCAGCGCCGCGTGGCGGCCGTTGAGGAACACGTGCAGTTCCTCGCCGGCGGCCTGCGGGCCGCGAACGACATCGGCCGCCAGCCGCAGATCGGCCAGGCGCAGCGCCAGGCGCGTGCCGTGCACGGTGTCGATCGCCAGCGGCACGCGCACTGCGCCGTGCTCGAACATGAAGCCGTCGCGCGTGTAGGCGAGCGCCAGGTCGTGCACGCCGCGCTCCGACTTGAAGGTCAGCGCGCGCACGTAGCGCGTGTTCAGCCGCCAGCCGTGGCGCGACTGCCACGGGTCGCTGCCGGCGCCGGCCGCCTCGTCGGCGACCACGCGCGCCGCTGCCAGCGCCAGCACCTCGTGCGTCACGCGGCCGTGCTCGGGGAACAGCGCCGCGCGCTCGCGCTCGATCAGCCCGGTGTCGAGCCGTGCGCGGGCGAACGCCGGGTTGTGCAGCAGCCGGGTCAGGAAGTCGACGTTGTTGGCCAGGCCGACGATGTGCACCTCGGCCAGCGCCGCGCGCATCCGCGCCAGCGCCTGCTCGCGCGTGGCACCCCAGACGATCAGCTTGGCGATCATCGGGTCGTAGTGCGGCGAGATCGCGTCGCCCTGCCGCACGCCGGCGTCGATCCGCACCGGCGCCGGCTCGCGGCCGTCGCCGCCGCGCTCGAACTCGACCGCCGCCGGCAGCGCCATGTGGCTGAGCGTGCCGGTGGCGGGCAGGAAGCCGCGATCCGGGTTCTCGGCGTAGATGCGCGCTTCGAGCGCGTGGCCGTGGATCGCGAGCTGCTGCTGGCCCGCGGGCAGCGACTCGCCGCAGGCCACCCGCAACTGCCACTCGACCAGGTCGTGGCCGCTGATCATCTCGGTCACCGGATGCTCGACCTGCAGTCGCGTGTTCATCTCCATGAAGTAGAAGCTCGCGTCGGGCGCGACGATGAACTCGACCGTGCCCGCGCCCTGGTAGTGCACGGCGCGCGCCGCCGCCACCGCCGCCTCGCCCATCGCGCGCCGGCGCTCCGGGGTCATGCCCGGCGCGGGCGCCTCCTCGAGCACCTTCTGGTGACGGCGCTGCACCGAGCAGTCGCGCTCGAACAGGTAGACGCAGCCGCCGTGGGCGTCGGCGAACACCTGGATCTCGATGTGCCGCGGCCGCTCGAGGTACTTCTCGACCAGCACGCGTTCATCGCCGAACGCCGCCGCCGCCTCGCGCTGGCAGGAGGCGAGCGCGGCGTCGAACTCGGCCGCCTGGTGGACGATGCGCATGCCCTTGCCGCCGCCGCCGGCGCTCGCCTTGATCAGCACCGGATAGCCGATGCGGTCGGCCTGCAGGCGCAGAAAAGCCGCCTCCTGGCGTTCGCCGTGATAGCCGGGCACGAGCGGCACGCCGGCGCGCTCCATCAGCGCCTTGGCCTCGATCTTGCTGCCCATCGCGCGGATCGCCGCCGGCGGCGGGCCGATGAAGGCGAGGCCGGCTTCGGCGCAGGCCTGCGCGAAGGCCTCGTTCTCGGACAGGAAGCCGTAGCCTGGATGGATCGCCTCGGCACCGGCGGCGCGCGCGGCGGCGACGATCGCATCGCCGCGCAGGTAGCTGTCGCGCGCCGCTGGCGGGCCGATGCGCAGCGCTTCGTCGCAGGCGGCGACGTGGCGCGCGCCGGCGTCGGCATCCGAGTAGACGGCGACCGTGCGCACACCGAGCCGGCGCGCGGTGGCGGCGACGCGGCAGGCGATTTCGCCGCGGTTCGCGATCAGGATCTTGCTGAACATGGCGGCTCCGCGGCGAAATCGCCCTGCGCTACGCGCATGGCACATCGAAGACTCGCAACCGCAAGCGCTCGCTCGGCACCGCGGTTGGCGATCAGGATCTTGCTGAACATGGCGGCCCGGCGGCGCAAGTCTGGCATCAGCCCGGCGCCAGATCGAGCGTGCGCAGCGGCAGCACGGTGGCGTAGCCCTCGGCCGGATCGAACAGCAGCTCGACACGCAGGGGGAAGGCGCGCCGCAACGCCGGCGGCGAGCGGCTGTCGCGGGCGAGCACGCGCAGTTCCACGCGCGCACCGCGCGCCAGCGATTGCAGCGGCCGCGCCAGGCGGCGGAACACACGCGCGCCCTCGGCGCTGAGCGCGTGCACGCGCCAGGTCAGGCCGCCGGCGAGCGCCGGCAGGCGCGCGTCGCGGCCGCGGCTCGCGGCCAGCGGCAGCGCCGCCTCCAGCAGCGCATGCGGGGCGGCGCCGGGCAGCGGCTGCGTGATGCGCACCTCGATGCGCGCCAGCGCCAGCCGCACGCGCGCATCGACCGCCAGCGCCAGGCGCAGTTCGCGGGCATCGAGCGTGTCGAGCTCGGTCGCCCACAGTGCGCGCAGCCGCCACAGCAGCGGCAGGTTCGACAGCAGGCCGCGGTTCGCAAAGCACTGGCCGACCGCGGCCAGGGCGAACTCGCCGGCGGCACCGGCGTGCGCGACCTGCCAGCCCTTGCGGCCGACCGTGCGCGCCAGCAGCAGCGTCTCGGCCATCGGCGCTGCAGTCAACCGCGCTCGGCCGGGTCGGCGTCGTCGGCCGCGGCCTGCGCCGCCGCCTGCTCGGCCTCGAACTGCACGAGCCAGCGCGGCTTGCGCTTGGCGAGGAAGGCGGCAATGCCCTCGCGCCCGTCGTCGGAGGCGCGCATCTGCGCGATGCGCTCGGCGGTGTCGGCGACGAGCGCGTCGTCGATCGCGCGGCCGGCAATCTCGCGCACCAGTCGCTTGGCGGCGGCCACCGCCTCGCCGCTCGTGGCCAGCAGCGCGCCGAGCAGTTCGTTGACCTTGGCGTCGAGCTCGGCGATCGGCGCGATGTCGTGCACCAGGCCGATGCGGAACGCCTCGGCGCAATCGAACTTCTCGGCGGTGAGGAAGTAGCGGCGCGCGGCGTTGGCGCCGATCGCGCGCAGCACGTAGGGGCCGATCGTCGCCGGAATCAGCCCGAGCCGGGTCTCGCTCAGGCAGAAGGTGGCGGCGGTCGAGGCCAGCGCAATGTCGCAGGCGGCCACCAGACCGAGGCCGCCGGCATAGGCGTCGCCGTGCACGCGGGCGACGGTCGGCTTCGGGCACTCGTACAGGGTGCGCAGCATGGTGGCGAGCGCAGCCGCGTCGCGCCGGTTGTCGTCGAGCGAGTAAGCGCTCATGCGCCGCATCCAGTCGAGATCGGCGCCGGCGCAAAACGCCGGCCCCTGCGCGGCGAGCACGATCGCCCGCACCTCGGGCTCGGCGCCGAGCGCGCAAAACGCCCGCGTCAGCTCGGCGATCATCGTCTCGTTGAAGGCATTGCGCACCTTCTCGCGCGCCAGCCAGACGATGGCGACGCGGTGCGCAACTTCGATTTGCAGCGTTTCGTAGGTCGGTTGACTGCTCACGTCACTGTCTCCTGCGTCGTCCGGCAACAACGCGCGCCCGCCGCCGCCGGTGGTCGCCGCCTGCCCAAGCCTAGCGCCCCGGCGTCGCGCCTCAGGCCACGGGGCCGAAGCGCTTGGCCACTTCCTCCAGCATCACCTCGGTGGCACCGCCGCCGATCGCCAGCACGCGCGCGTCGCGCACCAGCCGCTCGATCGGGCTCTCGCGCATGTAGCCCATGCCGCCGTGGAACTGCTGGCAGGCGTACATCACCTCGTTGACCAGTTCGCCGGCGAGCGCCTTGAGCATCGAGACGTCGCGCACGATGTCCGCGCCGGCGTCGACCTGCGCCGCGCACTGGTAGAGGAAGGCGCGCGCCGCCGCGACCCTGGCCGCGAGCAGCGAGAGCTTGTGCCGGATCGCCTGCTTGTCCCACAGCGGCGCACCGAAGGCGCTGCGCGTGGTCACGTGTCGGTAGGTGAGGTCGAGTGCGGTCAGGCAGTGGCCGATCGCCATGCTGGCAAGGGCGATGCGCTCGCCCTGGAAGTTCTTCATCACCGCGTAGAAGCCGGCGTTCTCCTCGCCGAGAAGGCAGTCGGCGGGCACGCGGCAGTTCTCGAACACGAGCTCGGCGGTGTCGGACGCCAGCCAGCCCTGCTTGTGCAAGGCGCGGCCGACGCGAAAGCCCGGCGTGCCGCGCTCGACCGCGAAGATCGAGAGGCCGCGCGAGCCCTTGGCCTGCGGGTCGGCGCTGTTGCCCGTGCGCGCGGCGACGAAGCACAGATCCGCGTGCACGCCGTTGGTGATGAAGATCTTTGTGCCGTCGAGCACGTAGTGGTCGCCGTCGCGCACGGCACGGGTGCGGATCGCCGCCACGTCGGACCCGGCATCGGGCTCGGTCACCGCCACCGCGGTGATGCACTCGCCGCGGCAGATCGCCGGCAGCCAGCGCGCCTTCTGTGCGGCACTGCCGGCGTTCACCAGATGCGGGCTCGCCATGTCGGTGTGCACGAGCACGGTGATGACGAAGCCGCCGGAGGTTGAGCGCGACAGCGCCTCCTGGAACACGACGTTGGTCAGCATGTCGGCGCCGGCGCCGCCGTGCTCGGCCGGATGCATCAGCCCGAGCCAGCCGAGCGCGCCCATCTTGCGCAGGACCTCGCGCGGTGTGAACCCGGCCTCGTCCCAGGCCAGCGCGCTGGGCTCGACCTCGCGCTCGATGAAGCGCGCGACCTGGCGGCGCAGGTCGGCGTGTTCGGGGCGGTCGTACAGAGCGGAGTCCAAGACGATTCGCTACATCCTGAACACGCCGAACCTCGTCTCCGGAATCGGCGCATTCAGCGCCGCCGACAGCCCGAGCGCCAGCGTCATTCGCGTGTCCAGCGGATCGATCACGCCGTCGTCCCACAGCCGCGCGCTGGCGTAGTACGGGTGGCCCTGGTGCTCGTACTGGGCGAGGATCGGCGCCTTGAAGGCGGCCTCTTCCTCACTGCTCCATTGCCCGCCCTTGGCCTCGATGCCGTCGCGCCTGACGGTGGCCAGCACGCCGGCGGCCTGCTCGCCGCCCATCACGCTGATGCGCGCGTTCGGCCACAGCCACAGGAAGCGCGGGCCGAAGGCGCGGCCGCACATGCCGTAGTTGCCGGCGCCGAACGAGCCGCCGATGATCACCGTGAATTTGGGCACCTGCGCGCAGCTCACCGCCGTGACCATCTTGGCGCCGTGGCGCGCGATGCCTTCGTTCTCGTACTTCCTGCCGACCATGAAACCGGTGATGTTCTGCAGGAACACCAGCGGCACCCGTCTCTGGCAGCACAACTCGATGAAGTGCGCGCCCTTGCCCGCGCTCTCCGAGAACAGGATGCCGTTGTTGGCGACGATGCCCACCGGCATGCCGTGGATCCAGGCGAAACCGGTGACCAGCGTGGCGCCGTAGCGCGCCTTCCACTCGTCGAACTCGGAGCCGTCGACGATGCGGCCGATCACCTCGCGCACGTCGTAGGGCCTGCGGGGGTCGGTCGGGATCACGCCGTAGAGCTCGCCGGCATCGAGCTTGGGCTCGCGCGGCGCGCGCAACTGCACGAACCCCGGCTTGACGTAGTTGGTGGTGGCGACGATCCGGCGGGCGAGCGCCAGCGCGTGCGCGTCGTTGACCGCCAGGTGGTCGGCCACGCCGGAAAGGCGCGTGTGCACGTCGCCGCCGCCCAGGTCCTCGGCGCTGACCACCTCGCCGATCGCGGCCTTCACCAGCGGCGGGCCGCCGAGGAAGATCGTGCCCTGGTTCTTCACGATGATCGACTCGTCGCTCATCGCCGGCACGTAGGCGCCGCCGGCCGTGCACGAGCCGAGCACGACCGCGATCTGCGGGATGCCTTCGCTGCTGAGCGTGGCCTGGTTGTAGAAGATGCGGCCGAAGTGCTCGCGGTCCGGGAACACGTCGTCCTGGTTCGGCAGGTTGGCGCCGCCGGAGTCGACCAGGTAGATGCACGGCAGGCGGTTGTCGCGCGCGATCTCCTGCGCGCGCAGGTGCTTCTTGACCGTGATCGGGTAGTAGGTGCCGCCCTTGACGGTGGCGTCGTTGCACACGATCACGCACTCGCGCCCGGCCACGCGCCCGACGCCGGTGATGATGCCGGCGCACGGCGCCTCGTCGTTGTACATGCCGTAGGCGGCGAGCTGCGACAGTTCCAGGAACGGCGTGCCCGGGTCGAGCAGCAGCGTCACGCGCTCGCGCGGCAGCAGCTTGCCGCGCGCGGCGTGCTTGGCGCGCGCCGCCTCGCCGCCGCCTTCGGCGATCTTCTCGACCTTGCGCCGGAGGTCGTCGACCAACGCACGCATGCGCTCGGCGGCGGCGCGGAACTCGTCGCCGCGCGGATTGATCTGGGTGGCGAGGATCGACATCGGCGGGGCTCGGGCGGGGATCGGACGGGCGGCGCGCCGGTTGACGCGCACGTCAATGCGCGCATGGTAGTCGCTGCCGGTTCGCTGGCGGCAGCCCCGCAGCGGCTAGCGGACGGGTATCGCCGGCGGTGCCGCCGCTGCCGGCTGGCGCGCGAAGTGGCGCGCCGCCAGCGCCAGCGCCACCAGCGCCAGCAGCGCCGACATGAAAAACGGCGCGCCGATGCGCCAGTCGCCGGCCGGCAGGTGGCTGGCCTCGGCCAGCAGCGGCACACCGATCAGCGGTGCCGCCACCGCCATCAGCGAGTTGAGCGCCGCCAGCGCGCCCATCGAGACGCCCTGCTCGGCCGGATCGGCGGCCTTGGAGACGATCGCGTGCAGCGCCGGGCCGACCGCGAACGCGAGCAGATTGGCGAAGATGATCGCGTACATCAACCAGCCTGCGGTCGCCAGGCCGTAGGCGGCGTAGGCGATCGCGCCCGAGGCGAGCCCGGCCAGCACCAGGCGGCGTTCGCCCAGCCGGCGCATCAGCACGCCGAGCAGCACACCCTGCACGAGCGCCGCCATCAGGCCGACCACGAACAGCGACAGGCCGGCCTCGCGCGGGCCCCAGTCGAAGCGGAAGTCCGTGTACAGCACCCAGGTGCCGTGCAGGATGAACTGTCCGAGGTTGGCCACCGCGATCACCGCCACCAGGGTGCCGACCGGCCGCAGGGCCGCCAGGCCGGCGAGCGCCGCGAACGGTGCCGCGCGCCGCCACGCGAACGGCCGCCGCCGCTCGCGCGGCAGCGACTCGGGCACGACGAACCAGCCGTACAGGAAGTTCGCCGCCGACAGCGCCGCCGCCACGTAGAACGGCAGCCGGATGTCGATCGTTCCGAGCAGCCCGCCCACCATCGGTCCGATGATGTAGCCGATGCCGAAGGCCGCACCGACCATGCCGAAGCTGCGCGCGCGGTTCTCGGGCGTGGTGAGATCGGCGACGTAGGCGTTGGCGACGGCGAAGTTGGCGGCCAGCATGCCGCCGACGATGCGCGCGAGCAGCAGGCCGGTGAGCGAGGTGGCGAGCGCCGAGACGATGAACATCAGCCCCAGCCCGAAGATCGACGCCAGCAGCACCGGGCGCCGGCCGAAGCGGTCGGACAAGGCGCCGAGCACCGGCGCGCAGAAGAACTGGGTCAGCCCGAAGGTCAGGATCAGCGCGCCGTACCAGTAGGTCTGGGCGTCGCGGCTGTCGGTGAACTCGCCCACCAGCGCCGGCAGCACCGGCAGCAGCATGCCGAAGCCCATCACGTCGATCAGCAATGTGATCAGGATGAACGGCGGCGCGGGCTGGCGCTTCATCGGCAGGCGTCGGCAAAAGGCGCGATCGTACTGGGGCGAACCCGAACCGCGTTTGACCCAGGTCGCGGCCGACCGCGGCGCTCGGCGCGCGGTGCTCAGCGCGAACGGCGGCCGGCCACCCGCGACGACAGGTGGATCAGCACCACGCCGGCGACGATCAGCGCGATGCCGACCAGTTGGCCAAGCGCCAGCGCCTGGCCGAAGGCGGCGAAACCGATCAGCGTGATCAGCGCAATGCCCGCCCCGGACCAGATCGCGTAGGCGATGCCCACCGGGATCACGCGCAGCGCGCGCGTCAGCGCCAGGAACGAGGCCAGGTAGGCGACCGCGAGCACTGCCAGCGGCCCGACCCGGGTGAAACCCTCGCTTTGCGCCAGCGCCGAGGTGCCGGTGACGCCGAAGACGATCGCCACCAGCAGGAAGACGTAGGCGCGCACGCGCGTGCGCGGCCGCCGGTGCGTGCGATGCAGGTGCTCATCGATCTCCTCGCCGGCGGCGCGCCCGAGGTCGCCGAGCGGTTCGTGCGCGCCGGAGACGTCGAACAGCGGCGCGCGGCCGTTGCCGGCGTCGGCCGGGTTGCCGTCGCGCGCGCGGTCGCCTTCGCCGGACGGACCGCTCACAGCACCGCCGACGACGAGTAGAAGCGGATCACGACCACGCCGGCGACGATCAGGAAGATGCCGGCCAGCGCCGGCGCATCGAGCCGCTGCTTGAACACCAGCCAGCCGATCAGCGTGATCAGCGCCACGCCGACGCCCGACCAGATCGCGTAGGCGACGCCGACCGGAATCGTCTTCAGCGCCAGCGCCAGGAAGTAGAAGGCGATGCCGTAGCCGACCACCACGATCAGCGACGGCAGCAGGCGCGTGAAGCCGGCGGTGGCCTTCAGCGCCGAGGTTCCGATCACCTCGAACACGATGGCGACGATCAGGTACAGATAGGCGACCGAGGCGTTCGCGGTCACCGTCGCAAGCGCCGACTCGACGAGGTCAGGGGCGCTCACCGGAGCCCTCCCGCGCCGCGCCCGAACCGCGCCGGCACCGCTCGCCCCCGGTGGTCGCCCGCCATCGCCGCGCGCGCCTCAGAACGGCCCGTACTGCAGCCAGCGCTCGATCTGTGGCAACCGGTCGTGGCCCCAGAACGGCTCACCGTCGACGAACACGAACGGCGCGCCGAACACGCCGCGCGCGATCGACTCGTCGACCGCGGACTTGAGCCGGTCCTTGAACACCGGGTCCTGGGTGGCCGCCACCAGCGCCTGCGGATCGACGCCGAGTTCCTCGGCGATCTGCGCCAGCACCGCCGGTTCGCTGATGTTGCGGCCCTGGGCGAAGTAGGCGCGGAACACCTGGTGCACGAAGGGCACCGACTTGGCCGAGCCGGTCGACTGCAGCCACAGCAGCGCGCGCGCCGGATTGACACTGACGACCGGAAAGGGATCGGGGAACCGGAAGCTGATGCCGGCAAAGCGCGCGCTGCGCGCGAAGTCGCGCACGCTGTATTCGCCCTTGAGCGGCACATCGATCAGCGGCGTCAGTCCGCTCACCTTGAACACCGCGCCGAGCAGGGTCGGCTTGTAGCGCACGCTGCGCCCGTGCTTGGCGGCCACCGCCTCGATCTGCTCGGACAGCAGGTACGAGTAGGGCGAGGAGAAGTCGAAGTAGAACTCGATCGCAGTGGGCATGACTCGGTCTCTCGCAATCCGGCGCAGCCGCTGGCGCGCGGCATTGTGCCTCAGCCGTGCGCGGGCCGGCTGCGCCGGCGGCAGGCCGCCGCGCCGGCGCTTCCAGCGCAGCGGCCAATCGGATTCGGTTGAGACTGGGCTTTTCGCAACGCACTCCGCAACTCGGCTTCAACCTCTTCCGCTCCATCGGAACGGCCAAGTCTTTGCGCTCGCGGGTGGAGGTGGGTCGAGCTTGGGGGCGCAGGAGGCGGCCGCGGGCGGTAGTGCGCCACGGGTTCCGGCCGCTGCAACCGTCAATATGGCACCATGGACTCATGAAGACGACCATCGAAATCCCCGATCCGCTGCTCCGAAAGGCCAAGTCGAAGGCCGCCGAGCGTGGACTGACGCTGAAGGAGCTCGTGACCGAGGCGCTGCAGGAGAAACTGGCGGCCGAAGCGGTTCAGACTCACGCGGTTGAGCCCGCGTGGATGCAGGGCTTCGGGAAGTTGCGCCGGCTGCGCAATGAGACTGCACGTGTGCAGGCTCGGATCGACGAAGCGTTCGAGGCGATCGAGCCAGAGGACCGGGCGTGATCCTCGACACCAACGCGCTGTCGGCGTTCGTCGACGGCGACCGTGGTGTCGGGGAAGTGTTGCGCTTTCAGCGGCGAGCCGCCATTGCCGTCATCGTGCTCGGCGAGTTCCGGTAAGGAGTTGCGGCAGTCAAGGCATCTGTCGCCGAGTTCAGCTCCGCCCAACGTCCGGCATGACCCGCCGCCAAGCGGTCGATGTCGATGCGGCGGTTAGCGCGCTCTGTTCCTGGGCTGTGGCCAGAGCCTGGGATCGCGTGCCGTATGGAGTACCGCGAGCACGACGACGCTGTTCGGGTCAACGCGATAGAAGACAGCGTATGGAAATCGCGACACGTTGGCACGCCGTACTTCGCCGTGCACGCGGCGGAACATTTCGGGGATACGTTCGATCGCATCGAACGTGGCGTCAACCGCTGCAAGGAACTGCTCCCCCAGACCAGCGCGTTGATCCTCATACCACCCAAAAGCCCCAGCCAGGTCCCGCCCCACCTTGCGGCGGTAGACGACCGGCACGGCCATCAGCGGCGGCGCGCTTCAGCGAAGAGGTCGCCCCGCGATACGACATCGTCCGGGTTGCGCTCAGTTTCGGCAACCCGCTCGTCAATCACGGCACGATGGGCTTCGCCAAGGGGAACGCCCGCAGGATCGGTGGCGAGACTTTCCCAGATAAGCTCGACGAGGCGCAACCGCTCCTCGACCGGGAGCTTCAGAATTTCGGCGACGTCCGTATCACTCATGGTGTATAGCCTACCACCCCATCTCCTGGAGCGCGCCAACGTCGAAGCTCATGGACGCACCACTTGGAGCGCCAAGTTGGGCGCGCTGTTATCGCCACTGAAGCGGGAGGGTGACGGTTTTGGTCGTGCCACTGTTTCCAGGGAGGTAATGGAACGAGGATTCGATCAAGTACGGCATAACCAGATTGAGTTGGCTGCTCGGCAAGGCGCAACGGGCTGGTGAAGCGATAGAAGTGGATGGCGATGCAAAGGACGAAGTCTGCGATCCTTGCCGCCGTGCATGACACGGCTCGAGCGACCAATCAAAACGAGTGTCACTTAGCCCCGCGTGCAAACAACCAGGCTGAGCAATGCTGTTGAGGAAGTGACGGGTCGTTCAGACCTTCCCCAAGTCGAGCGCACCCTCGGCGATTGCGCCGACGACGCCGCTCGCAATCGCCTCGTCGGCCAGCGCCTTTTGCTTGTCCTCGATGCGCGCCCCTGGATGCCGGCGGCGAGCGCTTCGATCCGCCTGGGCGCGATCCGTGAATGCCGCGAAGAATAGTCGAAGCAAAGCTCGATCGGCGCGGGCATCAGGGCTCGTGCGCGTTCAGCGTGCCATAGAACACGCGCGTGTCGTAGGCCATCACGATCCGGGCGCCGCGTTGGCCCGCGTCGAACAGCTCGCGCAGCCGCGCGAGCATCGGCGCGTAGCTCGGTGCGTCGGGCCTCGGCACGTAGGAGGCCGAGTTCAGCCGCTCGACCAGCGTGGTCCAGTCGAGTTCGGTCGGATTGGCGAAGCGCTGCTCGCGCCAGACCCGGCCGCCGAAGAACTCGGTCACCGAGTCCTCGTGCGCGTGGCGGTGCCGGATCTTCGCGTAGTCGATGCCGCAGTCGAGCAGCAGTCGCTCGTAGCCTTCGGCGAAGGGCGAACCGGTGGCGCTGCGGTCGTTCCAGATCAGCGCCGCGCTTGCGGGGCGCTTCGCGATCCGCAGCGACTCGGCGCGGGCGCGCGGCACGTCGAACCAGTGGAACGCCTGCGCGGCGATCACGAGATCGACGCTCGCCTCCGGCAGCGTGGTCGCCTCGGCGCTGCCGGCCAGGCTGCGAAAGCGCGGATAGGCGGCGAGCTGGCGATCGCCGGCGGCGCGCATCGCCTCGTTCGGCTCGACGCCGATCACCTCGAAGCCGGCGCGCAGGAACGGCTCGCACGACAGCCCGGTGCCGCTGCCCAGATCCGCGACCACGGCGCCGGCGGGCAGCGCCAGTTCGCGCGCGAGCATTGGCGCGATCGCCTCCGGATAGCCGGGCCGCGCGCGCGCATAGCTCGCCGCGCGGTCGGTGAAGCGTTCGGTCGATGCCGCTCCCGCGATCACCACGTCATCACCGTGTCGAGCCCGCGATGCACGCCGACGAGTCGGCCGACTTCGCGGATCGCGAGCAGTGCGCCGTCGACGTAGGGCTCGGCGCTTTCGCCGGAGTCGTGGCGGATGTGCAGCCGCTGGCCCGGTGCGCCGAAGATCGCCTCGACCGACAGCACGTAGCCCGGCGCGCGCAGCGAGTGGACCTGAACGCCGCCGAGCGTGGCGCCGCGCGTCTCGCGCGGGCCGCGCACCTCGTCCAGCGGCACCTCGAGCCTGGGCTGCTTCACGCGGCCGAGCCGCAGCGCCAGCTCGCGCGCGGTGCCGCTCGGCGCGTCGACCTTGCCGGCGTGCGCGTAGTCGATCACCTCGAAGTGATCGACGTAGCGTGCGGCGATCTCGGCGAACTTCATCGCCAGCACCGCGGTGATCGCGAAGTTGCCGCAGGCAAGCACGCCGCGGCGGCGCTCGCGCGCAGCGGCGTCGATCTGCGCGTAGTCGTCGTCGGTCAGCCCCGACGTGCCGACGACCACGTGCGCGCCGGCGGCAAGCGCCGCCAGCACGTTGCCCTTGGCGACATCGGGCAACGTGTACTCGACGAACACGTCGCACCCGGCGGCGAGCGCCGCCGCCGCGCTCGATTCGATCGGCGCCTCGAGCCGCGGTTCGCCGAGCACGGCGCCGAGATTCAACCCCGCCTGGCTGCGCGCAACCGCCGCGACGAGCCTGAGGTCGTCGCACCGTGCGATCCCCCGCGCCAGCGCCGACCCCGCCCAGCCGGTCGCCCCCGCGACGATCACCCGCAGGCTCACGCCGCACCGCCGTTTAGTAAAGGGCGCCTCGGTGTATCGCGTTGTGCGACGACAGCCCCCGTTCGCAAAGCGAGCCGCGCACGCAGGACGCGGGGGGATTTTTCGGCGTGTCGCACGGAAAGAGCACCCCCTAAGCCAACGCCCGCCCGATCAGCATCCGCTGGATGTCGCTGGTGCCCTCGTAGATCTGGCACACGCGCACGTCGCGCCAGATGCGCTCGACCGGGAAGTCTGTGACGTAGCCGTAGCCGCCGTGGATCTGGATCGCGTCCGAGCAGACCCGCTCGGCCATCTCGGAGGCGAACAGCTTGGCCATCGCCGCTTCCTTCAGGCAGGGCGTGCCGGCATCGCGCAGCGCCGCCGCGTGCAGCACCAGTTGCCGCGCGGCCTCGATCTGCGTGGCCATGTCGGCCAGGCGGAAGTTCACGGCCTGGTGCTCGAAGATCGGCCGGCCGAACGACTCGCGCTCCTTGGCGTACTTCAGCGCCGCCTCGAACGCGGCGCGCGCCATGCCCACACTCTGCGCGGCGATGCCGATGCGGCCGCCTTCGAGCGAGGACAGCGCGATCCTGTAGCCCTCGCCTTCGTCGCCGATGCGGTTGCCCGCGGGCACCCGGCAGTTCTCCAGCACGATCTGCGCGGTGTCGGAGGAGTGCTGGCCGGTCTTTTCTTCCAGCCGCGCGACCGTGTAGCCGGGGGTGTCGGTGGGCACGATGAAGGCGCTGATGCCGCGCTTGCCGGCCGCCTTGTCGGTGACCGCGATGACGATCGCGTAGTCGGCGTTCTTGCCGCTGGTGACGAACTGCTTGACGCCGTCGAGCACGTAGTGGCTGCCGTCGCGCCTGGCTGTCGCCTTCAGTGCCGCCGCGTTGCTGCCGACGTGCGGCTCGGTCAGGCAGAAGGCGCCGAGCGCCGCGCCCGTGGCCAGCGGCCGCAGGAACTGCTGCTTCTGCGCCTCGGAGCCGAAGTTGAGCAGGATCGCGCACACCGGGCAGTTGTTGACGCTGATGACGGTGGACACACCGCCGTCGCCGGCGGCGATCTCCTCCAACGCCACCGCCACCGCGGTGGTGTCCATGCCGGCGCCGCCGTAGACCTCCGGCACTGCGATGCCGAAGCAGCCCAAGCCCGCCAGTTCCTTCAGCGCCTCCTTCGGAAACGTGTGGTCGCGGTCCCACTGCGCCGCGAACGGCGCCAGCCGCGCCTGCGCGAACTCGCGCACGGCCGAGCGCAGCAGGGTGTGTTCTTCCTTGAGCATCGCGGCAGTATCGACGGAAGCGGTTGCGTCGCCTTAGATGCTAACTGGGGGAGCACGAGGGGGCCAGTTGAGCCCCCTCGTTTGTCCATCGCCTGCCGCGCGAAGCGCGGGGCAGCAGAAGCGGGGCACAGCGAGTCTGCCGTCAGCAGCACGGCGTCGGCCGAGCACCGGCGCTATTCCATGACCCAACTGAGCTTCTGCTGCTTGATCAGCCAGCCGACCAGCGCGCCGGCCGCGAGCGCCGCGATCAGCATCGGACCGCCACCGACCAGACCGGTGACGAGCAGGAAGTTGCCGTAGCAGCTCAGGTAGTTCTCGGGCAGGCACCAGGTCCAGGTGGCCAGAGCGGAGAACGACGCCCAGGTCAGCAGCGCCACCAGGATGCCGCGCGTCACCGACTGATCGATGCGGGCGATCCGCTCGCGCGCGTTCTGGTAGACGACGATCGCGAACAGCATCGCGAACAGCGCCGGCACGACGACGAAGATCACGCGGTTCACGCCCGCCTCCTCGGCGAAGGCGCGCAGCGCGAACTCGACGCTGCCGGCGGCCAGCGCGCCGCAGATGCCGAACACGAAGCCGGCGAACAGCGGCACCGACATCAACTGCAAGTTGAACCACAGCGGCTGCGCCAGCGTCTCGCCACGCTCGAGCGCCAGTTCGGCCTCGGTCTTCATCTCGCGTCGCTCGCCGGCGTGCGCGCCGCCGGCCATGCGCGTGACTTCCTCGTCGAGGCCGTCGCCGTAGGGCTGGTCGAAGTCTCTCGGGGTTCGGCTGCTCATCGCGGGCGGTTGGGTCGGGTCGCGGCGGTCGCGGCTGTCCTTGGGCGGGGCGCACTCAGCCATCGGCCGAGCGCTACACGATAACGGCGTCGGCCGCCGGCGCAAGCGCGAAGTACCGGTCAGAACCGGCGCTCACCGCCGATGCGCCGCCGGCATGGATCGCTGGCGCCGCGGATTGGCCGCCTACCAGGGCAACTGCTCGCCGTTGTAGTTGAGGAACTTGCCGTTGTGCGAGGCGTTGGCGGCCGCCACCACGCGCCGCAGGCTCGCCACCGCCTCGACGACGTCGAGATCGGCACCGGCGCCGCCCATGTCGGTGCGCACCCAGCCCGGATGCAGCGCCATGCAGATGACCCCCTGCGCGGCCAACTCCAGGCTGGCGGCGCGCAGCGCCGCATTGAGCGCCGCCTTGCTCGCCCGGTACAGCCAGCCGGAGCCGTCGCGCATCTGGCCGATCGAGCCCATCTTGCTCGACAGCACGGCGAGCTTGCCGCCCCCGGAGGCGAGCAGCGGCACCAGCGGCGCGATCAGTTGCATCGGCGCCAGCACGTTGGTGTGCATCACGGCGTCGAACTCGGCCGCGGTCGGCGCCAGCGGTGCCGCGCTGCGCGGCCCGTAGAGGCCGGCGCTCAGAAACGCGAGGTCGAGCGCCTCGCCTTCGAGCTGGCGACCGAGCACTTGCGGCGCCGCAGTCGCGAGCACGTCGAGCGCCAGCGGCCGCGCGCCGAGCGCGCGCAGCGCCGCCGCATCCTCGGGCCGCCGGTGGCTGGCGATCACGCGCGCGCCGTCGGCCGCGTACTGGCGCGCCAGTTCGCGGCCGATGCCGCGGCTGGCGCCGACGATCAGGACGGTGGCCATGTTCGCAGTGAGGATCGCGGATCGGCTGCAGCGCCTCGTCGCCCCGGCCGCAGCCTGCCCCGGCAGGCATCAAGCCGGGGCGGGGGCGACGGCTCTACGCCATCTCGATCGCCAGCGCGGTGGCTTCGCCGCCGCCGATGCACAGCGCCGCCACGCCGCGCCGGCCGCCGGTTTTCCTCAGCGCGCCGAGCAGCGTCACGACGATGCGCGCGCCGGAAGCGCCGATCGGGTGGCCGAGCGCGCAGGCACCACCGTGGATGTTGACGATCTCGTGCGCGAGCTTGTGCTCGCTCATCGCCGCCATCGTCACCGCCGCGAAGGCCTCGTTGACCTCCCACAGGTCGACCTGGGCGGCGGTCCAGCCGGCCTTCTTCAGCACCTTGTCGATCGCGCCCACCGGCGCTGTGGTGAACCACTCCGGCGCCTGCGCGTGCACGCTGTGCGCCAGGATGCGCGCGATCGGCGCGCAGCCGAGCCGGGCCGCGGTCGACGCGCGCATCAGCACCAGCGCGGCGGCGCCGTCGGAGATGCTGGAGGCGTTGGCGGCGGTGATCGTGCCGTCCTTCTTGAACGCCGGCTTCAGGCCCGGGATCTTGTCGAGCTTGGCCTTGAACGGCTGCTCGTCGCGGCCGATCACCGTGTCGCCGGCCTTGCCGGCGATTGTCACCGGCGCGATCTCCCAGCCGAACGAGCCGTCGGTGTTGGCCTTGAGCGCGCGTTCGGTGGAGGCGATCGCGAACTTGTCCTGCGCCTCGCGCGAGAAGCCGTACTTGGCGACGCACTGCTCGGCGAACACCCCCATCGCCTTGCCGCGCTCGTAGGCGTCTTCGAGGCCGTCGAGCGCCATGTGGTCGAAGGTGGTGAAGGCGCCGTAACGGTAGCCCTTGCGCGCGCCCACCAGCAGGTGCGGCGCGTTGGTCATGCTCTCCATGCCGCCGGCCACCACCACCGCGGCCGAGCCGGCGACCAGCATGTCGTGCCCGAACATGATCGTGCGCATGCCCGAGCCGCACATCTTGCTCAGCGTGACCGCGCCCGCCGACTGCGGCAGCCCGGCGGCGAGCGCCGCCTGGCGCGCCGGCGCCTGGCCCTGGCCGGCCATCAGGCAGCAGCCGAGCAGCACTTCGTCGACCGCCTCGCCCTGCACCCCGGCGCGATCGACGGCGGCGCGGATCGCCGCGGCGCCGAGCTGCCAGGCCTGCAGCGAGGCGAAATCTCCGAGCAGCCCGCCGATCGGCGTGCGCGCGGCGGCGACGATGACGATGGGATCGTTCATGAATGACTCCTGTCGGCAACGAAAAATCGAATCACGCTCGGCGGCTGCGCCAGCCGCGCGCC
>Ga0208609_100306_pt1 | contig 20162 bp, 17 predicted proteins | sample SubbioR11_8A_Apr_FD_184813 | JGI IMG/M metagenome (GOLD analysis project Ga0208609, IMG submission 184813) | Serpentinite rock and fluid subsurface biosphere microbial communities from McLaughlin Reserve, California, USA - CR11_8A_Apr (SPAdes) | ecosystem: Environmental > Terrestrial > Deep...
GGTGCGCGACGCCGACCTGCTGCTGGTCTGCGTCAAGTCGCCCGACACCGCCGCCGCCGCGCGTGCGATCGCGCCCCATGTCGCCGCCGACGCGCTGGTGCTGAGCCTGCAGAACGGCGTCGACAACGCGGCGACCCTCGCCCGCCATGTCGCCGCGCCGGTGGCCGCGGCTGTGGTCTACGCGGCCGTCGAATGCCCGGCGCCGGGCGAGGTCGTGCTGCATGGCGGTGGCCAGCTCGTCGCCGGGCTGCCGCTGCCCGGCGCCCCGCCTGCGCATGTCGCTGCGCTGCAGCGCGCGGCCCGGCGGCTCGCACTTGCGGGCGTGCCGCTGCGCCTGAGCGCCGACGTGCGCCACGAGCTGTGGCTGAAGCTGCTGCTCAACTGCGTCTACAACGCGGTCTCGGCGCTCGCCCAGGCGCCGTACCAGTTGCTGGCCGGCCAGCCCGCAGTGCGTGAACTGCAGCAGGCGATCGCCGCCGAAGTCATCGCAGTCGCGCGCGCCGAGGGCCTCGAGTTGTCGGCGGCCGAGGCCGCCGCGGCGATCGACCGCATCGCCCGGACCATGCCGACCCAGCGCTCGTCGACCGCGCAGGACCTCGCCCGCGGCCGCCCGACCGAGATCGACCACCTCAACGGCTACGTGGCGCAGCGCGGCGACGCGCTGGGCGTGCCCACCCCGCTCAACCGTGCGCTGCACACGCTGGTCAAGCTGGCCGAGGCCTCATGAGCAAATGTGGCTCCGCCACTTTGCTCATACCCCCACGGGGGGCGGCCGGCTGGGCCGGCCTGGGGGCGCTCATGAGCCAATGTGGCTCCGCCACTTTGCTCATACCCCCGCGGGGGGCGGCCGGCTGGGCCGGCCTGGGGGCGCTCATGAGCCCACTTGGCGCCGTCGCTCTGCCGATGACAGCCTGCCCCCGCTTCGGGTGGCTGCCCCACCCGAAGCGGCATTACCGCCAGCGCCAGCGCCCGAGCAGGCCGCCGCTGGGCTCGGGGCGGGCGGCGGGGTGGGCCTGCAGTACGCGCAGGGCCTGGCTCAGGTAGAGCGCGTTGACGAGGCGGGCGGCGCGCGCCGTGCTCATGCCGGGCCAGCCGGCGATGTCGCGCAGCGACGCGGTCTCGCGGCGCAGGCGCTCGAGCGCTGCGCCGGTCGCGCCGCCGACGCCGGCCGCCGCCGCGACCACGGCGGCGGTGCCAAGCGCACGGTAGGCGACCGTGCCGCCGATGCCGGCGAGCGGGCGCTCGCGCGGCCCGTGCAGCGCGAGCTGCCACAGCAGCGGCGCGAGCGGCCGGTAGCATTCGGCGCGGCCGACGCGCTCGCTCTGGTAATGCCCGGGCGGTCGCAGGCCGGGCGGGTCGACGGCCAGCAGGGTCAGCTCGGCCAGCGCGTGGGCCTGCGGTGCCAGCGGGCGCGGCGAGTGGTACAGGTCGCAGGCGGCAAACACCGTCAGCGGCCAGACATGCGCGCCCAGGCGCAGGTAGAGCAGCGCCGTCTCGCGCTGGCGCAGCACGGCAGCGAGCACCTCGAGCAGGTCGCCACCGCGCGTGGCGTCGCCGTCGGTGCGTTGCAGCTCGGCCAGCAGCGTGGTCGGCAGCACGGTCGGGCCGGCGGTGGCGTCCAGGCCACCGGCCGCGCGCCGGCGGCGCTCGAATTCACTGACTCGCCACAGCGAGGGGTCGTCGTCGGTCATCGGCTCTCGGGGCGACGGGGAAGAGTCGCGCGGCGCGGGCACAAGCCTGCGACCAGTCCAGGCCGGCAAGCATAGCCGCGCCACGCGGCCCGGATTGTGACAAAACGTGGGATGGCGCTGTGCCGGATGCGGGCTCAGTCACTCTCGCGCAGCGCCGCACGCAGCGCGGCCGCCAGCTCGGGCCGTTCGGCGTAGGGGTCGCCGGGGTTGCGCCCGTGCACGATGTCGTCGAGCCGCTGGCGCACGCTGCCCAGCGCCCGCGGGTGGCTGTAGATGTAGAAGCGCTGCGCGCGCACCGCGTCGAGGACGAGCTGCGCGACCTGCGCGGCGTCGACCTTGCCGCTGACGACCGCCTTCTCGCTCATCGCCCGCGCGACGCGCTGGCTGCGCGTGGGCGGCGCCCCGGGCAGGTCGGCCGGGCGGTTGCGGTCGCTGTGGTGGATGGCGGTGGGCACGAAGTACGGGCACAGCACCGACGCGCGAACCTGCGCGGTGACCAGCGCGAGGTCGTGGTGCAGGGTCTCGGAGAGCGCGACCACCGCGTGCTTGCTGGCGTTGTAGAGCCCCATCGTCGGCATGCACACCAGCCCGGCCATCGACGCGGTATTGACGATGTGGCCTTCGTAGGCCGCATCGGCGGCCGCGGCGGCGAGCATCATCGGCGTGAACACGCGCACGCCGTGCGCGACACCCATCAGGTTGACGCCCAGCACCCATTGCCAGTCGGCGGCGCTGTGTTCCCAGACCAGCCCGCCGCCGCCGACGCCGGCGTTGTTGAAGACCAGGTGCGGGGCGCCGAAGCGCGCGCGCACCGCCGCGCCGAGGGCGTCGACGTCCTCGGCGCGGGCGACGTCGACGCGCTGCGCGAGCACCTGCGCGCCCAGGTCTCGAAGCTCCTGGGCGGCGCGCTCGAGGGCCTCGACCTGCACGTCGGCGAGCACGAGCTGCAGGCCCTCGCGCGCGGCCAGCCGCGCAAACTCGAGCCCGAGGCCGGAGGCGGCGCCGGTGATGACCGCGGTGCGGCCGCGCAAGGTCTGCATCGTGGACTCCTGCCCAGGTGGTGGGGGTCAGCCGCCCTGCGCGCGCTCGATCAGCGCGTCGAGAGGCAGATCGGCCGGCAGCGTGCCGTAGACGTCGCTGGCTGCGGCCAGACGTGCCCGGCACCAGGCCTCGGCGACCGCCGGCGGCGCGCTGCGCGCGAGCAGCGCGGCCTGCAGCAGCAGCGCGATGTCGCGCGCCAGCGTCCGTGCGGTGACCTCGTCGCCGACGCCGTCGATGCGCGCCGGCAGCCCCGCGGCCAGGCGGTCGTAGGCCGCGTGCACGCCGCGCGCGGCGGCCAGCTCGCGGGCGAGCGCCGGTCCGGCGTCGGCGCTGCGCAGCGCGCGCAGCAGGTCGAGCGCCATGATGTTGGCCGCGCCCTCCCAGATCGAGTTGAGCGGCATCTCGCGGTAGATGCGCGCCATCAGGCCTTCGCCGTCGTCCTCGACGTAGCCGTTGCCGCCCAGGCACTCCATGGCCTCCTGGCCGAAGTGGCTGCCGCGCTTGCAGACCCAGAACTTGGCGATCGGCGTCAGCACCCGGCGCAGCGCTGCCTCGTGCGCACGCTCGGGGTGCGCGGGCTGCTCGCTGCGGTCGATCGCCGCGGCCAGGCGCAGCGCGAGCACGGTCGCCGCCTCGCTCTCGAGGGCGAGGTCGGCCAGCACATTGCGCATCAGCGGCTGCTCGATCAGCCGGCGGCCGAAGGCGCTGCGGTGCGCGCAGTGGTGCAGGGCCAGCGTCAGCGCCGCGCGCATCAGCCCGGCGCTGCCCAGCGCGCAGTCGAGCCGGGTCAGCGCGCCCATCGCGAGGATCTGCGGCACGCCGCGGCCCTCGTCGCCGACGCGCCAGGCCAGCGCGTCGTGGAACTCGACCTCGCTGCTGGCGTTGGCGTGGTTGCCGAGCTTGTGCTTGAGGCGCTGGATGTGCAGCGCGTTGACGCGGCCGTCGGGCAGCAGGCGCGGCAGCAGGAAGCAGCTCAGCCCGCCGGCGGCCTGCGCGAGCACCAGGTGGGCGTCGCACATCGGCGCCGACATGAACCACTTGTGGCCTGTGATGCGGTAGCGCTCGCCCCAGTCGTCGCTGCCGTCGCGTTCGGCGCGCGTGCTGTTGCTGCGCACGTCCGAGCCGCCCTGCTTCTCGGTCATGCCCATGCCCAGCGTGACCGCACGTTTGTGCGCCAGCGGCACGAAGCGCGGGTCGTAGTCGCGCGCGACGATGCGCGGCAGCCAGGCCGCGGCCAGCGCCGGGTTGGCGCGCAGCGCCGGCGTCACCGCGTAGGTCATCGACACCGGGCACAGCACCGAGGGCTCGCACTCGGTGAACAGCATGAAGCCGGCGGCGCGCTCGATGTGCGCGCCGGCGCCGGCGGCCCAGGGCGCGCCGTGCAGGCCGTGGCGCAGCGCCGCGGCCATCAGCGCGTGGTAGCTCGGGTGGAACTCGACCTGGTCGATGCGGTGGCCGAAGCGGTCGTGGCTGCGCAGCAGCGGCGGGCGCACGTTGGCCAGCCGGGCGTGCTCGAGCATCGCCGCCGAGCCGCATTCGGCGCCCAGCGCGGCCAGCGCACCGGTGTCGTGGCCGGGCAGCAGTTGCGCCAGCGCGTCGCGCAGCGGCCGGTTGCGCGCCCAGGGGTCGTGGTCGACCAGCGGCGGCGGCTGGTTGGTGACTTCGTGGGTCGCCATCGCGTTCATCGGGCCTCCGGGGGTGTTCGAGGGTCAGACCAGCCGGACGAGCTGCTTGCCGAAGTTGCGCCCTTCGAGCAGCCCGATGAACGCCGCGGGCGCGCTGGCCAGCCCCTGGGCGATCGATTCGCGGTACTTGAGCGCGCCGCTGGCGACCAGGCCACCGAGCTCGGCGAGCGCGGCCGGCCACAGGTCCAGGTGCTCGCTGACGATGAAGCCCTGCACCTTGAGCCGCGACACCAGGATCAGCGCCGGGTTGGCCATCGGCAGCGGCTGGCCGTCGTAGCCGGCGATCATGCCGCACATCGCGATGCGGCCGAAGGCGTTCATGCGCAGCATGACCGCATCGAGCAGCACACCGCCGACGTTCTCGAAGCAGCCGTCGATGCCTGCGGGGCAGGCCGCCTTGAGCGCCTGCGCGAGCGACTTCAGGTCGGGGTGCGCCTTGTAGTCGATGCAGTCGTCGAAGCCCGCCACGTCGCGGACCCAGGCGCATTTCTCGGCCCCGCCGGCGATGCCGACCGCGCGCGCGCCGCGCGCCTTGGCCAACTGGCCGACCACGCTGCCGACCGCGCCGCTGGCCGCGCTCACGACCACCGTCTCGCCGGCCCGGGGCTCGATGATGGTCTGCAGCCCGACCCAGGCGGTGACCCCGGGCATGCCGACCGCGCCCAGGTAGGCCGACAGCGGCACGCGGCGGGTGTCGACCTTGTGCAGCACGCCACGCTGGCGCGCATCGACGACCTGGTACTCCTGCCAGCCGCCCATGCCGACCACCGGTTCGCCCTCCGCATAGCCCGGGTGGCGCGAAGCGACGACCTCGCCGGCGGTGCCGCCGAGCATGACCTCGCCCAGCGGCTGCGGCGCGGCGTAGCTCTTGCCCTCGTTCATGCGCCCGCGCATGTACGGGTCGAGGCTGAGGTAGTGGTGGCGCACCAGCACCTGGCCGTCGGCGAGCGCGTCGGGGTCGACCGCTGCGGTCTGCAGGCGGAAGTGGTCGACGCTGGCCTTGCCCGCAGGGCGCGAGGCGAGCACGATCTGGTGGTTGACGAGAGTGGTCATGGCGGGTCCTGTACAGGCGGGGTCGGGGGTTGTTCGGTCCTGAGCTGGCGCTCGCCGGTGGCCAGCGCGCGCAGGACCTTGAAGGTGCCGGTCGCATGCGCGCACAGCCGGTCCTGCGCGTCGTAGACCGAGGCTTCGCAGAACGACAGCGTGGCACTGCGGTGCAGCACCCGCCCGGCAGCGCGCAGCGGGCCCTCGGCCGGGCGCACGAAGCTGGTCTTCATCTCGATGGTCGCCACGCCGGGGCCCTGGCCGGCGGGCACCGTCGCACCCAGCGCCAGCGCGCTGCGGGTGGCCTGCGCCATCGCGACGTCGAGCATGGTCATCAGGACACCGCCATGCGCGACCTGCCAGGTGTTGAGGTGGTCGGCGCCGAGGTCGATGCGGACCTCGGCCGCGCCGTCGCCAAAGGCGTGCAGCCGCAAGCCCAGGCGCTCGACGAAGGGGATGCGCACCGCGAAGCCCGGCGCCTGCGCCATCGCCTCAGCCCCCGTGCACGGCGCTGACCCCGCCGTCGACGGCCAGGATCTGCCCGGTGATGTGCTTGCCGGCGGCGCTGGCCAGCAGCAGCGCCGCGCCCTTGAGGTCGTCGTCGTCGCCGATGCGGCGCAGCGGTGCGGCCGCGGCCAGGCGCTCGGCACCGACGCGCTCGAGCGTGCCGCGCGTCATGCGGCTGGGGAAGAAGCCCGGGGCCAGCGCGTTGACGGTGATGCCGTAGCGGCCCCACTCGCCGGCGAGCGTGCGCGTGAAGCTGACGACCGCGCCCTTGCTGGTGCCGTAGGCGATGAACTGCATGCCGGTGCTGCCGCTCAGGCCGGCGATCGAGGCGACATTGACGATGCGGCCGCAGCCGCGCGGGATCATGCAGGCCTTGCCGACCGCCTGCGAGCACAGGAAGACGCTGCGCACGTTGAGGTTCATGACCTTGTCCCAGGCCTCGAGCGGGTGGTCCTCGGCCGGCGCGCCCCAGGTCGCGCCGGCGTTGTTGACCAGGATGTCGATCGGGCCCAGGCGCTGCAGCGTCTGGTCGACGATGCGGCCGATGTCCTCGGGCTGGCTGGCGTCGGCGGCGACCCAGCGCGCGTCGATGCCGCGCGCGCTCAACTCGGCCACCGCCTGCTCGAGGTCGGCGGCCTTGCGCGAGGTCAGCATGACCTTGGCGCCGGCCTCGCCGAGGGCCTCGGCGATCTGCAGGCCCAGGCCGCGCGAGCCGCCGGTGACCAGCGCGACCTTGCCGCCGAGATCGAACAACTGCTGGATCGGTGTACCCATCTGCATCGACTCCCCGTTCGGGGCCCGTCTCCGGGCCGTGTCAGAACCACTCCGGCTGCATCCGGCTGCACAAGGGCTCGCGCGCCGCGACCACCGCCAGCCAGGCCTCGACCCGCGGCAGCTCGTAGGCGTAGAAGTAGCGCATCGCGGCGAGCTTGCCCTGCTGCAGCGCACCCGCGGGCAGCCGCTGTGCGGCCAGCGCGACCTCGAGCCAGACCCAGGCCAGCACCGTGTGGCCGAAGGCCTGCAGGTAGGGCGTCGCGTTGGCCAGCGCCTCGGCGGGCACGCCGGTGGCCCAGGCCGACTGCGTCGCCGCGACCAGCCGCTGCAGCGCGGCGGCCAGCGCGCTTGCCTGGACGTCCATCGAGTCGCCAGCCCGGCTGGCGCGGGCGACCGTGGCGCTGATGCGCGCAGCCAGCAGGCGCAGGCCCGCGCCACCGTCCATCACGACCTTGCGGCCGAGCAGGTCGAGCGCCTGGATGCCATGCGTGCCCTCGTGGATCATGTTCAGGCGGTTGTCGCGCCAGTACTGCTCGACCGGGAAATCGCGTGTGTAGCCATAGCCGCCCAGGACCTGGATCGCCAGCGAATTGGCCTCCAGGCACCATTCGCTGGGCCAGCTCTTGGCCACCGGCGTGAGCAGCTCGAGCAGCAGCGCGGCCTCGCGCGCGGCGGCCGGCTCGCCGGTGCGCTGCTCGTCGACCAGCCGGGCGCAGTACAGCACCAGGGCCAGCGCACCCTCGGCGTAGGCCTTCTGGGCCAGCAGCATGCGCTTGACGTCGGCGTGCTCGATGATCGGCACCTGTGGCTGGCGCGGGTCCTTGGCGCCGGCCAGCGGCCGGCTGTCCAGGGCGGGGCCGGCCAGCGGCCGGCCCTGGGGCCGCTGACGGGCGTAGGCCAGCGCGACCTCGAAGCCGGCCATGCCCAGCATCGCCGCGGCCATGCCGATGCCGATTCGCGCCTCGTTCATCATGTGGAACATGCAGCGCAGGCCCTCGCCGGCGGCGCCTACGCGCCAGCCCAGCGCACCGGCGCGCCCACGCGGGCGGTGGCGGCCCTCGCCGAAGTTGAGCAGGGTGTTGGGCGTGCCGCGCCAGCCGCACTTGTGGTTGAGCCCGGCGAGCGCGATGTCGTTGCGCTCGCCGGTCAGGCGGCCCTCGGCGTCGACGAGTTTCCTGGGCACGATGAACAGCGAGATGCCGCGTGCGCCCGCGATCAGGCGGCCCTCGGCATCCGGGATCTTGGCCAGCACCAGGTGCACGATGTTCTCGGTCAGCTCGTGCTCGCCGGCCGAGATCCACATCTTGTGGCCGTGCAGGCGGTAGCGCGGGCCCAGCGGGTCGGCGTCATAGGCCTCGCCGTCGGGCTCGGCGCGGGTCGTGATGTCGGCCAGGCTCGAGCCGGCCTGCGGCTCGCTCAGGCACATCGTGCCCGACCAGCGGCCGGCGAACTCGGCGTGCGCGAAGACCCGCTGCTGCAGCGGCGTGCCATGGGCCATCAGCAGCGCGGCGTTGGCGCTGGTCAGCATGCCCGCGCCGATGCTGACGCTGGCCTTGGCGAAGAAGGCATTGGCCGCGGCCTCGACGGTGTGCGGCAGCTGCATGCCGCCGATCGCGTAGTCCTGCGCCGCGGCCAGCATGCCCGAGGCGGCGTAGGCCTGCCAGGCCTCGTGGGTGGCCTGCGGCAGGACGACGCGCTCGCCGTCGAAGCGCGGCTCCTCGGTGTCGACGAGCCGGTTGAACGGCGCGTACTTCTCGCGCGCGATGCGCTCGCAGGTGTCGAGCGCCTGGGCGTAGGTCTCGCGGCCGTGGTCGGCGTGGCGCGGGCGCGCGGCGAGCGCGTCGACGTCGAGCCAGTCGTGCAGCAGGAAGTCGAGCGTCGCGCGCACCGCCTCAGCCTTCGCCGCGAGCCGCAGGCGCCTCGCCGAGCTTGACGATGGTGCCCTGCGCGACCGCGCACAGCCGCTCGCTGCCGTCGTCACCGAGCGCGTACAGGTCGCAGCGGCAGACCGCCTGGTTGCGGCCGGCGTGCACGGCCTCGGCGCGCGCCACCAGCCGGCGGCCGAGCGCCGGGCGCAGGTAGTTGACCTTGAACTCGGAGGTGACCACAGGCACCGCCAGCGCGGTGGCGCCGGCGTAGGTCAGCGCGATGTCGACCAGGCTGCTGAGCGCGCCGCCGTGCACGAAGCCATGGTGCTGCAGCAAGTCGGCGCGGATCGGCAGCGACAGCACGCAGCGCCCACGCTGCGCGCTGTCGAGCTCGATGCCGACGAGCCGGCTGAACGGCTGGCTGGCCAGGATCTGCCGGCCGATGGCGACGATCGCGGCATCGGCGTCGGCGCCGTTCGGGGCGTTCACAGCACCTCGAAGACGCCGGCTGCGCCCATGCCGCCGCCGACGCACATCGTCACGCACACGCGCCTGGCGCCGCGGCGCTTGCCCTCGATCAGCGCATGGCCGGTCAGCCGCTGGCCCGAGACGCCGTAGGGGTGGCCGATGGCGATCGCACCGCCGTCGACGTTGAGCCGCTCGATCGGGATGCCGAGCCGGTCGGCGCAGTAGAGCACCTGCACCGCGAAGGCCTCGTTGAGCTCCCACAGGTCGATGTCGTCGACCTTCAGGCCCAGGCGCTGCAGCAGCTTGGGCACCGCGTAGACCGGGCCGATGCCCATCTCGTCGGGCTCGCAGCCGGCGACCGCGAAACCGAGGAAGCGGCCCAGCGGCGCGAGGCCCTTGCGCTGCGCGTAGGCCTCGTCGACGAGGACGCAGGCCCCGGCGCCGTCGCTGAACTGGCTGGCGTTGCCGGCAGTCACGACGCCACCGGGCAGCGCCGGGCGGATGCCCTGGATGCTCTCGTAGGTCGTGCCCGGGCGCAGGCCCTCGTCGGCCTTGACCGTGACCTGCCGCGTGCGCAGGCCGAGCTTGGCGTCGGCAGTGCCCATGGTGACCGTGATCGGCGCGATCTCGGCGTCGAAGGCGCCGCGCTCCTGCGCCGCGCAGGCCTTCTGCTGGCTGGCCGCGCCGTAGTGGTCCTGGCGCTCCTTCGAGATGCCGTAGCGCCGGGCGACGTTCTCGGCGGTCTGCAGCATGGTCCAGTAGATCTCGGGTTTTGCCGCCTGCAGCGCCGGGTCGAGCAGCATGTGGCGGTTCATCTCCTGCTGCACGCACGAGATGCTCTCGACGCCGCCGGCCACGTAGACCTCGCCCTCGCCGGCGGCGATGCGCTGCGCGGCCAGCGCGATGGTCTGCAGGCCGCTCGAGCAGAAGCGGTTGACGCTCAGCCCGGCGACGCTGACCGGCAGGCCGGCGGCCAGCGCGACCTGGCGTGCGATGTTCATGCCGGTCGCGCCCTCGGGGTTGGCGCAGCCCATCAGCACGTCCTCGACGGCGCCGGGGTCGACGCCGGCGCGCTCGACGGCGGCCTTGACGGCGTGGCCGCCCAGCGTCGCGCCGTGGGTCAGGTTGAAGGCGCCCTTCCAGCTCTTGGCCAGCGGCGTGCGGGCGGTGGCGACGATCACGGCTCGGGTCATGGTCGGTCCTTTCGGTTGCGTGTCAGGTCAGCGTCCGGCCCTCGGCCAGCAACCGGGTCAGCAGCGGCGCGGGCTGCCAGAACTGCGCGTCGTCGTGCGGATTCTTCGCAAAGCGCCGCATCGCCTGCACGACGTTGTAGAGGCCGACGGTGTCGGCGTAGCACATCGGGCCGCCGCGGTGCAGCGGGAAGCCGTAGCCGGTCAGGTAGACCATGTCGATGTCGCTGGCCTTGCCGGCGATGCCCTCGTCGAGCAGGCGCGCGCCCTCGTTGACCAGCGCGTAGACCAGCCGCTGGACGATCTCGTCGGCGTCGATGCGCCGCGGCGTGATGCCCAGCGCCCGCCGGTGCTCCTCGATCATGCGCTCGACCGCCGGGCTGGGGATCGCGTCGCGCTTGCCCGGCTGGTAGTCGTACCAGCCGGCGCCGGTCTTCTGGCCGTAGCGGCCCTGCTCGCACAGCAGGTCGGCGGTCTTGCTGTAGCGCAGGTCGGGCTTCTCGACATAGCGGCGCTTGCGGATCGCCCAGCCGATGTCGTTGCCGGCGAGGTCACCCATGCGAAACGGCCCCATCGCGAAGCCGAAGGCCTCGATCGCGCGGTCGACCTGCGCCGGCGTGCAGCCCTCCTCGAGCAGGAAGCCGGCCTGGCGGGCGTACTGCTCGATCATGCGGTTGCCGATGAAGCCGTCGCAGACGCCGGCGACGACAGCGGTCTTGCGGATCTTCCTGGCCAAGGCCATCACGGTGGCCAGCACGTCCCGGGCGGTGGCCTTGCCGCGCACGACCTCGAGCAGCTTCATCACGTTGGCCGGGCTGAAGAAGTGCAGGCCGACGACGTCCTGCGGCCGCCCGGTGAAGGCGGCGATGCGGTCGACGTCGAGGGTGCTGGTGTTGGTGGCCAGGATCGCGCCGGGCCGGGCCACGGCGTCAAGCTGCCGGAAGACCTGCTCCTTGACGCCGAGGTCCTCGTAGACGGCCTCGATGACGAGGTCGGCATCGGCGATGTCGGCGTAGGCCAGCGTCGGCTCGAGCAGGGCCATGCGCTGCTCGACCTTGTCGGGTGTCGACTTGCCCTTCCTGACCTGGGCCTCGTAGTTCGCGCGGATCGTCGCCACCCCCTTGGCGAGCGCCTCGGCCCGGGTCTCGAGGAGCGTGACCGGGATGCCGGCGTTGAGGAAGTTCATGCTGATGCCGCCGCCCATCGTGCCGGCGCCGATCACCGCGACCTTGCGCACCTCGCGCAGCGGCGTGTCCTCGGGCACGTCGGCGATCTTGCCGGCCGCGCGCTCGCCGAAGAAGGCGTGGCGCAGCGCCTTGCACTCGGGCGTCCACATCAGGGCAAGGAAGGCGCTGCGCTCGTAGACCAGGCCGTCCTCGAACCGGGTCCGGGTCGCCTGCTCGACGCAGTCGACACAGCGGGCCGGCGCCGGGAAATGCCTGGCCATCGCCTTGACGCTGTTGCGCGCGAACTGGAAATAGGCATCGGCCTGCGGGTGCGCGCAGGGCAGGTCGCGCACGCGCGGCAGCGGGCGGCCGTCGGCAACTTCGCGCGCGAACGCCACCGCGCCCGCGATCAGCTCGCCCTCGATCAGGCGGTCGAACAGCCGCTGTCCGGGCAGGGCCGCCAACAGCTCGCTGGCCACCGGCTCGCCGCTGACGATCATGTTGAGCGCGGTCTCGACGCCGAGCGCGCGCGGCAGCCGCTGGGTGCCGCCGGCACCCGGCACCAGGCCGATCTTGACCTCGGGCAGCGCGACCTTGGCGCCAGGCGCGGCGACGCGGTAATGCGCGCCCAGCGAGAGTTCGAGCCCGCCGCCCATGCACACGCCGTGGATCGCCGCGACCACCGGCTTGTCGCAGTCCTCGAGCAGGCGGATCAGGCTCAGCAGGTTGGGCTCGGCCAACGCCTTGGGCAGGCCGAACTCGCGGATGTCGGCGCCGCCCGAGAAGACCTTGCCGGCGCCGCTGACGACGATCGCCCGCACCGCCGGGTCGGCCTGCGCGCGCTCGATGCCAGCGGCAAAGGCCTTGCGCGTCTCGTAGCCCATGCCGTTGACCGGCGGGTTGTCGAGCATGACGACGGCGACCTCGCCGCGCAGTTCGTAACTGGCGCCCATGGCGTCTCCTGGCTGGGGTTCGGATCAGAATGGCACGATCGTTCGATTCTAGACAGCCCACCGCCGCGCGCGGTGTCCCAGCGGTGACAGCGCCGGGGCACTGACGCCGGTCAAGCGCCGGCGCGCCGCCCGCGGCTATCTTCGGCCATCGCGCCGACCGCGTCCACCGCCGAGACCCGCTTGCAACCTGCCGACCGCGCAGCACCCGGTCGCGCCGCCCCAGGCGCGGCCGCAGCCACCGACGCCGACGCCGACGCCGACGTGATCATCGTCGGCGCCGGCCCGGCCGGGCTGGCGCTGGCCGTCGCGCTGGCGGCCGCCGGCTGGCGCTGCCGCGTGCTCGAGCAGCAGCCGCTGGCGGCGGTCGAGGCGCCGCGCCCCGACGGCCGCGAGATCGCGCTGACGCACCGCGCGCGCCGCATCCTCGAGGCCCTCGGGCTTTGGCAGCGGCTGCCGGCGCACGCGGTCTCGCCGCTGCGCCAGGCCCGCGTGAGCAGCGGCGACTCGCCCTTCATGCTGCCCTTCGACGCGCGCGCCCACGGCCACGAGGCGCTGGGCTGGCTGGTGCCGAACTGGCGCTTGCGCGCAGCCGCGCAGGCCGCGGCCGCCGCCGACGCGCGCGTGCGCATCGACGGCGGCGCCAGCGTCTGCAGCCTGCAGCGCGATGCGCACGGCGTCACGGTCGGCATCGCCGGCGCTGCAGCGCTGCGCGCGCCGCTGGTCGTCGCCGCCGACAGCCGCCACTCGACGCTGCGCCGGCTGGCCGGCATCGGCGCCCGGATGCTCGACTTCGGCCGGGTGGCGATCGTCGCCCCGCTGGCCCACGCGGCCGAGCACGGCGGCGTCGCCTACGAATGCTTCGGCTACGGCCACACGCTGGCCACGCTGCCGCTGGCCGGACGCTGCTCGAGCGTGGTGCTGACCGTCAAGGCCGACGACGCCCCGGCCTGGCTGGCGCTCGACGACGCGAGCTTTGCAGCGCGCATCGCGGCCCTGCTGCGCGGGCGGCTGGGCGCGCTCGAGCCGGCCGGCGCGCGCCACCACTACCCGCTGGTCGCGGTCTACGCGCAGCGCTTTGCCGGCCCGCGCTTCGCGCTGGTCGGCGATGCGGCCGTCGGCATGCACCCGGTCACCGCCCATGGCTACAACTTCGGGCTCTACGGCGTCGAGACGCTGGCGCGGCGGCTGGCCGGCGTGCGCGGCGAGGCCGGCCTGGGCGCGGCGCTGGCCGGCTACGCGGCCGAGCACCGGCGCGCGACCTGGCCGATCTACACCGGCACCAACGCCATCGTGCAGCTCTACACCGATGACCGGCTGCCGGCACGGCTGCTGCGCGCGGGCGTGCTGCGCGCCGCAGCCGCGCTGCCGCCGCTGCGCGCGCTGATCACCCGGCAACTGACCGGGTCGGCCGACACCGCCCGGCCGCCCGCTCAGACCTCGAGCCACTCCTTGCGCACGTAGGCGTCGGCCTTGAGCTCGGCGGGCGTGCCGTCGAAGACGATGCGGCCATGGCCCATCACCAGGCAGCGCCGCGAGACCTCGAGGGCGATCGTCAGCTTCTGCTCGACCAGCAGCACGGCGATGCCGCGGCGCTCGAGCTCGCGCAGGGTGTCGGCCACCAGCGCCACGATCTTCGGCGCCAGGCCCTCGGTCGGCTCGTCGATCATGATCAGGTCGGGGTCACCCATCAGCGTGCGCGCCAGCGTGAGCATCTGCTGCTCGCCCCCCGAGAGCACGCCGGCCTCGACATGCTGGCGCTCGCGCAGCCGCGGAAACAGCCGGTACATGTCGTCGAACGACCAGCGCGGGCTGCGCGCGCCGCGCTTGCAGCCCAGCAGCAGGTTCTGGTCCACCGTCAGCTTGGGGAAGATGTCGCGGTTCTCGGGCACGTAGCCCAGGCCCAGATGGGCGATCTCGAAGGGCTTGCGGCCCATCAGGGCCTGGCCGCGCCAGGCGATCGAGCCGCTGCCCTCGACCATGCCCATGATGGCCTTGACGGTGGTCGAGCGCCCCGAGCCGTTGCGGCCCAGCAGCGCGACGATCTCGCCGGCGGCGACCTTGAAGCTCACGCCATGCAGGACGTGGCTCTTGCCGTAGAAGGCATGGACGTCGTCGAGTGCGAGCACCGGCTTTAGTCCCCCGTGGCCGCCGGCCCGGCCAGTACCGCGCCGAGGTAGGCCTCCTGCACGCGCGGGTCGGCGCGCACCGCCTCGGGCGTGTCGAAGGCGATGATCTCGCCGTAGACCAGCACCGCGATGCGGTCGGCCAGCCCGAACACGACGCCCATGTCGTGCTCGACGGTCAGCAGGGTCCTGCCGGCGGTGACGTCGCGGATCAGTTGCACGAAGCGCCCGGTCTCGCTGCGGCTCATGCCGGCGGTCGGCTCGTCGAGCAGGATGACGCCGGCGCCGCCGGCGATCGTGAGGCCGATCTCGAGCGCGCGCTGCTCGGCGTAGGTCAGGTTCGTCGCCGGCACGTCGCGGCGGCGCTGGAGGCCGAGCATGACCAGCAGCTCCTCGACGCGGTCGTTGACGTCGCGCAGGTCGGCGAGGAACTTCCAGAACGCGTAGCGGTGGCCCATGCTCCAGAGCACCGCGCAGCGCAGGTTCTCGAACACCGACAGCCGCGTGAACAGATTGCTGACCTGGAAGCTGCGCGCCAGCCCGCGGCGGTTGATCTCGAAGGGCTTGCGGCCGTCGATGCGCTCGCCGTTGAGGCGGATCTGCCCGGCGCTGACGCCGAAGCGCCCGGAGATCAGGTTGAACAGCGTGCTCTTGCCGGCCCCGTTGGGGCCGATGATGGCCACCCGCTCGCCGGGCTGTACCGCCAGGTTGACGCCGCGAATGATCTCGGTGCGGCCGAAGCGCTTGCCGACCTCGACCAGCTCGACCGCCGGGGCGGCGGCGCGGGCGGCCGGCGCGGGCGTCACAGGGCCTCCCGGCGCTTGATCTCGACCTCGATCTCGGCCTGGACCTCGTCCCACTGGCGCTTGAACTGGCGGCGCACGAGCTCGAACAGGGCCAGGCCGGTGACCATCACGAAGGCCGCACCGAACCAGCTGTCGACGTCGTGCGCATCCAGCGGCGCGCCCAGGAAGCTCATGCGCGGGCCCAGCGCCTGGTTGAGCTGCAGGTGGTAGAGCATCTCGATCATCGCGCCCGCGCCGATCAGCACGACCAGCGCGGCGGCCGCCAGCGCAAGGTAGGCACCGACCAGCCGGCGCAGGCGGCCGAACAGCGCGACGCGCAGGTTCATCATGATCAGGCTGGCGATGCCTCCGGGCGCATACATGATCATGAATACGAACACCAGCCCGAGATAGAGCAGCCAGGCCTTGGTCAGCTCCGACAGCAGGACCAGCGCGATGACCATCAGCACCGCGCCGATGATCGGCCCGAAGAAGAAGGTCGCGCCGCCGAGGAAGACGAACAGCAGGTAGGCGCCCGAGCGCGCCGCGCCGACCACCTCGGCGGTGACGATCTCGAAGTTGAGCGTCGCCAGCCCGCCGGCGATGCCGGCGAAGAAGCCCGAGATCATGAACGCCAGGTAGCGCACGCGCTGGGTGTCGTAGCCGACGAACTCGACGCGCTCGGGGTTGTCGCGCACCGCGTTGAGGATGCGCCCCAGCGGCGTGCGCGTGAAGGCGTACATCGCCGCGGTGCAGACGAAGCAGTAGATCGCGATCAGGTAGTAGACCTGGATCTGCGGCCCGAAGCTGATGCCCAGCCAGGGCTGGCCGACGACCCGGTTGGTCGTGATGCCGCCCTCGCCGCCGAAGAACTCGGGGATCATCAGCGACATCGACCACACCAGCTCGCCGATGCCCAGCGTGATCATCGCGAAAGTCGTGCCGGCCTTCTTGGTCGTGACCCAGCCCAGCAGCGCGGCGAAGAACAGCCCGGCCAGCCCGCCGACGAGCGGCACCAGGCTGACCGGCAGCCACAGCCGGCCGTCGGCGACCGCATTGAGCGTATGCACGGCGAGGTACGAACCCAGCCCGCTGTAGACGGCATGCCCGAAACTCAGCATGCCGCCCTGGCCGAGCAGCATGTTGTAGGCCAGGCAGACGATGATCGCGATGCCCATCTGCGACAGCATGGTGTGCGCCAGGCTCGACGTCCACAGCAGCGGCGCGACCAGCATCAGCAGCGCGAACGCGCTCCACAGCAGCCAGCGGCCGACGTTCCACGGCTGGAAGTGGTAGTGAGCGGCGCTCTGGCGGCTGGGCAAGGTCAGCTCTCCCGCGTGCCCAGCAGCCCGCGCGGCCGGAAGATCAGGATCAGCACCAGCAGCAGGAATGGCAGCACCGGTGCGGCCTGCGACAGCGTGATGCGCAGCAGCGGCCACAGCGCGCTGTCGGGGCCGATCTGCGCGCCCAGCCGGTTGAACAGGTCGGCCAGCGACGCGTCGACCGTCAGCGGCAGCGTCATCAGCAGGCCGACGACGATCGAGCCGACGAAGGCCCCGGGCAGCGAGCCCAGGCCGCCGATGACGACGACGGCGAAGATGATCGGCCCGATGTTGGCCATCGTCGGCTCGGTGATGAAGGTCACGCCGTTGACGACGCCGGCCAGCCCGGCCAGCGCGCAGCCGGCGCCGAAGACCAGCATGAACACCCGCGGCACGTTGTGGCCCAGCGCCTCGACCATCTCGGCGTGGGTCAGCGCGGCCTGGATGACCATGCCGATTCGCGTGCGCGTCAGCAGCAGCCACAGCGCCAGCAACATCGCCACCGCGACGATCATCACGAACATGCGGGTCATCGGGAAGCGCGTGCAGGTCACCAGCAGGTCGCCGACGCGGCCGCACATCGCCGCCGGCGCCGCGCCCCAGACCAGGGCCAGATCGCCATCACCGGACTGCAGCAGCGTGAAAGCCGGCCCCTGCAGCTGCGGCGGCGGCGTGAACGGCACCGGCGAGCGGCCCCAGATCAGTTGCACCAGCTCGAGGATGACGAACGACAGCCCGAAGGTGATCAGCAGCTCGGGCACATGGCCGAACTTGTGCACCCGCCGCAGCGCGTGGCGCTCGAACTGCGCGCCGACCACGCCGACGAGCAGCGGCGCGAGCAGCAGCGCGAGCCAGAAGCCGACCACCGCCGTCAGCGTGTACGCGAAGTACGCGCCCAGCATGTAGAAGCTGGCGTGGGCGAAGTTGAGCACGCCCATCATGCTGAAGATCAGCGTCAGGCCCGAGCTCAGCATGAACAGCAGCAGCCCGGCGCTGATGCCGTTGAGCAGGTTGATCAGGAACTGGTCCACGACGGGGCGGCAGGGCGTCGGCCACGCGCCGATGACCGGGCCTCACCCGGTCGGTCGGCGCGCGGCGCGGGCGCTGAGCTCGCTCTCAGGTCGCCGGACGGCGCATCTGGCACGACGTCGGCGTGCTGGCGACGTACGGCTCGAAGGCGCGCACCATCCGGAAATTGAAGCCGGTGTTCTCGACGCTGTAGTCGTTGGGCGGCGGGCCGGCGCGCCGCCATTCGGAGAGGAACAGGCCCTGCTGCAGTTGATGGTCGGCGCGCCGCATCTCGACGTCGCCGTTGAAGCTGCGAAAGCGCAGGCCGCTCATCGCCGCGGCCACCCGCACCGGGTCGACGTGGGCGGCGCGCTGCATCGCGGTGCCGAGCAGCGCAAAGGTGTGGTAGGTGGCCGAGGTGTACCAGTCGTCGTTGAAGCGGCGCTTGAACTCGTCCATCAGGCGGCGCGTCTCGCCGGTCACCCCGGAGTGGTTGTACGACACCTGGAACACGCGCCCCTCGGAGGCCGCGCCCAGCGCGGTCGGGGTGCCGGTGACGCCGGCGTAGTAGGTGTAGAACTTGGCGTCGAGGCCGGCGTCGTGGGCCGCGCGGATCAGCAGCGTCAGGTCCGAGCCCCAGTTGCCGGTGATGATGCTGTCGGCGCCCGCCGCCTTGATCTTGGCCACATAGGGCGCGAAGTCGCGCACCTGGGCCAACGGGTGCAGGTCCTCGCCGACGATCTGGATGTCGGGCCGCTTGCGCGCCAGCGCCTCCTTGGCGTAGCGCGCCACCTGCACGCCGTGCGCATAGTTCTGGTTGATCAGGTAGACGCGGCGGATGTCGCGCTGGTCGCGCATGTAGGTCGTCAGCGCCTCCATCTTCATCGAGGTGTCGGCGTCGAGACGGAAGTGCCAGTAGCTGCAGCGGCTGTTGGTCAGGTCGGGGTCGACCGCCGCGTAGTTGAGGTAGACCACCTCGCGGCCCGGGTTGCGCTCGTTGTGCTTGGTCACCGCATCGCTGATGGCCAGCGCAGCGCCCGAGCCGTTGCCCTGCACCACGTAGCGGATGCCCTGGTCGATCGCCGCCTTGAGCACGTTGAGGCTCTCGGCCGGCGAGAGCTTGTTGTCGAAGGGCACCATCTCGAAGCGCACGCCAGCCGGGTTGTTGCGGCTGAAGTGCTCGGCCATGAACTGGAAGCTCTTGATCTGGTTCTGGCCGACCGGCGCCATCAGCCCGGTCAGCGGGTCCAGCCAGGCCACGCGGATGACCTGCCCGCGCTGCGCGAGCACGGCAGGGCTGCCCAGCGCCACCGCCGCACCGATCGAAAGCCCGAAACTGCGTCTCGTCCAAGCCATGGTTTCCTCCCTGTCGTGGTCGTGCTGTAGCCGCACGATGCGAGCAGGGTAGCCCAAGCCGACGACCCCGAAGGTCGGGAACTACCCCGATCCGTTGTCACCGGCGCGACAGCGCGCCGGGCCCGGCGCCGGCTTGCTGCGCCGCGGGCGGCGATGCGCGGCGGCGCCGGGCTTGACCCCGCCCGCAGCGGCCCGCCCGGCGCGGGTGCAAACTCGGGCTGTCGCCGGCGTTGGCCGGCGCGAATTTCGCTCCGCAGCGCCACGGGCCAGAGCCCCCCACCCCCCAGGAGAACCGCCGATGCCCAATACCCGTGTGGCGAATGCCGTCCGGCTCGAGTTCGCACCCGCCTCCCTGGTGCAGTCCAACCTCTCGGGCGCGGCCTTCACCGGCGACTGGCTGTGGGTGGCGGGTGACGAAGCCTGCGGCCTGGACCGCCTGCGCCGGCTCGACCCGGTGGGGCGCGAGGCCTTGCGCTTCGGCGAGGTGCGCGACTTCCCGCTGGCCGATCTGCTGGACCTGCCCGGCAGCGCCGAGGAAGAGGCCGACCTGGAGGGCATGGCCGTGGCCGACGGCCTGCTCTGGGTGGTCGGCTCGCACGGCCTCAAGCGCAAGAACGCCAAGCCAGAGCGCAGCCACGCCGACAACGCCAAGCGGCTGGCCCGCACGGCGCTCGACGGCAACCGGCGACTGCTGGCCTGCCTGCCGATCGAGCCCGATGCCAGCGGTGAGCCCTGCCTGGTGCGCCAGACCCGCGACGGGCGGCGGGCGCTGCGCCTGAAGGGCGACGCGCGGGCCAACCAGCTGACCCGCGCGCTCGCCGACGACCCCCACTTCGGCCCCTACCTGACGATCCCGGGCAAGGACAACGGCTTCGACATCGAGGGCCTGGCCGTCGACGGCCGCCGGTTGCTGCTCGGCCTGCGTGGCCCGGTGCTGCGCGGCTGGTCGGCGCTGATCGAGATCGCGGTCGAGGCCCGCGGCGACTACCTGCAGCTGGCGCCGCTGGACGCTGCCGGCACGCTGATCCGCAAGCACTTCCTGCAGCTCGAAGGCCTGGGCATCCGCGATCTGCACTTCTGCGGCGACGACCTCTACCTGCTGGCCGGCCCGACGATGGTGCTCGACGGCGACATCCGCGTCTTCAAGTGGGCCGCGGCCCGCCCCTGGCTGGCGGCCAGCC
>Ga0208609_100307_pt1 | contig 20146 bp, 10 predicted proteins | sample SubbioR11_8A_Apr_FD_184813 | JGI IMG/M metagenome (GOLD analysis project Ga0208609, IMG submission 184813) | Serpentinite rock and fluid subsurface biosphere microbial communities from McLaughlin Reserve, California, USA - CR11_8A_Apr (SPAdes) | ecosystem: Environmental > Terrestrial > Deep...
CCAGCGCCGGCTGCCAGTGCGCGGGCTGGCTGCCGCCCACGTGCACGATCAAGGGATGGTCGGCCGGCCGGCCCTTGGCGGCGTAGATGCGCGCCACCGCCTCGGGCGCATCGGCATCGGCCGCCAGGCCATAGACGGTTTCGGTGGGCAGGGCGAGCAGGCGGCCGGCCTGCAACTGGGCGCAGGCGCGCTGCAGCACGGGCTCTGCGGGCCCAGCAGCCTCGGCACCGGCTAGGGCGCGCGCGTCCAGCGTCAGGGCCACGGCTCGATGCCCAGAATGGCTGCTGCGGCCAGCGCCGCCTCCCGCACCTGCTGCGCGCTGGTGCCGGTGAGCGTGAGGTGCCCCATCTTGCGGCCGGGGCGCGCCTCGAGCTTGCCGTACAGGTGCAGGTGCGCGCCGGGCAGCGCCAGCACGGCGGTCCAGTCGGGGCTGCGCGGCTGGCCTTGGGCGTCAAACCACAGCTCGCCCAGCAGGTTGAGCATGAGCGCCGGGCTGTGCTGGCGCGGCGCCACCAGCGGCAGGCCGGCTAGGGTGCGCACCTGCAGTTCGAACTGCGACGTGTCGCAGGCGTCGAGCGTGTAGTGGCCGCTGTTGTGCGGGCGCGGGGCCATCTCGTTGAGCACCAGCGCGCCCTCGGCGCTGCCGTCGTCGATGACAAAAAACTCGACGCACAGCACGCCCACGTAGCCCAGCTGCGCGGCGATCAGGGCGCTGGCCGACACGGCGCGCGCGGCGAGCCCGGTGGGCAGGTTGCCGGGGCAGGCCTCGGTGAGCGCCAGAATGCCGTTGCGGTGCAGGTTGCGCTGCGGCGGGTAGTGCACCACTTGGCCATCGCGGCCACGCGCCACCAGCACCGACAGCTCGGCTTTGAGCGGCAGCAAGCGCTCGAGCACGCACGGTACGCAGCCCAGGCGCTGCCATGCGGCCTGCAGCTCGGCGCGGGTGTGCACGCGCTGCTGGCCTTTGCCGTCGTAGCCTAGGCGCGCGGTTTTGAGGATGCCGGGCAGCAGCGCCGCGGGGGCGGCCTGCAGCTGGGCCTCGGTCTCGATGACCGCGTAAGGCGCCGGGCCTACGCCGGCTTGCTGGGCGCAGGCGCTGAAATGGGCTTTTTCGGCGCTGCGGTCTTGGGCCAGCGCCACTGCGGCGGCGGATGGCGCCACCAAGCGCCGCTGCGCCAGCCAGCGCAGCGCCTCGGCCGGCACGTTCTCGAACTCGGTGGTGATGGCGTCGCAGCGCTGCGCCAGTTGCTCGAGGCCCAGCGGGTCGGCGTAATCGGTTTGGATGTGCTGCGGGCAGGCTTGGGCGGCCGGGCTGTGGTCTTCGGGCTCCAGCACCGCGCAGGCATAGCCCAGCCGCTGCGCCGCCTGCACGAACATGCGCCCGAGCTGGCCCCCGCCCAGCACGCCCAAGGTGCAGGGCTGGCCAGCGTGGCCTAGGCTGCCGGGGAGCAGGGGCTGAAAAGGGCCGCGCTCTGCGCTGCCCGCGCCGTCCACGCTGCTTGAGCTGATTGGGCCGTTCATGGGCCGGGCTGCGGCGGCAGCGTCATGGCGCGCGCGGCCTCGGTCTGCGCGGCGCGGAAGGCTTGCAGGCGCTGCAGCAGCAACGGGTCGTGCAGCGCCAGCATGGCGACGGCAAACAGCGCCGCGTTGGCGGCCCCGGCGGCGCCGATGGCAAAGGTGGCCACCGGAATGCCTTTGGGCATCTGCACGATGCTGTGCAGCGAATCCACGCCCCCCAGCGCCTTGCCTGCCACCGGCACCCCGAGCACTGGCAGCGTGGTTTTGGCCGCCAACATGCCCGGCAGGTGCGCCGCGCCACCAGCGCCAGCGATGATCGCCTGCAGCCCGCGCCCGGCCGCGCTTTCGGCGTAGGCAAACATGTCGTCGGGCATGCGGTGCGCCGAGAGCACGCGCGCCTCGTGCGCCACGCCCAGTTGCTGCAAAATCTCGACGGCGTGGCGCATCGTCTCCCAGTCGGAACTGGAGCCCATGACCACGCCGATCTGCACGGTTGCGTTCATAAAATAGTCGATCGAAGCTGCGGGCTTCAACCGAGATTGTCCATTGGACGCACCAGCGGTGCGGCGTTGAGAGGGGCCGGCGCAGCCCGCTTGGGGGCGCATCCGGTGCAAGCGCTTGATTTTAAGGCGTGGCCGTGCCGCCACCGCTTTGGGCGACAATGTCAGGTGCCGGGCTTTGCCGTGCCCCCTTTCTTTTTCCAACCCCTTTGTCCCGCGGTACACCGCCACCAGCCATGATCGACGTCACCCTTGCCAATTTCGAGTCCGAAGTCATCGCCGCCTCTGCGCAGGTGCCGGTGCTGGTGGATTTTTGGGCCCCTTGGTGCGGGCCCTGCCGCACCCTCGGCCCGCTGCTGGAAAAGCTTGAAGCCGCCTACCAGGGCCGCTTCAAGCTGGTGAAGATCGACTCCGACCAACAGCAGCAACTGGCGGCGGCCTTTGGCATCCGCAGCATCCCCACCTGCGTGCTGCTGATCGACGGCCAGCCGGTCGATGGCTTCACCGGGGCGCTGCCCGAGGGCCAGCTGCGCGCCTTCCTCGACAAGCACCTGCCTGAGCTCGACAGCGCGCCGCCAGACGAAGCGCCCGAGCCCACCGACCTGAACGCCGAAGAACAGCTGGCGCGGCTGCTGCAACGCCTGCAACAGGAGCCGAATAACCACGATCTGCGCTTCGATTGCGTGCGCCACCTGATCGCCCACGGGCAGTTTGAGCAAGCCGAGCTGGCGCTGGCCCCGGCGCTGGCGCAGATACCGCTGCAGCTGCGCTTCGAGGCGTTGTCGCATTGGCTCAATGCGCTGCTCTTTTGCAGCACCGACGAGCGCGGCCAGTGGCCGCTGGAGCGCTTCGATGAGCTGATCGCGCACGACAAGCGCAATTTCGAGGCCCGCATGGCCAAGAGCCGGCTGCTGATCGCCCTAGGCGAATGGCCGGCGGCGCTCGATGAACTGCTCGAGATCATCCAGCGCGACCGCCGCTGGGCCAACGAGCTGGCGCGCAAGACCTACATCGGGCTGCTGGAGCTGATGACGCCACCCGCACCCAAACCCGACCCGGCGCAAGCGGGCAAAAGCGCTGGCGGCATTGAGCTCGCCGGCAAGGCGCTGCAAGCCACCGACCCGCAAAGCGAACTGGTGGCGCGCTACCGCCGCCGCCTGAGCATGGCGCTCAACTAATCAAGCCGCTTCGTGCACCCGCAGCTCGACCTGCAGCCCGGCCGCTGTGGCCATGTTCACCAGCGCATCGAGTCCAAACAAGCCGATCTTGCCGCGCATCAAGTCTGAGATGCGCGGTTGCGTCACGCCAAAAAGCTTGGCGGCTTGCGCTTGGCTCATTTGGCTGCGGCTGAGGTGGTTCTGCAGCGCCATCATCAGGACCGAGCGCAGTTTCATGTTTTCCGCTTCTTCCGGGGTGTCCTCGATGGCTTCCCAGACGCTGGCAAAGCGTTGCTTGCTCATGGTTCCAGTTCCTTCAACAAGTCGCGGTAGCGTTTCGCAGCCAAGTCCAGATCGGTCTTGCGGGTCTGCTCTGTTTTCTTCTGGAAGCAGTGCAGCACATAGACGGCATCGGCAAACTTGGCCACGTAAATCACCCGAAACGCCCCGGCCGCATCCCAAATCCGGATTTCCTGCACACCTTGGCCCACGGTGGACATGGGCTTGCAGTCATCCGGATTCAGTCCGTTTTGCACCCGATCGAGCTGATGACCCGCCTCGCGCCGCGCCGAGAGCGGAAAAGCGCGCAGGTCATCAAGGGAGCTGCCCCGGAATTCGATGGATTTGGTCACGGCCACCGGCGAATCATACAAAATTTTGTATGATTTTGCAAGAAAAATAAAGCCGGGAGAAGCGAGCTTCAGGGCCGCTGCGGAGCGGCCGGAGCGGCCGGAGCATGCCCATGCCCGTGCCCGCCCGGTGCTGCATGCGCGCCGTGACCTTGGCCGTGGGCGCCGTGCGCACCTTGGCCATGCCCGCCATGCCCATGCGCGCCTGCAGCTGCTGCCCCGAGCGGCCGCACCGGCGCCTCGATGGTCTGGCTGAAGCGCTGGCGGTTGGCGTCTTCGAACACCAGCGTGATGGCCACGCGCTCGCCGGCGTTCAGAGGCTGGCGCAGCTGCATCAGCATCACGTGGTAGCCGCCGGGCCGCAGCTCGACCGCTTGCGCCGCCGGCAGATCGAGGCCGGCGATGGCGCGCATGCGCATGACATCGTTGACCATCGCCATTTCGTGGATTTCGGTCAGGCCGGCCACGGGTGAGCTGGCCGCCACCAGCCGCGCGTTCTGGCTGGCGCTCAGGCGCATGAAGGCCCCGGTGGCCTGCTGCTGCGCCACGGTGGCGCGCACCCACGGTTCGCTCACCGTCACCACCGGGGTTTGCGCCGCAGCCGGGCCGGCCAAGGCGAAACCAGCCAGGGCCAAAGCCAAAAAGAAAGCTCGCATATCGTACTCCTTGAATTTCAAAATCTGAGCAGTCGTGAGCCGACGCCCCGGCATGGTGGTGCTTCTTTAACTGTGCCGCCCTAGCCCAGCAGCCGCTGCAGCGCTTCGCGGTACTTGGCGGCGGTCTGCGCGATCACTTCGGGCGGCAGCGTGGGCGCTGGGGCGCTTTTGTTCCACGGCTGGCCGGCCACCGTCGCCGTCTCGAGCCAGTCGCGCAGATACTGCTTGTCAAAGCTCGGCGGGTTGGCGCCGGGGCGGTACTGCTCCAGCGGCCAGTAGCGCGAGCTGTCGGGGGTGAGTACCTCGTCCATCAGCACCAGTTGGCCCTGGGCGTCGAGCCCGAACTCAAACTTGGTGTCGGCGATGATGATGCCCTTGCCCAGCGCATGCGCCGCCGCCGCCCGGTACAGCCCGATCGACACGCGCCGAATCTGCTCGGCCAGCTCGGGGCCGATCATCTGCACCGTCTGCTCGAAGGTGATGTTCTCGTCGTGCTCGCCCTGCGCCGCCTTGGCCGCGGGGGTGTAAATGGGCTCGGGCAGCTGCGCGGCGTTGACCAAGCCCGGCGGCAGGGCCACACCGCAGACGCGGCCGCTGCTTTGGTATTCTTTCCAGCCGCTGCCGGCCAGATAGCCGCGCACCACCGCCTCCACGGGAATCGGGCGCAGGCGCTGCACCAGCATCGAGCGGCCGCGCACCAAGGGCCGCTCGTCCGCGCTGACCACGCTCTCGGGGTCGGCGCCGGTGAGGTGGTTGGGGCACAGCCCCAGGCGGCTCAGGTGCTCGAACCAAAACAGGCTCAGGCGCGTGAGCAGTTCGCCCTTGCCGGGGATGGGCTGCTCCATCACCACATCGAAGGCGCTGATGCGGTCCGAGGCCAGCATCAGGATGCGGTCGTCGCCCACGGCGTAGTTGTCGCGCACCTTGCCGCGCGCCAGCAGCGGCAGGGATTGGAGGGTGGAGGTGTGCAGGGTTTGCGTCATGGTTTGCGAGTGTAGCGCCAGCGCAGCAGGCGCCGCCGTGCCCACATCAAGCCCTAAATCACCTAAATCAGGCCCCAAACTAGGCCGCCTGCAGCGCAGCCGAGCCTTGAACGTTGAACGCCCCCATGGTCTCATCGAGACGCTGGGCCTGTTGGTGCAAAGCCGCGGCCGTGGCTTGCGAGCGCTGCACCACGGTGGCGCTGGTGCTGGCGGTCTGGTTCAGGGCTTCGACGGCTTGGTCTAGCTGCTGTGCGCTGGCGCGCTGCTGCGCCGTGGCCTGGGCGATCGAGCCCATGAGGCTGGAGAGCTCGGCCACCGAATCGACCACGCGCTGCATGGTCTGGCCGGCGTTTTCGGCCGCTGCCGAGCCGGTTTGCACGCGCTGGGTCGAGGTTTCGATGAGCTGCTTGACCTCGCGCGCCGCCTGCGTGCTGCGCTGCGCCAGGCTGCGCACCTCGCCCGCCACCACGGCAAAGCCGCGCCCCTGTTCGCCGGCGCGGGCCGCTTCCACGGCGGCGTTGAGCGCCAAGATATTGGTCTGGAACGCAATGCCGTCGATCACGCTCACGATCTCGGAAATGCGCTTCGAGGCGTCGCCTATGCGCTGCATCTCTTGCACCACCGAGCCCACCGCCTGCCCACCCTGCGAAGCAATCTCGGCCGCTTTGGACGCCAAGCGGTTGACGTTGTCGGCACTGGTGGCACTGGTTTCGATCGCGTCCGACATGCTGCGCGCGTGCTCAGCAGTGGCCTCGATCGAATCGATCTGAGTGTCCGATACCTCGCGCAAGTCCTCGTTGGTTCGATCCAGTTCGGTGGCTGACTCAATGACCTGAGCCGAAGTCTGGCGCACCCGGCCAACGACCTCGTTCAAGCGCTCCTGCATGTGCACGATGGAGCCAAATAAGACACCGAATTCGTCGCCTTGGCGCACATAAACCTCGGCGTCGAGGTGGCCGCCAGCGATCTCTCGGGTCACGTTGCGCGCGCGTGCAAAGGCCCCATCCATCATGCGCAGCACCGACCACATGGCCCAGCCTGCCAGCACCAGCACCAGCAAACACACCGCCCCCAGCACCGTCTTGACAATGAATGCAACCCGGTCAGATTCGGCAATCGCTTTGTGCATGAGCTGTTGCTGCCACTGGCGCTGCTCGCCGATGGGCACCAGCATGGCGTTGCGCGCATCCACCAGCTCGGCCTCGAGCTGTGCAAAGGCGCCGGCACTGTCACCAGCCATGGCCTTGCCTGCCACCTCTTGGGCCAAGCGCCAAAAAGCCACGTCGGCGGCGCGAATGCGCGCCAAAATTTCGCGTCCGTGCTCGGTAGTGATGCCGGCCTCAAACTCGGACAGCAGCGCCATTTTGGTTTCCCGGAACTGCACGATGCGCGCCAGCGTTTCCTTGCGCTCGGCCTCGGTGTCCACCAGCATCAGGTGGCGCGCTTCGAGCGAGATGCGAAACATCAGCACCTGCACGTCCGAGATGCGTGCGATCTGCGGAGAATACTGCTGTGCCATGCGGTCGGCCTGATCACCGATGTGGTCTAACGCCCACCATGAACCGGCCGATGTCGCCACCAAGGTGACGAACAGCAGCGCAAAGGCAGCCAACAGCTTTTGGCGCAAAGACAGGCGCACGCGCGCGGGGTATGGAGTCGGAGTCATCATGTATGAGGCGCTAGAGTTTGAATGGCGGCAGGTGCACGGGCATAAACGGCGGCCCTAGGTCGCAACGCATCGCGCTGCTTCCAGCATCACCCGGTGCGCGTCATAGTTTAGGCTAGGCCCGAGGCTGCTGCGGGCCCATCAAGGCGCGTGGCTTTGACCTGTATCAGCAAATGTGAAACTAGGTTGGCCAATACACAGTCGCGCACCAAACCCGCAAAACTGTACCAAAGTCCAATAGCCAAAGCCCGGTGCAGGCGCGTATGCTGCACCCATCCTAGCCATACCCCACTGGAGCGCTACCATGACCCAAGCCACCGTCATCGCCGTTACAGGCAACGCCGTCATCGTCAAAGCCGATGGCACCACCCGCGCCCTGCAAGTGGGCGAAGTCGTGCAGCGCGGCGACGTCATCCGCACCCAGAACGGGGCCCGGGTCGAGCTGCTGCTCGCCGACGGCCAGACCTTGGCCATGGGCCCCAACCAGGCCCTGCGCGTCGATGAAACCGTGGCCCTCACCGACGCCACCCCCCAAGCCGCCGACGCCGCCGTGCAACCCACCACCGTGGCCGAGATCGTCCAGATTTTGGAGCAAGGCCTAGACCTGCTCGAGCAAGTGGACCCCGCCGCCGCCGGTGCCGTGGCCGCCGGTGCGGGCGAAGGCAGCGACTTTGTGCGCCTGCTGCGCGTGGCCGAGCCGGTTGAGCCGCTGGCGTTCCAGTTCAACCTCGGCGCCGCCGACACCACCGACGAGATCGAGGGCGAACCGGCCCCGGTCACGATCGACCTGAGCTTCGAACTCGAAGAAGAATCGGCACTGGGCTTGGACGGCAACGACGAAACCGACGACGGCCTGAGCGCATCCCGAAGCGGCAACTTCCTCACCGGCGTGGGCGGCGTGCTCACCAGCTTCAGCGTGCCGGGTTTGGGCTTCATCGCCATCGCGCCCGGCGGCAGCACCTTGGCCTTCGACGCCGACGGCCAAGTCATCCCCCCCGGCGCCACCACCCCGCCTTCCGTGCTGCTCACCGTGCAGCCCAACGGCGACTACACCCTCACCGTGGTCGGCCCGCTCAACCACCCCACCCCTGGCACGGTCGAAGAACTGCTGTCCCTGAGCCCCATCGCCCTCATCGGCACCGCCGGCACGGGCGGCTACTTGACCATCAATTTGGCCATCACGGTGCAGGACGATGTGCCGGTCATCAGCCCCCCCGAGCGCGATTATTTTGAAGATGATGTGCCCACCAATGGCGATGGCGGTTCGTACCCGCCGGTCGAGCCGGGCGCCGTCACAGTGGACGAGAGCTATTTTGATACCGATGGCACATCCGCATATGGCACGGTGCACTTCAGCGTCAGCTTCGGTGCCGATGGCCCGGCCACTGGCGGCGGCAAGCTGTACGTGCTGGAGGCGGAGGACGGCATGGAAACAGGCCTGATCGACACCGTTACTGGTCAAGATGTCGTCATCGCACAAGGCAACAACGGTGAAATCCTCGGTGTCGTGACCGTCGGCGACGAACAACAGACGGTGTTCGTCATGTCGGTCAACCCGGCCACCGGCGTGGTCAGCTTCGACCAGCAGCGTGCAGTCGTGCACGGCGACGATGAAGACCCCAACGACAGCGTCAGCATCGCCCTGGGCGTCATCAACTTGCGCCTGACCGCCACCGACGGCGACGGCGATGCGGTCAGCGCCACGGTTGATGTCGGGCGCTTGGTCTCGATTGCTGACGACGGGCCGCGCATCATCAATGCAACCGACACCGTGCTGCTCGACGAAGACGCGCTGCAAGGCGCAAACGCCGATGCGCAACCGCCGCGCGCTGGCGAAGTCGATGCCGGTGGCAGCGCCAGCGCCAGCGGCACCATTGTGGACAACGTCAACTGGGGCGCCGACGGCTTTGGTCGCGTTACTGGCGTGAGCTGGACTGGCGGCAGCGCCACTTTGGCGGCCAATGAAACCAGCGTCACCGTGTTCCTCAATGCCAACGCCCAGCTGCTGGGCAGCAGCGCCGGCGCCGCCCTGAGCCTGCAAGTCTTTGCCGACGGCAACTACACCGTCACCCTGCTCGACAACCTGCTGATCCAGGGCGCGGGCGAGAACCTAGTCAGCGTGCTCAACAACGGCTTTACCTTCAGCGCCGTCGATCGTGACGGCGACCCGGTCCAGGGTGGGGTGCGCGTCAACGTCAACGTGCAAGACGACATCCCGGTGGCCGTGGCCGAGCGCTTGGTGACTGCCACCGTGGCCGAAAACGACATCAACACCCGGCTTTCCACCGGCACCTCGCCCAACGACGGCAACGCCGACGGCTCATTTACTGGAGACCCGGCTCGTCGGGACAGCGGCCCGGCCACCGTCAGCGGCTCGCTGGTCAGCTTGGTCAGCTACGGTGCCGACGGCGCGGCAGCGGGCGGCGGGTTTGGCTTGTCCACTGACTTTGCAGGCCTGACGGCGCAAAACCTCACTTCAGCAGGCGCAGCCCTGAGCTACGCGGTCAACGGCAACACCCTGACCGCCACGGCTGGCACCGGCAACACCGCACGCACCGTGTTCACGCTCGAAGTCCAGCCCAACGGCAACTACACCTTGCGCCTGTTCGACCAGCTCGACCACCCGACGGGCCAAGGCGCCAACAACTTGGCGCTCGACCTCTCGTCGGCCATCACCGCGACCGACGCCGACGGCGACCGCATCACCCTCAGCCGTGGCTTTACCGTCAACGTGACCGACGACGTGCCGCAGTTGGATGGTTGGCTGCCTTCCGTTGTTTTGGTCGAAGAAGAAGCGCTGCCCGGCGGCAACCGGGAATGGCCAAACCTCGGCGCAGTGGCCAGCGGCAGCGTCGCCGGCCAAGCCCAGTCTGGCGCCGACGACCCGCTGACCTTCAGCCTCAACCCGGTGCTGGGCGGGCTGCCCACGCTCACTTCCGCAGGCCTTCCCGTCACTTACACCGTAAGCGGCAACACCCTGACCGCCACGGCCGGCACCGGTGACACCGCGCGCACCGTATTCACGCTCCAGTTGCAGCCGAACGGCAACTACACCTTCACCCTGCGCGCCCCGATCGACCACCCTGCTGGCGATGGCGAAAACACGCGCACCCTCGACCTGTCGAGCGCCATCGTCGCCACCGACCGCGACGGCGACGCCCTCGTGCTCAGCAACGCCCTGTCGATCACGGTCATCGACGACGTGCCGCGGGTCGATTTGCGCGGCGCAGGCACGGTTGCAGAAGACGCCGCTGGCACCATCACGGGCACTTGGAGCGTGCAGATGGGGGCCGATCAACCCGGGGCAGTGGTGGTCAGGCTTGGCGAACAGAGCCATGCCATCGGCACCCCGATCGTGGTCAATGTGGGCGGCCAAGCGATCGGCACCCTGACCGTCAATGCCGGCGGAACGTGGAGCTTCGACCCCAACCCCAACCTGAACAATCCCAGCGGCGTCCACTTCACCTTCAGCATTCGCGCCACCGACGCCGACAGCGACGTCGAGTCCAACAGCCACACGATCACCGTCACCGACGGCCGCAACCCCAGCGCCGGTAAAGCGCAAACGCTGACGCTGGACGAAGAAGCGCTGGGCAACGCCAACGCCACCGGCACCAACCCGGCCAGCAGCGCCGAAGCCGCCACCGCCACCTTGGCATTCACGGCCGGTTCCGACGACCTGGTGGGCTTTGCCTTCTCGACCAACTTGAATAACTTGGTGCGCAACACCGACGGCGTGACCGGCCCGGAGCTGACTTGGACCCGCACCAACGCCACCACCCTCACTGCCACCTTCAGCGACACCGGAACCCTTGCCCTGACCCTGACCTTGTCAGCGCCGGGCTCGATCGCCCACGGCACCAGCGGCAACGTGACCGTGAACGCCACCCTGTCGGACAACCTGCGCCATGCGCTGGCCGGCGGCGAACAGGTGCTCAGCCTGGGCTCGATCGGCGTGGTGGCCACCGACCGCGACGGCGATGCGGCCACGGGCACCATCAACCTGTCGGTACAGGACGACATCCCGCGCATCACCGTCAGCCCCACCCAAAACCTGCGCGAATCTTTCGAGCGCTTTGTTACCGATGAGCCCAACCAAGGCGGCTGGTTTGTGGTTGGCGAGAACGGCCGCACCATGGTGGGCAACGACGGCATCGTCTGGACGCTCAACGACGCCGGGATTGAAATCCAGCGCGGCGACGTCGGCGGAGCTTCGCCCTCCGACGGCACCCACAAGGCCGAGCTCGATGCGCACGACTTGGCTGGTGGCAGCGCCAACACCCTGACCGTGCTCTCGACCCAGCTCTACGTGCCCGCCGCCCCCTTCGTCATGTCCTTCGACTACCAGCCGCGCCCGGGTGCGGTGGTGGACAGCTCCATGACCGTCACGCTGGGCTCGGTGGTGGTCGCCATCAGCGCCAATGCCCAAGGCGTGGTCAGCATCAGCGCCCCCGGCGGGGTGACGGCAAGCGCGACTCCGGCCGCCAACGGTTGGAGCACCATCAGCCTGAGCTTTGGCAACGTCACACCCGGCCTCAACACCCTGAGCTTTGCCGGCACCGGCACCCCCAACACGGTGGGCGCCTACATCGACAACATCCGCATGGCGGCCAACAACCCGATTCTGGTCGATGAAACCACGCTCAACGTCGATGGCAGCGCCAACGCCGGGGCGCTGCGCTTCAGCGTCGATTTCGGTGCCGATGGCCAAGCTGCCAGCAACGCACGCGTGTTTAGTCTGACGGCAACCAACGGTACCGCCACCGGACTGACTGACACCGCCAGCGGCCAGCCTGTCGTCATCGCCCAAGGCACCAACGGCCAAATCCTCGGTGTCGTGACCGTCAACAGCGTACAACAGACGGTGTTCGTCATGTCGGTCAACCCGGCCACCGGCGTGGTCAGCTTCGACCAGCAGCGCGCAGTCGTACACGGCAACCCACAAAACCCCAACGACAGCGTCAGCCTCAACCCCAACGTCATCAACCTGCGCCTGACGGCCACCGACGGCGACGGCGATGCGGTGAGCGCCACGGTTGATGTCGGGCGCTTGGTCTCGATCGCCGACGACGGGCCGCGCATCGACGTGGGGCTGGCAAACGTCCAACTGCTCGTGCTCACCACGCAGGACGCGCAAACCCTCGGCACGGCCAGCGACACGGCCACGGGCAACTTTGCGGGCCTGTTCCCCGTCAGTTACAACGCTGGGGCCGACGGCAAAGCCAGCCTCAGCACCAGCTACAGCCTGAGCGTGGGCGTGGGCGCTGCAGCAACCGGCCTGAGCAGCGGCGGGCAAGCCATCAGCCTCTTTGCCGGCCCCAACGGCCAGCTGCTGGGCTCGACCGCCACAACAATTGGAGCGGTCAATGCCAGCAACACCGTGTTCGAGATCAGCGTCAATCCCGGAACTGGCCAGGTCACCCTGACCCAGCACATCGAGATCGACCACGCCGTCAGCGGCAGCCTTGTGGGTTTGCCGGCCGGAGCCGTGCTGCTGAGCGCCAGTGCCACCATCACCGACGGCGACGGCGACCAAGCCAGCGACAGCGCCACGCGCGACATCAGCGCCGCGTTCAAGTTTGAGGACGGCACGCCGCCCGTGGTCTCGATCCGTGCCAACCCGCCCACCGTGGCGGAAGACGGCAACGACATCGTCACCTTCACCGTCAGCCAAGACCGGCCCTCGGTCACCGACACCGTGGTGACCATCACCCTAGGCGGCACGGCCAACCGGAGCAGCGACTACACCGTGCAGGATCAGTCTGATCAGGCTGTCAACAACAACGTTTTCACCGTCACCATCCAAGCTGGCCAGACCAGCGCGACCTTCACCGCCGACCCAACGCCCGACATCCTCGACGAGGACAACGAGACCGTGGTGGCCACGATCACGGCTGCCACGGGTGCCACGGTCAATCCGGACCCCAATCTAGCCAGCGCCAGCGCCACCATCACCGACAACGACACCGCCCCTACCATTGGTGATGCGACCTTTAGCGTGTCCGAAGAAGGCTTGGCGAATGGGCTGGCAGATACCAGTGGCACACCCGCTGACAACACCGACAGCCGCAGCGCCAGCGGCACCTTGGCTGTCACTGGCAGCGGCGTGGCTCCTCTGACCATCGCCTTGCCGGTCACCGGCTTGCCTGCCACCATCGGCGGCACGGCGATTACATGGAGCCATGGCGCAAACGCAGCGGTGCTGATCGGCAGCGCAGCAGGCCCGACACCGGTCATTCAGATCACGCTCAACGGTGGCAGCACGACTGTCTCGTCTGGCGCAACGTCCGTGAGCTATGCGGTCGAGCTGCTCGCGCCCATCCAGCACCCCACCAACAACGTGGAGGATCTGCTCAGTTTCAGCGTCGGCCTTACCATCTCCGACGGGGTCAATCCAGTAGAGGCCGGCAGCCTCCAGATCACCATCGAAGACGACATGCCGCGCATCACCAGCGTGGAATCCCTGACGCTGCCCAACCTAGTGGGTAGCCAAACTGGCGACATCGTGGGCTTGGCATTTGGTGCCGACGGGCCTGCTGCGGCGCAGTCGATTCGGCTGTCGGGCTGGACGGATTTGCCTGGCATCACCGAAACCCTCTCGCTAGACGGCCAGACCTTGACCGCCACCATCGATGGCAGCGGAACGCCGCCCCTGGTGTTCTACACCCTCGGCTTGAACGCCAACGACGGCACCTACACCTTCAACCTCGTCACGCCGCAGCCTACGCAAACCATTGCGATCGATTTCAGTGACATTAAGGCTGGCACCCCGGTGGAAACCATCGTCCGCACCGCAGGCAGCAACACCGTGACCTTCGACGGTCTGTTGTTTACCAACGCGGGCGGGGTGGGCGCTCCACAAAACCCCGGGACAGGCAGCAATGCCGACGATTTGAACCCCAACAACTTGGGCTTTGGCATCAAGAACGGCAACCTAGACCACAACGAGGGCTTCCGGGCCAGCATGGCGCAGCCAGCCGATGGCTTGTCGTTCCAGGTTCATGGCAACGGCAACACCGACACGGCGATCATCGAGTGGGTGGCTTACGCGGCCGACGGCACCACCGTGGTGGATTTTGGACAGCTGACGTTGTCCGGTTTGAAGGACGACGGGAATCAGTTGGCATCGATCGTATCCGATACCGAATTCTCTAGCGTGGACGTGCGTTTTATTCTGGACGGAAGCGGCGACAGCGTGCGGGTACAGGATTTTGGCGTCATCGACCGCATTACGCCGCCGGACCTGACGCTCGGGTTCGAGGTTCGTGCCACCGACAGCGATGGCGACTGGGCCACAGCAAGCTTTAACGTCAATGTGAATGCCGTCAGCGTGCCCACCATCATGGTCGGCGCCCCCGGCACCGGCACGGGCGACATTGTCGTGCCCGAAGGACAGCCGGCGGTGTTTGAGGTGCAAATTCGCGGCGCCGCAGCGAACTCGACCCTGGTGCTCACGCTGGCCGACGGCACGGCCCTCAGCCCGGCCGACTACAGTCGCGGTGCCTTCGAGTTCAGCCTGAACGGCGGAGCTTGGAGTGCCTACACCAGCGCCATTGGCCTGCCAGCAGGCAACAGCAGCGTGCAAGTGCGCACCAACACCGTCAACGACTCGATCAACGAAGCCAACGAGACCTTCACCCTGGGCGCGACCCTGACCAGCCTAACCACGACGGTGAGCGACACCGCCACCGCCACCATCACCGACAACGACACCGCCCCCACCATCGCCGCTGGCAGTGTCAGCGTATCCGAGGAAGGCCTGCTCGGCGGTCTGCCAGACACCACCGGCACCAGCGACACCACGGACAGCGCCGTGACCAGCGGCACCTTGGCCATTACCCGCAACGGCAGCGCACCGCTCAACGTCAGCCTGACGAGCGACGGCCTGCCCACCGCACTGGGCGGCACCCCCATCACTTGGAGCGGCGCCGGCACGGCGGTGCTGACGGGCAGCAGCGGCAGCGACGCGGTGATTCGCATCACGCTCAACGGTGGCAGCACCAACGTCGGCGCCACCGGTGACACCGTGGGCTACCAAGTCGAGCTGCTGCGGCCGATCGCCCACCCCAACACTGCGGCCGAAGACGTGGTGAGCTTCAACGCGGTGGTGCGCATCAGCGACGGCGTCAACCCGGTCAGCACGGCCGCGCTGGCGGTGTCGATCGAGGACGACCGGCCAGCAGTGCCGCAGGCCCTCAGCGCCAGCGTCAACGAAAGCGGCGCGGCCCAGCACAACCTGATGTTCATCCTCGACCTCTCGGGCAGCATGGACGATGACGCTGAAATCGCCAACGCCCCGCAAACCCGCTTGGCCGTAGCCAAAGACGCGATGCAACGGCTCATCGACACCTACGACGGCATGGGCGATGTGATGGTGCGCATCGTTACGTTCAGCGACACCGCGAGCGCGGTGGGCAACGTCTGGATGAGCGCGGTGGCGGCCAAGAACTGGATCACGGCATTGGCCAACAACGCGGGCGCCGGCTTCACCAACTTCGACGCCGCGCTTACTGCGGCGATGAACGCCTTCGGCTCAAGCGGCAAAATCCCCAGCGGCGTCAATGTGTCCTACTTCCTGTCCGACGGCGAGCCGAACCGGGGCAGCGATCCATTCACCGAGCACGGCCCCACCGCAGCCACCACCGACGACAGCGGCATCGGCACCCAAGAGCAGGCCGCTTGGGAGGCCTTCCTGCGCGCCAACGACATCAAATCGTTTGCCTTGGGCATGGGTGGCGGGCTGATTGTGAACCCCGGTGCGCTCGACGACGAACTCGACCCGATCGCCTACGACGGCAAGGCCGAGCAAAACCTGAACCCGATCGCCGTGACCAACCTGGCCCAGCTCAGCAGTGTGCTGGCCGGCACCGTGGTGGGCGGCAACACGATCACGGGCAATCTGCTGACCGATGGCAACCCAGACGCCCGCTTTGGTGCCGACGGGGCCGGTGTGCGGCAGATATTTTCAGTCACCTTCAACAACGTGGAGCACACCACCGCGTCTAGCCTGTACAACCCCAGCACCCAAACCCTCACGCTGGCGGTTCCAGGCGGCAGCCTGAGCGTCAACTTCCAGACCGGGGCCTACAGCTTCACGACCTCTGCGCTCGAGGCCAACAATGCGTTGAACGCGTTCACCTACAAGATCATCGACGGCGATGGCGACACCGCCACCGGCGCGCTCAACATCACCGTGGTCGAGCACCAGCCTACAGCCAGCCACGACAGCGCCACCGCCACCGAGGGGAACTGGCGGTTCGCAGGTGACGCGGATCGCACCGTATCGGTCTTCTTGCCAGAAAGCTGGAGCACCACCACCACCACCATAAAAGTTGGAGACAAATGGGAGATTGATCCGGCGAGCGGAGGTCCGGTGGTGAGTGCTCAAACCCCCACCTTTACCTTCGCCGCCAACCCCAGCAACCAAGCGCAGGTGCGGTTCGATATCGACGTCGATGGGCATAGATCGGGTGACGTGCTGCGGGTCGAGCTTGTGAATGCAGGCAACAACCAAGTCGTGGCGTTTATGGACTTTACCGACGACGTGAGCAATGCTGTCTTCAACGTCACCGCAAGCGGCACCTACCGGCTGCGCATCGTGGGCGAGGACAATTCAACGACCGGACATCTCGACGCCACATTGAGTGGTGTGGAGATTATCAGCCGCGCCTTTACCCCTGCGCGATGGGAGTCGCAAACCGTGCCCACAGCCAATATCGCCTGGGTGGCGGGTATTGCCGCAGCCGGCAACGTGCTGGCCAACGACGCCCCGGGTGTGGACAGCGCCGTGGTGTCGCAAGTCACCGTGGGCAGCACCCCGACCAACGTTGCCGCCAGCGGCAACACGGTCATCGTGGGCCAGTTTGGCACGCTGAGCATCAATGCACAAGGCGACTTCAGCTACACGCCGAACCACCGCGACAACCCACAAGGTGCGCAAGACGTGTTCAGCTACACCATCCGCCAGCCCGACGGCGACACCGCCAGCGCCAACCTCACGGTGTCGCTGACCAACTTCGCCTACAGCACGACGGCTGACAATGCCGCCCAACTGGTCGGCGGCGGCGATGGCAACGACACCCTCAACGCGCTGGGAGGCAACGACGCGGTCTATGGCGGTGCCGGCAACGACACCTTGACGGGTGGCGAGGGCAACGACCTGCTGCTGGGCGGCAGCGGCAACGACACCCTCACCGGTGGTTTGGGCGCAGACGTGTTTGCATGGCGCTTGGGCGATCAAGGCAGCACCGGCACCCCGGCGCGCGACGTGATCACAGACTTCAACCCCGGCCAAGGCGACGCGCTCGACCTGCGCGATCTGCTGCAGGGCGAGACAGCCACCAACCTAGGCAGCTACCTGCGCTTTGGTACCGAAGGCACAGGCCCCACTGCCAAGCTGGTGCTGCAGGTGGACCACGATGGCGTCGGTCCTTTTACGCCGACGCAAAACATCGTGTTCGACAACTTTGCCAGCCGGGCGGAACTGGCGCAAGCCTTGGGCATGTCGGCTGGGTCGTTGGATGCCGACATCCTCAACAAAATGCGCGCCGACGGCCACCTGCGCACCGACTGACCGGGGCAGCGGCGCCGCGCTTCAAGCTTGGGGCGCGGCCGCCGTGCCCTCGGCTTGGTCCAGCACCTCGCGCGCGTGTTGCTCGCCTTGGCGCACGATGGCGTCGAACTGGTTCCACTGCAGCAGCCCGACTTTGAGCAGCGGCGGGTTGAGGTAGAGGTCGCACAGGCGGCGCGATTCGGCTTGGCGCGAGGCGCTGTAGAGGATCGAGACGTTGAGCAGGTACGACACCAGCGAGGGCAGGCGGTAGCGGCGGCGTGCGCGTGGGCGCAGGCGATCGAGCAGCAGCGCCCAGGGGCCAGGGATTTCATCGAAGGTGAGCCGGCGCGCGCTGCGTGGGCTCAGGTCCACGCCGATGACGCGGCGCACGCCGCGCTGCTCGCGCATTACGTTGACCGGGAAGTTGTTGAAGGTGCCGCCGTCGCAGAGCAGCTCACCGTCGCGGATCACGGGCGGCAGCGCACCGGGTATGGCCAAGCTGGCGCGCAGGGCCTGGCTTAGGTCGCCTTGCTGCAGCCGCAGCTCTTGGCCACGCGAGTAGTTGCTGGCGATGCAGAAAAAACCCTTCCACAAATCGACCAGGTCGGCCTGGCCGCCGGTGATCTGCTGGAAAGATTCATCGACCACACGCCGCACCCGGCGCCCGCGGATGAGCGAGACCAGCGGCAGCCAGTTGTAGTCGCCGGTGGGGTTGATGCGAAACGCGCGCCGCGCCAGGTTGATGGTGGCGTCCACGTCGCCGTCGGCGGCGATCAGCGCCGCCATGATGGCGCCGATGCTGGTGCCGCCCACGCAGTCGATCTCGATGCCGCGGCGTTGCAGCTCTTTCCAGATACCCAGATGGGCCAGCCCGCGCGCGCCGCCGCCCGCCAGCACCAGCCCGGTGGCTTGGTGGCTGAGGATACGCGCCAGCCGCTGCACGTCGCGCTCGAGGGCGGGGCGCAGGTTGATGTGGCCGTTGACCGGGCGCCGATCGAGCCAGCGCCGCATGCCGAGCGGGCTTTTGAGCTCGGCCGGGTGCAGCAGCAGCAGGGTTTGGTTGGGTGCGCCCAGCTGCAGCGATTCGATCAGGCAGGCTTGTTCGATCGGGTGGAGGTGCGCCGGCTCGCTGGCCTGGGCCAGCAGCAGGATTTCGTCGGCGTGGCGCGTGCACAGGCGGCTCCAGCCTTGGTCGGCGACGTCGGCCTGCAGGAGCACGAAATCGTGCCCGGTTTCAAGCTCGTCGAGCACCAGCGCGCAGGCGGCGTCGCTGGCCGCGCCGTGCTTTTGCAGCGCTTGGGCGCGGGCTTCGGCGGCGCCGATGCAAGCCACGCGGCCGTGTTTGGCTAGGGCGCGCTGCAGGTCTGTGGCCAGGGTGGCGGCCTGCACGTGGGCGGTGATGGGCAGCAGGCACAGCATCACCGGTGCTGCCTCGGGGCGGCTGGTGCTCTGGGTTTGCAAGCGCTCGATGATCTGGCGCGTGAGCGCAAACGAGGCCTGGGGGTAGCGTTGCACCAGATCGACAAACTGCGCTTTGTCGAGGCGCGCCAGCAACGTGTGGCGCACTGCGACCACGGTGGCCGTGCGCGGGGCCTCGCTGTAGAGGCCGATTTCGCCCATGATCTCGCCACGCCCGAGCTCGCGCACCGCGCGCTGGCTGCCGTCGGCGCCGTTGACGTAAACGCGCAGCCGCCCGCTCAGGCTCAGGTAGGCGGCGTCGGCCACTTGGCCCTGTTGCAGCAACACCTCACCGGCTTCAAGCTCGACCCAGCTGAAGTGCGCGCACACTTCTTGTAGCACCTCGGGTGCCATGGCCCCAAAATGGGCCTGCAAATACCGCCCCAAGCGCTCAAGGCGCTGCTGGTTTACGTCCGTTTTCATCCTTGTCTCCAAAAGTGCTAATAGTACCACCTCCGAGGCAAACCTCGCCGTCGTACAGCACGGCGCTTTGAAGCTTCATTGCTAAGCCAGTTGTAAATTGCCGGCCAAAACGGGCCTACTACTCGGGCAACCGGCTCAAAAGCCGGTCAATCACGACAACCGAGGCCACTGAGGGGTCGTAGGTGAGATTCTGTTTGAGCAAGGCGTCCATGTCGCGGCAGAACCCCACCTTATCCGCCAGGCACCTGTCGAGGTGCGCCAAGAACTCGGCGCGCGGCACCGTTGTTGATTCTTCTTGCATGTAGTGCTTGAAAGCATCGAGCACCTGGGCCGTGTCCACCGGCATAACCGCCTGTGCGGTAAGTGCCCAATACAGGTCAAACAAATCACGGCCCTTCTTGCGTTGAAACGTGGCCCGCATCTTCGTGGCCAGCATTTCGTTGATATTGAAAGACACGATAGGTGCTGCGCGGGCCGCGCCTCGAAACTCTAAAGCAAAGGGCAGACGCTGCAGTTCGAATCGTGGTGTGCGTTCCGAGACATTCACTTCAACCTCAACCGTCAGCTCCCGAGCGGGCTCCGCGACACTTTGGACCTTGAAAAC
>Ga0208609_100311_pt1 | contig 19851 bp, 17 predicted proteins | sample SubbioR11_8A_Apr_FD_184813 | JGI IMG/M metagenome (GOLD analysis project Ga0208609, IMG submission 184813) | Serpentinite rock and fluid subsurface biosphere microbial communities from McLaughlin Reserve, California, USA - CR11_8A_Apr (SPAdes) | ecosystem: Environmental > Terrestrial > Deep...
CGAATGATCACGACCGCGACCTGATGATGCTGTTAGCGGCGGGCGGCTTTCGCGACCTAACCCGCGTCGCCTCGGGCAGCCCGCGCATGAGCCGCGATATGGTGGTGGGCAACCAAGAGGCGGTGCGGCAAGCCATCAAGGGGTTCAAGGATCAGCTTGCAGGGCTCGAGCACCTGCTAGATGACCCGGAGGCGCTACTAACGCTGGCTGAGGGGGCCAAGCGCAGCCGCGACAGCCTGCCGATCGTTAAGCGCAGCCTCTTGCCGGCCCGCTTCGAGGTAGTCATCGCGGTGCCCGATCGTCCCGGCGAACTCGCCCGCATTACCAAGGCGCTAGGCGACGCCGACGTCAACATCAAGGATATCGAGGTATTAGGTATCCGCGAGGCCGGCGGAGCCGTGCGGTTGGCCTTTGAGAGCGAGGAGCAACTCAAAATTGGCGCCCAAGCCCTGGGCGAAGCGGGGTACGAAGTGCGCGGCCGGACCGGCTAGCGCCTAGGGCAGGTCGTAATGCCGATCAGCCGGTACAGCCCACAGTGCCCGAGGGCGGCAGTTAACAGCAAGGCAGCGGCCACAATCCCCAGCACCACGGCCAGCACGCCGCCCACCCCGCCGAACAAGACCATCAGCGCTGCCACTAAGCCGACGATAACTCTGAGGATGCGATCGGTGGTGCCCACATTGACTTTCATCGTGCCTCCTTGACGTTATTATAGCGGTCGTTGTGCAACCCCGCGACGAGCTTTTTGACCTGGCGGTCAACCGCGCCTACCAATATGCCACCCGATTGGGTGTGCTAGGGACTGACCGGCTCGAGCCCGCCCTGAAGCCCTGGTACACCACCACCCGCTTTGCCTATCGCATCCCGCTGGCCGAAATCTTGCTGGCTTTAGCGGCGGCGCCCGTTGACCATCACTGGCAGGGAGGCCCTGACGGCGGCTGGCAACCAGGGCCAAGTCCCCGGCCTTAATACAAAGGTGACAAAAGCCCTGGACGCGCTAGGGCGTCATGCAGTAGGATACATAACGTTTGAGCTGTAAGTAAGAGAGGGCTCATGAGATCGCTCACTGACCAGCATGGCCGGGTAGTCCGCGACCTACGGGTTAGCGTCACCCCGCGCTGCAACTTCAAGTGTACTTACTGCGATCCACTGGGCATGGGCCACCAGGAGCCCGTCGGCACGGTCAGTGTGGCCGATGTTGACCACGTAGTGCGGGCTGGCGCTGGGCTAGGACTGGAGTCGGTCCGCTTTACCGGCGGCGAGCCGCTGTTGCGGCAAGAGCTGCCGGAGATGATCTATAACGCCAAACGGACGCCCGGCATTCACGACGTCGCTATTACCACCAACGCCAGCCTGCTCAAGCGGCGGCTGCCGGAGCTGCTAGCGGCCGGTATGGACCGCGTCAATATCTCGCTCGATGCCATCGATCCCGAAGCCTTTCGCTTAGCTACCGGCGGCAGCATCAAACAGGTCTGGGAAGGGATCATGGCGGTGATGGAGGCGGGCTTGCACCCGGTCAAGCTCAACGCCGTGGTGATTCGCGGCATTAACGACGGCGAGTTGATCAGGCTCGCCAAACTTACCGAGCAGCTCCCGATCCATATGCGCTACATCGAGTATATGCACCTCAATAACGCCGGCGCTGAGGAGTACCAGCGCTCCTTTATGCCGGGCCGGGAGATTCGGGCTCGAGTCGAGGCAGCTCTCGGCGAGCTTACCCCGGTGCCGACCGACCCCAGCGCGCCGGCACGGCTGTTCAAAGTGCCGGGCTGGCAGGGGGCCATCGGCTTTATTAACCCGGTCTCTGAGCCGTTTTGCGGCGCTTGCAGCCGCATGCGCCTAACCAGCGACGCCCGCTTGCGCCCCTGCTTACTGACCGACCGCGAGCTTGACGTGCGCGAAGCCTTAATAGCTCCCGACCCGATCCCCGCCATTCAGGAGCAGTTCTTGATCGCGGCGCATCGGAAAGTTGCATCCGGCATCACTACGCCCCTGGAGCGGCCCCGGACCATGGTGGCCATCGGCGGCTAGCGCCATTACAGAAAGCGGCTTCCGATGCCTGTTCGACAACCCAGGAGGCGAGGTATTGATCGCTGTCCAGCAACCTAGCAAGTCCGTAGGCTCGTGTATGCTAGGACCATGAACGCCACGGCACGCATCGTAGCGAATCCCGAAGTCATGATGGGAAAACCCGTGGTGGCAGGCACGCGCATTACCGTTGAGTCCATCCTGGAGAGGCTGGCGGCCGGTGAAACCAAGGAGCAGCTCCTTGCTGCACACCCGCGATTGACCAGCGAAGCTATTGACGCCGCTTTGGCGTTTGCTGCGCAAGCACTACGTGCTGATGTGGTCTATCCAAGCCCGATTGATGCCGCGTGACCTTCTTGGCTGACGAGGGGATAGATAGCACCGCGGAACCTTTGCCGTGAAATCTCCGTCGTGGCAACTGCAAGGAGCGAAGTAAGCTCAGCCGTCTCTACCCAACAGCGCCAGCGCCGCCTTTACACTGGCGCTCTCAGCAGCGCTGATCGGCTCATGGGTAAAGCGGTAGTCGTGCTTGCGGATCACTTCGGCCAAGTCGTTCAGCAATTCCTGATGGGCATCGATCAGCTTTTTCCGCACCAGCTCCGGCAGGTCTGGGCAGACTAGCTCCAGGTGAGGCAGGCAGAGCGTGCCTGCTAGCAGCAGCTCGTGCAGCGCCGCCTCGTGGCGGTGACGGCGAATGCTTTTGGCGATAGCCGTGCGCGCCTTATGCTCGACTTCGCAGGCGGCGCAGTGGCGCTTATTGGCGCGCACCCCCTGGCGGGCGTGCCTCAGACGATAGCCGACTACATCCTCGAGCAGAATCGCTGAGGGGAGTAACAGTGCTAGCGCCACAAACTCGCGGCTGTGCCTCACGCAGTAGCCCCCTTGGCGCACCAGGCGGTCACGCAGCGGCGGGTCGTTAACGCCGTCATTGCTGATCCCTTCTAAGTAGCGCCGCGCCTGGTAGCGCTCGAGCCCGCACAGGCTGCACCCGGCATCCCGTTCACGCGCCACCCGCAACTGGTGCCAGAAGGCTTCGGGGGTCATAGCCTGATGGTGTGCTCGCCCTCGGGGGGGAGGGTCAGCAGCTGCTGCATGACGTAAGCGGTACCGAACTTAAGAAAAAAACTCACCGGGCTCAGCAGGCGCTCTTGCGGTACCCCTTCTGGACGGAGATGCAGCGCTAGGCGCCTCAGCTGCCGCACGCTGGTCTCATCTTGCCGGGCCAGCGCGGCAGCGGTCTTGCTGCGCAGGCGTGTCACCATTCGCGTTAGCTGGTCGCGCCCACGCATCACCGGGCGGCGCAGCGTCGGATCGATAGCCTCAACCTCGCTTAACAGCACCGCTGTATGGTTATTAAGCCGCGCTAGCGCCTCATCAAAGCGCTGGCCGTGACCGTGGAGCTTAAGCAGCACCGCCTGCTGGGTGGCCTCAAACCGCCTAATATCGCTGACTGTTAGCTGATACTTGTCAAGCAGCCGGGCCGCGGGGGGCTCGAGCAGCGTAACCGAGGCGCGCGGCCACAGCAGCGGCATGGCTACGCCGTGTGCTTCGTAGACCCCTTTGAGCTGCGCCATATAACGCAGCTCCCCCGGACCGACCACCATAATCGCCGTCGGCAGCAGATAGTCCTGCGCCACCGGGCGCAAGCCGGCCGCCGGGGTAATCAGGCTCGGCTCTTGCGCTAAGATCGCTTGCAGCTCTTCGCGGCGGTAGCGCCGTACTCCGGTAACGAGTTCATCCCCTTCAGCGCGGAGCAGGCGGCGCACCCCATCCTCTTCCAAGAAGAGGTTGGTGGCCCCCTCGCCCCGCCCTAGCTGCGGCTCAAAGCCGCGCCGCTTAAGCGCTTCCGCCGCCTGGTTGATAGCCTGTACGGAGGCTAACGGCCGGGCCAGCTCCGCCGCTAGCAGTGGGGCCAACAGCGGTGCGATATCCGGCTCGAGCGGGTTGACAATGATCAGCCCCTGGTCCCCTAACAGGGCATAGAGCAGCGCAGCGAACCAGTCGGCGAAGGTCTCGGCGCGAGCGGCTGCCTGCTCCAAGAACCTCAATACCTCAGCGCGATACTCCGTAACCCCCGCCATGCCCGTGAGCGCCTCGCGGATCTGCGCCAGCCACTCAGGCTGTAGCCTGATCCGGCCCGCCGGCACCTGGGCCGGAATGGGCAGCGCCAGGCGGTGCAGCACCTCCTGGCCGTCTAACAGATAGGCGTGATCGATCTCGGCGCTATCATGATCCTGCGTGGCCAGCCAGAAGATCGGCACCACCGGGCGGGCCTCGCTGGTCAAGCGGTGCGCCAGGTTGATGGCCGAGACCGCCTTGGCCAGGGTGAACAGTGGTCCTAGCAGCAGGGCGACCTGCTGTCCGGTCACTACCGCGCGGACATCCGGTCGTTGCAACTGCTCAAGCGCCGCAAAAACCGGCGGCGGCGCGGCCAGCTTGCGGGCATAGCGCGCCAGGGCCGCTACCAGCGCCTCGTTCTGGACGGTGCGCGGCAACTCTAGGGCAGCAGTAGTGTCGTGGGGGGCCAAGGCGAAGAGGTTTCTTAGTGCTCCAGCCTGGTAAGCGCTGATGAAGTCGGTAGGGTCTGTCACCGAGGGTCAGCCTACCCTGAATCGACCTTTGTTGGCGTCGTATGGAGAGGGCTGGGGGTTTCTTGACACCTGACACGAGCCCATGCTAAAGTGGACTAATCCACTTTTGGCGGTGTCGCCTCTTGACACGAACCGCTAAGGAGCAACCGTTGTTAGGCGTTCTTGATCCTCATAGCCCGTTCCCGCGCTACTATCAGATCTACAGCACATTGCGGGAAGGGATCCTTTCTGGCGAGTACCCGCCCGGCCAGGCGCTGCCCGCCGAGCGCCAGATCGCCAAAGCGTACGGCGTGGCGCGGCTGACGGTAGTCAAAGCCTTCGACCTCCTGGAACGCGATGGCTTAATCGACCGGCAGCATGGGCGCGGCACCTTCGTCATTGAGCCCAGCAAGTCTGGCCCGTTTGTCGGAACCATCGCCCTAATCGGCTTTCCGGCCATTGATCGGGAGCTGTTAATCGGGATTTCACAGACCGCCCTTGAGCATCAGTACCAGTTGCAGGTGCTAGGCATCGACCTGGGCTTTAAGCACCTTGACACCTACCTGACCGCCTGTTTGTCCGGCGGCGTGCGCGGGTTCTTGATCTATGCGCGACCCCTCTCCAGCGACGCCGCCATCTATCAGCGCTTGCTGAACCAAGGCGTTCCTATCGTGATGGTGGACCGCTACTATCCGCAGCTCGAGTGCGACCATGTCGTCTACAACAACCAAGAGGCGAGTGCTCTGCTGACTAGCAAACTGATTGCGCGCGGTCACCAGACGATTGCCGTCCTGCCGGGTTACGAGCGCGATATTACCTCGGTGCGGGACCGCCTGAGCGGCTACCGCCAGGCGTTAGAGCAACACGGCCTCACTTACGACGAGGAGCTCGTCTGGCTGGACCTCTACGACTTTGATCAACCGATCTGGCTATTAAACGGCGATTACTGGCGCCAACTCCACCACCGGCTGAAGCGCCACCGGCCCACTGCCGTAGTGACCATTAACGACAGCATTGCCAACCGCTTGGTTCACGATCTGCTAGTCATTAAAAGCTCACACTCGACCGGACCGCAGTCCGTAGCTGAGCCCCGCCTCGATCTCGCGCTAGCGACGTTTTGCAACCACTCTGAGGCGGATCGCGGCTATCTGAACGCGGTCGCTGTCCACCCTTTTAGGCGCCTTGGGCAGGCCTCAGCCAAGCTGCTGATCGAGCGGATTAGCGGCGCGGCAACCGGGCCGAGTAGGCAACTGGTCGTGCCCATGGAGATCGTTGAGTTGCCGAGCGGGGATGGGCCCCTGCCGGAAGGAGGTGATATTTTCCAGCACAGGAAGTAACAGGCTAGCCAAGCGTTTTAAGCCCTTTGTAAAGGAGAGATGATGAAACGGATCGGAATTTTCTGGACTGTTGCGGTGTTGATACTCGGCCTGTCCCTAACCACCGGATTCGCGCAACCTATTGCCCGGGCCGATACGGTGATCTTCGACATCGACGGGGGCCGCGTGGTGGATCCCGAGCTGTGGAACCCTTACGTGCCGGGTATGCGTCGCGACCACGGCTTCCATCAGGCTTTAATGGAGCCGCTCTTTATCCTTAACTACGAGACCGGTGAGATCGAGCCGTGGCTAGGCTTGAGCATGACTCCTAGCGAAACGCTGGATGTCTGGACGCTCAGGTTGCGCGAAGGCGTCAGGTGGTCAGACGGCGAGGCCTTCAACGCCGACGACGTGGTCTTTACCATCCAGATGCTGCTAGACAATGCCCCGGCGCTGATAGACTCCGCGCCTATCGCCCACTGGGTGCAAGGGGTGCGCAAAATCGACGACCTGACGGTCGAATTCACCCTCACCGCCCCCAACCCGCGCTTCCAGCTCGATTACTTCTCGGTCAAGATTTGGGGCAGCGTCAACATCCTGCCTGAGCATATCTGGCGCGGCCAGGATCCCTTGACCTTCAAGAACTTCGACCCGGCCCAGGGCTGGCCGGTTTTCACCGGACCCTACACGCTCCAGCGCGTCAGCCCCACCGAGTTCATCTATCTGCGCGACGACAACTGGTGGGGCGCGCAGACCGGCTTCATGGACCTACCCGAACCCAAGCAGCTCATCTGGACCTGGGCCGGCCCGGAAGAGACGCGCGTAGCGCTGATGGCCGACGGGCAGCTCGACAGCCTGATGGACGTCACCCTGGGCGCCTTTTTGGCGCTCCGAGCGCGTAACCCCAACGTCATAGCCTGGCACGCCGATCCCCCCTACGCCTGGCTCGACCCTTGCTCGCGCGCTCTTGAGCTCAATACGGCGGTGGCGCCCTGGAATACTAGAGAGATACGCTGGGCGCTCAACCATGCCATCAACCGGGATGAGATTGTGGCCATCGCCTACGAGGGCACCACCATGCCTTCCAGGCACTTCTTCCCCGCCTACCCGCCCCTAAACCGCTTAGTCGACCTGCTAGATTTCGAGCAGTTCCCGCTCATGGTCTACGATCCCGAACGGGCTCGAGCCCTCTTTGAGGCCCAGGGCTTCACACTGGGCGCCGATGGCTTCTTCGCCAGAGACGGTCGGCAGCTAGCACTCGATATTCAGACACATGAGGCGTTTATTGAGAAGCAGCGCATCGCCCATGTCGTGGTCGAGCAACTCCAGCGTATCGGCATCAATGCCACCATGCGCAACGTAGCCGGCGGGACCTGGGAAGAGAACTTCGACTTCGGCAATTTCGAGGCTCGAGTAGGCTGGCATTTCTGCGGTTCCGTGAACGAGCCGTGGGCTTCGATGGATACCTTTAATGCCAGATGGCTGACGCCCCTTGGCGAGCGCGCCCCGAGCAACGAATGGCGCTGGGAGAGCCAGAGGTACAGTGAGCTGGTAGATGAGATCGGCAAGCTCCCCCTTGGCGACCCCCGAATTGACGCGCTCTTTGTCGAGGCGATGGGGCTCTGGCTGGCGGATCTGCCGGTCATTCCCGTCACCCAGGCGAGAAAGCTGATCCCCTTCGACACTACCTACTGGACCAACTGGCCGACCGCCGAGAACAACTACCTACACGCCACAACCTGGTGGCAGAGCACGCATAAGATCATCCATAGCTTAGAGCGCGCCACCCGGTAACCGTTGCGGGGAGTGGGAATCCCCCACTCCCCCCTAACTCTAGCTAAGGAGTGATATGGGAGGACTTACCAAAGGCTATATACTCGCGCGGCTGGGCATGTTCTTCTTAACTATTTGGCTCGGCAGCACCATTATTTTCATCATCCCCCGCCTCGCGCCCGGCGATCCCGTAGCGGCCATGGTGAGCCGCCTCCAAGCCCAGGCTGGCCACGTCGCAGGCAGTGCGGAGATGATCGAGGCGTGGCGAGCCCGCTTTGGCTTGGATCAACCGCTGCTAATCCAGTATCTCAGCTTTGTTCGCAACTCCTTGACGTTTAACCTGGGCTACTCCTTGGCATCGTTTCCCTCAAGGGTTGAGGACTTGGTAGCCCGCGCTCTCCCCTGGACGGTGGGGCTGCTCATGATCGCCACGGTCATTTCGTTCATTCTGGGCAACATCGTCGGCGCTGTGCTGGCCTGGGGCCGAACGCCACAGTTCTGGCGTGCGCTCTTGCCGTTCACCCTGGTATTCACCTCGATCCCCTTCTTTATGCTGGGCATCCTATTCATCTACCTCTTCGGCTTTGGCCTTGGGTGGTTTCCCATCTCGGGCGCGTATGGCCGCTGGATTGAGGTCGGTTTCAACTGGCCCTTTATTCAGAGCGTGATCCACCACGGCACTCTGCCGGCACTCTCGATCGTCGTTGCCAGCATGGGCTTCTGGGCGCTAGGCATGCGGGGCATGATGGTCACCACCAGCGGTGAAGACTACATGGTGCTGGCCGATGCTAAAGGTTTGAAACCCAGCCGGATCTTCTTGCGCTATGCCATGCGTAACGCCATCTTGCCCCAGGTCACAGCGCTGGCGCTAAGCATCGGCTCGATTGCCGGCGGCTCGCTGCTGGTCGAATACCTCTTTGGCTATCCGGGGATGGGGTACCTGCTCTATCTCGGTATCGTCAACAGCGACTTTACCCTGATCCAGGGGATCGTCTTTTTCATCATCGTGGGCACCGCGTTGGCCGCTCTGCTGATCGACCTGATCTATCCGCTCTTAGACCCGCGCATCACCTACCAGAAGAGGTAATATGGCTTTAACTACCGCATCGCCCCTCGGCAAAGCCTTAGACACGCCGCGGCTCAACAGCAAGCTCCTCATCGGCCTAGGTCTGATCACGTTCATCTTGCTGCTAAGCTTCCTCGGCCCCGTAGTGTGGGACGTGCGCCTGGCTCGAGCCGCCTCTACACCGCTCAATTTGCCACCCGCTTGGGTAGTGGGCGGCACTTGGGCACACCCCCTCGGGACCGAGAGCATGGGCCGGGACATGTTGTCGCTCGTCATTACCGGGGCACCAGCTTCTTTGCGAGTCGGCTTTATCGCTGCCGGAATCGGTATGCTAGTCGGCATCTTGCTCGGCTTCACGGCGGGCTTTTTGGGTGGCTGGATCGATGCTGTCATCAGAACGGTGGCTGATGCCGTGCTAACCATCCCGGCGCTCGCCGTGTTGATCGTCATCGCCGCCTTTGTGCGGGCCCTCACCGTCGAACATATGGCGCTGTTGCTGGCGCTCTTTGCCTGGCCCGGCCCTACCCGCTTGATCCGCGCTCAGGTGCTCACCTTGCGCGAGCGGGGCTACGTGCGTATGGCCAGACTGTCAGGCGCTTCGACCGGTAGCATCATGTTTAAGGAGATGATGCCCAATCTACTGCCTTATCTGGCTGCGAGCCTGGTCGGCAACGTGTCGGCTGCGATCCTGGCCGCTACCAGTCTAGAGGCTTTGGGCCTCGGTCCGGCCCGCATCCCCACGCTGGGCATGACCATCTTCCACGCTATCCGCGGCGCCGCCATCCTCCGCGACATGTGGTGGTGGTGGGGCTTCCCCATCATCGTCTTGGTGATCATCTTCATCGGCCTCTTCCTGGTCGCCATCGGCCTCGATGAAATAGCCAACCCGCGCCTTAGAAAGGCTAAGCCTGCATGACAATGGTAATTACCCGAGACACCCTAGCGAGCACCGCCCTCCTCGACGTGCGTGGCCTACGGGTCCACTACGATACCCCTAGCGGGGACGTGATCGCCGTCAACGGCGTCGACTTTCAGGTGCGCCCGGGCGAGACAGTCGGCTTAGTCGGCGAGTCGGGCTGCGGCAAAACCACCTTGGCCATGGCGATTTTGCGCCTGGTGCAACCGCCAGGGCGAATTGTTGACGGCGAGGTGCTGCTGGAGGGTACCGATGTCGTGCGCTTGAGCGAGGGGAGGCTGCGCGAGCTGCGCTGGCGGAAGCTGGCGTTGATCCCTCAAGGGGCCATGAACTCGCTTAACCCGGTGATGCGCATTAAAGACCAGATCGGCGACGCCATCCTCACCCACGAGGGTCGGCAGGCCAAGCCAGGGTTGCGAGAGCGGATCATAAAGCTGTTGAGCCTGGTCGGACTGCCGAGCCGGGTCTACACCATGTACCCTCACGAGCTTTCTGGCGGTATGAAGCAGCGCGTCTGCATCGCCATGGCAATCGCCCTAAACCCGCCGCTGATCATCGCCGATGAGCCCACCAGCGCACTTGATGTAGTAGTCCAGCGGCTAGTTGGCCAGACCCTGCTCGAGGTCAAAAAGAGCTTGGGAATGGCCATGATCCTAATCGGTCACGATATGGGCTTGCAGGCCCAGCTCGTTGACCGGCTAGCTATCATGTACGCCGGCAATATCGTGGAGAACGCTCCGGTGAACAGCGCCTTTGCGGAGCCGTTGCACCCTTACACGCAGCTTCTTATCGCCTCGATCCCCTCCATCAAGGAGCGCAAGCCGTTGCGGCTCACTGAGGGCCTTACCCACGATCTGCGCCGCCCCCCGCCGGGCTGTGTCTTTCAGTTCCGCTGTCCGCAGGTCATGGAGCGCTGCCGCACGGTAGTGCCGCCGCTACGGGAGCTAAAGCCCAATCACTTTGCCGCTTGTCACCTATACCACGACCTGAGGATGCCCAATGACGCAGCCCCTGCTGGAAATTCGTAACGCCACCAAAGTCTTCGGCGGCGGTTTTTTGCATAAGGGCGAGAAGACTGTTGCCCTGGACAACTTTAATCTAACCATCAGCGGTTCTCCCGCCACCATTACAACCATTGCTGGTGAGTCGGGGAGCGGTAAGACCACGTTAGCTAACGCTGTGTTGGGCTTTCTCAGCCCGACTTCCGGGCAGATCTTCTTTAAGGGGCGGGACGTTTCTACCTTGAGGGGTCAGCAACTGCTTGAGTACCGCCGGGATGTGCAGGCCATCTTCCAAGACCCTTATGAGGTCTACAACCCCTTCTATCGGGTTAAGCATATTTTCGATCTGGTAATCGGCCGCTTTAGGCTGGCCCGCAACCGACAGGCGGCGCGCGATTTAATCGAGGAGGCTCTCAAGGTCGTCGGCCTGCGGGGGGAGGAGGTGTTAGAAAAGTTCCCCCACCAGCTATCCGGCGGCCAGCGCCAGCGCATGATGGTGGCCAGAGCGTACCTGTTAAAGCCCAGCCTGATCGTCGCCGACGAACCGGTCTCGATGATCGATGCTTCCTTACGGGCGATGATCCTGCATATCATGCTAAAACTGCGCAACGAGCAGGGCATCTCCTTCCTCTACATCACCCACGACCTCAGCACGGCGTATCAGATCAGCGACGAGATCTATATTCTCTATCAGGGGGCGACCGCGGAAAAAGGCGATACCCGGCAGGTAATTGAAAATCCCCATCACCCATATGTGCAACTGCTGATCAACTCCATCCCGGTACCTGATCCTCAGCAACCATGGGGGTCGCGCATCGAGCTGCCCAGCGAGGAGGAGTTGCGCACTCACACCGCGAGTGGCTGCCGCTTCTATCCCCGCTGCTCGCACCGGATGGATGGCTGCCTCACAGCCCAACCGCCCTTATATACGGTAGGCGAGGGTGGCCATGAAGCGGCCTGCTACCTTTATGAGAGCAAAAGCATGACTTTGCCCCATCCGGCCAGTGAGTTTAGAGAGCAGGCGGTCCTTCGCCCGAGCAGTCAGTTTGACATCAGGAAAGCAAAACTGTAGCGATTAGCTCTCCCGCGCCACCCCCTGGGAACGATCTGGGAAGAGGTGGTGTCGCGCGGTATCCTACGATATGCCTCAGGCCATCACCTTAAGCAAGGCCGACGCCCGTCGCCTGCTGGTTAGCCACCACTTCACCCCCACCGATGTAGCTGGCGTTTTCGACCGCCTGGGGGGCGTCCAATTCGACCCGTTGAAGCCGGTCGGCTGCAATCACGACCTGGTGCTGCAAGCGCGGGTGCCGGGCTATCGCGTGGGCGACTGGGAAAAGGTTGCCTATCAAGATCGTCTGGCCTACGACGCCTGGGACAAGCAGGCCAGCCTAGTGCGCATGAAAGATTGGCCCAAGCGGCGTATCTATCATCGGTGGCATGACCGGCACTGGTCCGAGCTGTTTGAGCGGTATCCCGAAGCGGTTGAGACAATCCTAGACGAGCTTCGTGAACGCGGATCCTTGCGCAGCACCGCCTTTAACCACCAGATCCACAAACCGGAATGGCAAGGCTCCTGGTACGGGCCCAGGCTTACCAAACACGTGCTGCGTGCCCTGTGGCACACCGGCAAAGTGGTCACTCACCATCGGGTAAACGGGCATCACGTCTATGACTTGGCCGAGCGGGTCATACCGCCAGAGTTCTACTTAGCTGAGCCGCTAAGCGAGCGTGAAAGTACCAGGTGGCTTATCCTGCTAAGACATCAGGCGGTCGGCCTGCTGCGTCCTAGTGCCAACCAGGAGCTGTGGAGCCTTGGCGTTAGCGCAGCGGAGCGCCAAGCGCTCTTGAGCGAACTGGTTGACGAAGGGCGCTTGCTCCCGGTCGAGATCGAGGGGAGGCGCTACCATACTGTGCCGGAGGTGTTAGCGCTCTTGGACGCGCCCCCGCTTAGGCCACAGGTGCGCTTCCTGGCCCCCTTGGATCAGCTCCTCTGGGACCGCAAAGCCGCGCTGCATCTTTTCGACTTCGATTACGTCTGGGAGGTCTATAAGCCTGAACAGGACCGTAAGTGGGGTTATTACGCCCTCCCGGTGATGTACGGCGAGCGCTTTGTGGCGCGTGTCGATTCGCGCCTGGAAGGGTCCACCTGGCAGATCAAAGGGTGGTGGTGGGAAGAGGGGGTAGAACCGGATGGGGCGCTTTGGAAGGGCTTAAAGCAAGCGGTTGCCGCCTTTATGCGCTATCTCTTGGCTGATGAGGTCAAGGTTGCCGGTGGCGTGGACAGGCCGGTCAGGGAGGTACTGAAGACCGCTGGAACTGCCGTAGGGCTCGAGACCGGCGGTTAGGAGTTAATCGAGGGCTGAAGGTGCTAGCATATATGGTATGAAGCGGACCACGGTCTATCTCGATGAACGGACGGATCTGGAGCTCGACCGGATGGCTAGGCAGAAAGAGCGTTCCAAAGCCGAACTGATTCGTGAAGCGCTCGAGCACTACTTTGCACGCGAGGCCAAACTGCGTCGCCTGCCGCGTTCGGTTGGGATGGGCCGTAGTGGCAGACCGGATCTGGCAGAGCATGACGAGGAGCTGCTTGCACAGATCTTTGAGGAGGAGCAAGTTCGCGTTGCGGCCGAGTGGCGTACCGAGGCGGAGAGCCGTTGACCATCCTTGCGGATACTAGTGGGCTGCTCGTTCTTCTCGATGCCGATCATGCCTTGCATCCGGCCGCTCGAGAGCTGATGGGAAGGGAGGGGCTTGTTGTTCCCAGCACTGTTCTTCCTGAAGTCGATTATATGGCGGTGAAGTATCTAGGCGTTGCCACAGCACGCACGTTTCTCGAGGATGTTGCCGAGGGAGCCTACGACTACCTGCAGGTCGAACGTACTGATATCGTCAGGGCTCGGCAGATCGTTGCCAAATATCGAGACGTCTATGTGGGGTTTGTTGATGCTTCCCTCCTGGCGGTGGCCGAACGTTACCAGATTCGGCGCATCCTTACCCTCGACCGGCGCCATTTTGCCATGTTCCGCCCCAAGGGTCTTGACTATCTGGAGCTGTTGCCGTGATCGTCGTCAAGGTGGGCGGTTCGATAGGAATCGACTACGAGGTGCTCTGTGACGATGTGGGCGAGAGTGGCCATGAAGCGGCCTGCTACCTCCATGAGAGAAGCGTGACCTTGCCCAATCCGGCTAGCGAGCTTAGAGAGCAGGCGGTCCATCTACCGCCAAGCAGTCAGTTTGACATCAGGAAAGCAAAACTGTAGCAATCGGTCTCCCGCGCCAGCTCTGGTAACGATTTGGGGAAAGGTCGTATCGGGTATCCTACGGCATGCCTCAGGCCGTCATCTTAAGCAAGGCGGACGCCCGTCGCCTGCTGGTGACTTCCATCGACGCCTGGGACAAGCAGGCCAGCCTGGCGCGCATGAAATGGCAGCCCTCCTTTCGGAACGTGCGAAACACGAGGGCCTGGCCAGCGCCATATAGCGCGTTATAAACTTATCGTCAGTACGATCAAGGGGAGGAGCGGTTAAGCAATCAGCCTTTTCACCCTCATAGTCCTGATCGACAGACTCCATGATTCGCTCTAGTGACAAAATACCCATCCCAATGTTAGGGTTATCAGGTAATTTGTCTGCAAGGACTCTGCAGGGAGAACAGGGCTTGCCTGTGACTACATGAGGCTTGGGACATACACCGATTTACCGCTGCCAGATGGGTGGCGGTCCGCGCTTTGCCGACTGCGGCCTGTCACCTGCGAGAAGTTTGGCTTCTCGTCCAGATCCACTTTGCTGCCGACATTCTTTGCTCATCACCTGCTAACGGCATACTGAACATCGTGATACAAGAACAGGCAAATCCGTATCCCCTATCTGCTGAGGTCACAGCCTCTGTTCACTCAGCGCTAGAAAAGGGACGCGAGAAGCTTCTGGATCTAACGTTGCGCAATCGTGCGTTGAACTTCCGATTGCGTAAGGCTCAAGGCGTGGTGGCGATCGACGCCGATCTTTCGGGCGCCTTCAAGCTTTTGGTGAAAGACGGGAAAAGGCTGACATTTCATGCGACAAGACGTGAGGATGACAAGGATTCCGCTGAGCTAGCAAGCGACGAGGATGCTGACGAATTTGTCGTGCCTACGGTGGCATATCTCGAGGATGAAGAGGCGCTCGAGCCGACGGTCCTAAAGACCCCCTACAAGCCGAGCATCCTCGATAAGCGGCTGCTCGGCAGTTATCGAGCGACACGCTTGTTTTTGCAGGAACAAGGGTTCAGCCCGCTCTACCTTGCGTTTGGGATGCTGAACTGGTTCGAGTCACCTGATAGTGACATTGGGCGGCAGGCGCCTCTCTTGCTCGTTCCAGTCTCGCTCAGCCGAACCAACGTGCGTTTTAAATTCAGTATCAAGCTCGACGACGGTGAGATTCAAGCAAACCAGTCGCTACAGGAGAAGCTTAGGCAAGAACTGCCAATTGCGGATTTCCCGATACCGCAAGAATCGGAAGAGCCTGAAGCATATTTTGATCGGATTGAGGAGCTGGTGCGCGGGCAGCCACGCTGGTCGATAGACCGCTCGGCACTGGTTCTCGACACATTTTCATTTAGCAAGCTCGTCATGTATCACGACCTTGACAAGAGCACCTGGTCTCAAGGGCGTGCACCAAGCGACCACCTTGTCATTCGCGGCATGCTTGGCAGCGATGGTTTTGGCGATTCTACTGTTCAGTACGACGATAATGTGTTCATGGATACCATCGTCGCGCCTGAAGACTTACCGCTCGTTGTAGAGGCGGATAGCTCTCAGCTTCAGGCGCTTCTTGAGGCAGAGAACGCCCAGCAACTTGTAATTCAGGGGCCTCCGGGCACCGGCAAGTCGCAGACTATCACGAATCTCATCGCACTGGCGCTGGCCCGTAACAAGAAGGCGCTGTTTGTTTCTGAGAAGATGGCAGCCCTGGAAGTCGTGAAACGCAATCTTGAACAGGTAGGACTTGGCGCCACTTGTTTAGAGCTTCATAGCTACAAGACGAATAAGAAGGCGTTTCTCAAAGAGTTAGGCGATACGCTTGCCCTTCGGAGTGAGTCGGTGGGCCGGGCACAAGTGGATGCGCGACTGCAACTGGTAAAGGACAGACGCAAGCACCTAAACGCCTATGCGGAGGCTGTGAACACGCCGGTTCGGTCGAGCAGTTTCACCCCGCACCAACTTTACGGTAAGCTGTTGCAGCTTAAAGGACGCACAACCATTGCCCTAGCCGAGCTTACACGCTTCGGGATTGAAGGGATGCTTGATTGGGATCAGCCTACTTGGCAGCGGAAGCACGCATATGTAAGTCAGCTTCAAAGCTGGTGTCACCGTCATGGAGTGCCAGGTAAGCATCCGCTGTGGGGGGCAAAAAAGCGTGTGGTGTTGCTGAATACTGTAGCTCAGATCCGTTCGGCATGCGAGGCTGCGCTAAAGGCCACACGGGACGTAGTGGCGTTGGCCACCGAATTGGCGACACGCATTGGTGTGGCCGTGCCGACCTCGCAGCATGAAGCGAGGCTCGTTGCTAATGCTGCAAAAGCTCTTGCGGGCGTCACCGATTTCAAACACTTTGGGGTTTTTGACTCCGTTTGGCTCGAGCATACTGACGATCTTAAAAAGATCGTAAAGGCCAAAATGTTCGGCGATCGGATTATGGAACGATACGAGCACATCCTGCTTTCAGCCGCTTGGCAAGCCGATGTCGAGGGCACTAGGCGTGATCTAGCCCAGTACGGGCGTCGCTTTGGGCGCTTTTTATCAGGCCGCTACCGCCGCGCTTCCCGTGCCGTTGCCGACCTCTGTCAGGATAGGCCGCCCAAGAGCCTTGACGAACGCTTGGCGCTGCTAGAGGCAATTATGCGGATGCAACGGGCACAGAAATTCTTACGTGAGCATGCGAACGTCGCAACTTTAGCCTGGGGGGATAACTGGCAACGCCAGTGGCGCGATCTTGAAGCCCTAGAAGTGGCCACGTCCTGGATGATTGATGCTCATCAGAAGTTAGCTCAGGGAGAGCTACCCCCTGATTTTCTCGAGACTCTTATGCGCAACCGCACCTATCGGCTCGCACAGGAAGAGCCTGATCAACTCCTTGCCGCGCTTAAAGCGCAAGCCAACGCTCTCAGGACAGCCGTTGCGTCGCTGGAACTTGACGAAGCGACGCGGTTTCCCAATGCCTCACTAGCAACTGAAAGCTTTGATGTACAGCTAGCGGCGCTTGAAGAGTGGCATGCTCATGCGGACAAGCTGTCCGCGATGGTGCAATTTAATCACCTCGCGGAGGCGCTGATTGAAGCGGGTCTAGCCAACGTCCTGAAGACGGCCATAAGCTGGGACGCCGCTAGCGAATACCTCGTCACGGCCTTTGAGCATGATTGGTATGACAAATTGCTGGGGGATGCTTTCAACGAGCGCCCAGCCCTAGCTTCCTTTGATGGTAGTACGCATGAAGAACTGGTTGACGACTTCCGCAGGTTAGACCAACTTGGATACGAGCAGAAACGGCTCGAGCTGCAAGGTAAACACCACACTGCCCTGCCAACCTCCCCTTCCGGTAGCGCTTTCGTCACCCTGCAAGGGCAGATCAAGTTGAGGCGACCGAGGATGCCGATACGTAAGCTGATGGAGGAGTCTGGCAGAGTCATTCAGCGGATCAAACCTGTGTTCATGATGAGCCCGTTATCGGTCGCTATGTTCCTCCCACCTGGCCGAGTTGAGTTCGATATCGTCATCTTTGACGAAGCTAGCCAGTTAAGACCAGAAGAGGCGTTAGGCGCGATCTGCAGAAGCAAGCAAGTCATTGTGGTGGGCGACAGCAAGCAGTTGCCGCCCACGACTTTTTTCGACAATGCTGCACAACAAGATGGGGATGGCGATGATGCCGCAGGCACTATGCTGCTTGATAGCATCCTTGATAACTTTGAGGTCAAAGGGGCGCCTCAGAAAACGCTGCGCTGGCACTATCGCAGCCAACATGAGTCGCTAATTGCCGTTTCAAACGAAGAGTTTTACACTCCCCCTGGCCTCTTTGTGTTCCCTAGTGCACGCAAAGACGGATTGGGCCTGATGTTTCACCATCACCCTGAGACGGTCTATCAAAGAGGGGGTGGTAAGAATCCTGACGAGGCTCGCATCGTCGCTAGGGCTGTGATGGAGCATTTCCGCCGTTATTCGAACGAGAGCCTTGGCGTAGCGGCGTTCAATGTGCAACAGATGACGGCCATTGAAGATGAGCTTGAACGCCTGCGTCGGGAGGATCCTACGCTCGAGCGGTTCTTCAGTGAGAACCAGCGCGCCCCCTTTTTTGTCAAGAACCTTGAGACCATTCAGGGCGACGAGCGCGATGTCATCTTCATCAGTGTTGGCTACGGTCGCGACCGGGACGGTAACATCGGCATGAACTTCGGCCCGGTGAATCAGGCAGGTGGCGAGCGGCGCTTGAACGTCCTTATGACCCGTGCTAGAAAGCGGTGCGAGATATTTTCCAATCTCGCTTCGCGCGATATTCGGTTAACGGGTTCACAAGGTGTTGAGGTGCTCAAGCGGTTCCTCCACTATGCAGAGACGGGCAAGCTCGTTTCATTACCGCACCAACGTGGTGGATTCGGTTCACCCTTTGAGAAGGCTGTCTATCAAGAGCTTACCAAGCTCGGCCACGAAGTCCATTCACAGGTCGGTGTGGCAGGTTACTTCATTGACCTCGCGATCGTTAACCCCGATCAGCCTGGAAGTTACCTGTTAGGCATCGAATGTGACGGTGCGAGTTACCACAGTGCGCGTTCTGCTCGTGACCGCGACAGGTTGCGCCAGTTCGTGCTCGAGCAGCATCGTGGCTGGCGCATTCACCGCATCTGGAGTACCGACTGGTTCATGAATCCCCAAAGACAGCTCGAGCGCGTTGTCGAAGCAATCGAGCGTGCCAAGGTTGCAGTGGTATCAGTCAATCCTGTGTCAATTACAGGGCCGTTGACTGAATCGCCTGAAGAAGTTTCCACCCTGGCCACGGAAGTTATACCCCTTCCAGCACCGCCGTTCGCGGTGTCAGAAGGGTCATTAGCTGGCGGCATCGATGCTGAAGGCGATACCGACACCGAAGCAACAGCAACAGCGGGTTCTACCGAGACATCGTTGGGGGTTGCTCACGAGTCTAAGGGGCATCAGCCAGCGGAGCGCGTGCGAGAAGATAACATGCACTCTGATGGCAATGAAGCGCTCAATAGTGATCAGCGGTGTGCTTTAGCGATAGGAGCTAAGAACTGTTTTGCACTAGCAAGATGGGCTAGAGCTAACGGCAAGTTTCGTAATCAGGATCGCAACTTCCTGTATAACATGGGGGTGAAGATGAGACGACTCTCCGCACCAACACCTAACCAAGCGACATATCTGCTTGACCTTTACGACCAAGCTGCCAAGGAGGGCTTCAAGAATGAAGAATAGCGATGCCCAACTGTAATTCGATCACTACCGCACTGGTTGCTTGAGCTGAGAGGAGGATGGTGCCGCACACCAAAGGAATCGACTACTACATCGAAAAGCTCGGCAAGCTCCGCAAAGACAAAGGCGCCAAGGAGTATCCGGCGACCGTCCAGCACGCTGCACCCCACAAGCCACTCTTGCTTCTAGCCGTCACAGAGCTAACGCCCGTTCTCTCATTCACGCCGCCGTAGCTGGCATGTCCAGCAGCGCCTGCACATAGGCCGCGGCGTCATACGGCTGCAAGTCCTCAGCCTTTTCGCCGACCCCGATGAACTTAATGGGCAGCCCCAGGGTGCGGGCGATCGGCAACAGGATACCGCCCTTGGCGGTGCCATCTAACTTGGTCACGATCACCCCGGTGATGCCGACTGCCTCGTGGAACTTCTTGGCCTGCTCGAGCCCGTTTTGGCCCGTCACTGCGTCCAGGACCAGCCAGACCTCTTTGGGTTCGCCCTCATCGGCCTTGCCGATGACGCGCCTGACCTTCTTAAGCTCTTCCATCAGGTTGTGCTTGGTGTGGAGCCGCCCGGCGGTATCGACAAGCAGCAGGTCGAGGCCGCGGGCCTTTCTGGCCTGCGCGGCGTCGAAGGCTACCGCCGCCGGGTCGCCGCCGTCCGGCCCGCTGATGGTGGGGATACCGAGGCGCTCGCCCCACACCTCAAGCTGGGCGGTAGCAGCAGCG
>Ga0208609_100312_pt1 | contig 19813 bp, 17 predicted proteins | sample SubbioR11_8A_Apr_FD_184813 | JGI IMG/M metagenome (GOLD analysis project Ga0208609, IMG submission 184813) | Serpentinite rock and fluid subsurface biosphere microbial communities from McLaughlin Reserve, California, USA - CR11_8A_Apr (SPAdes) | ecosystem: Environmental > Terrestrial > Deep...
CGCAGCAGCGCAGCCCGAGCCGCGCCATGCGCTCGCGCGTGGCCGGCATCACCGTCGATCCGCCCCATTCGATCCCTTCGAACAACTGCGCGTGCGGCGCACGCAATCCGATCAGCACGTAGCCGCCGTCTTCGGCCGGCTGCACGACCGCGTCGTGCGCAGCGAGCGCTTCCGCCGCCGCCGCGAGATCCGCGGTCGTCAGAGCCGGGCAATCGGTGCCGATCAGCAGGCAGCGATCGCCGCGGCCGGGCGCGAGTGTAGTGGCGAACGCCTGCAGCATTCGCGTGCCGAGATCACTTCCCTGCTGAATCCGGACCCGGATGCCGACGCGCTGCGCGCAGGCGGCGATGAACGGATGCTGCGCGTCGCCTGCGACCCACAGCGTCACACGCGCGGCCGCGAGCGCGACCGACTTTGCCAGCGCGCTTTCGATCAACCGTTGCTGCAGCCGCGCCGCACCCTCGGCGCCGAGCCGCGGGATCAGCCGCGTCTTGGCTTCGCCCGCGACGGGCGCCTTGGCGAAGACGGCGATGTCGATCATCGTCCGCAGCCTCACGGTCGGCGCTGCGCCCCTTCGTAGCGCTGCCGCCGGGCGGGCGCGCCCTTCGACCGGCTGACGGCGAACGCAACGCCGTGGCGCGTCGTGCTAGCGCGCATCGCGAAAGCGCCGCGCAAGCTCAACCGGATCGGCGCCGAAGAAGTACGCGAGCCGCAGCCGCCACATCAGCAGGATCGTGCGCCAGACGCCGTGTCTTTCCCAGCGGCGGCCCGAGGTCGTCACGCGCGCGGCGAGCGCGAGCGGCGGCGAGATGCGCTTGGCGCGCCTGCTGAGCTCGATGTCTTCCATCAGCGCAATCGGCGCGAAACCTTCGAGCGCGAGAAAGGCGCCGCGCTCCAGGAAAATCGCCTGATCGCCGGTCGCGATGCCCGTGAGCCGCGAGCGCCAGTTCATCAGCGCCTCGACCAGCCGCAGCCAGCGCGAGCGGCCTTCGATCGAAACGTCGAAGCGGCCCCAGCACCGGTCCGAGTTCGCAAGCGTGCGGAAGATGATCCGGTCGGCGTCGGGCGGAAGTGTCGTGTCGGCGTGCAGGAACAGCAGCACGTCGGCGTCGCCGGCCTCGGGTGCGCGCGCGCCGGCGTTCATCTGCAGCGCGCGGCCGCGCGGCGCTTCGATCACGCGGTCGGCGAGCGGTGCGGCGCGCCGCACCGTGTCGTCGCCGCTGCCGCCGTCGACGACGATCACGCGCGCCCCGCGCGCCCGCAGCCCAGCCAGCCGCGCCAGCGCCGCCTCGATGCCGCGCGCTTCGTTCAGCACCGGAACGATGATCGCGAGTCGCATGCTTCTGTTTAGCGGGGATGGTCCATTTCAGCGCCGGGCATCCGGCGCGCGAAGAAGGACGCACTTGCGGCGCGGTGGCTGCAAGAGCGCATGGCCAGTCTCCAGGGAGCGTTCGGGAACCGACATCCCTCTCCCCGGGCACGGGGAGAGAGTAGGGCGCGGGACACCACGCCCTGGCCGACGACCCACGGGCACAAGCGCGCGGCGGCCGAGCCGATCGGCTGCGTGACGCCGACGGGCACGAGCCGGTGGTCGCTCGACGCGATCAGCAGCACGTCGCCCGGCTGCAGCGCCGCCGCGAGCGCGTGCGGGTCGCTGGTCGTCGCGCTCCACTCGCCGATCGGCCGGGACAGGCAGTCGGCGAGCTTGCGTCCGATCCAGCGCGCGATCGGGTTCATGTGGACGAATGCGGCGCCCCCTGCGCGTACGCTGGCCGCTTGTCGCCGAGCAGCGCGACGACTTGACCCAGCACCGCGCCGAAGCCGAACTCGCCGCGCCGCCACGCCTGGAACGCGCAGAGGAACGCCCATTGACCCTGCGTGACGGTCGCGCGCTTCCAGTTGCCGGCGGCGTACTTGTTCGCTTCGGCGAGCGTCGGGTAGATGTGGATCGTGCCGAGGATCTTGTTCATGCCGATGCCGTGTTTCATCGCCAGCACGTATTCGGCGAGCAGGTCGCCGGCGTGCTCGCCGACGATCGTCGCGCCGAGGATCCGGTCGGTGCCGGGCTTGGTCAGCACCTTGACGAAGCCGTGCGCTTCGCCGTCGGCGATCGCGCGGTCGAGCTCGTCGATGCCGTAGACCGTCACCACGTGCGGCACGTTGCGTTCCTTCGCCTCGGATTCGCTGAGCCCCACGCGGGCGACCTCGGGGTCGGTGAAGGTCGACCACGGGATCACGCGGTAGTCGGCTTTGAACCTGCGGAAGCTGCCGAACAGCGCGTTGACCGCCGCGTACCACGCCTGATGCGACGCGGTGTGCGTGAACTGGTAGGGCCCGGCGACGTCGCCGCAGGCGTAGATGTTGGGATAGATCGTCTGCAGATAATTGTCGGTTTCGACCGTGCGCGCCTTCGTCGTCGCGATGCCCAGCTCATCGAGCCCGTAGCCTTCGGTGTTGGCCACGCGGCCGACGGCGACCAGCAGCGCGTCGAAGGGGATGCGCACGTCGTGCCCTTCGTACTCGGCGATCAGGATCTTCTCGGCGCCTTCGACGGCGAAGCGCTTGGCCTTGTGGCCGACCAGCACGCGGATGCCTTCGGCCTCGAAGCGGCGCTGCACGAGCGCCGAAACCTCCGGGTCCTCGCGGATCAGGATGCGCGGCAGCATCTCGACCTGCGTCACCCGGCTGCCCAAACGCGCGAACGCTTGCGTCAGCTCCGAGCCGATCGGCCCGCCGCCGAGCACGACGAGCCGCTTCGGCAGCTCGCGCAGGCTCCAGACGGTGTCGGAGCTGAGATAACCGACCTCCTCGATGCCGGGAATCGGCGGCACGAACGGGCGCGCGCCGGCGGCGATGACGATGTTCTTCGTCGCCAGCGTTTTGTTGCCATCGCGCGTGTCGACCTCGACCGTCCACGGCGAAGTGATCTTCGCGGTGCCCTCGATGCAATCGACGCCCAGCGACGTGTAGCGCTCGACCGAATCGTGCGGCGCGACCGTCGTGACCACGCGCGCGACGCGATCCATCACCTCGGCGAAGTCGCACTCGGCGCGCGCTTCGCGGATGCCAAACTCCTTGCTGCGGGCGATGTGCGACAGCAGCTTCGCCGAGCGGATCAGCGCCTTGCTCGGCACGCAGCCGGTGTTCAGGCAGTCGCCGCCCATCCGGTGCTTCTCGACCAGCGCGACCTTCGCTTTCGTCGCCGCGGCGATGTACGCCGAGACGAGCCCCGCCGAGCCGGCGCCGATCACGACCAGGTTGTAGTCGTACTTCGCCGGCCGCTTGTCCTTCCATCTCGCGTAGACGCGGCGCGACTTGATCGCCGCGAGGGCGCGCTTGGCGAGCAGCGGGAAGATGCCCAGCAGCACGAACGCGGCGATCAGGCCGGCCGAGAAGCGGAATTGTCCGAGCTGCGTGCCGGCGTAGACGTAGACGATCGTTCCGGCGAGCATGCCGAGCTGGCTCACCCAGTAGAAGGTCCGGGCGCGGATCGGCGTCAGCGCCATCGCGAGGTTGATCAGCCAGAACGGGAAGACCGGCACCAGCCGCAGCGCGAACAGGTAGAAAGCGCCTTCCTTCGCGACCCCCTCGTTCAGGGGCTTGAGCCGGTCGCCGAATCTGCCTTGCACCCAGTCGCGCAGCAGGAAGCGCGCCGCCAGGAAGGCGAGCGTGGCGCCGATGCTGGAGGCGAACGACACGACGATCGTGCCGACGACCAGTCCGAAGATCGCGCCGCCGGCGAGCGTCATGATCGCCGCGCCCGGCAGCGACAGCGCGGTGACCGCGACGTAGACGGCGAAGTAGATCGCGATCGTCTGCAGCGGCTGCGCGGCGTAGTACGCGTCGATCTGCGCGCGGCTCGCCTGGAAGAACTCGAGCGTCAGGTACTGCTTCAGGTCGAAGACGAAAAACGCCGCGATCGCGGCAGCGATCACGGCGAGCAGCGCGAGCCTTTTCTTGTCCATCGGATCTCCTGCTGCGCCTTCGGCAAGTGGCTGACAAACCATTGGCCGCAAACAACCCCCCTCGCCCGCTTGGCGGGACAGGGGCGGGGGACAGGGCGATCGGGCGTTCTCCCTGTCAGAAGACCCACCGAACGCTCAGTCGCGCGCCGCGGGGCAGCGCGAACCCGGAAGTGGTCGATGCGTCCGCGCCGATCTTACGCAGCCGCGGGGCGGCAAGCCGTCGCCGGCGCGCGGCCGAGCGCCTGGTCGATCGTGAACGCGGGCCCCTCGGCGATACGGCGGCGGTAGGAGACGGCGGCGGGACAATCGGCCGGCCAGATCGCGTCGAAGCGCGCCCAGATTCGCCGCGCTGGTGATCGACTTGGCGAGAGTCCACGAGATGAAGATGCTCAGCATCAGCGCCCATTCGCTCGCCGCGCGCCCCTGTTCGTCGCTGCCGGCGAACAACGCCGACAGCGTGCGCGCCTGCGGCGACACGGCGTACGTCGCGACGCCGTAGACGATCAGGAAGCCCCAGAACGCGAAGCCGAAGAGCAGCTCGGTCTGCATCGTGTCCTGCCGTCAACCGAGCGCACCGCCGCAGCTCGAACCCTGCCCTGCGGTGCAGCCGTAGCAGTGATCGGCGACGACGATCGGGTTGTCGCTGAGGTCCAGTTCGAGCCAGTCCTCGAGGTGCAGCCGGCCGTGACCGCGCTCGCCCTCGCGCAGCGCAATCCCCAGCATCTGGTGGAAGTCGCAGTCGTAGAGGAAGCCCTGCCAGTCGACCGAAACGAGCGTGCGGCACATCGCGTGCTCGACGTTCGCCTGGCGATGCGCCGAGCGCAGCAGTGCCATGTAGTCGCGGAACTGGCCCTTGCTGATCAGCGTCGAGCCGAAGCGCGCGATCGGCATGTTCGCCAGCGCGTAGAGCTGGGTGAACACGATGCCGAAGTGCTCGCCGAGATGCTGGCGGTAGTCGGCTTCGAGCTTGCCCTGGTGCGGCGGAAGCGACGGCCCCTGCGGGTTGTAGACGAGCGCAAGTGGCAGCCGCTCGTCGCGGCCGTAGCCGAGCGCGTTGAGCCGGCGCAACGCGCGGATGCTCTTGTCGAAGACGCCCTTGCCGCGCTGCCGGTCGACGTTGTCTTCCAGGTAGCAGGGCAGCGACGCGACGATCCCGACGTCGTTCGCGGCGAGGAACTCGGCGAGGTCTTCCTGCCCGGGCTCGAACAGGATCGTCAGGTTGCAGCGGTCGATCACGTGCACGTTGCGCCGGCGCGCTTCGCGCGCCAGATCCCGGAAGTGCGGGTTCAACTCGGGCGCGCCGCCGGTCAGATCGAGCGTGCGGATGTCCTTCGCCGTCAGGACGTCGAGCACGAGGTCGATCGTCTCGCGGCTCATCTGCTCGGTCCGGTTCGGGCCGGCATTGACGTGGCAGTGCACGCAGGTCTGGTTGCAGGTGTAGCCGAGGTTGACCTGCAGCGTCTCGACCGCGCGGCGGCGGATCGGCGGGAAGGCGGTCGCTTTCAGCAGCGGCAGGGTGGCGTGCATCGAAAGGTACTCCGGGTTCGAAAGCGAATCGTTCAGGCTTCGCCGCGGGCGGGAGAGCCGTTCTTGAGGATGAAGTCGACCGCCGACAGGACCTCTGAGAGGTTCGGCCGCGCGAAGGGCATCGTTTGCACGCTCGCGAAGTACACGCTGCTGTCGGGCGGGATCAGGAAGATACCCGGCTCTGCGAACTTCGGCGGCTCCTCGACGCCGGCGGAGGTCTTGCCGTGACCGGTCGATATGTACAAGACCCAGGCGCGGGCCGTTGCGATCGAGAGCCCGTGTCCAAGCGCCAGCGCGTCGAGTTTGCAGTCGCGCACGGCCTGTGCCGCGCGGACTGCGTCGTCGCTGCTGATCGCGACGACCTCTACGCCCCGCCGGTCGAACTCGCCGACGAGCCGATTCAGCTCCGACAGGTAGGGCCTGCAGACCGGGCAATGCAGCCCGCGGTAGAACACGATCAGGCTGAAGTGGGTCGGATGGCGGTCGCCCAGCGCCCAGCGGTCATGGCCGACCGTCGCAACGTCCAGGTTCGGAGCAGGTTGTCGAGGCATGACGCGCATCGATGTCTCCTCTCTCGACTCGAGGGTTTTGCAGCGCGCTGGCGGCGGCTACAGGGAAACTTGTCGGATCGACGCGGAATTTCTTACAGCGATCTGCAGACCATCTGTGCGCGGGCCCGATCAGACAGCGTCGGCAGGGCGCGGTTGCCGGCTTTGCTCGCGGCGGATCTCCTCGCAGCCGTTATCCTTGGCCCCCCCGGCGCGCAATGCAGCGCACCGGGGCTTGCCGATGCACGCCGACCGCCTCCAGCACTGGACCCATCCCCACCGTTTCGACACCGGCAACCCGGCCGCCGAGCGCGGCACCTGGATCGTCATGTGGCTGACCGCGACGATGATGGTGCTCGAGATCGCTGCCGGCTGGTGGTTCAACTCGATGGCGCTGCTGGCCGACGGGCTGCACATGAGCTCGCACGCGGTGGCGATCGGCCTGTCCGCCGTTGCCTACGCACTGGCGCGCCGTTATGCGCACGATGCGCGCTTCGCCTTCGGCACCTGGAAGATCGAGATCCTGGCCGGCTTTGCGAGCGCGGTGTTCCTGCTGCTGACGGTGCTGCTGATGGCCGGCGCGTCGATCGAGCGCCTGATCTGGCCGCAACCGATCCGCTACGCCGAGGCGATCGTCGTGGCCACCCTCGGGCTGGCCGTCAACGTGGCGAGCGCGCTGATCCTGTTGCGCGCGCAGACCGATCCACACGCGGGCCACGGGCACGGGCATGGGCACGGTCACGCGCATGGCCACGGGCACGACCTGAATCTGCGCTCGGCCTATCTGCACGTGCTGGCCGACGCGCTGACCTCGGTGCTGGCGATCGTCGCGCTGACCGGCGGCTGGATCTTCGGCTGGAGTTGGCTCGACCCGGTGATGGGCCTGGTCGGCGCCGCGGTCGTTGCACTCTGGGCCCGACGCCTGCTGCTGGACACCGGCCGCGTGCTGCTCGACCGCGAGATGGATCATCCGGTGGTGGCCGAGATCCGCGCGGCGGTGGAAGACGCCGGCCGTGACGCCGAAGTGCGGGTCACCGACCTGCACGTCTGGCGCGTTGGCCGCGCCAGTTACGCCTGCGCGCTCACGGTCGTGTCGCACGACCGCGCGCTGACCGCGGCGCAGGTGCGGCGCTGGATCGGGGTGCACGAGGAGGTGGTTCACGCCACGATCGAACTGCACCTGTGCCAGGGCTGTTGATTCGCCTGCGTCAGCCACTGCACCTGCGATCAGCTCGAGCGCTGCTGCAAGTCGGCCGGCAAGCCCTGGCCGCTGTCGAGGAACTCCAGTCCGGCGAGCGTCGCCGAGGACTGCGGCAACCGGTCTGGAGGCGCGCACGGATCGGCGCCGAGCCAGCGCTATTGCGCTGAGGCTTGGCGCAGATCAAAGTTTCTGGACAGTTCTCATTGACTAATGAGAACGACTCCCATTACAGTGACACGAATCGATCGCATTGCGCCAGAGCACGCGGGCGCATGCAGTTTCCGCGGGCGCAGTTCGGACAGTGCGAGCGCGGCACGGTCGGATCATCGCGCCAAGCGGCGGCAGCCGCGCACGAGGTTTGCCGGATCGATCGGCTGCGGCCAGCGGAAAGATCGGCCTTGTCTCCAACCACCACTCTGTGGAGAGTTCATGAAGCTAAGCAGGAGAAACCTGGTAGTGAAGCTGGGTGCCGCATCGGCAGCGGGCGCCGCACTGGCGGCGGCCTCCGTCTCGAGAGCCTTCGCGCAGACGCCGGCGCCGGCTGCCGCCACCGGTGTCGTCAACATCTACAGCTCGCGTCACTACGGAGTGGAGGGTGTGTTCGAGACGTTCACCCGCGAGACCGGCATCCGTGTGCGCTTCACCTCGGGACCGGATGCGGCGTTGCGCGAGCGCATCCGGGCCGAAGGCCGTCACACGCCGGCCGATGTTTTCATCGCCGTCGATGCCGGCAATCTGGCGCTGGCGGCCACCCAGGGCATCCTGCAGCCGCTGGCGAGCGAGACGCTGGCGCGCAATATTCCGGCGTCGTTGCGCGATCCGGCCAACCATTGGTTCGGCCTGACGCAGCGGGTGCGCACGATCCTGTACCACCCGGCACGCGTCAAGCCGGCCGAGCTGTCGACCTACGAGGCCCTGACCGATCCGCGCTGGCGCGGGCGCCTGGTGATGCGGCCGGCAACGCACTCCTACACGCAGTCGCTGGTGGCGAGCCTGATCGCCGCGCACGGCGAAGCGGGCGCCGAGAAGATCGTCGCCGGCTGGGTGGCGAACAACCCGCAACTGATCGACAGCGACACGCGCATCCTGGAGGTGCTCGCGGCGGGCGGCGGCGACGTGGCGCTCACCAACCATTACTACCTGGGTCGGCTGCTCGAAGCCAACCCGGCCTTCCCGGTGCGCGTGTTCTGGGCCAATCAAGCGAGCGGCGAGCGCGGCGTGCATGTCAACGTCAGCGGCGCCGGCATCACGACGCACGCGCAGAACCGCGACAACGCGGTGCGCCTGCTCGAGTGGCTGAGCACGGCGCGCGGGCAGGAGCTGTTCGCCGGATCGAACCACGAGTACCCGGCGAATCCGGCCGCGCCGGTTCACAAGATCATTGCCGGCTTCGGCGCCTTCCGCGGCGATCGGCTTGATCTGCGTGAACTCGGCCGGCTTCAGGCCGACGCGATCCGACTGCTGGACCGCGCCAAGTATCGATAATCCAGCGCCGGGTCGGTACGGGTCGACCCTGGGGGTTTGAGTTGGCGGTCGTTCACTCGACGGTGCTCGCTGGACGGCAGTGGCGCTTCGGCGCCACTGCCGTTTCCATGCTGATCGCGTTCCTGGCAGTGCTGCCGGTGCTGGTCGTCGCCTCGGCGCTGCTGACTCCGACGCGCGAGATCTGGCAGCACCTGTGGGACACGTTGTTGCCGCTGCTGCTGTTCAACACGGCTGCTTTGCTGGTCGGGGTCGGCATCGGCACGCTGGTGCTGGGGGCCGGGCTCGCCTGGCTGGTGACCGCCTACGAGTTTCCCGGGCGGTCGGTGTTCCAGTGGATGCTGATGCTGCCGATGGCGGTACCGGCCTACATCATGGGCTTCGTGTTCATGGCGACTTTCGATGTCGCCGGGCCGGTGCAAGGTGCGCTGGTCGCATGGTTCGGTGACGCCGCCTGGTTTCCCGAGGTGCGCTCGCCCGCCGGTGCGATCACGGTGATGACGCTGGTGCTGTATCCGTACGTGTACATGCTGGCACTGGTCGGCTACCGCGGCATCTCCGCTTCGGCGCTCGACACCGCCCGCGTGCACGGCTACGGTCAGGCGCAGTTCTTCTGGAAGGTCGTGCTGCCGATTTCACGGCCGGCCATCGCGGCCGGCGTCGCGCTGGCGCTGATGGAGGCACTGGCCGACTTCGCGACCGTGCGCTTCTTCAACTTCCCGACGCTCGCCGACGGCGTGGTCAGGATCTGGCACGGGATGATGGACCTGCGGGCGGCGAGCGAACTGGCCGGCCTGCTGGCGATGGTCGCGCTGGTGGCCTTGCTGCTCGAGCGCTCGCAGCGCGGTCGCACCCGCTACCACGAGGCGGGCGGCCGTTCGCCGGGTCTGCCGCGGGTGCGCCTCGAGGGCCGCAGGAAGTGGCTGGCCACCGCCCTGTGCGGCCTGGTGATCGCCGCCGCGCTGGTCTTGCCGCTGACTCAGTTGCTGGCGTGGGCCGCGGTCGAACTCGGCCGCATGTCGCCGAACTCGGCGCGGGTCTATCTGGAACTGGCGCTCAACAGCCTGTTCCTGGCGACGCTGGCGGCGGCGGTGGCGGTGCTGATGGCGATCGTGCTGTCCAGCGGTGTGCGCATCGGCGGTCGCGTGGCACGCGTGGTCGCCACGCTGGCAACCACCGGCTACGCGATACCGGGGCCGGTGCTGGCGGTCGGGATCCTTCTGACGCTGACGCCGATCGACCACGCACTGAACGACTTTCTCGAGTACTGGGCGGGCTTTACCGTCGGCCTGCTGCTGACCGGGTCGGTGGTCGGCCTGATCTACGGCTATGTGGCGCGATTCCTCGCCGTGGCTTATCAGAGCACGGACGCCGCCCTTGAGAAGGTCAAGCCCAACCTGACCATGGCGGCGCGAACGCTGGGCGCCGGCTCGTGGCGGATTCTCGGCCGAATCCACCTGCCGCTGGCCGCACCGGGCATCCTCGTGGCCGCGACGCTGGTCTTCGTCGACGTGATGAAGGAACTGCCGGTCACGTTGATGCTACGGCCGTTCGGCTACGAGACGCTGGCCACCTGGGTCTGGCAGATGTCGGCCGAGTCGATCTGGACCGGTGCGGCGGTGCCGGCGCTGGCGATCGTGCTGGCCGGTCTTCTGCCCGTCGCAGTGCTTGTGAAGTTGGCAACGAAGCGATAGCCGCGATGCGACTGCAATTCGAAATGAATCGACTTTCTCTGCCCGCCGGGCACGATCAACGCAAGGTCAGCGTCCGCCTGTGCGGCGTCAGCAAGCGCTATGGCGAGGTCGACGCCTTGCGCGACCTGAGCCTCGAGGTCTTCGCCGGCGAGAACCTGGTCATCGTCGGTCCGAGCGGTTGCGGCAAATCGACTGCCCTGCGTCTGATCGCCGGCCTCGACACCCCGGATCAGGGCCGGATCGAGATCTCCGGCGAGGTCGTGGCCGGTGGTCGCTGGGTTGCGCCGGAGCAGCGTGGCGTCGGCATGGTGTTCCAGGACTATGCGCTGTTTCCGCACCTGACCGTGGCGCAGAACGTCGCCTTCGGGCTGCAGCGCTGGAGCCGCGAGAATCGGGCGCGGCGCGTCGACGAAGTGCTGGCGCTGGTCGGCCTCGAGCGCCACGGGCGGCGCTATCCGCACGAACTGTCGGGCGGCGAGCAGCAGCGGGTGGCGATCGCCAGGGCCCTGGCGCCGAAGCCGCACGTGCTGCTGCTGGACGAACCGCTGAGCAACCTCGATGCCGAGTTGCGCGAGGAAATGCGCGTCGAACTGCGACGGGTCCTGAAGGCCGCCGGAATCACCGGCATCATGGTCACGCACGATCAGGAAGAGGCGTTCGCCGTCGCCGATCGCGTCGCCGTGTTCAGCCGCGGGCAACTTTGTCAGATCGGATCGGCCGAAGAAGTCTATCACGCGCCGTCGTGCCGCTTCGTGGCCGACTTCGTCGGCGAGTCGTGTTTCCTGCGCGGCAGCGTCGCCGGCTGCCGGGTGCTGACCGAGATCGGCGAGTTCGACGGCGGCGACTTCCCGCAAGGCACCGCGGTGGAGCTGATGCTGCGGCCCGCGGACCTTCGGCTGCACGTCAGGCAGGACGGCGACAGCGAGATCGTGTCGCGCTACTTCCGCGGCACCGACAACGCCTACGACGTGCGCTTGCCTTCGGGCACCGTGGTGCGCTGCAGCCTGTCGGCGCATCAGCCGCTGTCGGTGGGCACGCGCGTGCGCGTCGAGCCGGCGCGCGCGCGCGCCGTGGCGTTCCCGGTGGCGGACCGCGAAGTGCAGTGCTGAGCGCCTGCGCGGTGCGCGGCAGACGCCGCTGCCTCGAGCGGACTTCGCGCTGGCGACCCGATGGCGCGCGTGGCATGCGCGTCGGCGCGAGCGGCGGTGCGCTGGCCTTTCACTGCGCCGTCATGTAAAAGTGTCTTGCGGGGCGGTCTGCCGCCGTGCCTGGCGCGCGCCGAGGCGCGACTTGGCAGCGCGGCGCGACAGCCATGGATTTTCCGTCGATAGGAGATGCCACGATGCTTCCCATGCTGCCGTTTTTCGCCGGCCTGATCGCCGGCGCGGCTGCCGTCTCGACCTTGCGCAGCAGTTCGCGCCCTGGCGGTGCGGCTGACGCCTGCGGTGCGCCGCCGCCGGCCGCTACTGCGACGCCGGCGCCGGCGCCGCAGGCGGCCGAGGCGCCCGCCGGCGCCCGGCGCGTGCGCCGGCAGCACAAGGGCAGAGCGGCCAAGGGGGCCGGCGCATGAAGCAGGCCGATGGCGAGGTGGCCGGCGTGGTCGATGAGTTGCCCGCGAGCTTCGTGCGCGGTGCGGTCGCCGCCGGCATCGTCGCGGCTCTGAAGGACAAGAGCGCGGGCGCCGATCTGCTGCAGTCGGCGCTGCTCGGCGGTGGTGCTCTGTCGGCGGCGGTGACGGTCGAGAAACTTCTGTTCAACAAGGAGTGGAGCGTGGCCAAGGGCAAGAAAGGCGGGAAGAAGAAGAAGCGTGCCGCGATGGAACGCGCGGCGCTGGCGGCGCTGCTGCGCCAGAACCAGCCGACCGGGCTGGCGGCACTCACGCCCGCGCAGCAGTTTCTCGTCGGAACGCTGGTGGGTGCGGGCGCCGCCTATGTGCTCGGCGACGAGCAGATGCGCGGCAAGGTGCTGCGCGCCGGCCTGCAGTTCTACGGCAAGCTCGCCGACGGCTTCGAGGAACTCAAGGAGCAGATGGGCGACATCCAGGCCGAACTGGCGGCGCAGCGGATGAGTTCGGAGTGAGCGCGCCGACGTCACCGTTCGCCGAACTCAGACCGGTGCACCGGCTGCCCGGTCGCGCGCGGTTTCGCTTTCGTATCAAGTCCGGGGCGCACTTCGACGCTCGCGCCTGGACGCGCGCGGTCGGCAACCTGCACGCGGTGAAGTCGGCGCGCTTCAATCCCGGGGCGCGTTCGCTGGTGGTCGAGTTCGACCCGCAGCAGACCGACGCCGAACGTCTGGCGGCCGCGATCCGCGCGGCGCCCGGCCCGGCCGCCATGGCGCCGGCCAGTACCGGCCGCATCAGAGAATTGGCGCCGCTGCTCGCCGGCGGCGCGCTCATGCTCGGTTCCGGCGCGTTGCCGCCGCAGTTGCGCACGGCGGCGACCGTCGGCGCCTCGCTGCCGCTGTACGGCAAGGCGTTCGCCGACCTGTTCGAGGAAGGCGTCAACTCGCACGTGCTCGAGGCGCTGGCGGTGGCGATCTCGACCGGCAGCGGCGACCGCGTCGCTGCCAACTCGACGGTGTTCATGCTGGCGCTCGGCGAGTACCTGGAGGACTCGATCGCGCGCCGCTCCGACGACCTGCTCAAGGGTCTGCTGCGGCCCGACACCGGGCGGGTCTGGGTCGAGGACGATGGCGTCGAGCGCCAGATCGAGGCGGCAGCGGTCGCGGTCGGCGCCACGGTGGTGGTCGGTGCCGGCGCGGTGGTGCCGGTCGACGGCACCGTGCTGTCGGGCGAGGCGATGGTCAACCAGGCGGCCATGACCGGCGAGTCGGTGGCGGTGCGCCGCGAGCGCGGCGATGTCGTGCTGTCCGGCACGGTGGTCGAGGAGGGCCGGCTGCGGATCTACGCCGAGCAGGTCGGCTGCGGCACGGCGGCGGCGCGCATCGCCGACTACGTCGAGCGATCGCTCGAGGCCAAGAGCACGACCCAGCTCGAAGCCTCCCGACTGGCCGACCGACTGGTGCCCGGCGTGCTCGGCCTGGCCGGCGCCGCCTGGCTCGCCACCGGCGCCTGGCAGCGCGCGGCGGCGGTACTGCAGGCCGACTACTCGTGCGCGTTGAAGCTCGCTACCCCGGTGGCCTTCAAGGCGGCGATGTACCAGGCCGGCCGGCGCGGCATCCTGATCAAGGGCGCCGACGTGCTGGAGCGACTGGCCGAGGCCGACACCTTCGTCTTCGACAAGACCGGCACGCTGACCACCGGCAAGCTCGCGGTCACCGACTCGATCGCGTTCGACCCGCACTACGGCCCGGACGATCTGATCGATCTGGCCGCCTCTGTCGAGGAGCACTACTTCCATCCGCTGGCGCTGGCGGTGGTCGAGGCGGCCCGGCGCAACCAGGGCCGGCACTTCGACCACAAGGAGGTGCAGTTCATCGCCGCCCACGGCGTGGCGAGCGTGATCGACGGCCGGCGCATCGTCGTCGGCTCGCGCCACTTCGTCGAGGACGACGAGGGCGTGCCGGTGCCGCCGACGGCGCGCAAGCGCATCGAGCGACTGTTCCGGCAGGGCAAGACGCTGCTGTACGTCGGCTACGGCGGGCGGCTGATCGGCGTGATCGCACTCAAGGATCGGATGCGCGCCGACGGCGCGCGAACGCTGGCGCGGCTGCGCCGCCTGGGCGCCCGGCGCCTGATCATGCTGACCGGCGACCATCGCGCCCGCGCCGCCGAGATCGCCGCCGAACTGGGCCTCGACGAGTTCCACGCCGAACTGCTGCCCGACCAGAAGGCGGAACTGGTCGCGCGCATGAAGGAGCAGGGGGCGAAGATCGCCTTCGTCGGCGACGGCATCAACGACGCCCCGGCGCTGGCCGGCGCCCAGGTCGGCATCGCGATGGCGCATGGCGCCGACCTGGCGCGGCTGACGTCCGATATCGCGCTGCTGGAAGATGATCTGGAGCGCGTCGCCGACGCCAAGGCGATCGCCAACGGCACACGCGAGCGGGTCGCCTCCAACTACCGCCTGACGCTGGGCGCCAACAGCGCCATCCTGGGAGCGGCGGCGCTCGGCCTGCTGTCGCCGGTGCTGGCCTCGGTTCTGCACAACGGCACCACGATCGGCATTTTGCTCAACGCGCTGCGCGGCGCTTCGCGGCCGACGGCGCATTGACCGGCCGCCGGCTATCGCAACAGGCGCTGTCGGTGGATCCAAAGATGCACGGCCAAGCCGTGCAGGAACGCGATCCCGGTCATCGCGTGCCAGCCCCGAAAGCCGCTCGCGGCGAGCGCGAGTGACACGAGCAGGCTCGCCAGCATGCCCTGCTTGGCCCAGCGGTTGACCTTCACGCGCGGCACACCGCCAATTCGATCCGGGTGCCGCTGGCTGCCGGCGGCCGCGGTGCTGCGCGTGCCGAGCGATTCTTCCGCCGCGGCCAGCGCACGCTGCTCGCAGGCAGCAGGTGCCAGTCGCACCGGGTCGTAGTGGATCAGCAGGCTGCCGGCGCGCGCGTTCGCTTCGGCGGCCAACACGCCGGGCCAGCCTGCCAGCGCGGCGCGCAGTCGTTCGAGCGCGCGCGGGTTTCGCAGTGCCGTATGGCGCAGTCGCAAGCGACCGGGAACGGAAGAGGCGATCAAGGGGCTCCTCGGCGAGATCAGTGGGTTCTCTCAGGCTTCGCGCAGGCGCGAGCCGCTGCGTGCGACCGTCGGCGCCACCGGTTCATTGCACGACGGCGGCCGCGCTCTCCTGGAACGACGCTTTCGCACGAGTCGGGACGGCAAGAACGAGAACCGTTCGCATTGTTTCACAGACACCACCTGCGGCTCGCGCGAGATGTCGTGCAGAGTCGCCCGCCCGCAACGGCATTTTGGATCGAGGCCCGCTGGGCCACACAAGAGGCACGGCGGTCGATGGCACGTGCCCAGTCGTCGCGGCGGGCGGGCCTCGTTCGGCTACTGCGCGGCGGATTGACCTGAGTCAAATGCGACTCGTTAGCAATTGATAGACACTCTCAGGAAAGTCGCGCCAGTTTCGAGCCACCGCGATGCGGGGCGCTTCGATCTCAGCCAGCCTGTGTCAGGGCGCTGCCAGCGCCTGGGCCGTCAGCCAGAGGTCCTCTCAAGGAAGACACGTCGATGAACGATTCGATGCTTGATTGCGCTTCGCCTGCGCTGGCCGACGGACCCGGCCCGTGCACCACCGGCGCCTGCCGGTCGACTCCTGCCCGCAGGAGCGGCTCATGAGCTTCCTCGCGATGAACCGCTTTGTCGTGCGGCGCGGCCACGAAGCCGACTTCGAGAAACTGTGGCTGGGGCGACAGACCAACCTGCCGAGCCAGCCCGGCTTCGTCGAGTTCTCGCTGCTCAAGGGCCCCGAGAGCGAGACCGGGACGCTGTACGCGACGCACACGCTGTGGCGCTCGCAGGCGCAGTTTCTCGCCTGGACGAAGTCAGAAGCCTTTCGTGCCTCGCACGCGCAGGCCGGCGCCACCGCTGCCCTGGTCGAGGGCCGGCCCAATTTCGAGGGCTTCGCGGTCGTCCAGTCGATCGACGGCAACGGTGTGATCGTGGCGCAGGCACCGGAGTGCGGCGCGTGCGCCGCCGGGCTGCGCGACAAACTCGCGGCCCGGCTCGCCCGCAATCCCGACGGCGTGCTCGAGGCGCTGGCGGCCGAGCACGGCGTCACCGTGCGCGAGGCCACCGCGATGCTCGGGCGCGAGCGAGTGCGCTGGGCGGACGCCGAGCGCTTCGACGCAGTCTTCGCCGACCTCGCCACCTGGGGCGAGCTGCTGTTCCTGGTGCACACGCCCAACATCGTGCTCGAAGTCAAGGGTGCGCTGCCGCCGGGCGAGCACGGCCGCGGTTACTTCAACCTGCACGGCACCGGTCCGATCGGCGGCCACCTGAAGGCCGACCGCTGCGCGGCGATCGCCTTCGTGCGCCGGCCGTTCTTCGGCAGCGACTCCGCCTCGATCCAGTTCTTCGACGGCGACGGCGCCGCCATGTTCAAGGTCTTCGTGCGCCGTGCGCCCGATCGCCAGCTCGATCGCGAGCAGCTCGAGCGCTTCGAGGCGCTGGCGACGCGGCTGCCCGAGGTCGCGGCCGACGCGGCCGACGCGGCCTGAGGCGATGAACCCGACAGCCACGGCGCCGGCACGGACCGACGCCTTCGCTGCGCGCGGCCACGGCGGCGCCGGCCCCGCTGCCGCCGACCTGCGCGCCTACCACGTTGCCGCCGGCAGCGACCCGCTGACCGCGTTCGCGCGCCGGGCGCCGGTGATGCCCTGGCGCAGTTCGCGCCCGGTGCCGGCGGCCGAGGCGCCGGCGCTGACGCGCACGCTGCTCGACACCGCGCGCCGCGAGCGCTCGGTCGCCTATGTGCACATCCCCTTCTGCCACAACCACTGCCTGTTCTGCGGCTTCTACCAGAACCCGTGGCGGGCGGAGCTTTCGAGCGGCTTCGTCGACACGCTGATCGCCGAGGTCGCCGCCGCAGCGCGCGAGCGGCTGGTCGCCGATGGCCCGGCGCTGGCCGCCGTCTACCTGGGCGGTGGCACGCCGACCGCGCTCGCCGCCGGCGACCTCGCGCGACTGATCGAAGCCCTGCGCCGGCATCTGCCGCTGGCCGCCGACTGCGAAGTCACCCTCGAAGGCCGGTTGCACGACTTCGGCCTCGCGAAGGCGCAGGCGGCGGTGGCGGCTGGCGCCAACCGCATCTCGCTCGGCGTGCAGTCCTTCGACACCCAGGTGCGACGGCGGCTCGGTCGCAAGGCGAGCCGCGAGGAGGCGATCGCCAAGCTCGCCGAACTGGCGCCACTCGACGGCGTGGCACGGGTGGTCGACCTGATGTACGGCCTGCCCGGTCAGGACGCCGGCTGCTGGGCGCGCGATGTGGCCACGGCTGCCGGCCTGCCGCTCGACGGGCTCGACGTCTACGCACTGAACGTCTGGCCGAACGGTCCGCTGGCGCAGGCGATCGCCGGCGGCAAGGCGCTGGCGTTGCCGGCGCTCGCGGATCAGGCGCGCGCCTATGTCGATGCCGGCCGGGCGCTGCGTGCCCGCGGCTGGCGCCAGATCTCGCACGCGCACTACGCGCGCACGCCGCTGGAGCGCAACGTCTACAACCGCTCGGTCAAGGAGGGTGCTGCCTGCCTCGCCTTCGGCCCCGGCGCCGGCGGCAACGCCTGCGGCCTGCGCTGGCGCAACACGTCGGATCTGGCGCTCTGGCAAGCCCGCGTCGCCGAGGGCGCCTGCACGATCGGCGATCTGGCCCGCAGCGGCGAGCGCCAGCGGGCCGAGTCGCTGGTCATCGCCGGACTGGAAGCCGGTCGCCTCGATTGCGCGCGCCTCGAAGCCGAGGCTCCCGGGTTTCGCGCCACCGCCGAGGCCTTGCTGGCCAACTGGTGCGCGGCCGGGCTTGCCGAGCTGGACGGCGATCAGCTCGCCCTGACTGCGGCCGGCTGGTTCTGGATGACCACGCTCACCGCCGGCCTGCACGCCGCGCTCGACCAGGCCGCGCGGGGCGCGCAGTAGCGCCGCCATGAGCAGCGTCTTCGTCTTCGGCGCCAGCGGGCGCACCGGCCGGCACGTGGTGGCGCTGGCGCGCGCCGCCGGACTCGATGCGCTGCCGGTCGTGCGCGACCACGCCGCCGCCGTGCGCCTCGAAATCGATCCAGGCTGCGCTGAGCGCGCGCTGGTGGCCGACCTGCGCGACCCGGGCTCGGTCGAGCGCGCGCTGCGCGCGCGCGGTGCGCTGCGCGCGGTGATCTCGGTGGTGGGCGGTCGCGGCGACACCTTCGCCGATGGCGACGGCAGCATCGGACTCATCGATGCCTGCGTCGCTGCCGGCGTCGAGCGCTTCGTGCTCGCCACCTCGCTCGGCTGCGGCGACTCGGCCGAGCACGCCTCGGCGGCGTTGCTGCGCGCGATCGGCGCGGTCCTGCGCGAGAAGACGCGCGCCGAGGCGCACTTGGCCGCCAGCACGCTCGCCTGGACGATCGTGCGCCCGGGCGGACTCAGCGACACGGCGGCGACCGGCGGCGGCGCGCTGTTCGACGATCCGCGCGTGCATGGCCGCATCGGCTGCCGCGATCTGGCCGCCTTGCTGGTCGCACTCGTGCGCGTGCCGGCCAGCGTCGGGCGCAGGCTGTCGGCGGTCGATCTGGCGACACTGTCGGCGCCGGCCGAGCCGCGTCGCTTCGTCGTCGGCCGCGTCGCCGAGGCGTGAGACGCCGCTACCACCGCCCTCGCTCGGCCATCGACTCAGTCGAAGAACTCGCGCTCGCCCGGCTGCGGCGGCAGCGCGCGTGACTCTTCGCCGCGGCGCAGCTCGACGCGGCGGATCTTGCCGCTGATCGTCTTCGGCAGTTCGGCGAACTGCAGCCGCCGGATGCGCTTGTACGGCGCGAGCTTGGCGCGCGTGAAGGCGAAGATCGCTGCCGCCGTGGCCGCGTCGGGTGCGTGTCCAGGGGCGAGCAGCACGAACGCCTTGGGCACCGCGAGCTTGAGCGCGTCGGGGCTGGGCACGACGGCGGCCTCGGCCACCGCCGGGTGCTCGATCAGCACGCTCTCGAGCTCGAACGGGCTGACGCGGTAGTCGCTGGCCTTGAAGACGTCGTCGGTGCGGCCGACGTAGGTGATGTAGCCGTCGGCGTCGCGCAGCGCGACGTCGCCGGTGCGGTAATGGCCGTCGCGCATGACCTCGGCGGTGCGCTCGGGCGAGTCGGCATAGCCGCGCATCAGCCCGATGGGGCGGCCGAGCTCGGCATCGGCCAGCACCAGCGCCAGTTCGCCTTCGTCGGCGCTGCGGCCCTCGGCGTCGAGCAACACGACGCGGTAGCCCGGCAGCGGCCGGCCCATCGAGCCGAACTTGAGCTTCTGCCCCGGCGGGTTGCCGACCAGCGCCGTGGTCTCGGTCTGGCCGAAGCCGTCGCGGATCGTCAGACCCCAGGCGGCGCGCACCTGTTCGATGACCTCGGGGTTGAGTGGCTCGCCCGCGCTCATCGCCTCGCGCAGCGCCACCGGCCAGTCGCCGAGGCGCTCCTGGATCAGCATGCGCCAGACGGTGGGCGGCGCGCACAGCGTGGTCACGCGCTCGGTGACCAGCGTGTCGAGCACGCGCCGGGCGTCGAAGCGCGCCTGGTTGAAGACGAACACGGTGGCGCCGGCGTTCCACGGCGCGAACAAGCAGCTCCAGGCGTGCTTGGCCCAGCCGGGCGACGAGATGTTCCAGTGCACGTCGCCGGGCTGCAGGCCGAGCCAGTACATCGTCGACAGGTGGCCGACCGGGTAGCTGCGGTGCGTGTGCTCGACCAGCTTGGGCTTGCTGGTCGTGCCGCTGGTGAAGTACAGCAGCAGGGTCTCGTCGGGGTCGGTTGCGGTGTGCGGGCGGTAGA
>Ga0208609_100317_pt1 | contig 19554 bp, 19 predicted proteins | sample SubbioR11_8A_Apr_FD_184813 | JGI IMG/M metagenome (GOLD analysis project Ga0208609, IMG submission 184813) | Serpentinite rock and fluid subsurface biosphere microbial communities from McLaughlin Reserve, California, USA - CR11_8A_Apr (SPAdes) | ecosystem: Environmental > Terrestrial > Deep...
AAAACCAGACATCGCTCATTGCCATGCTGAGACAAAGACAGGACTCCATTGCCGGAGTCTCGCTTGATGAGGAAATGGCTAATATGATCCAGTTCCAATTGGCATACCAAGCTTCCGCCCGGATGATTACCGCCTTTGATGAGATTTATGATACGCTAATCAACAGAATGCTAAGGTAATATTTTTATTAGGAGGTGAATTCTCTTGCGTGTTACTCACCAAATGGTGAAAAACAGAGTGATCAGCAACATTCAAAACAATCTGCAAAATATGAGCCGCTTTCAAGACATGCTCTCATCAGGCAAAAGCGTCTCCAAGCCCTCTGACGAGCCGCTAAAGGTTGCCCGGATCATGGGCTATAATTCCGCACTGCAGCAGGTGGAACAGCACGAACGCAATATTGATGCCTCCCGCTCCTGGCTGAATACTACAGAAGACGCCCTGCACCACATCACGGAAATATTGCAACGCGCTCAGGAGTTAGCCGTGCGCGGCGCAAGCGAGACGCTCTCACCGCAAGCGCGCGAAGCAATCGGCCTGGAAGTAGACGAACTGATTAACGTCCTCGTGCAGTTTGGCAATACCAATTATGCGGGACGCTATATATTTTCCGGCCACTTGACGACCACCAAACCACTGGAGCGCGATTTTGGCGCAGGCGCAGGCGCTGCCGGCGTCAGCTATGCCGGCGACCATGGCAGCATTAACTGGGAAGTCGCGCCGCATGTGACTATCCGCAGCAACCTTACCGCTCACGAGCTCTTCTTTTCCTCCGGCCTTTTAGCCGGCATGGATGAATTGGCGCAGGCGATGTTTAACAATGATACTACCGCAGCTGGCAACTCCATCGAGAGCCTGCAGCAAGCAGCCGACAATGTGCTAAACAGGCGCGCCGCACTCGGCGCCATTTACAACGGCTTAGAGCTTTCCTCAGAAAGCTTTGCCACCCAGAAAATAAATTTTACCAGCCTGCGCTCCCAGCTGGAGGATATTGACTTTGCTGAAACGATGATGAATTTTTCGGTGATGGAGACTATTTACAAAGCCTCCCTTACCTCGAGCGCAAGAATAATGCAGCCGAGTTTGCTCGACTTTTTGCGTTAAATATTTTTTTAGTGAAAAAGGATGGTGCAAGCTATGACAAGAAAAAGCGTAACATTAAAAATGATTCCCGGGCTTTTGGGCTTTGAGGAAATTTCCGAATATCTCCTCGAACCCATCGCCGATAACCCCTGCTTTTTTTCCATGTCCGCGCCGGCTGGACCCGCCTTTATTCTGACTAAGCCTGCCTTCTTTTTTCCCGACTACCTTGTGCAGGTTAAACGGGATGAATTGGCGAATATTGCATTAGAGGAAAAAGAAGCGGAAGTCTACTTGCTTGTGACCGTGCCGGCAAAAACTGCGGAAGCGACAGCCAACCTGCTTGCTCCCTTAATCGTCAATACGGCGCAAGGCTTAGCCTCGCAGCTTGTGCTGCACCAATCCGGCTACACAACGAAACATTTCCTTTTTCCGCCCGAGCAACAAAGAAGCTGCGGCTAGGAGGAGTCACCTTGCTTATTCTGACCCGCAAAGCCGGCCAAAATTTGGTCATCGGCGATAGTATTACTGTTAAAATTCTGGAAATCAAAGGCGACGCCGTAAAAATAGGCATCGCAGCGCCGAAAGAGGTGGCTGTGAACCGTGAGGAGGTTTACGAGGCCATCCGCCAGGCAAACCGAGCGGCGGCGCTAAGCCACGACGAGCTGCCGCGCTTGCCTGTGCCCAAAAAATAGCATTCTGCTTGCGTAGCCGACTTAAAACGCGGCTCTTTTTTTTTGAGTAATAAGAACCACCCCTCCTCAGGAGACCACCCCGGTGCTGCGCACCACCCCTCCAAGGGAGGGGAATGGCACGTAACTATCGCAAAACATAAGAGCACCACTACTCCAAGGGAGACCATCCCAGTGCTGAGCACTATAGTAACTACCGGCACCTAATTCCCCTCCCAACAGAAGCTACCGGCAAATTCCCCTCCTTTGGAGGGGTGCCCGTCAACTTATCCCCTCTCCCCCCGGGAGAGGGCTAGGGTGAGGGCGTATGAGATCCCCCTCCTTGAGCTCCACTCAACTAATTTGCCTCCCATAATTCCCCTCCTGTGGAGGGGTGCCCGTCAACTTATCCCCTCTCCCCCCGGGAGAGGGCTAGGGTGAGGGCTGTATGAGGTCCCCCTCCTTAAGCTCCACTCAACTAATTTGCCTCCCATAATTCCCCTCCTGTGGAGGGGTGCCCGTTAGGGCGGGGTGGTTCTCTCATCTCCCTTGCGCAAAGGAGACCACCCCGGCGCTGCGCACCACCCCTCCAAGGGAGGGGAATGGTAACGCTGAATGAGCCGATGACGATGACAAAAAGAGGTTCGGGAGAAATCTCCCGAACCTCTTGCTTTGTTTTGCCTCGAGCTTTGCCCAGAGCTTTTCTTGCTTTGACACGAGATTTGCTTTTTGCTCCGAGCTTTGCTTTGCCTTTTTGCCTTAACCGAGCAGCTGCAATACTGCTTGCGGTGCCATATTGGCTTGAGCGAGCATCGCAGTGGCCGCTTGCTGCAAGATGTTATTCTTGGTGAATTCCATCATTTCCGCAGCCATATCAACATCTCTGATCCTTGCTTCCGAGGCTTGCAGGTTTTCTTTCGATGTATCCAAGTTTCTGATCGTATGCTCCAACCTGTTTTGCGCGGCGCCAAGGGAACTTCTCTGCTCAGACACGCTTCTGATCGCACCGTCTAAAGAGCTGATTGAGTTGGAAGCGCCTGCCTGGCTGCTCACATCGACATTGGCGATACCTAGGGCGGCGGTGCGCATATCTTTAATGCCGAAAGTCATGCTCTGCCCTCTGTTGGCACCGATTTGCAGCGTCATTCCCCCGCTGCCGGCAGCTTCAGACTGTGCCTGTGTCAAACCTAAATCCCGTACGGCAGAGCCGCCGAGCCTGTCGGAGAAGGAAATGGGCCCGCTTTCACTGATCACTTCAAAGCGGCCATCCGCCAAAGCGTTAACCCGCACATTTTCAATAAAACCGGGAGTGCCGGCGGTAGCACCGGCGGAGGTGTTATAAGCAGCAATCGCGGTATTGATAGAACCCTGCAATGTTGCTGCTGCGTCGCTCATGGGAGTCGTGCCGCCGGTAATCGGACTCAAAGCCGGGGTAGTTACGTTAAACTGAATATCTCCGATATTAGCAAAGAACGAAGTGCCGCCTGCAACGGTCAAGCCGTTATAAACGCTGGTACCGGTCGCTCCCGTTGTGCCGGCAGCACCCATTACCTTCCCTAATACCTGAGTAGTAGCCGCAGTTCTGATAGCTGAATTAACACCCTCACTGCCACTCGTTAAGACTAGGTTGTTTGGGGGGGCTAAAGGACCCGCGCCATCTGGATCCATACTGTCAACATGTCCGCTAATCGGCGCCACATTCTGCCCCGATTCATTGATCGCCCGATTAAGCGTACTAACGATCAAATCTTTCGCCGCGTTCATCTGACCCGCAGATGCGCCGACTGCAGTGCCCACCTGAATAGTATCACGCTCAGCGGTAGTCAGGTTCTGCCAGTTAACAGTGATTGACACGCCGTCCACAGTCAGCGTCTCTGCGGTAAAGTCACCGGCTACCACTCCGGTGCCCGCCATGGGACCCGTTCCGGTCAACACGGCAGCCGCTTGCCTGCCGACAATCGCGCCTGTCGTCGTATCCTGTCCTACTGCTGCTCCGGCTGCCTGCAGGCTGCCGTTTAGGAGCGTCTTGGTATTGAATTCGGTCGTATTACCGATGCGGTCAATCTCGCTCTTTAATTGGGCGACTTCGCCCTGCATCGCCGCGCGGTCTTCGGGAGTGTTAGTGCCGCTTGCCGACTGGGCAGCCAGTTCCCTGACGCGCTGCAGAATGTCATGCGTTTCATTGAGCGCCGATTCGGCAGTCTGAATCAGGGATATACCGTCCTGCGCGTTGCGTGCGCCCTGGTTTAAGCCGCGAACCTGAGCGCGCATTTTTTCACTGATCGAGAGGCCTGCCGCGTCGTCGCCGGCGCGGTTGATGCGCAAACCGGACGAGAGCCGCTCCATCGAACTGGCGCCTCTCGTGTTTGCGATACCCAACTGACGGTGGGCATTCATCGCACTAATGTTGGTATTAATTCTCATTTTTCTTCCTCCTTGAAATTTTTTGCTTTCATTCCTTTGAAAGCCGGAGCAATCAGGATAATACAAGTCGGCCGCCTTGTATTATCCTTCTCCTTCAATACCAATCGGCAGCCGGCAAAAAAACTTTAGCCATCTTTTAACAGAATAATCAATTTCCCCGCCGATCAAGAAAAAACCCTTCCTCCTGCGGCGCTTTGGAGCTATAAGCCTTACCTGCCGCCCTGCCAGCGCGCAGCCCGGCCAACTCCGCTTTTAGTTTGTCTCGTTTCTCCTCCAGAACTTTCTTTATTTGTTGATCAAGCACGCCGGTCTCCTCCAGCAAACGGCGTATTTCCCCAAGCTGATTAATATTTGTCAAATCTTCCTCGTCGCCTCTCAAGGAAGCGGCAGCCTGCAATGTACCTGCCATGTCAATCTTTGCGGCTTCAGTCATCAATTGCTGCCGCCTGTGAAGCAAATCAGCCAGACTCAGAGAATCCGGCTGTTCAGATCTGCAGACGCTATGCAAATCGACGGTAAGCTGCCGCAAGTCGCGCATCATCTCCGCAAGTTTATTCATCTTTACACCTCCAGGGGGACGGTTCTTCCGGTCGCAATAACTTATCCCCTCTCCCTCCGGGAGAGGGTTAGGGTGAGGGCAAAGCAAACAACTCAGCGCCTTGTTGGCAGGCTCTGGATTTGCGCCGCCAGCCAGTCTCCCTGTGCGTAAAGTTGCCCAAGCGCTGTTTCCATCGCGGTAAACTGGCGAAAGAGCTGCTCCTCCCGCCGGGCCAGCAATTCATTCATGCGGTTTATGCGCGTATCGAGCCTGTTGATCCGTGTACTGAAAGAATTGGCTACTTCAGTCGTATCTCCGGCAATGCCGGCGCGCTCTATAAGAATTCCCCTGCCGCCGGTCGTTCTGATATTATCAAGCAGAATATCGTTTAAACGATGTGACAGTCCCGATTCCTGCCGACGCTGGCTGCGCTCCGCCGCGGTAAGGTCAGGGCTGTAAGCGATCGAGCTGCGGCGGGCAAAAAGCTCCTGTACCCGCTCCGGACTAGCGGCGATGGCGGCGCGTAACTGCTGACCGCCGTCACGCAGCACCAGCCTGCCATGGTCCCGAAAATTACTGCTGAACTCGATGCCAATCGCAGATAAATGGTCTTCTCCCACCGCATGATTCAAAGCGGTACGCATCTCCCGCAGCATATTTCCAAGCGCCGGCTCCCGGCGCAGCAAACCGCTCTGCGCTCTTTCTTGCCATTTTTCAATCTCGCTCTCACTCATCTGTTCTTTCTGCTCATCGGTGAGTGGCAGAAATGTGCTGAAACGCTCCTCGTTAAGCTCGCCGCCGATCGTGGTGATCAATTTATTATAGTCCTCGACAAAACTTTGAATATTTTTAAAAACAGCCTCCGCGTCCAAGGAAACGCTGACAGTCACCGGCGGCGCATTATCTGCGGCTTCAATCCTCCGCGAGATAGAGTAGCTGACTCCGTCCACGGTAAAGCTGTTTGACGCGTTACTGCCTGCAAAACCATTGATTTCAAACTGGGCATTGCGTCCGGCCGTGCCGATAGTCTCCTGCCCCGTGCCGCTTTTTAAGCCTAATGCCGCAAAGAAATTGCCGCCGTCATCGACGGTTATGCTCTGCGCGCCGGTAGCCTTGGCGGTAAAAGTAAAAGTATCGCTAAAAGTGCTGTAGCCGACATGAATCCCGGCGGCACTGTTGTTAATGCGGGCAAGGGCAGTGCCGAGACTCTCATTTTGCAGAAAACTGAGTTCGGTGCCGTTAATATTTACGGTAAAAGAACTGCTCACCGCATCGAAAACGAGCGGCCCGTTTTGCAGCTTGGCGCTGACTGCCGTCAGGGAATCGCTCAGGGTCAGGCGCGCGCCCGAGGCACTGTCAAGGGTAACCGGCGCAGTTTGGGCGCGGGCGGCGGCGGCGCTCTGAATCACCCTGATTTCGCTGCTGCCTACAGGAGCATCGGCACCGGCAGTCGCTGTGACTGTTGCCGGGTCTGTAGAGGAAACGGTCATTCTGCGCAGAGTTGAAGAACTTGTCATATTTGTCAGGGGACGCAGTACGTCAAAATATGTATCGCGAAAAGAGCGAATCTGATTGATCACTTCGCGGAATTGCTCTTTTTGCCACTGCAAAACCTGGCGCTGCTGCAGCTTCCTGTCTACCTTATTGCGCTCTATCCTCATCAAGTCCCTGACAATTTGATCAGTATCAAACCCTGAGGCAATCCCGCCAATCCGCAAAACACTCACCTCCTAAACCATGGGGACGGTTCTTCCGGTTGCAACTAAACTCCGGCATTTTACTCATTTCCCCCCTCACCCTAGCCCTCTCCCCCCAATGGGTGGAGAGGGTAGTAAGTCGAAGGGACGGTTCTTCCGGTTGATAATGACGAAACAGCAAGCAACTTTTTCTCACCATTTACCCTATAAATCCCCTCTCCCTCTGGGAGAGGGTTAGGGTGAGGGCAAAAGCCAAGCCCGATGCTAAAATGAAGACAAGAACAAAGTCAAGCCGAGACAAGAGTGAAGATAAGCTTGCCTATGCTTGCGTCTGTGTCAACATAGCAGCGCTGATTTTTTTGCTGTCTGCTAAATATTCTCCCCGGGCAATGGCGCCTTTGAGTTCCTCTACCCGCTCTGTTCTAGCCTCTGCCGGCAGGGAAGCCCCTTGCAGCAGCTCGCGCATTCTTGTCGCATCACCGGAGATAGTCAATGAATCGGCAGCAGTCTTGTCTGCCGTCGCTTGTTGGGCGCTGCCTTGTTTTCCCTCCAGTTGCTGTCGCTGATAAAGGTTGGACAACTGAATTCCTTTGCCGTTATCAATTTTCATCTAAATCACACCCCTGTTCATCCTGCTTACTGTATCGGCGCAAGCGCCAGGGAACTTTATAGTTTAAAAATATTTTTCCGGCGAAGTCAGAAATTCAAATTTCTCCGGAGATCTTAAAAACTCCTGATACATCGGCAGACCACGCACAAGGCCAAATTCCGGCCGGTCTTCCACCGCACGTCCGGAAAGGCGCGGCACAGGCTGATAACGTGGGTTAACAATAAACTGCTCATCTTCCTCTTTGCTTGCCAATTCAAAGTAGGCGCCGCCACCAAGGGCTTTGATGGCGCCATAGCTTGAATCAAAACCGGCAGCCACCCAATTGCTCATCACCAGGAACGTATTGCCGGGATTGATGGTAATATGACCGTAGCCGGGGGGGATAAGCACTTTGTCGCCTGGCAGCGCTTCCACTAAAATGGCCTCCACCCCATCTTCATCCGGTTCTGTCTGCAGCAAATAATGCGCCCTACCGTAGAGCACCTCATACACTTCAGGATAGGTATAATCGGTACCCGGTTTGAGCGGATGATAATGACCGGCGGTTTTAATGTATTCGCCGCCAATCTGTCCGGGCCGCAGAACAGTCACATCGTAGCGCAACCCGTGCTTGGCAATCAGCGGCCGGTCCTCTGCCCGGCAAACATCACGGTACATATAATAGAGTTCATCCTCGCTGTCTGCTGCGGCTGCAAACAGCACGTCTAACATATCCCGTTTAAAGCGAACGGCAGCAGTTACGGGAGTTATTCCTTCCCCAAAGGTCAATTTGCCTTCCCCGTCTACCGCGAGCGGCAAACCACTCGTCTTTTTCAGCTCATCCATCCTGCTTTCCCCTCCTCAGTTTCTAAAGATAGTGCTTGTCTTACCTCTTGTTGCAACGCTTTTTTCTCTTCCGGCGAGGCTGCCTCGGTATAAATTCTAAAAACCGGCTCAGTGCCCGATGAACGCACCAGGCACCAGCTGCCATTTTCCAAGATGATTTTCAGCCCATCCAGGCGGGAAATAGTTTTCACTCTTGCGCCTGCCAGTGTTGTTGGCTGCCAATTCTCCATTTTAGCGATTATTTCCTGCTTTGCTGCTTCACTGCTGGAGAGATCTAAGCGCTCACTGAAAGGTCTGCCAAAACTGGCGGAGATTTGCGCCAGTAATTGAGCAGCCGTTTTGCCGGTTTTAGCAAGCATTTCGATAAAGAGTAAAGAGGCCAAGATGCCGTCCTTCTCCGGAATATGCCCGCGGATACTGACTCCGCCGCTTTCCTCACCGCCGATAAAAGCCTGTCGTTCGCGCATGGCCTGACCGATATATTTAAAACCGACCGGCGTTTCCACCACGTCCAAGCCGTAGGAGGCGGCCATCTTGTCAAGCAGATGGGTGGTTGCCACCGTTCTTGCCACTGTTCCCTGCCAGCCGCGGCTCTCAACCAGGTAAGACAAAAAGAGCACAAGAATTTCATTGGGGCTATAGTAGCGCCCCTCCGGGTCTACCACCCCCAAGCGGTCGGCGTCCCCGTCGAGCGCCACGCCCAAATCTGCCTTACGCTCCCGCACTGCCTGACAAAGCTGGTGCAGATGATTGGCGCTCGGCTCCGGCAGGGAGCCGCCAAAGAGCGGGTCACGCCAGTTATGGATGGCTGTTACTTTACAGTCGTGACGCCCGAGCAATTCTTCCAAGTAACCGATCCCGGCTCCAAACATGGGGTCGACCACCACGCTGATGCCCCGCTCCTTAATTACGGCAAAATCAATAATCGTTTCCAGATGTTTGGCATAATCGCCAAAGGGCTCGATCACTTCCACCAACCCTTTTTCCCATGCCTTTGCCAGAGAATAGCGATTCACCGTCCCTGAACTTAAAATATCTGCCAGACAAGCGACAATCGGCTCAATATCTGCAGGCAGTGCAGGCCCCGCATATGCGGGAATAAACTTTATGCCCAGATACTCCGCCGGATTATGGCTGGCTGTAAGCATGACCGCACCACCTGCTTTATGTACTGTAACCGCATGGGCAACGGCAGGAGTGGGAGAATACTTCTTGCACAAAAAAACTTTAATTCCGCTTCCGCTCAGCACTTCCGCTACCACCAACGCAAATTTTTCAGCCAGAAAGCGGGTGTCGAAACCTACCACGACCCCCCGCTCAATCAAGCCCAAAGCGATAAGATGCTGAGCGATCGCCTGGGAGACGCAACGGACATTGGCAAAAGTGAAATCTTCTGCAATCACAGCCCGCCAACCGTCTGTGCCAAATTTTATTCCTGTCATCACACGCTCCTCCTGCCTTTAATTGCTTGCAGCGTAGCATCCGGCCGCCAACTTTTGCCAAGCACCGCCTTGCTCGCTTCATCAGCAAAACTGCTCAAAGCGCTTGATGCGCAAGATAAGCTGCCAAGTCTGCAAGGCGCTGCGAGTAGCCCCACTCATTATCATACCAAGCAACCACACGCACCAGATTGCCGCCAATAACCATCGTCAGCAAACTATCGACAACACAGGAATAGGCAGATCCCTTATAGTCTACCGAAACAAGCGGTTCAGCTGTATAACCTAAAATCCCGCGCAACTCGCCCTCCGCCGCTTCTTTGAGCGCCTTGTTAACCTCAATATCGCTGGTTTCCTTTTGTAATTGAGCTACAAAGTCAACCATTGAGACGGTAGGCGTTGGTACACGGATGGCAAAACCGTCAATTTTCCCTTTCAGTTCGGGAATAATCTCACCAATAACTTTGGCCGCCCCCGTGGTAGTGGGAATCATGGAAAGCTGCGCCGCTCTCGCCCGCCGCAAATCTGAATGTGCCAAATCCAGGAGCTGCTGGTCATTGGTGTAAGCATGAGTCGTATTCATCAAGCCTTTAAGCAAACCAAAATGCTCATGCAGCACTTTCACTACAGGAGCCAGCCCATTAGTCGTACAAGATGCGTTGGAAAGAATATGATGTTTGCCCGGGTCATACTGCCTCTCATTTATTCCCATCACCACAATCAAATCTGCATCATTTACCGGCGTGGCGACAATCACCTTTTTAGCTCCGCCCTGCAGATGCCTTGATGCTTCGCGATGAGTACGGAATCGGCCTGTGGCTTCAAGCACAAGCTCGACACCCAGCTCTCGCCAGGGCAATTTTTCCGGCTGACCTTGCGCCAGAATGCTAATCTCCCGGCCATTGACCAAAAGATTAGCATCTTTTAGAGCGATTTCGCCGGGAAACTTACCATAGAGGGAATCATACTTTAAAAGGTGGGCCAAAGTAATATTGTCTGTCAGATCGTTGACTGCCACCACTTGCAATTCCTCTTTGTCGAGCAATGCTCTAAACACATTGCGTCCGATACGCCCAAAGCCGTTAATTCCTATTTTCACAGTCATCTTCGTTGCTCCTCTCGTCTTTGATCATTTCCTATTTGCACAGGCGTCCTAATTATCGTGCTTAGCTTGCCCGCAGCCAGAACGGGCAATTCAATGTGTGCTTGACATTGCGCAGTCAATGTAAGACAATGCAGATAAGATTGGCAGGGTGCAGCACTGGAGGGATAAGAAGTGAAAATAACTGTGGCAGTAAACGGTGCGCTCGGCAACATGGGGCGGGAAGTAGTTCGCACTGTACACGCTGAAGCGGAGTTTGAACTGGTAGCTGCTATTGATCTGGGCGGCAAAACTAGCGGCGACATCGGCGAAATTAGCGGCATTGGACGGCTGGGCATTCCGGTTTCCACTGAGTTGGCGACCGTCTTAAAGCAAATAAAGCCTGATGTACTTGTAGATTTTACGTCCCCGTATACCGTTATGCAAAACATTTACACAGCGCTCTCCGCAGGAGTACGACCGGTGGTGGGCACCACCGGCATCACGGAAACAGACTTGGAAAAGATCACGGCTTGGTCAGAGGAATACGCTACAGCTGCAATTATCGCTCCTAATTTTGCTTTAGGCGCAGTGCTGATGATGCTTTTTTCCGCCCAAGCAGCCCGCTATCTGCCGGAGGCTGAAATTATCGAGCTGCATCATGCGGAAAAGATAGATGCGCCCTCGGGAACGGCGCTCAAAACTGCCGAGATGATTCTTCAAGCAAGAGGTCACAGTACCAGAGCGGCTGTGGCAGAGCTGGAAAAATTGAAAAGCGCCCGCGGTGGAAATATGGACGGTGTCCGGCTGCACAGCGTGCGCTTGCCGGGACTGGTGGCACATCAGGAAGTAATTTTTGGCGGCGTAGGGCAGACGCTGACCATCCGTCACGACAGTTTAAGCAGAAGCTCATTTATGCCCGGCGTGGTCCTGGCGATTAAGGAAGTGATGAAAAGAGAAGACGTCTGCTATGGACTTGAAAATGTTCTCAAGCTCTAAATAGAAGCCGGACAGGCACGAACCCCCTTTAATGCGCATATATATAACTGCGACTGCGAAGGGGGTTCTTTATGCGCCTGGAAGGAAAACAAATCGGCTTTGCTTTGCCGGAAGGCCACTTCACACTGCCTGTCATTCTGACTGAGATTAAAAAGATGGTGGCGGCAGGAGCAACCGTTTTTCCCCTTTTCTTGGCTGCCGGCGAAGATCAGCAGCCTTCAACGCAATTGTTAGAAACAAAACGGCTGCTTGAGCAAATCACGGGACGGGAACTATTGACTAAACTGCTGGCGGAAGAAGCAGACGAGATAAGTGATGAAGAGATACTGTTCGACCTAATAGTCATCGCCCCTTGCCCGGGGAATTTTCTGGCAAAACTGGTTAACACCAGCGCTACCGCCGCTCCCCTCTCCAAAACAGTGCGTCATCTGCAAGCCGGTTTCCCGGTGGTACTGGCGCTGATTAGCAACGGAGACTCGGAAGAAGTTTTACAAAACGCCCAGCAGATTATCAGCCTGCAAAATTTATTCCTCGTCCCCTTCGGCCCGGAGCAGCACGGCAGAAAACAAGTCTTCCTAGCCAGGCTGGACCTGCTTTACGAAACGGTGGCGCTGGCCATGGAAAAACGGCAATTGGAACCTGTCTATCTGGAAACTTACTGGTTTCCCCACTGAGCCTGCTTCTGACCGACTCTAGTCAGAAATCTTTCCCTTTCCACCACAAACCGTTCATGGCGGCAGCGCCCTACCAGCTCTTCCTCATCTTCCGCCGTAATTTCAAACAACAATCGCCGCCCGTCAATCTGTACCAATTCGGCGCGCGCAGTGACAGTCATGCCGACAGGCGTCGCTGCCAAATGCACGACGTCTAATTTTGTGCCCACCGTAGTCTGTTCAGGCGGCAGTACATCCCGCAGCGCGTTAATCGCCGCGTTCTCCATCAACGCCATTAACATAGGGGTAGCAAAAACCGGCACACTGCCGCAGCCCACAGCGACTGCCGTATTACCTCTGAATACTTTAACGGTGGCTTCGCCCTTCAGACCCGTTTCCATCCGATTCCCTCCTTTATCTTTGAGAAAATAAGATATTTTTGACAACAATTACGGGAGTGCCGGCATCGGCCGAACCGCTCACAAGATCAGCCAAGCTGGCAATTACATCTTCCGCCCGTCGCGGAGTTGTGCCTCCGGTCAGAATATGGTCCTGAGCAAAAAACTGCTCCGCCTGATCCGCCAGATGTGCTTCGATTTCCAGCGTACTTTTCCCTTCGGCATGGCAAACATCCGCCAGATACTTATATTTAATCCCCTCACGATAACGGCCGTTGATTCCCTCAGTCATGCCAAAAACCGGCATGGGATCTGCCAACTCATAAATTCCGGTGCTTGGGTCTTTATAGGCACCGTCGCCATACACCAACACCTCCACTTTTCGGCCAGTGGCAATATAGATTGCCTCCTGCAGCTCCCGGGCAAAGAGGGACGCCTCTCTGGGAGCCAGTTTCAATTTCTTATTGGCCGACATATTGCTGCCCAGCAAACCCCACTCGCACCAACTCTCCCCTTCACGGCACAAATCCTGGAGAGTAATCACATTGCTGTTAACATTGCTGATTTTTTTACGCGTGGCGTTACGCGTATGAATATCGGCCGCAATGACTCCATCTGGAGCAAAGAGGCCTATTTGCGCTGGATCGTTACTAAGAATAACTGTTGCTTTAGCTCCCTGATCTTCGATTACCTGACCATACATGGCAAGATAATCAACTTGCGTAATGGGATGGCGGCAATCATGGCTCGCCAACTCAGAAAAATGAACATAGCCCTTTGCTAAATCCAAATCTTCCGCCGCTTCCGGCGAGATAATCCTATTGCCTACTTCATCGTTGGGTAAAGAGAGCTGGACGATTACCTCACCCCGAGGTACAGCACGGGCAATCCCTTCCAGTATTAAAGAAAAGCGGTTCCTGCTGGTAATCGGGAAAACTACCCCCACTTTTCCGTCCTCGGCAAGATTAAGCTTCTTCCGCAACTCTTTGGCCACATCGTCGACAGAGACAAAGTTATTCTGCGAGCGAGCCACCACCGACTCAGTCACACAAATAACGTCATTATCATCCAACAATTCGTCTTGGGAAACTTTTTTCAGGGCTGAGACTACCATTTCCTTTAAATCTGTGCCTGGCAGCACCACCCCCATTTTTAGGCCAAAAGCGGCTGGTCCGATATATTCCGGTAATCTTGACATAGTTGCGCTCCTCCATTTCAGCAGATAAATCACAAACCTTTTCAAGTTAGCAATTTCGCGAAGAATTGGCTGGATTCCTGCTAGCCGACGAAAAGAATCGGCTGGCTGCCAAGGGAACTGATTAGCAACCGCCGATTCATTCTTCCATCGCTATTATCTAAAATTACATCGCCAGCACCTGCTGTTCCCTGCTAGAACTTCCAGATGTCAGCCACTTGTTTCAAATCGACAGAAACATTCAGCAACTCTTGCGCCACAGAGCTTGTTTCATGAGAGCTGGCGGCGGAACCTTGTGCCACCGCGGCAATAGACTGGACGTTGCCCAGCATTCCTCCGGTGCCGTTTGCCTGTTGACGCGCACTCTCCTCCAAGCGGTTAATGGTTGCGGCGGTGACATCCATTTGGCTGATAATGGAGCTAAAAGCATGAGCAGTGTCTTTAGTGAGGCCTATGCTGGCTTGAATGGCGTTCACTGTACCCTTGATTGCCTGCTGAATTTCAGCGATAATTGCCGCTACCTCCTGGGTGGCGCGACCGGAGTTTTCCGCAAGACGTCGCACCTCCTCGGCGACCACAGCAAAGCCTCGACCCTGCTCGCCGGCCCGTGCCGCTTCGATAGCAGCATTGAGGGCCAACAAGTTAGTTTGTGAGGCAATATCTTCAATCACTTGCATAAATTCACCGATTCTGACGGAACTCTGCTCTAAGCTGGCCATCTGGTCGCCGACACGGTTCATGCTCTGGCTGACGTTCTCCACAGCTTCTCCCCCATGACGGGCAGTACGACTGGTGGAATCGACCACCTGGACTGCTTCATGCGCCTGTCGAGCCGAACTCTCTGATGATGCCGCCATTTGCTCAATACTTTTAAGCAATTCCCTCACTTGAAGCGCCTGGTCCTGACTGCCGCTCCGCACCTGTTCTGTACTGGCGATAATTTGTCCGACGACGGCCGTCAGCTTGGCGTTGATCTCTTTAACAAGCCCGAACCACTTGCGCGTACCTTTAACCATCCGCCGAATATTTTCGGCCATTTCGTTAATCTGCCCCCACCCATAGTCCTGCTTTTCCGTGACATCAGAAAGATCGCCTTTAATGGCCCTGGCAGTATTGTTTATGGAAACGGTGATTGCCGCATCGACAGGTCCAAGCATTATATAGCAAATCACCAATGATAACGACAAACCTAAAGCAAAACCCGACAACAGACCCGCCCAGCCGGCTAAATGCCAGCCAACAGTGGTGAGTATAGTGGTCAGCAGACAAAGAAAAGCGGCTAAAATCATAATCCGGAAGCGAACCTGTTGCATTGCATTTTCATCTCCTTATAATAAAATGACATATCACCCTTATATTCAGCAAGTTTTGCCATTTTCCTGCTTTTAAAATATAAGAATATTCGGAATTTAGCTTTAGCTTTTGTTTAAATGAATCTGCTCGCTTTTCATAAAAGAAAGGGGTCCTTTTGACCGCCTGCCTTTCCCATGATATAATCAAAAAGATTAATGCTGGGGAGGCGAAACAATGAATAAGAACCCCTATAACTTAGATGAAACCATCAGCGTGGCGCGCAGTGCGTTTGCAAAAAGACCGGCGCTGGAAATGGCGACTAACAGCGGATGCCTTTACGATTTGCACAAACAGCGCTTTACTGTGCCTTGTTTGGGGCAAAAATACGGTATCAGTTATCCCGCAGGGCATGTTACAGTAAACAACGACCAGTCGGAAGCGCCGCTAATTACCGCTATCCTGCTTCTGCACTACCTGAGCCACTCCACCGGAACTGCCCTTTCACAAAACTGGATTTCCTATAAAGATCTGCCGGGCGGCAGTCTTTATCTTGAGCCATTTAAAAAACGTGCCGTCATTCCCTTTGCCAAGAAATTCGGTGGCTACCCAGATAATTTTATCCTAGCCGCAGAAAAACTGGGCGGGGAAAAGGCGCAGCATGGCGATCTCTCTTATATTATCCCCGCCCTTCCCCGTGTGCCGCTTTTATACATTCTCTGGCAAGGTGACGAAGAATTCCCGCCTAATGCTACCATTCTCTTTGATGGCTGCGCCGATAGCTATCTTCATACGGAAGACTATGCCATTCTGGCGGGCATGACCGTAGGCGCCATGCTGGCCGCGCTTAAGGGCTGACTTTATCTTCCTCTTTTCGCTGCTCACCCTAACCCTAGTCTAAAGCAATGACCACATTGCCCTCACCCTGACCCTCTCCCAGAGGGAGAGGGGATTTGTATATTGGAATCGCCTATTTTGCCAATTCCAATAAGTCCGACATCTGACCTCAGATTTCTAGTAATGGGAGAGGGGATTTAGCTTATTTCCTCTCCACCCTTTGGGGGGAGAGGGCTAGGGTGAGGGGGGATTTAGCTTATTTCCTCTCCACCCTTTGGGGGGAGAGGACTAGGGTGAGGGGGGATTTGCGGAGCGGAAAAAGTGCCTAAAAAGAGAAAAGAATCTCCCGTCGGCTATTCGGGAGATTCTTTCGTTTGTCTGAAAACTATTTAGATCATCGTAGCGTTTGGCACATCATTGCCGGTCAGCACCCGGTAAGCTTGCTGCAGAAGCTGTACAGTATAAATGGGATTATGGACACCCAGACTGCCGTCTTGAGAAACTAACAGATGATTGAAGGCGGCTTGGTACACTTCGTTAGGCACTTCTGCAATTGGTGCACCGGCTGCATCCGTAAACTGAATTCTGCCGCCTTCCGATGCAAAGCTGCCTCCGTCTGTCGCCGTACCAATGGCTTCCATCAACACGCTTAATAATCCCGTCACTTCATCCTGGAAACCCTCTTGTGCACCGTCGCCGTCATAATCACTTCGGGCGGGCAAGTTAATAGTTGTGATATTCTGATGACATTGGCCGCAAGCAGCCTGCACATCTGCAATCCGAAAAGTATGCTCCCGGAAGCCGCCTTCTCCCCGTACCATATGGCAGTCAACGCAACTGTTGGTCAGCTCCGAATGTGCTGTCGTGCTGCCGTAGTCAAATCCTTCCGCCCGTAGTCCGCCGCTGGCGGTAAAGACATCCGCCTGGCTGCTGTAATGCGGTGCGGGCCGCTCAGGATTATTAATATCCGGCGTCCGCCGTGAATTATGGCAGGCCATACACTGAGCGCCGCTGCCGCCGCCCACTCCTTCCGCCGTTGGCAAATCAATAGTGCCGGCCGCAAGCAGCTCCGTCCCTTGGCCGCTATGGCAGGCCCGACAATCAATGGAAACGAAAAAATCGCGCTCAATGGCTGCCACTTCATTAAGCTTTCCGGCAAAGGCTCCGCCATCATGACAAGCAACGCAATTATCCCTCTGCGCGGGCAGGAGCAAAATATTGCTATGGGCTGACTCGACCCACTGCTCCACCAGCGCGCTGATGTCGATCTCCTCCCTTGCTCCGTTTGGCGGCGGCGGGACTTCATTCCTGGGGGGGCAGCCGGTAGCGGCCACCATGCTTATCAGGGCAAGCCCAACAAAGATTACCCATTTCCTCCTGTTCATGGAAACAGCTCCTTCCAAAATCAAGTTATACTATCTGCTATCTTTGCCAAAGAAAGACAGTTTATGTATAAACTCTAAAAAAATAACGACTGCCGCAGTGACAGTCGTTATTTTTTAACTTTCCTTCGCAAAATTTTTAAACAGACAGCCAACTCCTCAACCCGCAGCAGGTAAGCAGCCAGCAGGTAGACGGCCGCGCCAAGAGAAATCAGGACACCAAGTTCCAGAGCCTGCCGGACAAAACCGCCGTCAGTCAGTAAATTACTGCCAAGCAGAACCACAACCCCCATCAAAAGAGCCGCCAAACTGCTCTTTTGCAAAGTAAGCCATAGTTGTCGGCCAGCAAAAGCGCCGATCTTCAAGCGAAGCAGTAGCAACAGCCCTGCGGCCCCCGCATAGACGGCTAAGGAAGTACCTAAAGCAATCCCGCCCAGTCCCAACGGCTTAATTAGCAACCAATTAAAGAAAATATTGAGCAGCCCGGTAAAGACCATGGCAAGCATGGGGGTGCGCGTGTCTTGCAAAGCAAAAAAAGCCCTTTTGCTCAGCAGCATAATCCCGAGCGGCAACAACCCTATGCTGTAAAAGGCCAGCGCACTCGCAGTCTTAGCGGTGGCCAGCACGTCAAATTCGCCCCGCTCAAAGATTAAGCGTACCACAGGCTCGCGCAAAAGCAGCATCCCCACCATGATGGGCAGGATCAGCAGAATAATCAGACCGGCCCCCTGGCGTAAAATGGTCTTAAACTCCGCCATTTTACGCTCCACATTTAATTCCACCAACGTGGGATAAATTACAGTCAGAAGCGCCAAAACAATTATCCCGTTTGGCAGCAGATAAATCCGGCCGGCAAAACTGAGTGCTGTCAGGCTGCCGTCAGGCAAAAAAGATCCGAACATTCGATCGACCAACGTTTTTATTTCAATAGCCGCACCGCCAAGCAAAATCGGCGGCAACACAAGCGCCATTTTTCTCAGCCCGGGATGCCGCAAGTCTAATTTCCCCTGAAAAATCCCATGCCTGGCCACCGCCGGCAGCTGGATAAGAAACTGGCTGGCAAAGCCCACCGTTGTCCCCCAGGCTAAACCGATAATACCGTAACGCATCCCTAAAAAAAGAGCTGTGCCAATGATAATCAGATTACTGGCATACGCCGGAATAGCCGGAATCACAAAATTTCTCTTAGTATGCAATACGCCGCTGGAAATTCCGGACAAGCCCAGAAATAAAAGGCCGGGCAGGAGAATCCTTGCCATCACTACAGTGCTCTCATATTTTTCGCCGCTAAAACCAGGAGCCACCAAGCGCACAACCAAGGGAGCAGCCACGACCAACGCCATGCTAAGGAGCGTAAGGATAACTGTAAAGATAACATATGAAGTCAGCGCTAAAGACTGTCCTGCGCGTTCCCGATGGCACTCGCCGTACACCGGAATAAAAGCCGTTTTTATCGAGTCATTGAAGGATAAAAACAAGAGCTGCGGCAAGATGACTGCCGCCATATAAGCATCAGTTTCCGCCGAAGCGCCGAAGCGGTAGGCAATGGCAGCTTCCCGCAAAAAACCGAGCAGCCTGGAAAAAACCAGCAGTACGGCCACAATTCCTGTCCATTTAAAAATGGCTCTGCTTGACATTGACTATTCCCTCAAATCCCGAGTGGTTTTCTTGTCCTAAGAAAGACGACTTGCGTTTTCTATCAGTTGACGCGTTTTCCTGCTACAAAAATTCCCCTCCCCTGGAGGGGTGCCCGCAAGGGCGGGGTGGTCCCATACCGCCTCAACAAACTCACGGAACAAAAGCCTCTAAAAGGCAGGAACTCCACAGGAGAAAACCACCCCGGCGCTTTGCGCCACCCCTCCACAGGAGGGGAATTATCCTCTTGTCTCAGGAGGCGTAACGAAACTTTAGTCCCACTGCGTCCTTTCCTTCAGTGAATTGTTGACTTTCACGGAATGCGGAAGCGAGCGTTAAGTGTCAGCAGCGTTTAGCGAACGGGAATTCGCAGCGTAAAGACATGCCAATGGTTCACATGCAGTAAGCCCGGAGGTTTTGGCATGTTAGCGAGAATGACAGTTCGTAGCTGCGAAAACGTGCGAGCTGAGCATCCGAGGAAGGCTGCATCATCCAAAAAAACACCCCAGATATTGCGACGATTCATTCTTTCTCCCTAACTCTTGCCCTCACCCTTGCCCTCACCCTTGCCCTCGCCCTTGCCCTCACCCTAACCCTCTCCCAGAGGGAGAGGGGAAGTGCCTGAGGGAGAGGGGATTTGTTGGCTGGAGCACAGGCGTGGAGCTGTCTCCCAGAGGGAGAGGGGAGATGCCTGAGGGAGAGGGGATTTGTTGGCTGGAGCACAGGCGTGGAGCTGTCTCTCAGAGGGAGGGGAGATGCCTGAGGGTGGGGGAGATGCCTGAGGGAGAAGGGGTTTGTTG
>Ga0208609_100325_pt1 | contig 19293 bp, 17 predicted proteins | sample SubbioR11_8A_Apr_FD_184813 | JGI IMG/M metagenome (GOLD analysis project Ga0208609, IMG submission 184813) | Serpentinite rock and fluid subsurface biosphere microbial communities from McLaughlin Reserve, California, USA - CR11_8A_Apr (SPAdes) | ecosystem: Environmental > Terrestrial > Deep...
GGTGTAGCCGCGCTCGAACTTGGTGACGTGGTAGGCGACATCGGGCACGAAGTAGGTGTACGAGCCGTCGGACTTGCGCATCACGCGGTCCTTGTCGTCGCCGTCGTCGCTCGTGCGCAGCCACAGCGCGCCGCCGTCCTCGTAGGTCCTGCCGGCGGCGACCAGGGCGGCGACCACGGCCTCGACGCGGCCCTCGGCGTACAGGCTGGACTCCAGGTAGTAGCGGTCGAAGCGCACGCCGAAGGCCTGCAGGTCGAGGTCCTGCTCGCGGCGCAGGTAGGCCACGGCGAACTGGCGGATACCGTCGAGGTCTTCGGCGTCACCGCTGGCGGTGTAGGCGCGGTCGTCGGCGCGCACGGTCTGGCGCGCGGCGAAATCGGCGGCGATGTCGGCGATGTACTCGCCGTTGTAAGCCGACTCGGGCCAGCCGGCGTCGCCGGGGGCCAGCCCGCGCAGCCGCGCCTGCACCGACAGCGCGAGGTTGGCGATCTGCACGCCGGCGTCGTTGTAGTAGAACTCGCGGGCGACCGCCCAGCCCTGGGTCGCCAGCAGCGCGCAGACCGCGTCGCCGAGCGCGGCCTGGCGGCCGTGGCCGACATGCAGCGGCCCGGTCGGGTTGGCCGAGACGAACTCGACGAGCACCCGGCGGCCGTCGGCGGGCTGCCGGCCGTAGCCGTCGCCGGCGGCCAGCACCTCGGCGACCACCGCCTGCCGCGCCGCAGCGCGCAGGCGCAGGTTGACGAAGCCGGGGCCGGCGATCTCGACGCCCTCGACCCAGCGCTGGACCGCCGGCTGGCGCTGCAGCGCCTCGACCAGGGCCTGGGCCAGCTCGCGCGGGTTGCGCCGCAGGGTGCGCGCCAGCGTCATCGCCACGGTGACGGCGAGGTCGCCATGCGCGGCCTGGCGCGGCGACTCGAAGTCCAGCGCTGCCGGCGGCACGGCGCCGAGCTCGGCCACCGACTGCCGCAGCGCGGCGAGCAGCTCGAGCTTGGCTTGAATCATCTGCGGGATTCTACGGGTGCCCCGCGCCGCGCACCGGCGCGCGGCGCGCCGCGGGCGGCGGCTCAACAAGGCGCCGAAGGCGGTGCTGTTCGGCGCACCGCCGCGGCTGCGCGGCGGCCACCATCGGCCCAGCCGCAGCGCCGGGCCGCGCCGCGGCCTCGCGTCCCAGCCAGCCAAGAGTGCCCCGTGCCCCAGACCGCCCCGCTCGCTTCGCCCTTCGTCACCGACCCCGCGCTGCCGCCGCGCATCGGCAAGTACCGGGTCCTCAAGCGCCTGGGCGAGGGCGCGACCAGCGAGGTGCTGCTGGCCCACGACGAATTCCACGACCGCCCGGTGGCGATCAAGCGCATGCGCCTGCCACCGCCCGGCGAGGGCTCCGACCCCCGGCTGTTCCAGCGCTTCTGGGCCGCCGAGGCCGCGCTGGTCGGGCGGCTGCAGCACCCCAACGTGGTCCAGATCCACGACGCCGTCGACGACCCGCAGGCGCCATACCTGGTGATGGAGTATGTCGACGGCGTGACGCTGCGCCGCTACTGCCGCGCCGACGCCCTGCTGCCGCTCGAGCAGATCGTCGAGATCGGCTTCAAGTGCGCGATGGCGCTGGGCTACATGGCCCGCCAGGGCCTGATCCACCGCGACGTCAAGCCGGCCAACCTGCTGGCCGTGGTCGAGCACGAGCAGGTCGTCGACGTCAAGGTCTCGGACTTCGGCAGCGTACTCAACCTGCGCTCGGAGCACACCCAGATCTACCGCGTCGGCTCGCTCGCGTACATGTCGCCCGAGCAGCTCGACGGCGGCGTGATCGACTGGCGGGCCGACATCTATTCGCTGGCCGCGGTGCTCTACCACCTGATCGCCGGGCGCCCGCCGTTCGAGGCGCCGACGCAGGCCGCGCTGATGCACCAGATCTTCGACGCCGAGCCGCCGCCGCTGACCGCGCTGCGCGCCGGCGTGCCCGCCTCGCTCGACGCCCTGGTGCGCGGCGCGCTGGCCAAGGCCGCCGCGGCGCGCCCGCCCGACTGGGAGGCCTTCGCGCAGGGCCTCTCGGCGCTGGTCGCGCGGCGCGAGATCCCGCGCGGCAAGCTGCAGGGGGTGCTCGATTCCGAGCGCTTCGCGCTGCTGCGCGGCATCGAGTTCTTCGCCGGCTTCGGCGACGTCGAGCTGTGGGAGGTCGTGCACCGCGCGCGCTGGCTGCGGCTCAAGGCCGGGCACCTGATCTACCGCAAGGGCCAGCCCGGCCAGACCTTCCACCTGATCGCGCAGGGCGAGGTCGAGGTGCACCGCGACGGCCAGCGCGTGGCCACCCTGGGGCGCGGGCAGTCGGTCGGCGAGATGGCCTACCTCGCGCCCAGCGAGGCGCTGCGCACGCACCGCGCCGACGTCGTCGTCACCGCACCGGCGGTGACGATCTCGTTCACGCCGCAGACCTACGAGCAGCTCGCGCTGGGCACGCGGCACCTGTTCGACCAGGCCTTCATCGGCGTGCTGGTGCGCCGCCTGCACGCCGCGCACGAGGCGCTGGCCCACCCGCGGCGGATCCTGTAGCCGGCCTGCGCCTCAGCCGCCGGCGGCCGCCGGCGGCGCCAGCCCCGGGCGCGGTTCGCGCCAGTAGGCGGCGTCGCCGTAGGTGTGCTTGAGAAAGTCGATCCACAGCCGCACACGCAGCGGCAGGTGGCGGCGCTGCGGGAAGACCGCGTAGATGCCGTTGGGCGGCGCGGCGTAGTCGTCGAGCAGGCTCGCGAGCACGCCGGCGGCGACCTCGTGGCCGACCTCCCACGCGCTGCGCCAGGCGATGCCCAGGCCCTGCAGGCACCAGTCGTGCAGGACCTGGCCGTCGCTGCAGTCGAGCCGCCCGCCCGGGCGCAGGTGCACGACCTCGCCGTCGATCGTGAAGGCCCAGCCGCGGCTCTGGCTGGTCTCGGACGACAGCACCAGGCACTCGTGGCGGTGCAGGTCGAGCGGGTGCTGCGGCACGCCGGCGCGCTGCAGGTACGCCGGCGCGGCCACGCACAGGCGGCGGTTGTCGGCCAGGCGCACGCTGACCAGGCTCGAGTCGGGCAGGTCGCCCACGCGCACCGCGCAGTCGACGCCCTCGTTGACGATGTCGACGATGCGGTCGCTGAGGTTGAGCGACAGCCGCACGTCGGGGTGGCGGGCCAGGAAGCGCGGCACCAGCGGCGCGACATGCCGGCGGCCGAAGCCCGCCGGCGCGGTCACGCGCAGGAAGCCGCTGGCCTTGACCCCGCCGGCCGAGACGCTGGCCTCGGCGTTGGCGAGGTCGGCCAGGATGCGCTGGCAGTCCTCGAGGAAGGCGCTGCCCTCGTGGGTCAGGGTGATGCGCCGGGTCGTGCGCAGCAGCAGCTTGACGCCCAGGCGTTCCTCGAGCGCGTCGATGCGCCGCCCGATCACCGCCGGCGCGACGCCGTCGGTGCGCGCCGCCGCCGTCAGGCTGCCGCGGGTGGCGACAGCGACGAAGGACTCGATCTGCTTGAGGCGGTCCACGCCGAGAGCATAGCGGTTCTGCCCGCTGAATCAACCGTCTGCCGGGCCGGATAGGGTGTGCTGCGATATCGAATCGGCCGGCTGCGGCGCGCAGGCGCCGACCGGCCCCAGCCCGGCCTCGAGCGCCGCGCAGGCCTGCCGGTAGCCCAGCTCGGCGATGCGCTCGAGCGCGTGCCAGTCGAGCAGACCGACCTCGCCCAGCGGCGGCCGCAGGCACCAGTCGGCCTGCGCCTGCGCCGCGCGCTGGCGCACGCTGCTGTGCAGCACGCTCACCCGGCGCAGGTACGCGCCGAGGGTCGGCACCTCGGCGTAGCGCCGCTGCGCCGGCCGGCGCAGGCGGTCGCGCAGCAGCGCCCAGGGCCCGGGCAGCGCGGCGCACTGCACGCGCAGCAGCGGGTCGCCCGGGTCGAGGTCGACGCCGATGACGCGGCCGATGCCGCGCAGGCCGCGCATCGTGGCGACCGGAAAGTTGTCGACCAGGCCGCCGTCGCACAGCAGTTCGCCGTCGACGGGCACCGGCGGCAGCACGCCCGGCACGGCGACGCTGGCCAGCAGGGCCTGCACCAGGTTGCCGCGCCGGATGACCTGCGCGCAGGCCCGCGTGACGTTGGTCGCGACGCTGTAGTGGCCCAGCCAGAGGTCCTCGACGTCGGCGTCGAAGCCGACCAGGTCGTGCACCGCGGCGCTGACCGTGCGCTGCAGCCGCCGGCCCTTGAACAGCGCCAGCAGCGGCAGCGCGGCGAAGTCGCCGGTCGGCCGGCTGGCGAAGGCCTGGCGCACGTTGGCCTCGACCCGCGCCGGCGGCTGCCCGGAGGCGATGTAGGTGGCCATCACCGCGCCGATGCTGGTGCCGCCGACGCAGTCGACCTCGATGCCATGCTCGCGCAGCGCGCGCCAGACACCGAGGTGGGCAAAGCCGCGCGCGCCGCCGCCGGCGAGCACCAGCCCGAGCGCGGTGCGGCTCTGCAGCCGCGCCAGCCGCGCCAGGTCGCGCGCGAGGTCGGCGCGCACATGCACGACCTCGGCCTGCGGGCGCAGCGCGAGCCAGGCCCGAGTGCCGCGCGGCGCGCGGCGCCAGGCCGGGTGCAGCAGCACCAGCACGTCGCGCCCGGCTGCGGCCGCGCCCTCGAGCGGGTGGCGGCAGGGCGGCTGGTCGGCGTCGGCCAGCCACAGCACCTCGTCGGCGTGGCCGATGCAGCGCCGCGTCCAGGCCCCGGGCCCGGCGTCGCCGACCAGCAGGACCTGCTCGTGCGCGGCCTCGATGCGCTCGAGCCGCAGCGCGATTCGCCGCGCCCGCAGCGTCTCGTCGTCGCCGGGGCCGGGGTCGAGTTGCCCGGCGTGGACCACCGCGACGCGCCAGCCCGGCACCGCGCGGCGCAGCGCCGCGGCCAGCCGCTGCGCGAAGTCCTGCCCGTCGACGCCCGCGGTGACGGGCACCAGCGCGACCGTCGCCGGCGCAGCGGCACGCCCGGGCGGCGGCGCCTGCAGGCGCCGCAGCGCCAGCCGCGCCAGCGCCGGCGTCAGCCCGGGGTGGGCCTGCTGCAGGGCCTCGAAGTCGGCGCGCGCCAGCTTCGCCAGCCGCGTGTCGCGCAGCGCGCTGACGCTGGCCGCGCGCGGCGCGCCGGCCAGCAGCGCGAGCTCGCCGACGAGCTCGCCGCGGCCGAGGTCGGCGCAGACCGCGGCCGCGCCCGCCTCGCCGGCGCCGCGCCAGACGCGCAGGCGGCCGCCCAGGACCAGGTACAGCGCGTCGCCGGCCTCGCCCTCGCGCATCAGCGTCGCCCCGCCGGGCAGCTCCAGCCCGCGCAGACGCCGGCGCAGCGCGGCGCACAGCGCCGCCTCGCCGGCGCCGAACAGCGCGCGCAGCGGGCCGTCGAGGGCGTCGAAGGCCTCGCTCGAGGTCTCGGGCCGGGCGCCGGGCGCATGGCCGGGCGCCGGCGTGAGGGTGCCGCCGGCGCGGCCAGCCGCGGCCGGGTCGGCAGCGTTGATCGCCAGCGGGGCAGCGTTCGGGCCAGTCACCTTCGGGTTGTCGGCTGCGGCCCGGCGCGCTGCAGCGCCCCCGCGGCGGCGATTCGTGCATCGGCCGCAAAGTTGCACGCCAGCGCGGCCTGCGAATGCCGGCGGCGCGTGCGCCTACAGTGCGGCCCATGCAGAACCCCGCCTCGACACCGCGCGCGGTGCTGTTCGACGCCTACGGCACGCTGTTCGACGTCTACAGCGTCGCGCTGGCGGCCGAGCAGTTGTTTCCCGGCCGCGGCAATGCGCTGGCCACGCTGTGGCGCGACAAGCAGATCGAGTACGCCCGGCTGGTCTCGATGAGCGGGCGCTACCGGCCGTTCTGGGACCTGACCCGCGCCGGGCTGCGCTACGCGGCGCAGCGGCTGGGCCTCGTGCTCGTGCACGAGCACGAGGAGCGGCTGATGAACCAGTACCACCACCTCAGCGCATTCCCTGAGAGCCTCGAGGTGCTGCAGGCGCTGCGCGCGCGCGGCCTGCGCGCCGGCGTGCTCTCCAACGGCGACCCGCAGATGCTGGCGGTGGCCGTGCGCAGCGCCGGGCTGGCCGAGCTGCTCGACCCGGTGCTCTCGGTGCACCCCACCCAGCGCTACAAGACCGACCCGGCCTGCTACGCGCTGGGCCCGCAGGCGCTGGGCCTGCCGGCGGCGCAGATCCTGTTCGTCTCGAGCAACGCCTGGGACGCGATCGGCGCGACCTGGTACGGCTACACCACGCTGTGGGTCAACCGCAGCGGCGCGCCGCCCGAGGCCCTAGCCACCGAGCCGACGCGCACCGGCAGCAGCCTGCGCGACGCCCTCGACTTCTTCGCCAGCCCGGCCTGACCGCAGCCCCCGACCGAACCCGCCGCCCGCGGCGATGGAGCCCCAGAGATGACCGCACGCACGACCCGCCACCGCCTGCAGGTGGACAGCGCCCTGGCCCGCTTCGTCGACGACGAGGTGCTGCCCGGCACCGGCCTGGCCCCGGCCGCGTTCTGGGCCGGCTTCGACGCGCTGGCCCACGAGCTCGCGCCGAACAACCGCGCGCTGCTGGCCGAGCGCGAGCGCCTGCAGGCCGCGCTCGACGACTGGCACCGCGCGCACCCCGGCCCGATCGCCGACCTGGCCGCGTACCGCGGCTTCCTGCGCGACATCGGCTACCTCGTGCCGGTGCCCGCGCGGGTGGCGGCGACCACCGCCGGCGTCGACGCCGAGCTCGCCCAGCAGGCCGGGCCGCAGCTGGTGGTGCCGATCACCAACGCGCGCTACGCGCTCAACGCCGCCAACGCGCGCTGGGGCTCGCTCTACGACGCGCTCTACGGCACCGACGCGATCGCCGAGACCGACGGCGCCGGGCGCGGCGGCGGCTACAACCCGGTGCGCGGCGCCAAGGTCATCGACTACGCGCGCGGCGTGCTCGACCAGGCCGCGGCGCTCGCGACCGGCTCGCACCGCGACGCCCGCGGCTACCGCGTCGAGGGTGGCCGGCTCGTCGTCGAGCTCGCCGGCGGCGGCCTCACCGGGCTGGCCGACCCTGGCGTCTTCGTCGGCTGGCAGGGCGCGGCCGCGGCGCCCTCGTCGCTGCTGCTGCGCCACCACGGCCTGCACCTGGACCTGCGCATCGACCGCCGCCACCCGATCGGCCAGAGCGACCCCGCCGGCGTCGCCGACCTGGTGCTCGAATCCGCGGTCTCGACGATCCTCGACCTCGAGGATTCGGTCGCGGTGGTCGACGGCGCCGACAAGGTGCTGGCCTACCGCAACTGGCTGGGCATCCTGCGCGGCACGCTGAGCGAGGCGCTGACCAAGGGCGGCCGCAGCTTCACGCGCCGGCTCGAACCCGACCGCGTCTACACCGGCAGCGACGGCCGGCCGCTGACCCTGCACGGGCGCGCGCTGCTGTTCGTGCGCAACGTCGGCCACCTGATGACCAACCCGGCGATCCTGCTCGCCGACGGCAGCGAGATCCCCGAGGGCATCCTCGATGCGGTCGTCACGACGGCGATCGCGCTGCACGACCTGCAGCGCCTGGGCACGCCGGGGCTGCACAACACGCGCACCGCCAGCGTCTACATCGTCAAGCCCAAGATGCACGGCCCGGCCGAGGTGGCCTTCGCCGACGAGCTGTTCGGCCGCGTCGAGGCCCTGCTCGGGCTGCCCGCGCACACCGTCAAGCTCGGCATCATGGACGAGGAGCGGCGCACCAGCGTCAACCTCAAGGCCTGCCTCGCCGCCGCGGCGGCGCGCGTGGCCTTCATCAACACCGGCTTCCTCGACCGCACCGGCGACGAGATGCACACCGCGATGCAGGCCGGGCCGATGGTCCGCAAGGGCGCGATGAAGACCAGCGCCTGGATCCAGGCCTACGAGCGCAGCAACGTGCTCGTCGGGCTCGAATGCGGGCTGCGCGGGCGCGCGCAGATCGGCAAGGGCATGTGGGCGATGCCCGACCTGATGGCCGCGATGCTCGCGCAGAAGATCGCGCACCCCCGGGCCGGCGCCAACACCGCCTGGGTGCCCAGCCCGACTGCAGCCACCCTGCACGCGCTGCACTACCACCAGGTCGACGTCGCCGCGGTCCAGCGCGAGCTCGAGGCGCAGGCCGCCGCGCTCGACGCCAGCGGCGAGCGCGCGCGGCTGCTCGATGCGCTGCTGACCGTCCCGGTCGCGCCCGGGCGGCCGTGGACGCCCGCCGAGATCCAGCAGGAGCTCGACAACAACGCGCAGGGCATCCTCGGCTACGTCGTGCGCTGGGTCGACCAGGGCGTGGGCTGCTCGAAGGTGCCCGACATCGACGGCGTCGGCCTGATGGAGGACCGGGCGACGCTGCGCATCTCGAGCCAGCACATCTGCAACTGGCTGCTGCACGGCGTGGTCAGCGTCGAGCAGGTGCACCAGACCTGCCGCCGGATGGCCGCGGTCGTCGACGGCCAGAACGCCGGCGACCCGCTGTACCGGCCGATGGCCGGCCACTGGGACGACAGTCCCGCCTACCGCGCTGCGCTGGACCTCATCTTCAAGGGCCGCGAGCAGCCCAGCGGCTACACCGAGCCGCTGCTGCACGCCTGGCGGCTGAAGGTCAAGGCCGCAGCCGCGGCCTGAACCGCCCGCGCTCAGCTCAAGTGCGGCGCCAGCCGCGCGGCCAGCTCGCGCAGCCGCTCGATGCCGGGCTCCCGGCGCGGCCAGACCAGGCCGACGCCGTCGTCCGCGTGGCGCGGCAGCACATGCAGGTGCAGGTGCGGCACGCTCTGCCAGCCGGCGGCGCGGTTGGCCTGCAGCACGGTCACGCCGGCCGGCGCGTACGCGGCCTGCACGGCGAGCGCGATGCGGCGCGCGGCGCGCATCAGCGCCGCGGCCTCGGCGTCGGTGGCGTCCATCAGCGTCTCGCAGGGGCGTCTGGTGGCGACGATGACATGGCCGTCGTTGACCTGGCCGGCGTCCATGAAGGCGAAGACGAGCTCGTCTTCGTAGACGCGGGCGCAGGGCAGTTCGCCGGCGAGCAGGCGCTCGAATACGGTGGGCATCGCTGGGCTCCTCAGGCCGGGGCCGATTGTCGACCAGGTGCGCAACCCGGCGCCGGCGGCTCGTGCCGGCTGCGGGCCGATCAGGACACGCGGCGGGCCGCGCTGCGCTCGCGCGCGGCCGCGCAGTCGACGCAGCACAGCGCCCAGGGCTCGGCGCGCAGCCGGTCGAACGGGATGTCGACGCTGCAGTCGGCGCAGCGGCCGTAGTCGCCGCGCTCGAGGCGCTGCAGGGCCGCGACGACGCGCTCGAGCTCGGCCTGCTCGAGGCCGGTCAGGGCCGCGGCGATGTCGCGCTCGGGCAGGCGCTGCGGCGCGTCGTCGCCGTCCTGGGTGAGGACGTCGTGGGCGCGCTCGGCGCGCGACTGGCCGTGCAGGTGGAAGGCAAGCTGGGCCTCGAGCGCGCGCCGGCGCGAGTGCAGTTCGGCTTCGAGCTGGGCCCGCTGGCCGGGGGTCAGGGCGGTGGTCATCGGTCGTCGCTCCTCGTCGGGGCCATGTTCGCAGCGCCGCGCGGCGGCGGCATTGATATCGGTCAATCGACCGCCCGCGCGCTCAGCGCCGCAGCTCGCGGCGCAGGATCTTGCCGACGTTGGTCTTGGGCAGGCTGTCGCGGAACTCGATGATCTTCGGCCGCTTGTAGGCGGTGAAGTTGTCGCGGCAGTAGCGCGCGACGTCGTCCTCGGACAGCGTGGGGTCGCGCCGCACGACGTAGAGCTTGACCGCCTCGCCCGACTTCTCGTCGGGCACGCCGACGGCGGCGCATTCGACGACGCCGGGCAACAGGCCGACGACCTGCTCGATCTCGTTGGGGTAGACGTTGAAGCCCGAGACCAGGATCATGTCCTTCTTGCGGTCGACGATCCTGACGTAGCCGCGCTCGTCCATCACGCCGATGTCGCCACTCTTGAAGTAGCCGTCGGCGGTCATGACCTGGGCCGTCTCGTCGGGGCGCTGCCAGTAGCCGGCCATGACCTGCGGGCCGCGGATGCAGATCTCGCCGGGCGTGCCCGGCGGCAGGTCGCGGCCGTCGTCGTCGCGGATCGCGATCTCGGTCGAGGGGATCGGCAGCCCGATCGTGCCGGTGAACTCGCGCCGGTCGAGGCGGTTGCTGGTGGCCACCGGCGAGGTCTCGCTCAGGCCGTAGCCCTCGACCACCGGGCAGCCGGTGATGTCGAGCCACTTCTGCGCGGTGGCCGCCTGCACCGCCATGCCGCCGCCGTTGGAGACCACCAGCTCGCTGAAGTCGAGCCGCGCGAAGTCGGGGTCGTGGGCCAGCGCGTTGAACAGCGTGTTGACCGCCGGGAACATGTGCACCTTGTGCCGGGCCAGCGTCCTGACCAGGCCGGGGATGTCGCGCGGGTTGGGGATCAGCAGGTTCATGCTGCCCATGCGCGCGCCCATGAAGTAGCAGATCGTCAGCGCGAAGATGTGGTAGAGCGGCAGCGCGCAGACCACGGTCAGCGGCTTGGGGCCGAGCGTGTCGAGCATGGGCTTGAACCAAGCCTCGGTCTGCACGATGTTGGCGACCACGTTGCGGTGCAGCAGGGTCGCGCCCTTGGACACGCCGGTGGTGCCGCCGGTGTACTGCAGGAAGGCGACGTCGTCGGCGCGCAGCTCGGCGCGGCGCAGCGTCATGCGCGTGCCCTGCGCCACCGCCATGTTGAAGCGCACCAGGCTGCGGCCCGCGCCCAGCGGCAGGCGGAACTCGGGCACCATCTTCTTCAGGTGGCGCACCGCGAGGTTGACGGCGTTGCCCTTCCAGAAGCCGAGCAGGTCGCCCATCGCGGCCAGCACGACGTGGCGCACCGGCGTGCGCTCGATGACCTCGGCGAGCGTCGCGGCGAAATTCTCGAGCACGACGATGGCCTGTGCGCCGCTGTCCTGGAGCTGGTGCTGCAGCTCGCGCGGCGTGTACAGCGGGTTGACGTTGACGACCGCGTAGCCGGCGCGCAGCACCGCGGCGATGGCCACCATGTACTGCGGCAGGTTGGGCATCATCAGCGCGACGCGCGCGCCGCGCTCGAGGCCCAGCGACTGCAGGTACGCCGCCAGTGCCTGCGAGCGCTCGTCGAGGTCGCGGTAGCGCAGCCGCACGCCCATGCAGACGCAGGCGTCGCGCGTGGCGTACTGCCGGAACGACTGCTCGAGCACTTCGACCAGCGTGGTGCGCGGGTCGATCTCGACCTCGGCCGGCACGCCCGGCGGGTAGTGCGCGAGCCAGGGTCGACGGGCGGCGGCGGTGGCAGCGGGGGCAGGCTTGGCGAGCGCGGCGGACACGGGCAGGTCTCCCTCGGGACGGCTGGTCTGAAGTATGTCGCGGATGGTGGCCCATGACCGCGCCGTCGGGCTACGGTAGTTGCCCGAGCGGATCGCCGGCGGTCGCTGCGGCGACAGCGGTGACATCGGTGACCGCGTACAGACGCTCGGCGAGCGCGCTCTCGCGGCGCACGATCGTCGCCAGGAAGGCTTGCGCGCCGTGCATCGCGCCGAAGGTGTCGAAGCCGGCCTCCAGGAAGCGCTGCAGCGCGTCGAGCCCGGCCAGCCGCGCCGGCGCGCGCATCAGGCGCAGCGAGTGGCGCAGCAGCGGGTTGCGGGTGTAAGCGTCGAGGTCGAGCCCGACGCGGTGCGTCAGCTCGATCTGCCGCCGGCGCTGCCCGGGCTGGCCGACGGCCTGCCACAGCCCGACGTAGACCGCGCGGTCGAGCGCGCGCTCGCCGAGCTGGCGCGCCATCTGCGTGTCGAGCTCCTCGGACAGCGCGTGCAGCGCGGCCAGGTGCTGCACGGTGGCGACGACCTCGCGCGGGAACAGCCGCACCAGCGCCGGCACGATGCGCGCGAACTGCGCGTCGCGGCGGGTGAAGTCATGCGGGCCGTACAGCTCCTCGAGGAAGAAGCGCGCCGCCGCGGCGTAGCGCGGGTCGGCGAGCAGGTCGGCGTAGGTGGTCTCGAAGCGGCGCTGCTGGTAGGCCTTGAGCCGCTGCACCGCGGCGGCCAGCAGCGCGTCGGCGGCGCGCGCGCGGCGCTCGGCCTCGACGCGGCGCAGGTCGGCCAGCAGGGTCTCGGCGGGGCCGGGCATCGGGTCAGGGCGAGCGGTCGGGCGCAAGGCCCGAGATGATGCAACATCGGCGCCGATGGAGCAGCGCCCCCACCTGTCGACGACCGCCGGCGCCGGCGCGCGCGGCCGCTGCGGCTGATGGACGCGCAGCGCGTCTACTGCTGGACGGTCGTGCTGCTGGTCGCCGGCGCCGCCGCGCTGGCCCTGGCGGCGCTGGCAGCCGGCCGGCCTGGCTGGGCGCTGGCCGCGCTGGCCCTGCCCGTGGCGCTGCCGGCGACGCTGCGGGCCGCCGAGTTCGTGCTGCTGCCCTGGCTGCACGGCGACGACCCGACGCCGCGCGCGACGCCGGCGGCGCGGCTGCGCGCGTGGTGGCGCGAGACCGCGCTGACGCTGCGGGTCTTCGGCTGGCAGCAGGCCTTCGGCCGCATGGCGCAGCCCGACCACCTGCCGCCGCAGGCCCGCGGCCGCCGCGGCGTGCTGCTGCTGCACGGCTTCCTGTGCAACCGCGGGGTCTGGAGCCCCTGGCTGGCGCGGCTGCGCGCCGCCGGTGTGCCCTGCGTCGCGGTCGACCTGCAGCCGATGGTCACCGGCATCGACGACTACGTCGCCACCGTCGCCGCCGGCGTCGCCCGCCTGCGCGCGGCCACCGGGGAGGCGCCGCTGGTCGTCGCCCACAGCATGGGCGGGCTGGCGGTGCGCGCCTGGCTGGCCGAGGGCGGCCACGACGACGAGGTGCACACCGTCGTCACCCTCGGCACGCCGCACCACGGCTGCCGGCTGGCGCGCTACGCGCTGAGCATCAATGCGCGCCAGATGAGTCTGGGCTCGCCGTGGCTGCGCGCGCTGGCCGAGCGCGAGGCGCGCGTCGGCCCGCGGGTGCCCTACGTGTGCTGCTGGAGCGAGTGCGACAACGTCGTGATGCCCCCGCTGGCCGCGCGGCTGGTCGACGCCGAGCACCGGCAGATCGCCGGCGCCGGCCACCTGACGATGGTCTACGCGCCGGCGGTCTACGCGCTGGTCCAGCGCCTGCTGGCGGCGCCCGCGCGCTGAGCGAGCCCGCGCGCCGCCGGGCTCAGGACGCCAGCACCCCGCGGCGCATCTGGTCGAGCTCGAGGCTCTCGAACAGGGCCTTGAAGTTGCCCTCGCCGAAGCCCTGGTCGCCGCGGCGCTCGATGAACTCGAAGAAGATCGGCCCGAGCTGGTTCTCGCTGAAGATCTGCAGCAGCAGCGCGCCGGCCTGGCCGTCGACCAGGATGCGGCGCTCGCGCAGCACGGCCACGTCGAGCCCGTGGCCGGGGATGCGGCGGTCGACCAGCTCGTAGTAGGTGTCGGGCGTGTCGAGCAGTTGCACGCCGGCCGCGCGCAGGCGATCGACGCTGGCCGGCAGGTCGGTGCTGGCCAGCGCGACATGCTGGATGCCCTCGCCGTGGTAGCGGTCGAGGTACTCCTGGATCTGGCCGGCGCGGTCCTTGCCCTCCTCGTTGATCGGGATGCGGATCTTGCCGCAGGGGCTGGTCATGGCCTTGCTCTTGATGCCGGTGACCTGGCCCTCGATGTCGAAGTAGCGGATCTCGCGGAAGTTGAACAGCCGCTCGTAGAACTCGGCCCACTCGGCCATGCGGCCGCGGTGCACGTTGTGCGTGAGGTGGTCGATGCCGGTCAGGCCGAAGCCCGGCCGGTTCAGGGTCGCGCCGGGCAGCGGCTCGAAGTCGACGTCGTAGAAGCCGATGTTGCCGATCTCGCCCTCGCGCGCGCCGTGCTTGCCGCGCCAGCGGTCGACGAAGTAGATCAGGCTGTCGCCGATGCCCTTGATGGCCGGGATGTTGAGCTCGCCCGGAGCCGCGGTGTTGGCGTAGCCCCAGGCGCCCAGCGCGACGGCGCGCTCGTAGGCGGCCTTGGCGTCGGCGACGCGAAAGGCGATCGCGCAGATGCTCGGCCCGTGCAGCCGCGCAAAGCGCTGGGCGAACGAATCGGGCTCGGCGTTGACGATGAAGTTGATCTCGCCCTGCCGGTACAGCAGCACATGCTTGTGGCGATGGCGGGCGATCGCGGTGAAGCCCATGCGCTCGAACAGCGCGCCCAGGGCCTGCGGGTCGGGCGCGGCGTACTCGATGAACTCGAAGCCGTCGGTGCCCATCGGGTTGTCCCAGGCGCTGTCGGTGCTCATGGCGGCGGTCTCCTGCGTGGTCGGGTGCAGCTTCGTCACTGTAGGCCGCCGGGGCCGCAGTTTTCCTGCGCAGGCCCACCCCAGGCAGACGCTTGGCGCCGCAATCCTGCATGATGCGGGGCATGGACGCCCCGATCGACCTCGATGCCATCGATCGGCGCATTCTTGCTGCGCTGCAGCGCGACGGCCGGATGACCTACGACGACCTCGGCGGCGCCGTCGGCCTCTCGGCCTCGGCGGTGCTGCGCCGCGTGCGCCGGCTCGAAGCCGGCGGCGTCATCACCGGCTATGCCGCGCTGGTCGCCGCCGCCCGCGTCGGCCTCGGGCTGAGCGCGTATATCAGCGTGCGGCTCGACAAGCGCGCCCCGGTGGCGCAGCGCGCGCCGACCGAGGCCTTCCGCGCCGCGGTGCTGGTCTGGCCCGAGGTCGTCGAGTGCGTCGCCCTCGCCGGCGAGATGGACTACCTGCTGTGCGTGGTCGTCGCCGACATGCCGCATTACGCGCGCTTCGTCACCGAGACGCTGCTGCGCCACCCCGCGGTGCAGGACGTGCGCACCAGCTTCGTGCTCGACCGCGTCAAGAACAGCCGTGCGCTGCCGCTGTAGGTCCGGCGCAAGGCCGTGCCGCGGCAGCCGTCACACGACCAGCGGACAATGCGCGCATGTTCGAATGGATCCACACCCTCTCGGCCTGGCTGCAGACCTGGCTGAGCCCCGAGGCCGGCCTGTGGGGGCTGTTCGCGTCGGCCGTGCTCGCCGCCACCGTGCTGCCGGGCTCGAGCGAGGTCGTCATGATCGCGCTGCTGACCGCGCACCCCGAGCTGGCCTGGACCGCCTTCGCGGTCGCGCTGACGGGCAACCTGGGCGGCTCGATGCTGACCTTCGGCATGGGCTGGGGCGCGCGCCAGGGCTACGACCGCTTGCGCCGCGTGCAGTGGCAGATCGACGAGCGGCAGAAGCAGCGGCTCGAGCGCTGGGGGCCGCCGGCGCTGTTCCTGTCGTTCGTGCCGCTGGCCGGCGACGCGCTGGTGCTGGCCGCCGGCTGGCTGCGCCTGCCGCCGCTCCACAGCGCGCTCTGGATCGCGCTGGGCAAGGGCTTTCGCTACCTGCTGGTCGTGCTGGGCGTGCTGGGCATGCTCAAGCTGGCCTGAAGCGAGGCGGCGCAGCGTGCGCGAGTGGTCGACGTCCTGCCCCGGCGGGCCCGCGCGCCCGTCGCCAGGCGGTAAGATTGCAGACAGCTTAAAAGCCGGTTGCCGCGGCGCCACCGCGGCGGGTCTGCCTGGGGGAGCCCGCCATGACCAGCATGCTGATCGAGAAGACAGCCGACGATCTGACCCGGATCGCGCTCGACGGTCGCCTCGACCTCGAGGGCACCCAGGCCATCGATCGGCAGTTCGCCTTCGCCACCTCGACGCAGCCGCTGCGCCTGGCGGTCGACCTGACGGGCGTGTCCTACGTGGCCTCGATCGGGCTGCGCACGCTGCTCACCGCTGCGCGTGCGCAGGCCGGCCGCGGCGGCCGGATGGTGCTGGTCGGGCCCAGCGAGATGGTGCGCCGGGTGCTGGTCACGACCGGGGTCGACACCCTCATCCCGATCGTCGAAGACTGGACGGGCGCGCGTGATCGGCTGCTCGCCGACTGAGCCCTCGGCGGCGGCGGCCGCCGGCCTGGCGGTTCGCCTGAGCGTCGACGCCGACCCGGCCGGGGTGAGCACCGCGAGCGCGTGGATCCGCGCGCTCGCCGAAAGCCTCGACTTCCCCGCCGACGATGTCTATCGCCTGGACCTCTGCCTGAGCGAGATCGTCGCCAACATCGTCGAGCACAGCGGCGTCGGTCGCCGCGCGGGACGGATCGCGCTGGAGGCCTCGGCGCCGCCCGGCGCCGCCTCGATGTCGGTCTCGGTGGCCGACGACGGTGCCGCCTTCGACCCGCTGTCGGCGCCACCGCCTGCGGGCTTCGCCGACCCCGCCCGGATCCAGATCGGGGGGCTGGGCATCCACCTCGTTCGCTCGTATGCCGACGACTGCGGCTACGAGCGGCTGGCAGAACAGAACGTCTTCAGGTTCGCCATCCGGCGCGCCACGGGCGGCGCCGCGGGCGCCGGTCAGCCCGAACGCTGAGCGCCGGGCTGCGGCGTCAGTGCGGTGCCGGCGGCTTCGCGGCCGGCACCAGCCGCGGGTGGCGCTGCAACTGCAGCAACTGCTGCGACAGCACCGCGAGCACCTCTTCGGCCGACGTCGCGCCCTTCTGCAGGATGCGCGAGACCCCGCTCTGCAGGCGCTGCCGCTCCGCCGGGCTGAGTTGCTTGGCGGTCAGGACGACGATCGGGATGCCCGCCCAGCGCGCTTCGGCGCGCACGCGCTCGACGAACTCGAAGCCGTCGATCTCGGGCAACATCAGGTCGAGCAGGATCAGGTCGGGCAGGGCCAGTTCGAGCTGCGCGTACGCCGCGCGGCAGTCCGCGGCCGCGATGGCCTCGCTGCCCATGCCCTCGATCAGGCGGCAGGCCAGGTGGCGCGAATCGGCATCGTCCTCGACCACCAGCACGCGCCCGCCGGGGCTGCCGACGAAGCGCCGCAGCACCTTGACCAGCAGCGCCCGATCGATCGGCTTCGACAGGAACTCGCTGGCCCCCAGCGCATACCCCAGGTGGCGGTCGCTGGTGATGGTCAGCATCACGACCGGGATGTCGGCGAGGCCCGGGTCCGACTTGAGCTGGCCGAGCACCGCCCAGCCGTCGGTGCCCGGCATCATCACGTCGAGCGTGATCAGCGCCGGCGCGAGCTCGCGCGCCAGCCGCAGGCCGGCCTCGCCGCCGGCGGCACCGACGACGCGAAAGCCCGCGCGCACCAGCGTGCGGGCCAGCAGGTCGCGCGCGACGGGGTCGTCGTCGATCGTCAGCACCAGCGGGCCGGCCCCGTCGTCGCCGCCGGCAACCGGCCCGGGGTCGGCGGCGGTCGCGACGCCGGCCGGCGCAGCGCCCTGCGCATCGGTCTGCGCCCCGGGTGCGACGTCGGCCGGCAGGTCGATCGTGAAGGTCGAGCCGCGCCCGGGCTCGCTGTGCACCTCGATGCGGCCGCCCAGCAGTTCGCAGAAATGGCGGCTGATCGCCAGGCCCAGGCCGGTGCCGCCGTAGCGGCGGGTGGTCGTCGAGTCGGCCTGGGTGAAGGCCTGGAACAGGCGGCCCATCTGCTCGGCCGTCATGCCGATGCCGCTGTCGGTGACCGTGAAGCGCAGCCGCTCACCGGCGGCGTCGGCATACCGCTCGACGGCAAAGCGCACCGTGCCGGCCTCGGTGAACTTGGCCGCGTTGCTCAGGACGTTGAACAGGACCTGGCGCAGCTTGGTCAGGTCGCTGTGCATGCAGCCCAGCGGCGCGGCCGGCTCGACGACCAGCGTATTGCCCCGCTGGGCGACGACCGGGCCGATGGTCGCCAGCACCGCCGCGACCTCGGCTTCGAGGTCGAAGGTCTCGAGGTGCAGCTCCATCTTGCCGGCCTCGACCTTCGACAGGTCGAGGACGTCGCTGATCAGGGCCAGCAGATGGCGGCCGGCGTGCTGGATCCGGCGCAGGTCGGCGACCTGCTCCTGCTCGCCGCTGTCCTCGGCCGCCTCGAGCAGGATCTCGCTGTAGCCGATGATCGCGTTGAGCGGCGTGCGCAGCTCGTGGCTCATGTTGGCCAGGAAGGCGCTCTTGGCCTGGCTGGCCGCGTCGGCAGCGGCGATCTGGCGCACGCTCTCGGCGACCTGCTGCTGCCAGGCCTGCTCGCGGACGATGTCGGCGGTGATGTCGCGCGCAAACTTGATGATCTTGTACGGCTGCTGCTCGTCGTTGCGCATCGGGCAGTACACCGCATCGATCCAGACTTCGTTGCCTTGCTTGCCGAGCCGGCAGTAGCGGCCCGAGAAGGCCTCGCCCTGCGCCAGCCGGCGCCAGAACTCGGCGTACTCGGCGCTGGCAGCGTAGTCGGCGGCGCAGAAGATGCGGTGATGGCGGCCGACGATCTCGTCGAGGCCGTAGCCCACCGCATCGAGGAAGTTGCGGTTGGCGCCCAGCACCCGGCCGTCGGGGCTGAACTCGATGATCGCCATCGTCCGGTCCAGCCCCGACATGATCGCCGCGTGCTCGCGGTCGCGCTCGGTCTGCTGAGTGATGTCGCGCGCGAGGCAGATGATGCGCGCGATGCGGCCGTCGGGGCCGCGCACCGGGTTGTAGCTCACCGACAGGCACAGCTCGCGGCCGCTGCGGTGCAGGCGCTGCACCCGCCCGGCCACCGGCTCGCCCTGCGCGAGCCGCTGCCACATGTCGCGGTAGTCGTCGCTGCCGGCGTGGGCCGGCGTGCACAGCAGCCGATGATGGCGGCCGAGGAGGTCTTCCGGGGCGTAGCCGGCGAGGGCGAGAAACTGGGCGTTGGCGCCGAGGATCGTGCCATCGGGGGCCAGGTCGACGATGCCCATCGAACGGTCGAAGGCGGCGAAGACCTCGTCGAGCGGCAAGGTGGAGAGATCGAGCATGGTGCTGGTGCAGTTCCGGGGGGCTGGCTGGGCCCGGCGCAAGCTGCTGCCCGGCGTGCAAGCCGCGGCCGCCGCAGCGTCCGGGCGACGCGTGCGCGGCCGCAGCCGCGCGCCGGCTACCGTACCACGGCTGCGGCGCGCCGCAGCCAGCGCTTACCCGCGCTGCGCCGGCCGGACCGCACGCTCAAGGCCGCCGCCGCGAGCCGGCCAGCGGCGCGAGGCGCACGCCGTGGCGCCACAGCGTGGCGTGCAGCTCGGCCAGGGCGGGCGGGTTGCCGAGCCAGGCCGCGCAGCCGGCGAGGGCGCCGCGCACGCGGTCGCTGTCGCTGACTTCGGCGGCGACCAGCACGACCGCCGGCGCCGGCGCCGCGCCCTGCCGGAGCGCGCGGCACAGGGCCAGGGCGTCGAACGCGCCGTCGGCGTCGACGAAGACCAGTCGGCCGAAGGCATCGCGCCTCAGGCCGAAGCTCATGTCGGAGCCCCCTCGACGCCCAGGGGCGGCGGTTCGTCGAGCTGTTTGCTCTGCGCCATGTAGAGG
>Ga0208609_100327_pt1 | contig 19204 bp, 11 predicted proteins | sample SubbioR11_8A_Apr_FD_184813 | JGI IMG/M metagenome (GOLD analysis project Ga0208609, IMG submission 184813) | Serpentinite rock and fluid subsurface biosphere microbial communities from McLaughlin Reserve, California, USA - CR11_8A_Apr (SPAdes) | ecosystem: Environmental > Terrestrial > Deep...
CGCGCCGCCAGCAGGTGCCGCTTGCGACCGAAGCCGGGCCGCAGTTCGACATCGAAGCCGGCGCCGGCGAGCGCTTCGCGCACCGGCCGCGCCGCCGTGTAGGTGGCCAGCGTCGCGCCGGGGCGCGCCAGCCGCGCCACCGCCTTGAGCACCGGCGGCGCCCACATGCGCGCATTGCGCTCGGGCGCGAAGCCGTCGAGGTAGATCGCATCGGCACCCGCGGCAAGCTGCGGCAGCAGTTCGCCGGCGTCGCCGAGCGCCAGCGTCAGCGTCACCGCCGCGCCGTCGAAGTCCAACCGGTGCAGCCCGGGCAGCGGCAGCGGCCAGGCGGCGGCGAGTTCACGCGCTGCCGGCTGCAGTTCCTCGGGTGCCGCGGCGACGATCTGGTCGGCGCGCACCGGGTGCAGTTCCACCGAGACGAAGTGCAGCCGCCGCGGCCGCTGCGCGTCGTGCCGCCACGCCTCCAAGGTGGCGAGGAAGTTGATGCCGAGCCCGAAACCGGTCTCCAGGATCACGAACTGGCTGCGCCCGCGCCAGCGCGCCGGCAGGTCGTTGCCGGCGAGGAACACGTGCCGCGCCTGACCGAGCGCGCCGTCGCGGCTGGCGTAGACATCGCCGTAGACCTCGCTGAATGGCACGCCGTCGCGCCAGGCGATCGCCGCCGGCGAGACTGTGGGCCGGCCGGCGCTCATGACGATCCCCCAGCGCTCAACGCCTCGCCGCGCAAGTCGGCCGGTCGCGCGCGAACGCGCCGCGATCGGGCCGAGCGCGCGCAGCCACGGCCGCCGCGGTCGGCCTGGGCTACTTCAGCGCCTTGTAGCGCACCCGATGCGGTGCCGCCGCTTCCTCGCCCAGGCGCCGCTTCTTGTCGTCCTCGTACTCGCGGTAGTTGCCCGGGTAGAGAAACCACTGCGAATCGCCCTCGGCAGCCAGGATGTGGGTGCAGATGCGGTCGAGGAACCAGCGGTCGTGCGAGATGATGATCGCGGTGCCGGCGAATTCCAGCAGCGCTTCTTCCAGCGCGCGCAGCGTCTCGACGTCGAGATCGTTGGACGGCTCGTCGAGCAGCAGGACGTTGCCGCCCTTGAGCAGCGTCTGCGCCAGGTGCAGCCGGCCGCGCTCGCCGCCGGACAGTTGGCCGACGATCTTCTGCTGGTCGGCGCCCTTGAAGTTGAAGCGGCCGAGATAGGCGCGGCTCGGCATCTCGAACCGGCCGACCGTGAGGATGTCGGCGCCGCCGGACACCGCCTGCCACACGGTCTTGTCGTTGGCGAGATGCTCGCGCGACTGGTCGACGAAGGCGATGGCGACCGTGTGGCCGATGCGGATCTCGCCGCTGTCGGGCTTGTCCTTGCCGGTGATCATGCGGAAGATCGTCGACTTGCCGGCGCCGTTCGGGCCGATCACGCCGACGATCGCGCCCGGCGGGATCTTCATGCTGAGCTTGTCGATCAGCAGCCGGTCGCCGTAGCCCTTGGAGACGTCGACGAACTCGATCACCTCGTTGCCCAGCCGCTCGGCCACCGGGATGAAGATCTCGTTGGTCTCGTTGCGCTTCTGGTGTTCGTAGCTCGACAGCTCCTCGAAGCGCTGCAGGCGCGCCTTGCTCTTGGCCTGGCGGCCCTTGGCGTTTTGCCGCACCCAGGCCAGTTCCTCTCTCATCGCCTTGACGCGCGCCGCCTCCTGCTTGGCCTCGACCTCCAGACGCTTGCCCTTCTGCTCCAGCCACGACGAGTAGTTGCCCTCCCAGGGGATGCCGTGGCCGCGGTCCAGTTCGAGGATCCACTGGCAGGCGTTGTCGAGGAAGTAACGGTCGTGGGTGACGCCGACCACGGTGCCGGGGAAGCGCAACAGGAACTGCTCGAGCCAGTCGACGCTCTCGGCGTCGAGGTGGTTGGTCGGCTCGTCGAGCAGCAGCATGTCAGGCTTGGACAGCAACAGCCGGCACAGCGCCACGCGCCGCTTCTCGCCGCCGGACAGCGTGGCGATCTTCGCCTCCCAGGGCGGCAGGCGCAGCGCATCGGCGGCGATCTCGAGCTGGTGCTCGAGATCGTTGCCGGAGGCGGCGATGATCGCCTCCAGCCGCGCCTGCTCGGCGGCGAGCGCATCGAAGTCGGCATCCGGCTCGGCGTAGGCCGCGTACACGGCCTCGAGCTTCGCCTTCGCCTGCAGCACCTCGCCCAGCCCCGACTCGACCTCCTGGCGCACGGTCTTCTCGGCATCGAGCTGCGGCTCCTGCGGCAGGAAGCCGATCTTCATGTCCGGCATCGGCACCGCTTCGCCGTCGAAGTTCTTGTCTTCGCCGGCCATGATCTTCAAGAGGCTCGACTTGCCCGAGCCATTGAGGCCCAGCACGCCAATCTTGGCGCCGGGGAAGAAGGACAGCGAAATGTCCTTCAGGATGACTCGCTTGGGCGGCACGGTCTTGCTGACCCGCCGCATCGTGTAGACGTACTGCATCGGCCTCTCGCGTGTGCAATCTCGCGTCCGCCTCGGGCACCGGCCGCGATCGATGAAAGTGGCGAAGCTTAGCGGTTCGACGGCAGGCCTTCGCGCGGCGCCGGTGCGCGCGGCACGAAGCGAGAGCGCGCCGCGTGTCGGCGCGCTGCCGTCGGCCAGGCGCGACCGCGACGCGCTGGTGTGCGCCAGCGCAAACCCCGAGCGGCGAGCGATTGGCAGCGCCGACGGTCCGACTTAATCTGCGCCGGCAGGGCGCCCCGGTGCAGCCGGTCGCGCATGAACTCCCTGGAGGATCGCGATGTCGGACAACCTGCGCGAAGCCGCGCTCGAGTATCACCGCCAGCCCACACCCGGCAAGATCACGGTGGTGCCGACCAAGGCGATGGTCACGCAGCGCGACCTCGCGCTCGCCTACTCGCCCGGCGTGGCCGAGGCCTGCCTGGAGATCGCCCGCGATGCGCGCCAGGCACACACGCTGACCGCGCGCGGCAACCTGGTCGCGGTGGTGACCAACGGCAGCGCCGTGCTCGGGCTCGGCAACATCGGCCCGCTGGCCGGCAAGCCGGTGATGGAGGGCAAGGCCTGCCTGTTCAAGAAGTTCGCCGGCATCGACGTGTTCGACCTCGAACTGGCCGAGACCGACCCCGACCGCCTGGTCGAGATCATCGCCGCGCTCGAGCCGACCTTCGGCGGCATCAACCTGGAGGACATCAAGGCGCCCGAGTGCTTCACCGTCGAGCGCAAGCTGCGCGAGCGGATGAAGATCCCGGTGTTCCACGACGACCAGCACGGCACCGCGATCGTCGCCGCCGCCGCCGTCATCAACGCCCTGCGCTGGGTCGGCAAGGACATCGGCCGCGCGAAGCTGGTCTGCTCGGGCGCCGGGGCGGCGGCGATCGCCTGCCTCGACCTGCTGCTGAGCCTCGGCCTGTCGCCCGAATGCGTGCTGGTCGCCGACAGCAAGGGCGTGCTGCACGCCGGCCGCGCCGGACTGGACGAGAGCAAGGCCCGCTATGCGCGCGCCACCGAGGCGCGCACGCTGGCCGAGGCGCTGCCCGGCGCCGACATCTTCATGGGCCTGTCCGGCCCCGGTTTGCTGACCGCCGAGATGCTCAAGCCGATGGCGCCGCAGCCGATCATCCTGGCGATGGCCAATCCGACGCCGGAGATCCTGCCCGAGGTGGCCAAGGCCGCGCGGCCCGACGCGATCGTCGGCACCGGCCGCTCCGACTATCCGAACCAGGTCAACAACGTCCTGTGTTTCCCGTTCATCTTCCGCGGCGCGCTCGACGTCGGCGCGACAACGATCAACGAGGCGATGAAGCTCGCCGCCGTGCGCGCGCTCGCCGACCTCACCCACGCCGAGATCCCGGACGAGGTGGCGAGCGCCTATGGCGCCGAAGGGCTGCGTTTCGGACCCGATTACCTGATCCCCAAGCCCTTCGATCCGCGCCTGATCGAGCGCATCGCACCGGCGGTCGCCAAGGCGGCGATGGACAGCGGCGTCGCGACCCGGCCGATCGCCGACTTCGAGGCGTACCGGGCGCGGCTCAGGCGCTTCGTCTACCAGTCCGGCAGCACGATGGAGCCGGTGTTCGCGGCGGCGAAGAAGGCGCCGCGCCGCCTGATCTACGCCGAAGGCGAGGAAGAGCGCGTGCTGCGCGCGGTGCAGGTGGTGGTCGACGAAGGCCTGGCGCGACCGATCCTGATCGGCCGCCCGGACGTGATCGAGACGCGCATCGACCGCTACGGACTGCGCCTGCGGCTCGGCCGCGACGCCGAGTGCGTCAACGTGCTCGACGACCCGCGCTACCGCGACACCTGGTCCGAGTACTACCAGCTCGCCAAGCGCAAGGGCGTGACGCGCGCGCTGGCACAGACCGAGGTGCGCACGCGCACGACGCTGATCGGCGCGATGCTGGTGCGCGCGGGCGACGCCGACGCGATGCTGTGCGGCACGGTCGGCAGCTACCCCGACCACCTGCGCTACGTGCGCACCGTGATCGGCCTGCGCGCGGGCGTCAACACCTTCGCCGCGATGCAGCTCCTGATCCTGCCCAACCGGCACCTGTTCATCTGCGACACGCACGTCAACCCCGACCCGAGCGCGGCCCAGATCGCGGAGATGACGCTGCTCGCCGCCGAGGCGGCGCGCCGCTTCGGCATCGCGCCGTGCGCGGCCCTCGTATCGCACTCGAACTTCGGCAGTTCCGACTTGCCGGCCGCGGTGAAGATGCGCGAGGCGCTGGAGATCGTCCGTGCGCGCCAGCCGGACTTCCCGGTCGACGGCGAGATGCAGGCCGACGCGGCACTGTCGCAGGCGGTGCTCGCGGCGATCCTGCCCGACTCGACGCTGACCGCCGAGGCCAATTTGCTGGTGATGCCGAACGTCGATGCCGCCAATATCACCTACAACGCGTTGCGCGTGACCGCCGGCGGCGGCATCACGATCGGCGCGATCCTGCTCGGCGCCGCCAAGGCGGTGCACATTCTGACGCCGGCGGCGACCGTGCGGCGGATCGTCAACATGTCGGCGGTGGCAGTCGTCGACGCCGCCGCGCGGGCGTAGGGCGCAGCCGCGCCGGCACGCGCTCGCGCCGGGCGCGCAACCTGCGGTCGACCCGACCGGCGCTCTGATCCCGTCGCCAAAACCCGGACTCCCAAGCCGGGGGATTGCGCGCGCCTGCGAGTTCGACGCGTTCACGGACCGGCATTCAGCCTACCCTCTTTTGTGCGTCATACTTCCCAAACTGCACATTATCTTCACTTTCTTGGTCTATCCTTCCCACATGACCGATGACGCTCGCCGGATCTCCGAGGCGTTGACTCGGAGTGTTCTGCGCATCCTGCACAAGCTCGCCCGCCTTCTCCTGCGCCACGGCATGCCCCTGCCCGCCTTCATCGACCTGGCGAAGCGCGCGTACCTCGATGTGGCCATGAACGACATGGCCATTCCCGGTCGCAAGCCCTCGGTTTCGCGGGCCGCGCTGCTGACCGGTCTCACGCGCAAGGAGGTGCAGCACCTGCTTTCCGAGCCGCTGCTGCCTAACGCCGATGCCATGGCTGCGCACAACCGGGCGGCGCGCGTCGTTGCCGGCTGGGTGCGCGACAAGCGCTTTCACGACGAGCCGGGCAGGCCGCGACCACTCGAGTTCGACGGTGCCGAAGGAAGTTTCACGGCACTGGTGCGCGGCTACAGCGGCGACATGCCGCCGCGCGCGGTCCTGGACGAACTGCTGCGCGTCGGCACGGTCGAGCGCGACGGCGACGGCCGCATCCGCCTGCTGTCGCGCGTGTACATCCCGCGGGCGAGCGAGATCGGCAAGCTCAACATCCTCGGCTCGGACGTCGCCTTCCTGATCGACACGATCGACCACAACCTGCAGCAGGGCGGGCCCGCGCCGCGATTCCAGCGCAAGGTGATGTACGACAACCTGCCCGCCGAAGCGCTGGAGGAATTCCGTGCCCTGTCCGCACAGCAGGCGCAGGCGCTGCTCGAGCGCTTCGATGCCTGGCTGGCGCAGCACGACCGCGACATGAACCCGGCGGTTCGCGGCACGGGCCGCGTGCGCGCCGGCGTCGGCATCTTCGCGTTCGAGGAGGATGTCGCCGGCACGCCGCCGGGAGGACCGCGATGAGCGCGCTTCGGCTTCGACAACGGACCCGCGCGCGCATGCGCGACGGGCTCGCTGCCGGTGCGGCGGCGCTGCTCCTCGCCGCCTGCGGCGGCGGCATGGACGGCACCGGGTCGGTGCCACCGGCGGGACAGGCGATCACCTCGAGCGGCGTGATGACGGTGGGCAGCGTGATCCTGAACGGCAGGCGCTTCGATGCCGATCGCGCCGCGGTCGCCGACGACCGCGCGCGCACCGCCGCCGCCCTGGCTGACGGCATGGTCGTGCGGCTGCGCGGCAGGCTCGACGGCGGCGCGGCCCGCGCCGACACCCTTGCCATCGACAACGAGCTGCGCGCACCCATCGCGAGCGTCGATACCGACGCCAACCCGCGACGCTTCGTCGCCGGCGGCCTCACCGTGCTGCTGGCCGCGGAAACGGTCTACGCCGGCGGCAGTGAGGCGTCGCTGGCGGCCGGGGCGCGGGTCGAGGTGCATGGCCTGCGCAACGCCGTCGCGCAACTGCACGCCAGTCGTATCGAGTTCGTCGACCCGGCGCAGGGCCTGGACGAACTGCGTGCCACGGTTGCCGACCTCGACCTCGCGCAACAGCGCTTCAACTTGAACGGCAGCGTGACCGTGCGCTTCGACCGCGCCTCCTTCATGCCGGTCGGTGCGCACGCCGCCGACCTCGCCGATGGCACGCTGGTGGAAGTGCGCGGCACGCTGACAGGCAGCGAGTTCTCTGCGGTCGAAGTCGCGATCAAGGCGCTCGACGACCGTGCGTTCGCCGGTGCAAGCGGCGAACGCCAGGATGTCGAGGGTCATGTCGCCGGCTTCACCGGCCATCCCGGCGGCTTCAGCATCGGTGGCCGCGCGGTCGCGACCAGCGAGCAGACGCAGTTCGAAGGCGGCACCGCAGCCGATCTGGCCAACGACGTGCGCGTCGAGGCCCGCGGCATGATCGACCCGCAGGGCGTGCTCGTGCTGTCCGAGGTCGAGTTCAAGTCGGTGCGGTTGCGGCTCCATGGCCGGGCGACGGCGGTGTACCCGCTGCTGCGCACGCTGGTCGTCCTCGGCCAAGCCGTGCGGCAGAACGACGTCACGCGCGTCGATGCACGCACGGCCGGCGGCCAACCGTCGAACCGGCTGACCGATATCGTGGCGGGCACCGACTGCGTCGAGATCCGCGCCTATGCCGCAGGCCGGATCCTGTTCGCCGACGAGATCGCAGAACGCGTCAGTTGCGGCGACGACCTCGTGCAGGCCCCTGTCACCGCCAGCGACGCCACCGCCTTCTCGCTCGGCTTCTTCGGCAGCCTGACCGCCGATCTCGCCGGCAGCACCGTCGCGTTCCGCGACGCGGCCGGCAACCCGATCACCCGCACGCAGTTTTTCGCCGCCCTTGCCCCACCCCGACCCGGCGTCGCCGGCTCGCTGGTCAGGGTCCGGGGCGGGTTCAATGCCGGCGTACTGACCGGCACGGAAGCGGCGCTGGCCGAACCATCGCACGACCGCGCGGCGGCGCTGGCCGCACGCATCACCGCGCCGGACAGCGCTGCGCCGTTCGAACGCGCTGCCGTCGCGCCGCGCCCGATCAACCGCCTCACTCATCGCCCATGAAGTCACTGAACGCCGAACTGGCACGCGCCCAGCCCGGCACGCTGCCGGCGACGCTGCCCATCGATCCGCCGGCGCGTGCGGCGCCCGCGCCCGGGTTGACGGTCATCGTGCCGGCGTACAACGAGGCCGGCTGCGTCGGCGACACGCTGGCGAGTCTGCTGGCGCAGACGCTGAAACCTGCCGAGATCATCCTGGTCGACGACGGCTCGACCGACGGCACCGGCGACATCGGCAGGCGCCTTGGCGTCACCGTGCTCCGCCCGCCGGTCAACACCGGATCGAAGGCCGGCGCGCAGAACTTCGCGCTCGACCACGTGCACACCGAACTCGTGATGGCGATCGACGCCGACACCACGCTCGAGCCGGACGCGGTCGAGAAGCTCGCGGCCTGCTTCACCGCCCCTGACATCGGCGCCGCCTGCGGCTTCGTGCTGCCGCGACGCGTGCAGTCGCTGTGGGAACGCGGCCGCTACATCGAGTACCTGTTTGCGTTCACCTTCTACAAGCCGGTTCAGGACTACTACCGCCGGCCCCTGATTTCCTCCGGCTGCTTCTCCGTCTATCGCACCGAGTTGATGCGCGCCTTCGGCGGCTGGCCGAGCCGCACGCTGGCCGAGGACATGGACCTGACCTGGTGCTTGCACCAGGCCGGCATCGGCGTCCGCTTCGAGCCGCGCGCGATCTGCTATCCGATCGAGCCCTACGACTTCCACTTCATGCGCAAGCAGTTGCACCGCTGGAGCCACGGCTTCGTGCAGAACGTGGCGCTGCACTGGCGCGGCCTGCTGGAGGTCCCCTACCTGCGCTCGGCAGTGACGGTAGCGCTGTGGGACGCCGTCGTCGCCTCGCTTGCCTTCCTGGTGCTGATTCCGCTGCTGGCGCTGCTGCTGCAGACGCCCTGGGTCCTGCTCGCCTACCTGATCGACGCGCCGGCCATCATCGTGCCGCTGCTCGCCGGTGCGATCCCGCGGCGCGAGGTGGGGCGCATGCTCGCCAGCCTGCCTGCGTTCTTCGTGCTGCGCCTGGTCAACGCGCTGTTCTTCCTCGAAGCGGTGTGGAGCGAATGGGTGCTCCGCAGGCGCACGCGGGTCTACCACAAAGGGCACTGACGTCATGAATCCCGGACTGCCCGGCCTCGGTATCGGAGGTCTGTTCTATATCGCGAGCGCGCTGGCGATGCCGCTCGTGGCGCTGGTTCGCGCCGCGCGCGGCGCGCCGTCGAGCACGGTGCGCTGGCGGCTTGCCGCGCGCCAGTGCGCGATCGCGCTCGGCATCCTGGGCAGCATGACCCTCGCGTTCTGGAGCCTCGACGTGGCGCTGGAGCTGCATCCGGTCGCGCACGGCGTCGGCGAAGAGGTTCAGCGGCAATGGCACGCAATGCGCATCTCCGCGCTCGCAGTCGCGGCCGCCGTGCTGACCGCGGTGCTGTCGGCGATGCACTTGGCAAGGCTGCTCACGCGCCGCCGTCGCCGCCGGCTGCCACGGCTGGCCACGCTCGCGCGCGGTCTGCAATGACCGCCGATCCCGCGGCAGCGCGCGCGCCGTCCACACGGCAGCGCACGACGCGCACGGGCTGGCTGGTCGGCGCAGCGCTGCTCACTTCCGGCTGCGCGAGCTGGCCTGTGCTCGGGCCGGCCAGCGGCCCGCCCGCAGCGCCGGCATCGAGCGCCATTCCAGCCACCCGCGCGGCCCGAGCCACCGGCGCGGCCACGATCGAGCAGGCGGACGCAGCCTATGCCGCCGGCGAACGCGAGCGCGCCCGCGAGCTGTATCGCGCGGTGCTCGCGGCGCAGCCCAAGCAGTCGCGCGCCCTGTTCCGGCTCGCGCAGCTGTCGCCGCCCGGTTCGCACGAGGCGGTGCAACTGCTCGGACGCTATGTCGAACTGGAGCCGCGCGATCCCTGGGGCTACATGGCGCTCGGCGATGCGCTGGCTGCCGCCGGGAAGCCGTATGCGGGACTGGCGCAGTACGCGCAGGCGCGGCGGCTGACGCCGGACGAACCCGACGTGCTCGACGGCAGCGCCCGGATCCTCGAAGCGGTCGGCGATGTCGATGGACTGATCGCGCTATACGAAGCGCAGACGGCCCGGCAGCCTGACAACATCGCAGCCTGGATCGCGCTCGGTCGCGCGCGCCAGCGCGCCTCCCACCATGCCGAGGCGGCGCAGGCCTACGCCCGCGCGCAGACGCGCAAGCCGGAGCCACGCACGCTTGAGCGGCTCGACGCCGCGCTGGCCGAAGCGGCCACGATGCTGCGCCCCTTCGGCGGCAGCGGCCGGGACTCCGACGACAACCGCGTCACGCGTGCCGGCCTCGACCTGCTGGTGCCGGCCGGAAGCCGTGCCCGCCTCGGCCTGCGCGCCGAGCGCGCCGACATCGCCGACCCCACCACCGAAGGCCACGCCGACCTGCTCGCAATCATCGGCAACTGGGCGCCGAGCCATGCCCTGCGCATCGAGGCTGCCGGCGGCCTCACGCGCCTGACGCCCGCGAGCGGCAACGCCGACGATCGGCCGGTCGGTCGCCTGCGCCTGCGCTGGCGCGAGTCACAGACCTCGCCGGCCGCCGATGTGCTGGTGTCGCGCCGGCCGCTGTTGGCAACGCCTGCGCTGCTGGCCGCGCCGGTCGACCTGACCGAGGCGCGCGCCAGCCTCGACCTACCCGTGTCCTCGGCCTTTGCGCTGCGCCTCGGCGGTCAGACCGGCCGCTTTGCCGAGCCCGCCGGCAGCAACAGCCGCAGCGGCGGCCGCATCGGTCTCGTGCATCGCGCCTCGCCGGTGTGGGAAACGCAGGCCTCGGCCAGCGTGCTCGGCTACGACCGGCCGAGCAGCGCCGGCTACTTCGCACCGCGCCGGATCGAGGCCCTCGAGCTCGGCACCTATGTCGAGTACTACGCGCTGTGGCCGTTGACGCTGACCATCGATGCCGGCGTCGGCAGCCAGCGCATCACGCCGCACGGCGAGCCCGCCCGCGGCTGGCAGGGCACGCTGCGCGCCTACACCTCGTTCGCCTGGGATCTGCAGCCGGGCATGCAACTGGCGCTCGAACTGGACTTCGAGAACTCGCTCGCCGCCACCGCCGCCACCGCGACCAGCGAAGACTGGCGCTCGCTCACCGCGCTGCTGTCGCTGCGCTTCGGCGTGCTGCGCCGGTCGACGCATCGCGCGCTAACCGAGGCCCGACGCGACCGCTGAGAACGAATACAGGCCCGGCGCCCGGCGCGATGCGCTTGTGCGCGCGGCCGTCGGCGGCCAGTTCCTCGCTGGCGGCGAAGCCGCCGCCGGCCGAGTAACAGGTGCGCGAAGCGAGTTCCCCGCCGCCGATGCGGGTCTGCGCGACACCGCGCTACCCGGCCGGCGTCGCCTCCGCCGTCTGCGCATACGCCGCCATCGGCAGGCACGTGCACATGACGTTGCGGTCGCCGTAGACGTTGTCCACACGACCGACCGGCGGCCAGTACTTGCGCCGCTTGAGTTCCGGCAGCGGGAAGACGGCCTGCTCGCGCGGGTAGTCGTGGGCCCAGGTCTCGGCCATCACCATCGCCGCGGTGTGCGGCGCGTTCCTCAAAGGATTGTCTTCGCGGTCGACGCGCCCTTCCTCCACGGCGCGGATCTCGGCGCGGATCTGAATCATCGCCTCGATGAAGCGGTCGAGCTCCGCCTTGGGCTCGCTCTCGGTCGGCTCGACCATCAGCGTGCCGGCCACCGGGAACGAGAGCGTCGGCGCGTGGAAGCCGTAGTCGATCAGCCGCTTGGCGACGTCCTCGGCGCTGATGCCGCAGGCGTCCTTGATCGGCCGCAGGTCGAGGATGCACTCGTGCGCGATCAGTCCGTTGCGGCCCTTGTACAGCGTCGGGTAGTACGGCTCCAGCCGCCTGGCGATGTAATTGGCGCTGAGCAGCGCCACCTGGGTGGCGCGGCGCAGTCCATCGCCGCCCATCATCGTGATGTACATCCACGAGATCGGCAGGATGCCGGCGCTGCCGAAACTCGCCGCGCTGACCATGCCGACTGCGCATCTGCCCTCGCCCCCCGCGCTGTCGCGCTGATGCGGGCGAGGCTGCTGTGACGGCAGAAACGGCGCGAGGTGCGACTTCACCGCCACCGGCCCCACGCCCGGCCCGCCGCCGCCGTGCGGGATGCAGAAGGTCTTGTGCAGGTTCAGGTGCGAGACATCCGAACCGAACTCGCCGGGTTTGGCCAGACCCACCAGCGCGTTCAGGTTGGCGCCGTCGGTGTAGACCTGCCCGCCGTGCGCGTGGATCGCCGCGCAGATCTCGACGATCGCCTCCTCGAACACGCCATGCGTCGACGGATAGGTGACCATCAGCGCCGCCAGATCCTTCGAGTGCTGCTCGGCCTTGGCCTTCAGGTCCGCGAGGTCGACGTTGCCGTTGGCGTCGCACTTGACGACCACGACCTCCATGCCGCACATCTGCGCCGAGGCGGGGTTAGTGCCGTGCGCGCTCTCGGGGATCAGGCAGACGGTGCGATGCCCTTCGCCGCGCGCGCGGTGGTAGGCGCGGATCGCCAGCAGCCCGGCGTACTCGCCCTGCGCGCCCGAGTTCGGCTGCAGGCTGACCGCGTCGTAGCCGGTGCACTCGGCGAGCATCCGCTCCAGCGTCTCGATCAGATCCTTGTAGCCCTGCGTCTGCTCGCTCGGGGCCAGCGGATGGATGTTGCAGAACTGCGGCCAGGTGATCGGGATCATCTCGGCCGTGGCGTTCAGTTTCATCGTGCACGAGCCGAGCGGGATCATCGTGCGGTCGAGCGCGAGGTCGCGGTCGGCGAGCGAACGCAGGTAGCGCAGCATCTCGTGCTCGGCGTGATGCGTGTTGAACACCGGGTGCGTGAGATACGCCGAGCTGCGCGCCAGCGACGCCGGGAAGGCATCCTGCACGCCGGCATCGAGCACGGCGAGGTTCGCCTGCGCGCCGAACAGCGACCACAGTGCCTCGAGGTCGGCGCGGGTGGTGGTCTCATCACACGAGATGCCGACCGCGTCCCTGCCGAGATCGCGCAGGTTCAACTGCCGGGCGCGCGCGGCGGCATGGATCCGGGCCGCATCGACGCCCGACACGACGATCGTGTCGAAGAAGCGCTCGCTCACCTTCAAGCCGGCGTGGCGCAGCCCGGCGGCGAGGATCGCCGTCAGCCGGTGCACGCGCTGCGCGATGCGCTTCAGCCCCTCGGGGCCGTGGTAGACGGCGTACATGCTGGCCATCACCGCCAGCAGTACCTGCGCGGTGCAGATGTTGGAGGTCGCCTTCTCGCGGCGGATGTGCTGCTCGCGCGTCTGCAGCGTGAGGCGATAGGCGGGCTGGCCCTGCGAGTCGACCGACACGCCAACCAGCCGCCCCGGCATCGAGCGCTTGAAGGCGTCCTTGCAGGCGAGAAAAGCGGCATGCGGGCCGCCGAAGCCGAACGGCACGCCGAAGCGCTGGCTGTTGCCGACGACGATGTCCGCACCCCATTCGCCGGGCGCCTTCAGCAAGGTGAGCGCCAGCAGGTCGGCCGCGACGGCGACCAGTCCGCCGCGCGCGTGGACCTTGTGCACGATGCCGGTGTACTCGCGCACGTCGCCGGTGGAGGCCGGGTACTGCAGCAGCACGCCGAAGGCATCGGCGCTCGCCAGCAGCGCATCATCGCCCACCTGCACGTCGATGCCGAGCGGTTCGGCACGCGTGCTCACCAGTTCGATCGTCTGCGGATGGCAGTCGGCCGAGACCACGAACAGGTTGCTCCTGCTCTTGCACGAGCGCTTGGCCAGCGTCATTGCCTCAGCCGCGGCAGTGGCCTCGTCCAGCAGCGAGGCGTTGCTGATCTGCATGCCCGTGAGATCGCAGACCATGGTCTGGAAGTTGATCAGCGCCTCCATCCGGCCCTGCGAGATCTCGGCCTGGTACGGCGTGTAGGCGGTGTACCAGGCGGGGTTCTCGAGGATGTTGCGCAGGATGACCTTCGGCGTGTGGCTGCCGTAGTAGCCCTGGCCGATGAAGCTCTTGAACACCTGATTCCTGCCGGCGATCGCCGCCAGCTTGGCGAGCGCCTCCTGCTCGCTCATCGCCCCCGGCAGGGCGAGACCGGACCGCAGCCGGATCGCCGGCGGCACGATCGCCTCGGTGAGTGCCGCCAGCGACGGCTGGCCGATCAGCCGCAGCATCTCCGCCTGCTCGGCGGCGTCCGGGCCGATGTGACGGTCGATGAACTGATCGTGGTGTTCCAGGGCGGACAGGGGCGGTGCGAGGCTCATCGGATCGGACGCGTTCATCGGTGGAGTCGTGACCAGTGACATGCGAGAGGTGCAACGCGCTGCTCGCGGTGGCGAGACTCGCGTTTCAGGTATCGGCCGGGACGACGCACGCTACTTCTGAGCGGCAAGCGACCGCTGGTAGGCGTCGGCGCTCATCAGCGCCTTGGCTTCGCCGTCCGGTTTCATCTTCCACAGCCAGGCGGCGAAGGCATCGGCGTTGACCTGCTCGGGCGCGTCTTTCAGCGCGTCGTTGACGGCGAGCACTTCGCCGGCCACCGGCGCGTAGACGTCGCTGGCGGCCTTGACCGACTCGACCACCGCGCAGGCTTCGCCGGCCTTGAGTCGGCGGCCGACTTCAGGCAGCTCGACGAACACCAGGTCGCCGAGCGCTTCCTGCGCGAAGTCGGTGATGCCGATGGTCACGCTGCCGTCGGCCTCGGCTCGCAGCCACTCGTGCGAGGCGGTGTACTTGAGGTGTGCCGGGACGTTCATCTCGATCTCCGTCAGAGGGGCCGTGTCAGAAGTGATGGGCGACAGTCGCCGGGTCGTGCGGGTCCGGGTCTCGGCACTCGCCCGGCATGCTCGAGCGCCATTCAGACCAGAGCCTTGCCGCCGCGCACGAACGGCGGCTTGACGACCAGCGCCGCGACCGGCTTGCCGCGCAGGTCCACCTGGACGGTGTCGCCGGGCTTCACCGGCAGGGGCACGCGAGCCAGCGCGATCGAGCAGCCGAGCGTCGGCGCGAAGCTGCCGCTGGTGATCTCGCCTTCGCCATGCGGCGTCAGCACCTTCTGGTGCGAGCGCAGCACGCCGCGGTCGAGCAGCTTCAGGCCGACGAAGGCGCGCCTGCGGCCGTCGCGCTCGAGCGCCGTGCGGCCGACGAACTCACGCGGCGTCTTCAGATCGACGGTCCACGCGAGCCCCGCGTCCAAGGGCGAGACGGTCTCGTCCATGTCGTTGCCGTACAGGTTCATGCCGGCTTCCAGCCGCAGCGTGTCGCGCGCGCCCAGTCCGCACGGGGCCACGCCGGCGGCCTGCAAATCGCTCCACAACTGCGGCGCCTGCGCCGCCGGCAGCATCAGCTCGAAGCCGTCCTCGCCGGTGTAGCCGGTGCGGGCGATGAGAAGCTCGCCGACCTCGGCGGCGAAGAACACGCCCAGCCCGGCGCTCGCCTCACGCGTCGCCGGCCGCGCCTGCCAGAACTTCTCGCGCGCGTGCGGGCCCTGCACGGCGATCAGCGCCAGATCGCGGCGCGGCACGATCGCCACCGCGAAGCCGCGCCCGGCGCGCACCGTCTCCATCCACGCCAGGTCCTTGTCCGCGGTGCCGGCGTTGACGACCGCGCGATAGCGGTGGCCGGCGAAGAAATAGACGATCAGATCGTCGACGCAGCCGCCGGCTTCGTTGAGCATCGCGCTGTACAGCGCCTTGCCGGGCTGGCTGAGCTTGTCGACGTCGTTGGCGAGCAGGTAGCGCAGAAAAGCGCTGGCGTCGGCGCCGGTGACGTCGACCGCGCACATGTGCGAGACGTCGAACATGCCGGCGTCGCGGCGCACCGCGTGGTGCTCGTCGATCTGCGAGCCGTAGTGCAGCGGCATGTCCCAGCCGCCAAAGTCGACGGTCTTGGCACCGCAGGCCAGGTGGCTGTCGAACAGCGGCGTGCGTCTGAGGCTCATCAGGACAGTGGACCGGTCGGGTTCGAACCGCATCGACCGGCGGGCCGATGCGGCACCCGCAGGTCGCCATGCCCTGCGGCATGGCGAGTTGCTGCGGATGCCCCTCTGTCCTTTTGCCTGAGAGTTTGGGCGCGGACTCGCGTCCGCACCGCTGCACCTTCGGCGCCGGCACCTTCGATGCCGGTCTCTCCAGAGTCGCTCGCGCGAGGCGGTTTTCGGTACCTGAGCGATTACGGGCGTTGCGCCTTCGGCGGTGACGGCCAGTGGCCGTCACGCTCTCCCGCGTCGCGCTGTGAGCGAGGGCGAAGGATACCCCGGCGGCCGGGGCGCGGCCGGCCGGTGGCGGCCGGCGATTGCCTGGCGGCGCTGCGCCGGGATGCTCAGGCGCCGATCACGCCGCCGTCGATGCGGCGGATCGCCATCGTGCACGAGCGCGGCCGGCCCGAGGCGCTGCCCTCGGGAAAGCGCGAAAAGCGGGTCGGATCGCGGGCGATCTGGTTGTCGCTCCACACCGTACCCACGGTCTGCTGCCCGGTCGGCGGGTTGCGCGGCGCGTTCGGATGCGAGCCGAGTTCGCCCGGGTGCTGGACGTTCAGGAACATCGTGCGGCCGTCGGGCGTGAACACCGCGCCGGTGAACTCGCAGCCCGCGGGACCGACCGCGAAGCGCCGCACTTCACCCGAGCGCGGATCGGCGCACAGCACCTGGTTGTTGCCCATGCCGGCGAAGTCACCGCTGTTGGAGAAGCTGCCGTCGGACAGGATCCACAGACGGCCGTCGCGATCGAAGACGATGCCGTCGGGACTGTTGAACACGTTGCCGGCGTTGACGTTCGACGACGGCGCCCGCTCGCCGGTGATCGACGGCTGGCCGGCGAGCAGGAAGATGTCCCAGGCAAAGGTGGTCGCGCGCGGATCACTGCCGGTCTCGGTCCAGCGCACGATGTGGCCCCAGACGTTGTTGCTGCGCGGGTTGACGGCATCGACCGCCGGCCGCGCGCTGCCGGCCACCGTGCTGCCGTCGGCGTTGTTCGCACTGGCGGGCGTGCTGCCACGCCGGTTGTTGTTGGTCAGCGCGCAGTAGACCTCGCCGCGCCGAGTCGGATCGGCCGCGACCCACTCCGGACGATCGAGCATCGTCGCGCCGACGCGATCGGCGGCGGCGCGCGTGTTGATCAGGATCGCCGCCTGGTCGGCGAAGCCGTTGGCGGCGGTCAGCCCGTTCTGACCGTGCACGAGCGCGATCCAGGTGCCGGTGCCACGGCCGGGCGCAGCACCGGCGGCGAACTTCGCCACGTACAAGGTGCCGCTGTCGAGCAGATTTCGGTTCGCCGCCGAGCGCGGGTTGGCGGCGTCGAAGCGGCCCGAGGTGACGAACTTGTAGAGGTACTCGTTGCGCTCGTCGTCGCCCATGTAGACGACCACGGTGCCGTCGGCGGCGATCACGTGCTCGGCGTTCTCGTGCTTGAAGCGGCCGAGCGCGGTGCGCTTGCGCGGCCTGGAGGCGGGATCGAAGGGATCGATCTCGACCACCCATCCGAAGCGGTTCGGCTCGTTCGGAGTGGCGTTGACGTCGAAGCGCGGATCGGCCGTGTGCCAGCGATAGCCGAAGCCGGTGGCGGTCACGCCATAGCGGTTCTCGAGCGCGGTTGGCGTGCGCGCGCCGTTCCAGCCGAAGTAGCCGTTGAAGTTCTCCTCGCAGGTCAGGTAGGTGCCCCAGGGCGTGAAACCGTGCGCGCAGTTGTTGAGCGTGCCCAGCACCTCGCGTCCGGTCGGGTCCTGCGCCGTGCGCAGCAGCTCATGGCCGGCCGCCGGGCCGGTCACATCCATCGGCGTGTAGCCGGTGATGCGCCGATTGAAGCGCGAGTCCAGCACGTGGCTGATCCTGCCGTCGGCCGCACGCCGCAGATGGGCGATCGAGACGCCGTGTGCGGCCAGCCCCTTGCGCACCTTGTCGAAGGTGAACGGCGCCAGCCAGTCGTTGGCGTCGTTGCCGGGCGCGTACAGGTATTCGGGGTTGATGTACTCGTGGTTCTGCACCAGCAGGCCCTCGTCGCTGCGCGTGCCGGGGGCGTCGGCGGCCGCGTCGAGGGGGAAGAAGTGGATGCCGTCGTGGTTGTCGCCGAACTGCTGCTCCTGCTCGGCCGATCCCTGCGACGCATCGCGCAGGAAAGCCGGCGCGCCGCTGCGGATCGGATCGCCCCAGAGCAGGATCGGCTGGGCGATGTAGCCGTGCGGGACGACCACTTCGTCGCCGGTGGCGACGTTGACCGGCGCGAAGCCGAGCGGCACCGGCAGCGGCGCCGCCACCGCCTCGTCACCGCTGCCGCAAGCGCTCAGCGCCAGCGCCGAGGCGCCGCCGAGAAAAGGCACGGTGGCGAGTCCGAACCCGCGACGGATCGCTGCGCGGCGCGCCGGCGAGTCGACCTGCTCGTCGACCACCGACTGCAGGTGCGGGGTGCGGCAGGGGTTGCTGATGGCGTCATCTTCGCGCGGCTTCATGGTCGGCTCCGGTTGCGGGTTGGCAGGCCGGCACTGTGGTGCCTGCAGGCGACCAACGCATGAACCGCGGATGACCGTGCGATGACCCGGCCGCCCGGCGGCGGCAGACCGATCCGGGATCGCTGCGCCGTGACGTCGTTCAGGCCGCGTGCGCGACCGCCGCGCGCCGCGGCGCTTCGAGGTACTGGGCGGACTGCATCTCGATCAGACGCGAGACGGTGCGCTCGAACTCGCCGGCCAGCGGCCCGGCGGTGTAGAGCGACTCCGGCGGCACCGCCGCCGACAGCAGCAGCTTGACCCGGCGGTCGTAGAGCACATCGACCAGCCAGGTGAAGCGGCGCGCCTCCGAGGCGTGGCTGGCGCTCATCTGCGGCACGTTCGACAGCAGCACCGTGTGGCAGCGCGCCGCCAACTCCAGGTAGTCGTTGTGCGAGCGCGGGCCGCCGCACAGGACGGCGAAGTCGAACCAGACCACGCCGCCGGCGCGCCGCCGGGCGCGGATCTGGCGCCCTTCGATGGTGAGCACGGCGCTGTCGTCGTCGGTCTCGGCGATGCGTTCGAAGGCCGCCTTCAGTCGCGCCTCGGTCGACGCCGAGCACGGCGTCAGATAGGCCTCGACACGCTGCATCGCCTGCCGCCGGTAGTCGACGCCGACATCGACCTGCAGGACATCGAGCCGATCCTTGAGCAGCGCGATCGCCGGCAGCAGCCGGTCGCGGTGCAGGCCGTCGGGATAGAGCGCATCGGGCGCGTAGTTGGAAGTGATCACCATACCGACGCCGAGATCGAACAGGCGCACCAGCAGCCGATGCAGGATCATCGCGTCGGCGATGTCGCCGACGTGGAACTCGTCGAAGCAGATCAGCCGCTGGCGGCGGGCGATGCTCGCCGCCACCGCGTCGAGCGGGTCGACCGTGCCCTTCAGTTGCTCGAGTTCGCGGTGCACGGCGCGCATGAACTCGTGGAAGTGGACGCGCTTCTTGCGCACCAGCGGCACCTCGGCGAAGAACGCGTCCATCAGGAAGCTCTTGCCGCGACCGACGCCGCCCCACAGGTAGACGCCGCGCGGGATCGGCGGC
>Ga0208609_100329_pt1 | contig 19118 bp, 19 predicted proteins | sample SubbioR11_8A_Apr_FD_184813 | JGI IMG/M metagenome (GOLD analysis project Ga0208609, IMG submission 184813) | Serpentinite rock and fluid subsurface biosphere microbial communities from McLaughlin Reserve, California, USA - CR11_8A_Apr (SPAdes) | ecosystem: Environmental > Terrestrial > Deep...
GGACCAGGGGGTGGCCAAGGTCGCCGCGCTGCGCGAGCGCGTCGCGGCCATCGCGCTCGCGGACAAGAGCCAGGTCTTCAACACCGCGCGCGTCGAGGCGCTGGAAGTCGAGAACCTGATCGAGGCCGCGCAGGCGACGATGGTCTCGGCTGCGGCCCGCCGCGAATGCCGCGGCGCGCACACCGTCAAGGACTACGAGCGCGGCGCCGACGACCCCGACAGCCCGCTCGGGCGCAACGACCGCGAGTGGATGAAGCACACGCTGTGGTATGCCGAGGGCAGCCGCCTCGAGTACAAGCCGGTGCAGATGAAGCCGCTGACCGTCGAGTCGGTGCCGCCCAAGGTTCGCACGTTCTGACCCCGCGCAAGGAAGAGAAGTCATGGCCCAGCGCACATTCCAGATCTACCGCTACGACCCCGACAAGGACGCCAAGCCGTACATGCAGACGCTGCAGGTCGAGCTCGACGGCAGCGAGCGCATGCTGCTCGACGCGCTGATGAAGCTCAAGTCGGTCGACCCGACACTGAGCTTTCGCCGTTCGTGCCGCGAGGGCGTGTGCGGCTCGGACGCGATGAACATCAACGGCAAGAACGGGCTGGCGTGCCTGACCAACATGCGCAGCCTGCCCGGCACCGTGGTGCTCAAGCCGCTGCCCGGGCTGCCGGTGATCCGCGACCTGATCGTCGACATGACGCAGTTCTTCAAGCAGTACCACTCGATCAAGCCCTACCTCGTCAACGACACGCCGCCGCCCGAGACCGAGCGCCTGCAGTCGCCCGAGGAGCGCGACGAGCTCAACGGCCTGTACGAGTGCATCCTGTGCGCGAGCTGCAGCACGAGCTGTCCGAGCTTCTGGTGGAACCCCGACAAGTTCGTCGGCCCGGCCGGCCTGCTGCAGGCCTACCGCTTTATCGCCGACAGCCGCGACGAGGCCACCAGCGAGCGGCTCGACAACCTCGAGGACCCGTACCGGCTGTTCCGCTGCCACACGATCATGAACTGCGTCGACGTCTGTCCGAAGAGCCTCAACCCGACCAAGGCGATCGGCAAGATCAAGGAGCTGATGGTCCGCCGGGCCGTCTGACCGGGCCCTGCCGCGCCGATGGACGCCCTGCTCGACCCCCGCGAACTTGGCCGCCTGCGCTGGCGCTGCCGCCGTGGCCTGCTCGAGAACGACCTGTTCATCGAGCGCTACTTCCGCGACCACGCGGCCACGGTCACGACCGGGCAGGCCCAGGCGCTGATGACGCTGATGGACCTGCCCGACCCCGACCTGCTCGACCTGCTGCTGGCGCGCACCGACCCGCAGGCCGGGCTCGACCGCCCCGAAGTGCACCAGGTGCTGGCGCTGCTCAGGCGGGCACGCCCGACCGAAGACCGACGAAAGGAACCCCGATGACGCCCTCCGACGTGAAAGCCACCCTGTCGTTCTCCGACGGCAGCCCGAGCATGGACCTGCCGATCTACAGGGGCAGCGTCGGGCCGGACGTCATCGACATCCGCAAGCTCTACGCGCAGACCGGCAAGTTCACCTACGACCCGGGGTTCCTGTCGACCGCGGCGTGCCAGTCGGCGATCACCTACATCGACGGCGACAAGGGCGAGCTGCTCTACCGCGGCTACCCGATCGAGCAGCTCGCCACCCACTGCGACTTCCTCGAGACCTGCTACCTGCTGCTCAAGGGCGAGCTGCCCAACGCGCAGCAGAAGGCCGACTTCGAGGGCCTCGTGAGCCGCCACACGATGGTCAACGAGCAGATGCAGTTCTTCCTGCGCGGCTTCCGCCGCGATGCGCACCCGATGGCGGTCATGACCGGGCTGGTCGGCGCGCTCTCGGCCTTCTATCACGACAGCACCGACATCAACAACCCGCAGCACCGCGACATCGCGGCGATCCGCCTGATCGCCAAGATGCCGACGCTGGTGGCGATGTCCTACAAGTACGGCGTCGGCCAGCCGTACATGTACCCGCGCAACTCGCTGTCGTACTCGGCGAACTTCATGCGCATGATGTTCGCCACCCCCTGCGAGGACTACGAGCCCAACGACGTGCTGGTGCGCGCCCTCGACCGCATCTTCATCCTGCACGCCGACCACGAGCAGAACGCCAGCACCTCGACCGTGCGGCTGTGCGGCAGCTCGGGCACCAACCCGTTCGCGGCGATCGCCGCCGGCGTGGCCTGCCTGTGGGGCCCGGCGCACGGCGGCGCCAACGAGGCCGCCCTCAACATGCTGGAGGACATCCAGCGCAACGGCGGCGTCGAGAAGATCGGCGAGTTCATCCGCCAGGTCAAGGACAAGAACAGCGGCATCAAGCTGATGGGCTTCGGCCACCGCGTCTACAAGAACTACGACCCGCGCGCCAAGCTCATGCGCGAGACCTGCCACGAGGTGCTCGGCGAGCTCGGCCTGGGCAACGACCCGCTGTTCAAGCTGGCGATGGCGCTCGAGAAGATCGCGCTCGAGGACGAATACTTCGTCGCCCGCAAGCTCTACCCGAACGTCGACTTCTACTCGGGCATCGTGCAGCGCGCGATCGGCATCCCGGTCAGCCTGTTCACCGCGATCTTCGCGCTGGCGCGCACCGTCGGGTGGATCGCCCAGCTCAACGAGATGATCAGCGACCCCGAGTACAAGATCGGCCGGCCGCGCCAGTTGTTCATCGGCGCGGCGCCGCGCCAGGTGCGCCCGATCGCCGAGCGCGGCTGAGCCGCGGCGCCGCAGGCCGGGTGCCGCCGCCCGGCCTGCCGGGCCAACTGGAGTTGCATACAGTACACTCAAGGGTTGCACGGCAGCGCGCCCTCGCAATTCCACACCTGGGAGCAACAAGTGGCCAAAGACGAGATCAAGACCCTGGTCGAGCCCGATGGCTTGCGCTACAAGTCCAAGGCCCCCGGGTCGCCGTTTTCGGTGGCCGGTGCCTTCGGCGCCGGCACCATGTCGTGCTTCCTGTGCGGCAAGCACCGGCCGCGCTCGATGCTCAAGACGCGCAAGCTGCTCGGGCGCTCGCAGACGGTGTGCGCGCCCTCGTGCAAGGAGCTCGAGGCGCAGCTCAAGTCCTGAGGCCCCAGGCCGGGCCAGCGCCGCTGGCCCGGCCCGCCCCCCGCGCGGGATCGAGCTGAGTGGCAGAGCCCCCTTGCTCGATAGCCTGCAGTCGGCCGCAGCGGCCGCTGCCCCGGGGCTGGCGCGGCCCGAGCTCGGTGTCGCCCCGCCGCGTGCGGGGCGAGCGCTTTTCTGAGGGTCAGCCGGCAGCGGCTTCGTAGCCGCTGTCGAAATGCGCGCGCATCAACCGTGTCGCGGCCTCGCCGTCGTGGGCGGCGATCGCCGCCATGATCGCGCGGTGCTCGGCCAGCGAGTCGGCCAGCCGGCCCTGCTTGAACAGCGAGTGGTGGCGGGCGAGCTTCATCACCTTGCGCAGGTCGGTCACGACCTGCTGGCTCCAGCGGTTGCCGGCGACCTCGAGCAGCGCCTGGTGCCAGCGTTCGTTGGTCGCGAAGAAGGCGTCGCGCCGGTGGACCTCGCGCTCGAGCTGCAGGTGCAACCGCTGCAGTCTGGCGCGCTGGGCGGCGTCGGCGTGCCGGGCGACGGTGCCCGCGGCGTCGCTCTCGAGCAGGGCCAGCACGTGGTAGACCTGCGCGACGTCGGCGCGCCCGACCTCGGTGACGTAGGCGCCGCGGCCGACCTTCATCGTCACCAGCCCCTCGACGGCGAGCACCTTGAGCGCCTCGCGCAGCGGCGTGCGGCTGATGCCGTACTCGGCGCTCAGGCGCTGCTCGTCGATCCAGCTCCCGGGCCCCAGCTCGCGGCGGTAGATCTGCTGGCGCAGCCGCTCGGCGACGTCCTCGTACAGGGCACGCCGCGGCAGCGGGCGGACCCTGTCGGCAGCGGCGTCGGCGGGCACGGGCGAGGGGGCCGCGGGGCGTTGTCTCAGCATAAATAATTATGCATAATATTCGGCGGTCGGCAAGTGCTGCCGACGCTGGCCGGCCTTGCCGCACGCTGCAAGGCCCGGCTGCCGCTGCGGCCGGGTCGGCGTGCGGCCCCCGCCCCTGCAGGAGAACACGATGAAACCGACCGCCGTCCCCGAGTTCGCGCCCGTCACGCTCGAGCAATGGCAGCGCGCAGCCGCCAGGTCGGCCCCGGGCGGTGACGTCGCTGCGCTGAACTGGGTCACGCCCGAGGGCCTGGTCGTCAAGCCGCTCTACACCGCCGCCGACCTGCAGGGCCTGCCGTACACCGACACGTTGCCGGGCTTCGCGCCGTTCATCCGCGGCCCGCAGGCGACGATGTACGCGGTGCGGCCGTGGACGATCCGCCAGTACGCCGGCTTCTCGACCGCCGAGGACAGCAACGCCTTCTACCGCCAGGCGCTGGCCGCCGGCGGGCAGGGGGTGTCGGTGGCGTTCGACCTCGCCACCCACCGCGGCTACGACAGCGACCACCCGCGCGTCACCGGCGACGTCGGCAAGGCGGGGGTGGCGATCGACTCGGTCGAGGACATGAAGATCCTGTTCGACGGCATCGCGCTCGACCAGGTCAGCGTGTCGATGACGATGAACGGCGCGGTGCTGCCCGTGCTGGCCGGCTATGTGGTCGCGGCCGAGGAGCAGGGTGTCAGCCAGGACCGCCTGAGCGGGACCATCCAGAACGACATCCTCAAGGAGTTCATGGTCCGCAACACCTACATCTACCCGCCGGCGCCGAGCATGCGCATCGTCGGCGACATCATCGAGTACACGGCCAGGCGGATGCCGAGGTTCAACTCGATCAGCATCTCGGGCTACCACATGCAGGAAGCCGGCGCGAACCAGGCCCTCGAGCTGGCCTTCACGCTCGCCGACGGCAAGGAATACGTCAAGACCGCGCTGGCCAAGGGCCTCGACGTCGACGACTTCGCCGGCCGGCTCTCCTTCTTCTGGGCGATCGGGATGAATTTCTATCTCGAGATCGCCAAGCTGCGCGCCGCGCGCCTGCTGTGGTGCCGCATCATGCAGGGCTTCGGGGCCCGCAACCCCAAGAGCCTGATGCTGCGCACGCACTGCCAGACCAGCGGCTGGAGCCTGACCGAGCAGGACCCGTACAACAACATCGTGCGCACGACGGTCGAGGCGATGGCCGCGGTCTTCGGCGGCACGCAGAGCCTGCACACCAACAGCTTCGACGAGGCGATCGCGCTGCCCAGCGAGTTCAGCGCGCGCATCGCGCGCAACACCCAGCTCATCCTGCAGGAGGAGACGCACATCACCCACGTCGTCGACCCCTGGGCCGGCAGCTACCTGATGGAGACGCTGACTCAAGCGATGGCCGACCAGGCCTGGGCGATCATCGAGGAGGTCGACGCGATCGGCGGCATGACCCAGGCCGTGGCCAGCGGCTGGGCCAAGCTCAGGATCGAGGCCAGCGCGGCCGAGAAGCAGGCCCGCATCGACAGCGGCAGGGACGTCATCGTCGGCGTCAACAAGTACCGCCTGGCCCAGGAGGACCCGGTCGCGATCCTCGAGGTCGACAACCACCGCGTGCGCGAGCAGCAGATCGCGCGGCTGCAGGCGATCAAGGCGCAGCGCGACAGCGCCCGGGTGCAGGCGGCGCTGGCCGCGCTGAGCGCCTGCGCGCGCAGCGGGCAGGGCAACCTGCTCGAGCTTGCCATCGAGTGCATGCGGCTGCGCGCGACGGTCGGCGAAGTCAGCGACGCGCTCGAGCAGGTCTACGGCCGCCACCGCGCCGACATCCAGAAGGTCAGCGGCGTCTACGCCGCGGCCTACGACAGCGCCGAGGGCTGGGCACAGATCCAGGCCGAGATCGCCGACTTCGCGCGGGCCCAGGGCCGCCGCCCGCGGGTGCTGATCGCCAAGCTCGGTCAGGACGGCCACGACCGCGGCGCCAAGGTGGTGGCCACCGCCTTCGCCGACCTCGGCTTCGACGTCGACATCGGCGCGCTGTTCCAGACGCCGGCCGAATGCGCGCGCCAGGCCATCGAGAACGACGTCCACGCCGTCGGCGTGAGCACGCTCGCCGCCGGCCACAAGACGCTGGTGCCGGCGATCATCGACGAGCTGCGCCGGCAGGGTGGCGAGGACATCGTCGTCTTCGTCGGCGGAGTCATTCCGCAGCAGGACTACGGCTTCCTCCACGCCGCCGGCGTCAAGGGCATCTACGGGCCGGGCACACCGATCCCGGTCAGCGCCAAGGACGTGCTCGAGCAGATCCGGCGCGCGCTCGGCGCGGCCTGACGATGCTGCCGGCGGCCGATCAAGCCTTGGTCGACGCACTGCGCGGTGCGCCCGGCGCTGCCCAGCGCCGCGCGATCGCCAAGACCATCACGCTGCTCGAGTCGACCCGCGCCGATCACCGCGCGCGTGCCGAGGCGCTGCTGGGCGCGCTGCTGCCCGCCACCGGCGGCGCGCTGCGCCTGGGCATCTCGGGCGTGCCGGGGGTCGGCAAGAGCACCTTCATCGAGGCCCTGGGCCTGTACCTGATCGCGCGCGGGCGGCGCGTCGCGGTGCTCGCGGTCGACCCCTCGTCGAGCGTCTCGGGCGGCTCGATCCTCGGCGACAAGACGCGCATGGAGCGCCTGGCCGGCGCCGAGCAGGCCTACATCCGCCCGAGCCCGGCGGCGGGCAAGCTCGGCGGCGTCGCCGCCCAGACCCGCGAGGCGATGCTGGTGCTCGAGGCCGCCGGCTTCGACACCGTGATCGTCGAGACCGTCGGCGTCGGCCAGAGCGAGATCGCGGTCGCCGGCATGACCGACCTGTTCGTGCTGCTGCAACTGCCCAACGCCGGCGACGAGCTGCAGGCGATCAAGCGCGGCGTGATGGAGCTTGCCGACCTCGTCGTCGTCAACAAGGCCGACCTCGACGAGGCCGCGGCCACGCGCGCACGCGCGCAGATCGGCTCGGCTCTGCATCTGTACGGCGCCCACGGCGCGCATGGCCCGCACGCCCAGGCTGGCGCGCGCTGGCAGCCGCGCGTGCTGCAGGCCAGCGCCGCGCAGGGCCGCGGGCTCGACGAATTCTGGGCCGCGGTGACCGCGTTCCACACCCGGCAGAGCGCCAGCGGCGCGCTCGCCGAGCGCCGCCAGCGCCAGACCGAGGCCTGGCTGTGGGAGCGCATCGAGGCCGGGCTCGCGGAGCGGTTTCGGCATCATCCGGCGGTCGCCGCGGCGCTGCCGGCGGCGAGTGCCGAGGTGCGCGCCGGGCGGCTGGCCGCCTCGGTCGCAGCGCGCCGCCTGCTCGACCTGTTCCACTGAACTTCCCCGCCAGGAGACCGGCCCATGCAAGACATCATCGAACAGCTCGAACGCAAGCGTGCCGCGGCCCGCCTGGGCGGCGGCCACAAGCGCATCGCCGCGCAGCACGCCAAGGGCAAGCTGACCGCGCGCGAGCGGCTCGAGCTGCTGCTCGACGAGGGCAGCTTCGAGGAGTGGGACATGTTCGTCGAGCACCGCTGTGCCGACTTCGGCATGGCCGAGCAGAAGATCCCCGGCGACGGCGTCGTCACCGGCTACGGCATGATCAACGGCCGCCTGGTGTTCGTCTTCAGCCAGGACTTCACGGTCTTCGGCGGCGCGCTCTCCGAGGCCCACGCCGAGAAGATCTGCAAGGTCATGGACCAGGCGATGAAGGTCGGCGCGCCGGTCATCGGCCTCAACGACAGCGGCGGCGCGCGCATCCAGGAGGGCGTGGCCAGCCTGGGCGGCTACGCCGAGGTCTTCCAGCGCAACGTCATGGCCAGCGGCGTGGTGCCGCAGATCAGCCTGATCATGGGCCCGTGCGCGGGCGGCGCGGTCTACAGCCCGGCGATGACCGACTTCATCTTCATGGTCCGCGACAGTTCGTACATGTTCGTGACCGGGCCCGAGGTCGTCAGGACCGTGACCCACGAGGAGGTCACCGCCGAGGAGCTCGGCGGCGCGCTCACGCACACCACGCGCAGCGGGGTGGCCGACCTCGCCTTCGACAACGACGTCGAGGCGATCCTGATGCTGCGGCGCTTCTTCAACTACCTGCCGCTCAACAACCGCGAGCCGCCGCCGGTGCGCCCCAGCGGCGACCCGGCCGAGCGGCTCGACCCCAGCCTCGACACGCTGGTGCCCGACCACCCGAACCAGCCCTACGACATCAAGGAGCTGATCCTCAAGGTCGTCGACGACGGCGACTTCTTCGAGCTGCAGCCCGACCATGCCAGGAACATCGTGATCGGCTTCGGCCGCATGGACGGCCGTCCGGTGGGCATCGTCGCCAACAACCCGCTGGTGCTGGCGGGCTGCCTCGACATCAGGAGCAGCATCAAGGCCGCGCGCTTCGTGCGCTTCTGCGACGCCTTCGGCATCCCGGTCGTGACCTTCGTCGACGTGCCCGGCTTCATGCCCGGCACCGCGCAGGAGTACGGCGGCATCATCAAGCACGGCGCCAAGCTGCTCTATGCCTACGCCGAGTGCACGGTGCCCAAGGTCACGGTGATCACGCGCAAGGCCTACGGCGGCGCCTACGACGTGATGAGCAGCAAGCACCTGCGCGGCGACGTCAACCTGGCCTGGCCCAACGCCGAGATCGCGGTGATGGGCGCCAAGGGGGCGGTCGAGATCATCTTCCGCGAGGACAAGACCGACCCGGCCAAGCTGGCCGCGCGCGAGGCCGAGTACAAGGCGCGCTTTGCCAACCCCTTCGTCGCCGGCACGCGCGGCTACATCGACGACGTCATCCAGCCGCACGAGACGCGCCGGCGCATCTGCCGCAGCCTGGCGATGCTCGCCCACAAGAAGCTCGACAACCCGTGGCGCAAGCACGGCAACATTCCGCTGTGAAGGTCGGCACGCCTTACACTGAAGTAAGGAATACCCCGGAGATCACTGCCATGTCGACCGCCACCGTGACCAGCAAGGGCCAGATCACGATCCCCGCCGACGTGCGCCTGGCGCTCAACGTGCGCAGCGGCGACCGCGTCGAGTTCGTGCAGGTCGAGCCCGGGCGTTTCGAGCTCGTCGCCGCCACCCGGTCGGTGCGCGCGCTCAAGGGCCTGTTCGGCGCGCCGGTGCGCAGCGTGACGATCGAGGAGATGAACCGCACGATCGCCGAGCAGGGCGCGCGCGCGGCAGCGCGCCGGGGGCGATCGCGGTGATCGGGCTCGACACCAACGTGCTGGTGCGCTACGTCATGCAGGACGACGCGCGCCAGTCGGCGCGGGCCACGCGGCTGGTCGAATCGCTCAGTGCGGAGGAGCCGGGTTTCGTGCCGGTGGTCGCGGTGGTCGAGCTGGTCTGGGTGCTCGCTGGCAGCTACGGCCTGTCGCGGGCCCAGGTCGCCACCGTGCTCGAGATGCTCCTGCGCAGCAAGGAACTGGTGCTCGACCGCGCCGACCTGGTCGCGCAGGCGCAGGCGCGCTTCGCCGCCGGTGGCGCCGACTTCGCCGATGCCCTGATCGAGCGCATCGCCGCGCAGGCTGGCTGCACGGCGACGATGACCTTCGATGCCGGGGCGGCGAAGACGGCATCGATGACCCTGGTGCGCTGAACGGGCGCCCGGCCGTCGCCCATACCCCGAGGACCCCCACCATGTTCGACGAGATCCCCCACGCGGGAGCAGACCATGTTCGATAAGCTCCTCGTCGCCAACCGCGGCGAGATCGCCTGCCGCGTCATCAAGACCGCGCGCCGGATGGGCATCGCCACCGTCGCGGTGTACTCCGAGGCCGACCGCGAGGCCCGCCATGTCGCGCTGGCCGACCAGGCCGTGCTGCTGGGTGCGGCGCCCAGCCGCGAGAGCTACCTCGCAGCCGAGCGGATCATCGCCGCGGCCAAGGCCAGCGGTGCGCAGGCCATCCACCCCGGCTATGGCTTCCTCAGCGAGAACGAGGCCTTTGCCCGCCGCGTCGACGACGAAGGCCTGGTCTTCATCGGCCCGAAGCACCACAGCATCGCGGCGATGGGCGACAAGATTGCCTCGAAGAGGCTGGCCGGCGAGGCCGGGGTCAGCACCATCCCGGGCTGGAACGACGCCATCGACAGCGCCGAGCGCGCCGTCGAGATCGCGCGCGGCATCGGCTACCCGGTGATGATCAAGGCCAGCGCCGGCGGCGGCGGCAAGGGCCTGCGCGTAGCCTTCGACGACCGGGAGGCCTTCGAGGGCTACACGTCGTGCCGCAACGAGGCCAAGGCCAGCTTCGGCGACGACCGCGTGTTCATCGAGAAGTTCGTCGAGCAGCCGCGCCACATCGAGATCCAGGTGCTCGGCGATGCGCACGGCAACGTGGTCTACCTGTGGGAGCGCGAGTGCTCGATCCAGCGCCGCCACCAGAAGGTCATCGAGGAGGCGCCCTCGCCGTTCGTCAGCGAGGCCACCCGCCGGGCGATGGGCGAGCAGGCCGTCGCGCTGGCCAAGGCCGTGCAGTACCAGAGCGCGGGCACGGTGGAGTTCGTGGTCGGCCGCGACCAGAGCTTCTACTTCCTCGAGATGAACACGCGGCTGCAGGTCGAGCACCCGGTCACCGAATGCATCACCGGGCTCGACCTGGTCGAGCAGATGATCCGCGTCGCCGCCGGCGAGCCGCTGGCCTTCGGCCAAGCTGACATTGCGCGCCGCGGCTGGGCCATCGAGTGCCGCATCAACGCCGAGGACCCGCAGCGCGGCTTCCTGCCCTCGACCGGCCGCCTGGTGCGCTACCTGCCGCCGCCGACCACGATGGAGGCGGCGCAGCCGGTGCCCTGGCGCATCGACGACAGCGGCGGCCTGCTCGCCGGCGGCGGGGTGCGCGTCGACACCGGGGTCGTCGAGGGCGGCGAGATCCCGCTGCACTACGACTCGATGATCGCCAAGCTGATCGTGCATGGCGTCGACCGCGCCGACGCCATCGCGCGCATGCGCGACGCGCTCGACGGCTTCGTCATCCGCGGCATCGCGAGCAACCTGGGGTTCCAGTCGGCGCTGCTGGCGCACCCGCGCTTCGTCGCCGGCGACTTCGACACCGGCTTCATCGCCGCGCATTTTCCGCACGGCTTCCGGGCCGAGGACGTTGCGCACGACGACGCCGACTTCCTCGTCGCGCTGGCCGCCGCCGCGCACCGCCGCTACCGCGAGCGCGCCGCCGGCATCAGCGGGCAGGTGCCCGGCCACGGCGTGCGCCACGGCGAGCGCAGCGTGGTCGTCGTCAAGGGCGAGGGCGGCCGCCACCGCCAGGTGCCGGTGCTGGTGCTGGTGCGCACCAACGGCCAGACCGAGGTCAGCGTCGGCGACAATCGCTACCTGATCGACAAGGAATGGTGCTTCGGCGGCATCCGTGCCGAGGGCCGCTGCAACGGCCAGCCGTTCACCGCGCAGATCGAGCGCGAGGGCGTCTGGCTGCGCATCACGCACCGTGGCCGGCGAATCGACACGATGGTGCTGTCGCCGCGCCACGCCGAGTTGCTGGCCCTGATGCCGTACAAGGCGCCGCCCGACCTCAGCAAGTTCCTGCTCTCGCCGATGCCGGGGTTGCTGGTCGAGCTTGCGGTCGCCGCCGGTCAGGCCGTGCAGGCCGGGCAGCGGCTGGCGGTGATCGAGGCGATGAAGATGGAGAACATCCTGACCGCGGCGCAGGACGCCACGGTGGCCGAACTGCTCGCCGCCAGGGGCGAGAGCCTGGCGGTGGACCAACCGATCCTGAGGTTTGCATGAACGTGCTCGACGACACCCGCCCCGGGCCGGGGCCCGCACCGCAGCCGGTGCACCTTCATCGACCCGCGCCGGCGCCGGCCGGCCCCGCGGCAGCGCCGGCCTGGACCGGCGAGCGCGTGCTCGCGCTGCTGGCGCAGCCGTTCATGGACCTGGTCCACGAGGCCCACGAGGTGCACCGCCGGCACTGGCCGCAGCGCGAGGTCGAGCTGGCCGCGCTGCTGTCGATCAAGACCGGCGGCTGCCCCGAGGACTGCGGCTACTGCCCGCAGTCGGTCCATCACGACAGCGGCGTGCCGGCGACCAAGCTGATGGAGGCCGAGGCCGTCGTCGCGGCGGCCCGCGCCGCGCAGGCCGCCGGCGCGACGCGCTTCTGCATGGGCGCGGCCTGGCGCGGCCCCAACGACCGCGACCTCGACAAGGTCGCCACCCTGGTGCGCGAGGTGCGCGCGCTCGGCCTCGAGACCTGCGCGACGCTGGGCCTGCTGGAGCCGCACCAGGCGCAGACGCTCAAGGCCGCCGGGCTCGACTACTACAACCACAACCTCGACACCGCGGCCGACCACTACGGCACGGTGATCGGCACGCGCGCCTACCAGGACCGCATCGACACGCTGGCGCATGTGCGCGCCGCCGGCCTCAAGGTCTGCTGCGGCGGCATCGTCGGCATGGGCGAGACGCGCGCGCAGCGCGCCGCGCTGATCGCCGAGCTGGCCAGCCTGGACCCGGCGCCCGAGTCGGTGCCGATCAACAACCTGGTGCGCGTCGGCGGCACGCCGCTGGCCGGGCAGGCGCCGGTCGACCCGTTCGAGGTCGTGCGCGTCGTCGCCGCCGCGCGCATCACGATGCCGCGCTCGCGCGTGCGGCTGTCGGCCGGCCGCCGCGAGCTGGGCGAGGGCATCCAGGCGCTGTGCCTGCTGGCCGGGGCCAACTCGATCTTCCACGGCGACAAGCTGCTGGTCACCGGCAACCCCGACGTCGCCGAGGACCGCGCGCTGCTCGCGCGGCTGGACCTGCCGGTGAGCACCGCGGTGCAGGCCCACCATGACTGAAGCCCGCCCGTTTCGCGTCCTCGGCATCCAGCAGATCGCGATCGGCGGGCCCGACAAGCAGCGCCTGCGCGCACTCTGGGTCGACCTGCTGGGCCTGACGGTCAGCGGCAGCTTCGTCTCCGAGCGCGAGAACGTCGACGAGGACATCTGCACGCTGGGCCGCGGTGCGACCGCGGTCGAGGTCGATCTGATGCAGCCGCTCGACCCGGCGCGCAAGCCCGCCGTCCAGGCCACGCCGCTCAACCACGTCGGGCTGTGGGTCGACGACCTGCCCAGGGCGGTGGCCTGGCTGAGCGCGCGCGGCCTGCGCTTCGCGCCCGGCGGCATCCGCCGCGGCGCCGCCGGCCACGACATCTGCTTCGTGCACCCCAAGGGCAGCGACGACTTCCCGCTCGGCGGCGAGGGCGTGCTGATCGAGCTGGTGCAGGCCCCGCCCGAGGTCGTCGCCGCGCTGGGCTGAGCGGCGCTGCCGGCCGCCGCGCGGTTCCGCGCGGCCGGCCCGGGCCGCGCGAGCCGCGGTGCTGCGGCATACCTCACGAACCGGGCCGGCGCAGCCACCCACCGGCGCCGGCCACCGATGCACACTGCGCGCGCCGTCGGCGGCAGGCAGTCGCGGGCCGGGCGGCAACACGCCATGCGCGCGGGCGATTGCCGCCGCGGGCGTCCAACCGCAAGCAGAGGCACTCTTGAGCAAGGCCACGACCACCCCTCGATCCCTGGGCATTTTCGGCCGGCTATTCATCGCCTTCGTCGCGGCGGCGCTGCTGCCGCTGGGCGTCACCTGGTATCTCGCGCGCGACCGCGCGGTCGACGACGCCGGCGCCTACGCCGACCTGCACCTCGAGAGCCAGGCGGCAGCGATCTCCGCCCAGGTCGACAGCTGGCTGCGGCTCAACCGCCAGTCGATGATCGAGCACGCCCGCACGCCGGCGATGATGTCGATGCGGCCCGAGCTGCAGCGCCCGGTGCTCGTCACGATGCAGCAGGCCCAGCCCTGGAGCTACCTGATGTTCACCGCCGGCCCCGACGGCATGTCGCTGGCGCGCTCCGACGAGTTGCCGCAGACCGCCTATGGCGACCGCGGCTACTTCAGGACCGTGATGCGCGATGGTGCGGCCTTCGGCCAGGAGGTGCTGATCGGGCGCAGCTCGGGGCGGCCGGCGTGGATCCTGGCCGAGCCGATCCGCGACGCCGGTGGGCGCGTCGTCGGCGTGCTCGCCCGCGCCAGCCACCTGACTGAAATCACCCAAGCCCTGGTCGAGCGGCGCATCGGCGAGACCGGCCGCGCGATGCTGCTGTCGGCCAGCGGGCAGCTGATTGCCAAGACCGGGGTCGCGGTCGAGGGCCAGTTGCGCGACATGTCGGCACACCCGGCCTTTCAGGCAGTGCGCGCCGGTGCGAGCGATCTGCGCTTCGTCGACGAGAGCGGCCAGGCCATGATCGGTCGCGCCAAGACCAACGAGTTCGGGTGGTCGGTCGCGGTCTTCATGGCCGAGTCCGAGGTGCTGGCCGGCGTGCAGCAGACCAACCGGTTCATGGCCGCGCTGCTGCTGGGCGCGCTGCTGGTGGCCACGGCCTTCGCCTGGTTCGTCGCGCCGACCCTGGCCCGGCCGATCGAGCGACTGACCGCGATCACCGAGGAGATCAGCCGTGGCAAGTTCGACCACGCGATTGCCGAGACCGGGCGCGGTGACGAGATCGGCGCGCTGGCGCGCTCGATCGAGCGCATGACGCGCAGCCTGCGCATCGCGATGTCGCGGCTGGCCACCAAGGCGCCAGCGTGAGCCGCCTTGGCCTATGAGTGAGGGGCGGCGCGCATGACACCGTACGAGATGCTGCTGGCGCTGGGCGCGGCGCGCGAGACGGGCACGGTGTTCGCGGTCATGTCGGGCAACCGGCAACTGCGCCTGGGGCTGTTCGACGGCGCCGTCGTGCAGGTCACCTACGCGATGAAGCGCGGCGCGGCGGCCCTGGCCCTGCTCGGCGAGGCCCGTTGCCTGTCGGCCAGCTTCGCGCGCGGCATGGTCGGCGCTGCGCATGCCGACCTGGCCACGCCCGCCGAGACGCTGGCGGCGCTGCGCCCGGCGTTCTCGACGGGGGCGGTGCAGCAGTCCACGCCGGTGCCTGCGGGTGGCCCGGGAGCCACGCCAGCCGGCACCGCGGCACGCGCGGGGAGGACCTACACGCAGGCCCTGGCCGAGCTGCGCGCGCTGGTCGTCGAGCAGCTCGGCCCGATCGGCGAGCTGCTGGTCGACGAGGCCGTGCAGCAGGGCAGCGCCTCGTGGGAGGCGCTGGTCGATGCGCTGGCACGCGAGATCACGCCGGAGCCGGCGGCGCAGGCCTTTCGCGCCGCGGCCCGGCGCCTGCAGCCCTGATCAGCCGAGCTCGCAGCGCGCGGTGACCGGCAGCGAAGCGCCGGTCACCGCGCGCGCGGCGTCGCTGGCGAGGAAGCCGATGACGTCGGCCAGCGCGTCGGGGGCGACCCAGCGCGAGGCGTCGGCTGCCGGCATCGCGGCGCGGTTGTCGGGCGTGTCGAGGACCGTCGGCAGCACGCAGTTGACGCGCACGGCCTGGTCGCGCAGTTCGGCGGCCATGGCCTCGGTCAGGCGCTGCACCGCCGCCTTCGATGCCGCGTAGGCGGCCATGCGCGCGCCACCGCGCAGCGCGGCGTAGGCGCCGACGTTGACCAGCGCGCCGCCGCGGCCGCCGGCGAGCATCGGGGCGACCGCAGCGCGGCTCATGTTGAGCGTGGTCCGCAGGTTGAGGTCGTGCATCCGCGTCCAGGCCGCGTCGTCGGCTTCGTGCACCGCATCGCCCATGTGGAAGCCGCCGGCGACGTTGACCAGCACGTCGACCCGGCCCCAGGCCTGCAGCGCCGGCTGGACCGCGGCCACGGCCTGCAGCGGGTCGCGCAGGTCGGCGCCGGACAGCCGCAGCCGCTCGTGCTCGTCGCCATGGGCGCGGGCCAGGCGCGGCCGGTCGAGGTCGACCAGCAGCAGGCGCGCGCCTTGCGCGGCGAAGTGGCGGGCCACCGCCCGCCCGAGATGACCGGCGGCGCCGGTGACGATCACGACGCTGGATTCGAAACGCATTTCGTGCACTCCTGTCGGTGGGGGCGGCGCCTGCGCGCGCGGACTCGGCCAGGCTGCGACAATACCCGGCTCGACCAACAGGCGGGCTCCGGCCATGGCAAGCGCACGCACGCTGTACGACAAGCTCTGGGACGAACATGTCGTCCGCACCGAGGACGACGGCACCGCCATCCTCTACATCGACCGCCACCTCGTGCACGAGGTGACCAGCCCGCAGGCCTTCGAGGGGCTGCGGCTGGCCGGGCGCAAGCCCTGGCGGGTCAGCTCGATCGTCGCCACCGCCGACCACAACACACCCACCACCGGCTGGGAGCGCGGCTACGACGGCATCACCGACGCGGTCAGCCGGCAGCAGATCGTCACCCTCGACGACAACATCCGCGCCTACGGCGCCGCGGCGTACTTCCCGTTCCTCGACCGCCGCCAGGGCATCGTCCACGTCATCGGCCCCGAGACCGGGGCGACGCTGCCGGGCATGACCGTGGTCTGCGGCGACAGCCACACCAGCACCCACGGCGCCTTCGGCGCGCTCGCGCATGGCATCGGCACCAGCGAGGTCGAGCATGTGCTGGCCACCCAGACGCTGCTCGCGCGCAAGGCCAGGAACATGCTCGTTCGCGTCGAGGGCACGCTCGCGCCCGGCTGCACCGCCAAGGACATCGTGCTGGCGATCATCGGCCGCATCGGTACCGCCGGCGGCACCGGCTGCACGATCGAGTTCGGCGGCAGCGCGATCCGCGCGCTCAGCATGGAAGGGCGCATGACCGTCTGCAACATGGCCATCGAGGCCGGGGCGCGCGCCGGGCTGGTCGCCGTCGACGACAAGACCATCGACTACGTGCGCGGCCGCCCGTTCGCGCCTGCCGGCGCCGACTGGGAGCGGGCCCTCGCGCACTGGCGCACGCTGCACTCCGATGCCGGGGCGGTCTTCGACACCGTCGTCGACCTCGACGCCGCGCAGATCCGCCCGCAGGTGACCTGGGGCACCAGCCCCGAGATGGTGGTCGCGGTCGACGAGTGCGTGCCCGACCCCGCGCGCGAGGCCGATGCCAGCCGGCGCGGCGCGCTCGAGGCCGCGCTGCGCTACATGGGGCTCGAGCCGGGCCAGCCGGTGGCCGCGATCCGCATCGACAAGGTCTTCATCGGCTCGTGCACCAACAGCCGCATCGAGGACCTGCGCGCCGCCGCGGCCGTCGTGCGCAAGGTCGGCGGGCGGCTCGCGCCGGGGGTCAGGCTCGCGCTGGTCGTGCCCGGCTCGGGGCAGGTCAAGGCGCAGGCCGAGCGCGAAGGGCTGCACGAGGTGTTCATGGCTGCCGGCTTCGAGTGGCGCGAGCCCGGCTGCAGCATGTGCCTGGCGATGAACGCCGACCGCCTCGAGCCCGGCGAGCGCTGCGCGAGCACCAGCAACCGCAATTTCGAGGGCCGCCAGGGCGCCGGCGGCCGCACCCACCTCGTCAGCCCGGCGATGGCCGCCGCGGCGGCGCTGGCCGGGCATTTCGTCGACGTGCGCCGCATCGGCTGAAGGAGGAAGACGACGATGGGCAAGCTGTGGATCGCGCTGGCCGCGCTGCTGGCTGCGCTCGCGCTGGGGGGCTGCAACACCGTCCAGGGGCTGGGCCAGGACCTCTCGCGCGCGGGCGAGCGCATCGAGGATGCGGCGCGCGGCCGCTGAGGACAGCCTGTGGAACGCTTCACCGTGCACCAGGGGCTGGTCGCGCCGATCGACCGCGCCAACGTCGACACCGACGCGATCATCCCCAAGCAGTTTCTGAAGTCGATCCGGCGCACGGGCTTCGGGCCCAACCTGTTCGACGAGTGGCGCTACCTCGACCGCGGCGAGCCGGGGCAGGAGGCGGCCACGCGCCGGCCCAACCCCGACTTCGTGCTCAACCAGCCGCGCTACCGGGGCGCGTCGGTCCTGCTGGCGCGGCGCAACTTCGGCTGCGGCTCGAGCCGCGAGCACGCGCCCTGGGCGCTGCAGCAGTACGGCTTTCGTGCGCTGATCGCGCCGAGCTACGCCGACATCTTCTTCGGCAACTGCTTCAAGAACGGCCTGCTGCCCATCGTGCTGCCCGAGCTCGAGGTCGCGCGGCTGTTCGACGCGGTCGCCGCCACGCCCGGCTACCGGCTCGGCGTCGATCTGTCGCGCCAGGTTGTCGTCGAGCCCGACGGCCGCGAGCTGCACTTCGAGGTCGAGCCCTTTCGCAAGCAGTGCCTGCTCGAGGGCTGGGACGACATCGGCCTGACCCTGCGCCATGCCGAGGCGATCCGTGCGTTCGAGGCCGAACGGCTCGCGCGCCTGCCCTGGCTCGACCACCGCCTGCCCGGCTGAAGGCCGGCCCCGACCCATGAAGATCGCCATCCTGCCCGGTGACGGCATCGGCCCCGAAATCGTCGACCAGGCCGAGCGCGTGCTGGGCGTGCTCGACCTGCGCTTCGAGACCGAGACCGCGCTGGTCGGCGGCGCCGCCTACGAGGCCCATGGCCACCCGCTGCCCGAGTCGACGCTGGCCCTGGCGAGAGCCGCCGACGCGATCCTGTTCGGCGCCGTCGGCGACTGGAAATACGACCGGCTCGAGCGCGCGCTGCGGCCCGAGCAGGCCATCCTCGGCCTGCGCCGGCACCTGGGCCTGTTTGCCAACCTGCGCCCGGCGCTGTGCTACGCGCAGCTCACGCACGCGTCGAGCCTGAAGCCCGAGCTGGTCGCCGGCCTGGACATCCTGATCGTGCGCGAGCTCACCGGCGACATCTACTTCGGCCAGCCGCGCGGGCGCCGCACCGCCGTCGACGGCCACTTCCCCGGCGCCGAGGAAGCCTACGACACGATGCGCTACAGCCGGCCCGAGATCGAGCGCATCGCGCATGTCGCGTTCCAGGCGGCGAGGAAGCGCGCCGCCGCCCGCGGGCGCCCGGGCGCCCGCGGCAAGGTGACCAGCGTCGACAAGGCCAATGTCCTCGAGACCTTCCAGTTCTGGAAGGACGTGGTCAGCGAGGTCCATGCGCAGTACCCCGACGTCGAGCTGGACCACATGTACGTCGACAACGCCGCGATGCAGCTCGTCAAGGCGCCCCGGATGTTCGACGTGCTCGTCACCGGCAACCTGTTCGGCGACATCCTCTCCGACGAGGCGGCGATGCTGACCGGCTCGATCGGCATGCTGCCCAGCGCTTCGCTCGACGGCGACGGCAAGGGCCTGTACGAACCCAGCCATGGCAGCGCACCCGACATCGCCGGCAAAGGCGTGGCCAACCCGCTGGCTACAATCCTGTCGCTGGCCATGATGCTGCGCTATTCGCTGGGCCAGCCGGCTGCGGCCGAGCGCGTCGA
>Ga0208609_100336_pt1 | contig 18961 bp, 22 predicted proteins | sample SubbioR11_8A_Apr_FD_184813 | JGI IMG/M metagenome (GOLD analysis project Ga0208609, IMG submission 184813) | Serpentinite rock and fluid subsurface biosphere microbial communities from McLaughlin Reserve, California, USA - CR11_8A_Apr (SPAdes) | ecosystem: Environmental > Terrestrial > Deep...
GGCGTGAAACTTTCAGACGATTTCGGATCGAAGAACACATTCGGCTGGTTGGTGCCACGATCAATCGCCGGGCAGCCGAGTTCGGTGAACCAGATCGGCTTTGACTGCGGCACCCACGCGGTTGGCGTGCCGCTCTCCACCCCACCGGGTCGGTTGAAGTGCGGGTTTTGCCACCAGGCGCGCAGATCCTTGAAGCGGAAGACCCAAGGCTTCGCGGCCGCACCATCGGTGATCGGCGTGCGGTTCTGCGTGGTTCGATCAAGGGCGCTGGCATAGAACCAGTCGAAGCCTTCGCCGCCCGCGATGTTGGATTGCAGATACGTCCGGTCATAGGTCGCAGGCGCCAGCGCGGCGTCAGCGTGATCGAACCCGTCGCGCCAATCGGACAGCGGCATGTAGTTATCTATGCCGATGAAGTTGATGTTGGCGTCCGACCAGAGCGGGTCGAGGTGGAAATACACGTCGCCCGACCCATCGGCAGGATGGTGACCGAAGTATTCCGACCAGTCGGCGGCATAGCCGATCTTGGGCCCAGCGCCGAAGATTGCACGCACATCGGCGGCGAGCGCCTTGAAGGCGGTGACCGCAGGATAGGTGCTCGCGCCCGAGCGGATCGTGGTCAGGCCGGGCATTTCTGAACCGATCAGGAAGGCATCGACGCCGCCTGCCGCTTTGCACAGATGGGCGTAGTGCAGGATCATCCGGCGCAGGGACCATTCACCGACCGGGCCGGTCCAGCTGACAGTGGTGCCGGAAACGCTGAAGTTGGCGGGCGTCGCCGTTCCGAACAGCGCCCATACTTGCGTGGCGGCAGTGGCGGTTTTATCCACCGATCCTGCAAAACCCGCAGCCGGAGAACAGGTGATGCGCCCGCGCCAGGGGAAAGTCGGCTGGCCAGAGGTGGCGGCATTGGCGCTGTAGGGGTTTGGCTTGGTGTTCCCGAGCGGCACGTCCAGCAGCAGGAAGGGATAGAAAGTCACCCGCAACCCGCGTGCCCTCATCTCCTGGATCGCCTGCACCACCGCGAAATCCGCCGGCGTGCCGCCATAGACCGGGCGGTCGTCTGCGTCGCGGCTGACAAGGAAGGCATCGTTGCGTGCAACACCATTCACGACCCAAGCCGATGGCGTGGTGGCCTTTGACGCAACCTCGACGCCCGGCCGCACCTTGCAGTTTCCGGCGCGCAGGTCATCGCTGAACCATGCCACGACGAGGCTGACGCTCTCGATGGAAGGAGCCAGGGACTGCAGCCGGTCCAGTGCCACCACGATGTCAGCAGTGTCGGAAATCGCATTCAGGTTCTCAGCCACCGTCGCGCCACCTGAACCGATGGTCTTCTTGACCGGGGCGGTCGCGTAGCTGAATTCGCCCGAAGCCGGGATCATCGTGACCGCCTCGACCAGTCCTTCGGCGGTGTCGGGATCCGCCAGCGGGCGGAACACCTCAAAGCTGATCTGCGGCAAGCGGTTGCCGAAGGCGCTGAGGTCCAGTTCTTCGAAGACCACATAAGCGGTGCCGCGATAGGCGGGGGTGCTGGCTGCGCCCATCTTGGCAGAGATGAATGGGTCCGGGCCTTGAACCTCGTTGCCCGGATACCAGCGCCAGGTGACCCCGGTCATATCCATCGGCTTGCCGTCGGCCCAGACGCGGCCAATGCCGGTGATCTCGCCCTCGCACAGCGCGACTGCGAAGCTGGCGAAGTAGAGGTATTCGGTCGTCGTGACCTTGGGCTTGCTGCCCTTGCCGCCGCCCTGGCTGGTGGTGTTGACCTCTTCGCGGAAGTCAGTGGCCCAGATGATGTTGCCGCCGATCCGCATCCGACCGAACAGGCGCGGGATCACCGCGCCTTCGGTCGAGGAGGTGATGCGCAGGCTGTCCAGCCGCGCGCCCTCGATGCGCTGAGCCGGGGCGAGGGACGACACGATCCAGTTGTCGACCACAGAGCCAATGGTCGAGCCGATGAAGCCACCGATGGCCGCGCCGGAAAAGCCGAGGATGGCCCCGCCAAACGCGCCGCCAATCGCGGAGCCGACGGCACCGAGAACCAAAGTTGCCATGTGGGGGGTCTCAATCTCTGGGGAACAGGAAGGCGAAGGCGATCTTGCGCGCCCATGTCGGGGTCAGGACTTCTTCGACGACACCGAGGCGTTCACAGGCGTGGATGAAACGGTCGGGGGCGGTCAGGATCCCGACATGCTTGGCGATGGCGCGAGGGGCCATCCGGAACAGAACAAGCGTGCCGGGCCTGGCGTCAGAGGGCGTGATTTCTTGCATCATCTGGCGCGCGCCCTCCGCCAGCACCTCGCGCGGACCGGTCTCGCCCCAATCCCGGCTGTAAGGCGGGATCGGGAAAGGCTCGTCGCCGACTACCTCACGCCAGACACCGCGCGCCAGCCCAAGGCAATCGCAGCCGACCCCGCGCAGACTGGCTTGGTCGTGGTAGGGCGTGCCGAGCCAATCGCGGGCAGTGGCGACAACGATTGCTGGATCGGCGGTCTTCACAGCACGTTCCCATCGTGGCCGCCGTCCTGGCTGGCATAGCGTAGGACCGCATCCTGACCCGGAATGTTGGGAAAGCCTCGGAAGTTAGCCGTGTTGGCGAACTTGGCACTGCAGGTAGCGATGCGCTTGTCACAGCCCGCCCGCGCGATGAAGCCGTCACTCTCGGCTATGGCGCGCACCGGTGCTTCCAACAGGGTCAGGGTCGCGATACTGCCATCCAGCCCATGCGCCAGTATTTCAGTGATGCGCCCTGCGTTCGCGCCGCTGGTCCAGGTGAGTGTGCCGGAGGTGAACCAGCCTGCGTCAAATCCGGCCAGCCCTGAGGCCATGAACGCGCGGTCGCGCAACAGGTCTGTCACGACACCCGTGCCCTTGTAGATGCTGTCTTCCAGATCGATGCCGCAGCGCGCATCGCCCAACCTTGCATCACACCCCGCCTGAAACGTGCGCCCGACCGTCTGGCCCAGCACATGCGCCAGCGACCGGACCTCAGCGACAAAGGCCATGCGGCCACGGCGGATTTGCCCAACCGCACCCCGGCGCAAGAGCACGCGCTGGCTGGTGTCGGCCCATTTGACCCGCCAGAGCTCTACCGCTGCGTTGTCCCAGCGCCCGTCGAGAATGTCGGTTTCGGTGATGCGGTCGGAGGTCAGCACGCCGGTCGCGTCCTGCGCGTCGACCGCGAGGTCAGACCCGGCGCGGATTTCCGAGGCGGCAAACCCGCTTTCGGGTTCAAACACAGTGGCATCGAAACTGAGGGTGCGGTCGTGATCGGTGAAGCCGAGCGCCACGCCGTCGGCGCGAGAAATCCGCCAGCACCAGGACAAGGTTGTGGTGCCATCATCGAGATGGGCTTGCAGCGAGGGCGGGAGGGCTTTCATCGGCACGTTCCCGTCATGCGGTCGTCGAGGTCGGCGATCCAACCCGCCCAGTCGGGCGGCACGCCTGTGACTGTCGCGTTGGCCGGGCGGCCAAGGCGGGCTTCGGCATAGGCGGAACAGCCCGCGTCACCAGCGCGCATCGTTGTTGTGCAGCCGGTGAGCAGGATCGCCAGAACCGCGACCGTCCCGGACAGCCTTGCGCCCGCGCTCCGTGCGCTCGATCTTGTCCGACATTGCATCGCGTTCCCCTTCCAGTTTGCCCACACGCTTGCCTTCCGCGCGGCCCCAAAGCCGCCCAAGCACGACGCCCCCGACGGCACCAAGGGCAGCAATCAGCCAGATCAGGATGTCAGCCATCATCCCGCTCCCCGCTCGACGCCGCCACGCAGAGGGCGGCAACGAACACGCCCATCGCCCCGCCCACGATCATGCCTGCCAGAAACTCAAGCATCGCCGCGGAACCCGCGTTCGATCCGGTCGCGCAGACCGATCAGGCCAAGACCGAGCGTGATCAGCGTCATCGGCGAGGCATCGCCCGCCCCGGCGAGGATCGCGACCAGTCGGGCCAGTTCGGCAAGCTGGCCTTGGTCGGGCAGAAAGAGCGCACCGCTGCCGGTCAGCACGGCGAACAGCCCCGCCCACCAGGTGAGCGATGTCGGTTGGAAATAGCGCATGGGTCAGACCCTCCGGGTGAAGTTTGAAAAGAAGGTTGCGAGGCGGGCGAGCCAGCCGCTCGGCGGCGCGGAGGCAGGTGGCGATGTCGGTGCAGCATCGATTGCGGGGGCCAGCGGCACGCTTGGTGGGCGCAGTAGGGCCAGCGCATCGGCCTCGGACAATCGCCGGATCGGCCGCGAGAAATCCACCCGGCCATTTCGATCCACCGCCCAGACCGGAATGGTGCCGGTCGGATAACGGCCGTCTCTGAACAGATCGCGCTCCGCCTCCCGGCGCGTGCGGATTGACGCGGGCCGAAACCAGCCCATGAAGCCCTGCGTGGCGGCCGTGCGGTTGCCCGCGTTCAGATGGCGGGTCAGCGAGGCTTTCGCGATGCCGCCGGTGTTGTAATGGAAACTGACCAGCGCATCGAACTCGTGCGGTTCCAGCGGCACCTTCACCGCGCGCAGCACTTCTGCCTCGTAGGCGACGATGTCGCTGCGGAAGAGCCGGAACGCCTCACGGATCCCGGCATCCAGATCGGCGGGCATGCCGCGTGGCAGCCGTGCCGGATCGGGCGGACCGGCGGCAGCGGTATGGCCGATGCCGAAGGTCCAGATGTTTTTGATATCGAGATAAGGTCCGGGCACGAGTCCTTCGTGCCGGACAAGGGCAAGAAGCCCGCGATCAGACATTTTCTTGGCAGTCATTTGCATGGGATCACCGGAAGATGGAGGAAAGTATCAGGATCAGGGCGGCGACCAGAAGACCGATGCGCAGGCGGTGGCTGAAGGCCTGTGCCGGATCGGCCGCATCGCAGCGGATGGCGCGCGCAAGGCGGAGAAGTTCATGCATCGGGCTTGCCCCCCTTGCCGCTGCGCAGGCGCGCGAGGACGACCTCGATGAAGGCAGGGCCGAAGACGCCGACCAGATAGGCGGCAGAGCCCGCCGCACCCCCGGCCGGGATCGCCTGCGATGGCAGGCCGAGCCAGGCGGTGATGACTGCCATCGACAGGCTGCCCATCCCGGCCGCGATCAGACCGCCGAGCAGGATGTGGCGCAGAGCATCGCGGAGCCGCATCCGAGTGGTCAGGGCGTTGGTCGCCCCGCCAAGCGCGCCCCAGGCGGCGAGGATGACGGCGGTGGAAGTTGCCAAATCGCGCAGCACGGCGGCGATGAAGCCGGTTTCTTCGTTCATCGCCGGATCTCCAAGAGCGGGATGGATGTGATCGACCCCAGCCGCTCGATGTCGAGGGTGACGTCGAGCATGTCGGTGTCGAAGCGAACGGGGACGTCGAATTCGAAGCCCGCCGTGATTGCGACGCCCGCGCCGGGGGCGGTGGTGAAGGTGACGCTGCCGGTGGTCGTATCGACGCTCCAGCCCGACATCTGCTCGGCCCCGTTCAGGGCGAGACGGACGGTCCCTGCTACCGGCTTGGCGATGGCGCGGGTCCAGCTTTGCGCGTCGGAAATGTAGCGCTTCAGGAGAGCAAAGGTGCTGACCGCGCCGTTGCCAGTGCCGATTGGCTGATCGGTCGGGGCCACCAGTTGCGACGGCAGACAGGATTTGTAATCCGCCCAGTCCTTGTAGCGAAACCCGTGCAGGCGGCCGTTGCGGGCCTCGAAGAAGGCGACGACCGCCGCCAGATCGTCGGCGCGGCGGATACCATAGGCGACATCATAGCGGCGGCGGGAGTTCGCCCAACTGGCGTTGCGCTCCTCGTCACCGCTGGCCAGCTCGACCACTTGCGTGCGCCGTTCCGGCCCCCCGCGCGCCCCGCGGCTGATGTTGTCGGGGAACCTGACTTCGTGGAACGCCATCACATGCCTCTCCGGCCCAGCGACACGGCGCGGGCGATGTCGCTGGCCACCTGCGTGCGCGATTGGCGGAAGCTTTCGGCATCGCGCGCCATGATGGTGACGTTGACCGCAGGCGCGGTGGATTGGCCGTAGCCTGCTGCCTCGCGGCGGGAAAGCACACGCTCGCCGCGTTGCAGGATCGCCGGAACCTCGTCGGGCTTGATCCCGGCCCAGCCGCCCGCATGCATGCGCGGGGCATTCGCGAAGGCAAACGCAGGGACCATGCGACCGGGGCCTGGCGATCCGACCATGCCACCCGCGTGGAGGATGTTGGCGAAGAGCCCGCCCGCACCGCCAAGGGCTCCGGACAGTGCGTTTGCGATGGGGCCTAGGATGAATGTCCGCGCCGCCAGCTTGGCCAGATCGGCGATCATCGACGTGACCAGATCGCGGAAATCCAGCTTGCCGGTCTTCACAAACTCGCCCACCGCGTTCTCGGCGGACGTGAAGGCCCCGACCAGCGCCTGGCCGATATCGCCGCCGATGTTGCGCGCCTTGGTGGCATAGTCGGCGAGTGCCGCAGTGACTGCGCCCCATCCGGTCGCGGCCTGATCAGCCCCGTCAGCCGCCGCCGCCCCGGCTTCGCGCGCCGCAGCGCCCGCACTCCCGGCAGCGGCTGCAGTGTCGCCCAGTTCGGTGTTCAAGGCATCCGCCGAACTGGCGGCATCTGCTAACGCCGTTTCGGCATCCGATCCGGTGCCGGTCACCCCATCGCGCAGCGCTTGCCAACTGGCCAGCGGACGACCCGCAGCATCGGCCAGCATGCCGGCCGCTTCGCGATAGCCGTCGGCCCGGCCACGCGCATCGTCTGCCATCGCGCCAAGCCCGAGGTCGGGTGGCTCGAGATAGGTGCGCGAGAGCGCGGCTGAAAAGGCATCTGCTGCGGCTGCCCCGGCGGCGGTTGCGGCACCCTCGAACGGGTTGCCAATCCGCGCCAGTTCTACTGGGTCCAACGTGCCGATCCGCACCCCGCCTTCGCCGACCGCCCAGTCCGGCAGCAGGTCCAACGCGGCGTTCAGACCGTTGATGAAATTGTTGATCCGGGTGACGACGCCGTTCAGCATCGCCTCGACGCCAGAGATCAGCCCGTTCGCGGACTGGAAGGCGAAGTCGCCGATGGCGCCGGGCAGACTTCCCCAGATTGCCACGGCGGCATCATAGGCTCCCTGGAAGATCGCCGCCGTCCGGTCGCCGAAACTGACCACGCCCGCGATGGTACCCTCGATGGCCGACAGCCCCGCTGCCTTCAGACCCTCCCAACCTGCAGCCATGTTGGCGAATGCGGCGTCGAGCGCGAGGCCGATGCGCGACCAGACTTCTTTCGCCAGATCACCCAGCAGGCGGAAGGCTTCGCCGACGCCGCCGACACGGGCCACCAGTTGCGAGAACTGATAGACCAGTTCCCCCGCGCCAACGATCAACGCCCCGATGCCGGTTCGGATCAGTGCGCCGCGCATGATGACCAGCGCCGTGGCGAGGCCGCGCACCGATAGGGCGGCAACGGCCAGCCCTGCCACCCAGCGACCGGCCATGAAGGCGGCGAAGGTCGCGGCATAGGTGGCAAGCCGTGCGAGATTGTCGAATACCGCCGTGATCGCACCGCCGATGGGCCCGGTGCCACGCGCCATATCGGCGAGCGCATTCGCCACGGTTTCCAGCGCCGGGGCGACGGCGGCGGTCAGTCGGTTGGTCAGACCGAGCCAGATCAGGCTCAGCTTGGCGATGGCATCTCCGGTGCGTTCGATCTGGGCGGCATCGGCCGCGTTGACCGCCACCCCGAAATCCTGCACATCCTGTGCCGCCTCTCGCAAGGTCGCGGAGTCGATGCGCAGAAAGGCCAGTGCGGCGCGATCACCGAAGAGGTCGGATGCCACGGCAGCGCGTTCGGCCTCGGGCACGAACTGGTTCAGTGCCTCCTGGATGGCGACGATGCGTTGATCGAGCGGTAGGGCTTGCAGTTCGGCGGCCGTCAGGTTCAGCCGTTGCAAGGCCCCAACAGCCGATCCGGACCCAGCCGCCGCTTCCGACAACCGCGTGGTCAACTTCTTGGTGGCCTGTTCGATCTCGCCCATCGACACACCGGCCAGTTCCCCAGCCCATGTCAGCACCTGCAGGCTTTCGACCGTGGTCCTGAGCGAGGCTGCCAAGTCCGCCTGCGCGCCGATGACGTCGAGCCCCGAACGGACCATCGCCACACCCGCAGCGGCTGCGGCGGCCGCCACCGCCGCCAGCGCAATCCCGGCTTTCCGGGCAAAGCTGCCAAGTCGGGCATTGGCCAGTTCCATCTCCGACGACAAACGGCCAAACCCGCGCGTGCCCGCCTCGCCGATGCCTTCCAACTCGGCGCGCACCTGGCGGCCGCCTTCTGCGACAAGCCGGACACTGACCCGTTTTTCAGCCATGTCCCTCTCCGATCTGTTCGTTCAGCTTGCGCACCATCACCGCCTCGATCTCGGGCAGCAGTTCGGCCGCGATCAGGGTGTCGATCCCGAGGGCGTTTGCCATCGCGAGGGCAGCGCCCATGTCCCAGCCGAGCACCGCGCCGGGGATGACCCGCAGCTGGCCCCCAAGGCGGCCGACCAGGTCCCAGACATGCCAGCCATCTTCCGTCTGCGGCCGGTTCAGTCTTGCGGGGCAGTCGGGGCAGCGCCCCGTACAAGCCGCGCAGTAGCGGTCGCCCCCGCCGAAGGACCATTCGGCAAGGGCGCGGAGACGTTTTTTTCCGCGTCCAGGATCAGACCCTTGGCGACGTATTGGGTCTGGAACGCCTCGAAGACGGGCCAGATTTCCAGCAGGGCGTCGATGCCTTCGGGCGAGACTGGCACAGCATCGCCAGCGTCATCGCCAACGCCCTCCCAATCCAGCACGGCGCGGCGGGCCACGGCCTTGGCCATCGCAAGTGCCAGTTCTTCTTGCGTGGCGGTGCCCGGCAGGGCTTCGATGGCCGGATCGGCACGGGCCGAGACCATCAAAGCGGTGGTCAGCGGGGTCAGTTTGATGCGCAAGCCGGGGGCGAGGGTCAGCCACGAAGGGGATGCAGTCAGGTTCAGTCTGATCATGGTCAATAGCTCACAACGGTGTTGACGAGGACGGCGGTGCACATGCGGGCGGGGCTGGCGGCCTTGGCGGCCTGCCAGTCGAAGGTGGCCTGGATGCCCTGTGGGCCCGGGATCTCGATTCGGGGGCGCGGCAGATAGACGGCATGCGCGGTGAAGGTGAAGCTCGCGTTGGCACCAAGACTCCAGGCGAAGACCATCTCGCAGGGCGTGCCATCGATCGCCTGTGTAATCAGCGTGCTGTCGGCGAAACGCACCTCCACCCGACCGGTCAGCGCGGCCATGCCGGGGTCGGCGCCCTCGATGCGCCCGTCCGAGCGGATGGTCTCGATCCGGTCGAGGCCGTTGGAATAGGTCACCTCGGCGGAAATGACGTTGCCGAGCGGCGAGCCGTTGCGCGTGATCGCGCCGTTGAAGTGCCCGAACCGCTGCAGCGCCAGCGAGGTGGGCGTGCCAGCGGCCGTGGCCGCCGCGACGCTCTCGCCCTGCGCGACCAGCCGCGCCGTAGCGGTCAGCAGCCCCGACCGCGCCATCTGCCAGGACAGCTGATCGCAAACGCAGCCGGTGTACATCGCATAGCGCGGAACCTCGGGCATCGCCGTCTCGATGGCCATGCTCGGCAGCGTCCAATTGCCGGACTGGAAGGTATGGGTCTTGGGCGTTGTGCCGGAGGTGACCGGCGCGCCGAAGGCCGCCTTCAGCCACAGCCCAAGGTTCTCGACGTCGATCGGCACCACGACATCGCCATCGGCAGTGACGGCGTCCTTGATCGGGGCCAGCGGATCGCGCCCCTGGCCCAGCAGTTCCGAGGCGATCAGCGGCTGTTCGGAGCCGAGCGTGGTGCTGGCAAACGGCACCGTGCGGTAGCCCGTGGCGGGCGCGGTGCCATAGACGGATTCGAACGCAAGCGCCATCTGCGCCCGCGCCCCATGGGCTCGTGCCATCGTGTTCTCCTGTCGTTTGTGGGGTCAGGCCAGCGGGTCGGCCGTGGAATAGTGCAGAGTGACCGGGATCACCGCTGCCTTCAGGCTGGCGGCACCCTCGACCGGCAGGTCAACCGGACGCGGCGCTTCCGCCTCGACCCAGTCGCAGAGCCCGCCCAGTGTGCGGTCGGCGGCAAGCGCTGCGCCGATGCTGGCGCAGAGGGTGTCGAAGGCGGCGTCACGGGCCGCACCCTGCACGACGGCCTCGATCTCGGCCCGGTGCTGGTAGTGGTAGCGCAGCGGCGACAGCGTGACCTCGGGCTCGCCGGGCTCACCGTCGCGCAGGATCAGGAGACCTGCGGCGGGCACGCGCTCGGGCAACACATCACCGCGCAGGGCGGTGGCGGGCAACGCCGAAAGCCGCGCGTGCAACGCGGCGAGGATGGTTTCGCGGGGGGTGGGCATGTTTTGTCCGCAGAACTATTCGAGAGAGGTTCTGTTGAACCGATTGTCTGTGTAAGCTTGCCGCACGCCAAAGTGTGGGGCCGTATTCGATGCCAGGGAGTAAACGTGAAAGTCCAAATTCATACAATTGAATCTCTTGCCAAGGACTATAACAGTGAAGTCGTTGTCCCCATGATCTGGCAACCACCGCGATTTGATCGACCTGATTGGATGTGGATTAAGTCGGTGGCTCAAGCTGACGCTTCATTGGACTTGGCGATCCGAGATGTGAAGGTTGGAACAGGAGAAAGCGCGAAGCGCCTTTCCTGCATGCATCGGACACAGCCAAGAAGAAATTTCACTGTATTCTACAGGAGATTGGCAGTTCACTCGATAATGGTAGTTGGCGTTGGACGTCACAATGGGGCGAATACCAAGTACACAGTGGATTGGGCTGACGGTCGCTCAAACCGGATTGACCTCAAAAAAACGGTTAGCTCGGCAGAACAGTATCTCGTGAATCCCATTGGCGGCGTTTTCGGATTTGAGACCATGGACCCGGTGTTGAACACTTTTTTCATGCAAGCAACGCACGTTTCTTGATAAAACTGCGTTGGATGGTGGTTCCTGACGCTGTCTATGAAGCAAGCGTACTCCATCTCGCCACGATCAGCCCCGGCACACCGTCGACCGCTCGCTCGGCATCCCGCGCGAGGTCCAGCCGCTTCGGCAGCTTGACCTGCGGGACCAGCAGAAAGATCGGCGCGGTGACGACGCCCCGGCCGGTTTTCGACTTTGACTCCACGGCGCGGCCCTTGGTGTTCAACCGTCCCTCGGCCACCAGCAGGCTTGGACCCCTCCGGCGATAGATAAACCGCAGGCGCAGGCCGGTGCGGCGTTCCCATTCGCCGGGGGTGATACGACCGCGGCGCGTGGATTTGCCCGCTGCTGGCGTGGGAATCGCCAGCCAGAAGCCGTTCTTCGAGCGGATAAGCGGCCCAGTGTCATGCGCGCCGATGATCACCGGGGCGTTCGACCAGACCAGCGCCGCCGCGTTCAGGCTTTCGCCGGACTTCGGAAAGCTGGCGGAGCGGATCGAGTTGGCGAGGCGCGTGCCCAGCCCCGCACCGGTGATCTGTGTGCGCCAGGCGGATTTCAGGCCGGTGCCAGCCTCGCGCATGGCGGCGGTGACGGCACGTTCCCCCGCTGCGACCTCGGCCGCCATCAGGGCAACGATGTCGGGATCGATGGCAAGTTTCAGTTTCATGCTGGGCACAGATCGACAGTCCAGACCAGCCGCTCGCGATCACGGATGGGCTCGCCCTGAATGAGGAATGCCTCGGCGTCGATCTCAATCCGATCACCGGGGCGCGGGTTCGGCACCTCGGCCACGCGCAGATCGATGCGCGTGGTTGCGGACCAGAGCCGGGCGTCGCCGAAGTCGGTGACGGCATCGGCGCGCCGAGCGACGACGCGCACCAAAACTGGTGCGCCGCCATCGGCGATGTAGACCGCGTCCCGCCCCATGTTCGGATCAGCGAAGAGCGCGCCGACAGCGGCGGCAAAGGCCGACATCAGAACGCGCCGTTCAGTCGCACCCGGCCGATCAGGTCGGTGGCCCCGCCTGCGACAGCCTCAGTCGCCACGCCGATCAGCGTGTTCGAGGTCAGGGTCTTGGTCGTGTTCTTCGCCGTGTTGTCCCAGTAGATCTTGTCGCCAGCGGCCCATGCCTGCGAGGCGACCTTCTTCAGATCGTAGACGCCCTCGACCGCGGTCTCGACCGCTTCGCCAAGGGCGGCGGTGCCAGAAGCGACGCCGAAGATGGCACCGACGAGGAGGCCATCGCCTGATGCTACGGCGTAGGGCGCGGTCAGGGTGATAATATTGCCGGGCTGGACGTAGTTTTTCATGGTGGGGATCCTTGTGGAAAGACGATGGGCGGCCCGTCAGGACCGCCCGCGTGTCAGGGTTTAGGATAGGGGCATTACGCGCCTGGATTCTTGTACAGGCCGCGCCAATCGATGGCCTTTGCCCCGAAGTCGAGGCGACACTTGATCTCGACTCCGTCGACATCAAAGCCGTTTCGGGTCTCGATATAGGCACCCTGCTGGCCCTCCAGGTAGGCATACTCGATGGTGTCGATCTGGTTGGGGCTGGCCGCGAGATACCAGGCGGTAGCGCTGGCAGCATCCAGCCGGGGCTCGCTGATGGGTGAGAGCGTCCGGATCGACTGCGGCACCACCTTGGTGCTGTCGGCGGGTACGAGGTTCTGCGCCACCAGCTGCTCGGCCTTCAGTTCCAATGCGGCGGGCACGATCAAGAAGGCCGGGCGGATGTTCAGCACGGTCTTCTTGTCGAACCCGGTCTGCAGCGCCATCGCCGCCCGCGCCGCCCCCACCGCATCGACCGCCAGCGCCGTGCCTGTCCCGGCCAGGTTCTTGTGCGTGGTGTGGAACAGCGCGTTGCCATCGGCCATCGCCGGGTTGGCGGTGATGATGCCCCAGACCACATCGCTTTCAAGTTGGGCGATGGAATTGCCATACATCGCCGGGATCCGGGTGAAGGCATCGAGATCGTCGTTGATCAGCGTCTGGCGCGTGATCGCAACCACCCGGCCGTAGGTCTTGACCTTGTAGCTTTCCTTGGACTCCCCGAGCGTGCCGCGCTTGAACTCGCCGCTTTCGCCCACTTCCAGCAGTTGCGGGGCCTCGCCCAGCTGAACCCTGTTCATCGCCTTGAAGTCGGTGGCGAGAACCTGGCGGCAGAACAGCATGAAGGTGCGCGGATAGGTCTCATAGGCCTGGCGCAGGGTCTTGTTGGTGACAGCGGACAGGATTTCGGGGAAGTCGGAGGTGGAATGCAGCGAGCGCGTTGCAACCTCGTCGCGCGACAGGCCGCGCGTGTTGACCCCGGCATTGGTCAGGCTTTCGCGGGCCAGTTCCAGAAGCGACATGCCACGGTACTGGCGGGCAGAGTCGTCCAGTTGGAACAACGTCGGGCTGTAGCGGTGCAGCAGCGCATTGGCCACGGCGTCGCGGCGGGTCACGCGTTCATCCCGGCCGCCGAGCGGGATCGAGACATGCGGGAAGGTGCGGGTCTCGTCGGATTTGGCGGCGACCTGATCGAGGATCAGGCGGCGGGATTCATCGACGGTGACACCGCGCTTGACCAGATCCTCGGCAAAGCCGCGCTCAAGGTTCAGGCGACCCGCCAAATCGTAGATGGTGGAGACGCGGTCGCGTTCACCCTCGCGCGCACGGGTGGCGATGGCTTCGGTGTCGGGCGCGATGGGCTGTGACAGCGCGCGGGTTTCGCTGGTGCGCACCTGAGGCTCGGCAGCGGCATTGGTGGGATCGGTCATCTGGGTCTCCTCGGTCGCATGGGGTTCGGCGGCCGCTGCGGCCGGGGGCTGGGTTTGATCGGTCATCGGGAATGCTCCTTGTCGTTGGGCCAAAGCGTCCCGGCGATGAAGGACGCAGTCGTGAAGGCGTTGCTGGGCGCGGAAGCCTGCGGCGGGGTCGGCCCCGACCGGCACAGCGGAAACCTCGAACGGCGTCCAGTCGACGGCGCGCCACAACTCGCGGCCGCCATCGGGCTTGGAGACCTCGAAGCGGTGGACCTGGTAACCGATGGAGACCGCCCGGATGTGCCCGGCCTGAATGTCGCGCCAGATCGGTTCGACATCGTCGCGTTCGGAGATGCGGACCAGCGCGATGCCCCGGCCATTTTCAAGGCGCGCGGAACCAGGGACGACCGAGCCGATGACCGCGTCCAGCGCGCCCAGCTCGTGCACCTTCAGGAAGGGCGCGCCCGCGTTCAACCTTTCCAGCCGCACATGGGCGGGATCCAGGCTCAGTTCCTCGTCGTAAGGCTCGCCGAAGAAGCTGGCGCGGCGAACGCGGGCCCCGGCCGACCAGACCACCTCGACAGTGCGGGCGGTCGCATCGGCCGTGTTCGGCGCAAGCTCCGCCGTCCGGCGCATGGCCGGCAGTTCGATCATCGTGTCCATGGGGTCAGTCCTGTTGGGCGGCGTCAGGTTGCGCCGGGTCGTTGTCGGGGTCGGCCGCCGGATCGTTGGCCGGATCGCTTGTCTGGGCGCTGCCGGTTTTCGTGACGCGGCGCGGGTCGCTGTCGAGAACAAGGCCGAGGGCATCCAGCTTGGCATTGGTCGCGGCGATTTCCGCGAGTACAGCGTCGGGGTTGCGGCCCTGCTTGGCGATCACCTCGGCCAGCGTCATGGTGCCCGACCGGATCGACAGCAGGTTGGCCATCGCGTCCTTCTGCGGGTCGACCGCTTCGAACTTCGGCGGCGACCATTCGACCGGCACGTCGGGCGACGGGATCTGGCCCGCCGCCCATGCAGCTTCGGTGAACCAGCGCCAGACCGGGGCGCAGAACATCGGGATGAAGAGCTGCCACTGCACAGCGTCGATCTGACGGCGGAACTCGACGAGCCCGGCCCGGATCGAGGAATAGTTGACCTGACTGAGATCGCCGGTCAGCAATTCATACGGCACGCGGAACCCGGCCGAGATGGTGTGCAGGCTGGCCCGCTTGTATTCGCCATAACCGCCCGTGGCGGAGGGCTGGTTGAAGCGGATGTCCTTGCCGCCCCGGGCATAGGCGATCAGCCCCGGTTCGAACTGCTCGACCCGGTTGCCGTCGGCATCGACCACGGTTGGTGCGATGCCCTGCTGGGATTCATCGTCGCCGAAGACGATGGCGGTGACGCAGGCCTCAGTTTTCTTGCGGACCAGTTCAGCAACTTCATAGTCGTCGAGATCGCGCAAACTGCGGATCACCGGCGCGCCCCACGGCACGCCACGCGCCTGCGTGCGCTGTTTTTCATAGACATGGGCGATCTCGGTCGCGGGAACCGGGCGGCTGTCGAGGCCGCCCCGCAGCGCCCCATGTGCATCGCCGGGGTGTTCCGGGTGCAACCAGTAAGCCCGGCGTTTGCCGACCGGGTCAAACTCGATGCCTTGCACGATGCGGCCCGCGCCGACGTTGCTGGTCTTGGTGGCGTCGAGGAAATCGGCCTCCAGCACCTGAAGTTGCAACGGCACAGCCAGACCATCGCTGGCCCGCCGAAGCCTGCGCCGAACCAATACCTCGCCCGCCTCGACCATTTCGCGGCAGATCAGCGTCTGCAGCCCGTAGAAATCCAGCTGGCCGTCGGCGTCGCAATCGGCCGTCCAGCGTTCGAACAGGGCATCGACCTTGCGGTCCAGCTTGTCGTCGCCACTGGCGGCACGGGGCATGATGCCGCTTCCGACGATGTTGTTCACCAGCACCGCCACCGCCTTGGCCGCATGCGGATTGTTGCGCACCAGATCCCGCATCCGGTCGCGCAAGAGCGCCCCGGCTACGCCGATCTCGGTGTCGGCCGAGGATCCCGGCGCACGCCACCCGTCCGTGCGTCGCCCTTTGGATGCGCCGTCATAGCCGCGCGTCAGGGTCTCGAAGGCCTGCCGTGCCAGCACGCGCCGGGCCGCCATGCGCGGTGCCACCGAGGCAATGGCATGGTCCATCCAGTTCGCGGGCATCAGCGATCCCCGCGCGAGAAGCCCGCCAACCCGGCCACAGGCAGCGGCCGCGTGGTCCCCGCGATGGCACGTTCGATGGTCCGGATTCTGCCCAGCAGATCCTCGGCCGAGCCGTAGTCGACGGATTTTCCATCATAGCTGACCCGCGTCGTGCCGCTGGCATAGGCCCGGCGCAGGGCCGCGAGTTCGGTTTCCGTCCACTCTGCCATGTCAGAACCATCCTCCGCGTCGGCCAAGCCAGTCCGACTGCCGTTTTCCCTGGGGTGCGGCTTGCGGCCGGTTGACCCGCCCCGCACCATCGATTTCCGTTGGCGCCGCCCCGAGTTGATCCTCGAGATCGCGCCATTTCTCGTCGGTCCAGCGATCCGCGCCCGCGATCCAGGCGGCGGCGCGGGCATAGACCCGGCAGTCCAGCGCCTCGTTGCGCTCACGCAGTTTCTGCCATTCCAGCCGGGCAAAGCCGCGCTTGGTGCGCACCGTCACCAGCTGCTCGGCCACGAACTGCTTCAGCCATTCGTTCTCGACCCAATGCGGCAGATGCACCGAGCCGGGCGGAAACGCGGCCCCTTCGGCCATGTCTTCCTCGGTCGGACGTTCCAGCCGCAGGAAGCGGTAGGTCTCGGCCTTGAAGGTCGAGACCGCCACGGTCCAAAGCCGCGCGCCGCGCCGCAGGCGCTTGCCACCCTCGGTCGCATCCACGAAGGTCGGCCCCGACACCGGGCTGGAACGGTTGAACCCTTCGACGCCTTTCACCGGCGACACCTGCCCAAACCCTTGCGCCCGCGACCAGGAATAGACCGCCGCGGCCTCATAGCCTGTGTCGATGGCAAGCCGCGCGATGCGCAGATGCGCGCCGCGTTCATGCGGCCAGGACCGGTCCAGCAAGGCCGTCAGTTCCGACCATGCATCATGCCGATCCGGCCCGCCCTCGATGACAACATGATCGACCAGCCAGCTTTCCAGACCGCGACCCCAGGCCCAGACGTCGACCTCGATCCGGTCCTTCTGCACGTCGGCTCCGGCGGTCAGGAACAGCCCGCCCGCTGGCACCGTGCCGGACGTCCAGCGCTCGCGCCGGTCGTAGAGCCGTTGCCAGTCGGGGGCTTCCCCAGTTTCGACCCAAGTTTCGCCAAGGATCGTGTTGCGAAACGCCTTGATCGCCTCGTCCGACCCTTGGGCCGCTTCCCATGACCGCACGATCCGCTCCCAACTCAACCAGCCGATCGGCGAGTAGAGCGCCGAGAGGTGATACCCGACCGTGGTCGGATCGGCGGCAACGGCCGTCGCTCGCCATTCGCCAGCCTCCAGCATCGCCGTCTTGTGATGTTCGCCGATGGGCTGATCACAGCCCTCGCAGTGATATTCCGCCGTTTCCGGCCGCCCCTTCTGCCAGCGCAGCCGGTCGAATTTCAGCCACTGCGCGTGGCTGCAATGCGGGCACGGCACGAAGAACCGGCGCTGGTCGGACGCCTCGTATTCCCGTTCGATCCGGCTCAGCCCCCGAATTGTGGGGGTCGAAACCAGGAACACCTTGCGCCGGTGCGCGAAGGTCAGCGACCGCGCTTCCGCCAGCGTGACCGGATCACCTTCTTCGTCGGCCGAGGCCGGATAGGCATCAACCTCGTCGAGGAAGATGTAGCGCGCCGGGGTCGACCGCAGCCCTACCGCCGAGTTTGCCCCTGTCATGATCAAGATGCCGCCCGCGAATTCCTTCGACAGCATGGTGTTGCCCGCGTCCCGCGATCGCGCCGGTTTGACCCGCTCCCGCAGGTCAGGGCTTTCGTCGATCAGCGGGTCGATCCGCTGGCGCGAGTTGCGCTTGGCCAGTTCCACCGTCGGCTGGACCGCCAGCATCGGGCCCGGTGCCTGGTGAATGGCAAAACCGATCCAGTTGTTGCCAGCCTCGGTCGCCCCGACCTGCGCGGCCTTCATGAACACAATGCGCTGCATCTCGTCGCCGGGCGACAGGCGGTCCATGATCTCGCGCATGTAAGGCGTGCGCGCCGTCCGATATCGCCCCGGTTCCGCCGAAGCGCGACCCGACAGCATCCGGTGCTTGTCCGCCCATTGCGACACTGTCAGGTCGGGGTCCGGCGTCAGACCCGCACCCCAGGTGCGCAGGATTTCCGCCGCGCCGTCGAAGTCGGTCAGGTCGTCGCCAGTTTCACCGGAAATCAGGCCGGACCTCGGCAAGTTCGTCGAGGTGGGCATGGACATGTTTTTCCAAGGCCTTCTGCATTGCGGCCGGTTCCACGCCCAGTTCCGCCGCCATCAATGCCGATGACCGCGCGGGCCAGTTCACCCATGCGTCCCGCACCTCCCGCGCCAGCCGGAACACCAGCGACAGCGCCCGGGCCCGCTCGATCAACTCCCCCTTCAGCTTCTGCAGCCGGATGCGCCGCTCCTGCGCCTTCAGAACCTCGTTGGCGGTCTTGGCCTGCAGGTAGGTCGTGCCCCCGCCAACCGCTGGCACCGCCAGCCCCTGTTCGCGCAGGGTCTCGCCCACAGCAGCAACGGCCGCCTCGGGCACCGGCTTCAGCTTGGGCTCGGGCGGCTTTCGGGTCTTCGACGGGTCGGTCGTTTCCGCCCGACGCACATCGCTGGCGGCCGCGTTGATGCTGCCATCGGCGAAGAGCACAAGCCGTTCAGCCGTCTTCGCCTTCTGGATCGCGCCCCGCGACAGCCCGACGTGCGCGGCGTACTGGCGCTCGCTCATGCCCTGCATTGGCGGCTCCGATTATCATTCAAGATCATGTGCTTATGTCGTTGATAAGCGTCGCGGACAGAGCGAACGTCCTTTCAGAAGGACGATGCAACTCACTTAGGAGCCACCGAAATGACCCGCCGCGCACAGGACAACACGAAAGCCCTCGACGCCTTCCTCGCCGCCAAGATCGAGATCGACGCGATGCTGGAGCGACTTGCCGCCCTCAGCGCGGACCACTTCGAGACCAGCCCCGACGAGATCCACTGGGGGCACGTTGGCACCCTGAACCACTACCGCGCCAAGCTGTGCGAGATCACCGACAGCGCCTTCAAGGAAGGCGAACACGCCGAGTGAGACGACCCACTCTCGGTCCCGCCCGCCGACTGGC
>Ga0208609_100337_pt1 | contig 18959 bp, 19 predicted proteins | sample SubbioR11_8A_Apr_FD_184813 | JGI IMG/M metagenome (GOLD analysis project Ga0208609, IMG submission 184813) | Serpentinite rock and fluid subsurface biosphere microbial communities from McLaughlin Reserve, California, USA - CR11_8A_Apr (SPAdes) | ecosystem: Environmental > Terrestrial > Deep...
TCGTCGGCAGCTTCGAGGTTGGTGCGCGAGGCCGTCTCCTCGATGTCGCCACCGCGCGTGGCGCGCGCCGAGTTGACGTCGACGGCCACCAGCGCCTCGGTGTGGTCGATGACGATCGCGCCGCCCGAGGGCAGGTTGACGGTGCGGCTGAACGCCGTCTCGATCTGGTGCTCGATCTGGAAGCGCGAGAACAGCGGCGCGTTGTCACGGTAGCGCTTGACCCGTGGTGCCGACTCGGGCATCACATGGTTCATGAACTGCTGCGCCTGCTCGTAGATGTCGTCGGTGTCGATCAGGATCTCGCCGATCTCGGGCGTGAAGTAGTCGCGGATCGCGCGGATCACCAGCGACGACTCCTGGTAGATCAGGAACGCCCCCTTGCCGGCCTTGGCCGCGCCGTCGATCGCGTCCCACAGCTTGAGCAGGTAGTTGAGGTCCCACTGCAGCTCGGCGGCCGTGCGGCCGATGCCGGCGGTGCGCGCGATCAGGCTCATGCCCTTGGGGTACTCGAGCTGGTCCATCGCCTCCTTGAGTTCCTCGCGCTCCTCGCCCTCGATGCGCCGGCTGACGCCGCCACCGCGCGGGTTGTTGGGCATCAGCACGAGGCAGCGCCCGGCCAGGCTGACGAAGGTCGTCAGCGCCGCGCCCTTGTTGCCGCGCTCCTCCTTCTCGACCTGGACGAGCAGCTCCTGGCCCTCGCGGATGGCCTCGCCGATCCGGGCCTCGCGCGCGTTGACGCCCTCGCGGAAATAGTTCTTCGAGATCTCCTTGAACGGCAGGAAGCCGTGGCGGTCCTCGCCGTAGTCGACGAAGCAGGCCTCCAGGCTGGGCTCGACGCGGGTCACGACGGCCTTGTAGATGTTGCCCTTGCGCTGTTCGCGCCCTTCGAGCTCGGTCTCGAAGTCGAGCAGCTTCTGGCCGTCGACGATCGCCAGGCGCCGCTCTTCGGGCTGCGTGGCGTTGATCAGCATGCGCTTCATGTGCACTCCATCGTTGGCCGTGCCCGACGGCTGTGTCGGGCGCGGCCGCACTGCACGCCGGCGGCACGGAGCCGCTGGCGAATCGATGCACGAGCTGCCGAAGAAGACCCGGGGAGGAACTGGCCTGAAGCCGTGGGTGCAGACCGCGGGGCGGTCAGCGCAGCGGCGTCGCCACCTGCGCCTCAGTGCGCGCGCCGCCCGCGCCGCCGCCCCGGCGCAGGGGCCATGGCGGCGCGGCGCACGCGGGTGCGGGCGGCTGCGACGGCGGCGCTGCGGTGGCGACGGGAGCGGGCGGGGGCGCGTTCACTGGGGCGCTGGCGCCAGCGCTGGGCAAGCGCTGGCGCCTGTCAACCTGGTCGGTGCCGACGGCGCGGGCAGCGCATGTCGGCGGGTTTGTTCTTCTGGCGGCGGCTCTGCCACCGTCGGCTGCAGGCTGCGCGCTCACTTGGGGACCGCGCCCGCCTGCAACGGCCTGGGCGTTGCATCACCGGGGTTGCGCACCGTGGCGCTGCAGGCGGCCCGCTACACTCGGGCGGATGTTGCGCTTGCAGGTAAACGGGTGCGCGCGAGGATTATAGGCACCGCAGCCGGGCCGCCGCCGGCTGCGGTCGAACGAAAAGCACCGTCGTCGGGCCGCTGTGCCGCAGCCGGCGCCGGCCCGGTCGCGGTGCGCCAGCTGCAGGTCGACGAGGCGGCCGCCGGCCAGCGGCTCGACAACTACCTGCTGCGCCTGCTCAAGGGCGTGCCCAAGACGCATGTCTACCGCCTGATCCGCGGCGGCGAGGTGCGCGTCAACAAGGGCCGCGCCGGCGCCGACACCCGGCTGGCCGACGGCGACATCGTGCGCGTGCCGCCGGTGCGCGTGGCTGCGGCGCCGACGCCGGCGGCAGCGCCGGCGCGCGAGTTCGCGCTGCTCTACGAGGACGAGCACCTGCTGGCTGTCGACAAGCCCGCCGGCGTCGCGGTGCATGGCGGCAGCGGCGTGAGCTTCGGCGTGATCGAGCAACTGCGCCGGGCGCGCCCGGGCGAGCGCTTTCTCGAACTGGTCCACCGGCTCGACAAGGAAACTTCGGGCGTGCTGCTGCTGGCGCGCCGGCGCAGCGCGCTGACGCGGCTGCAGGAGCAGTTTCGGGCGCGCGACACCGACAAGGTCTACGCCGCGCTGGTGCGCGGCCACTGCCCCGACGGCCAGCGGGTGATCGACCTGCCGCTGCTGCGCACGCTCGATGCCGCCGGCGAGCGCCAGGTGCGGGTGGCCACCGGCGACCAGGCCGAGGCCCGGCGCGCGATCACGCTGGTGCGCACGCAGGCGCGCTACGGCGCCGCTGGCGACGTCTGGCGGGCCTGCAGCCTGCTCGACGTGACGATCAGGACCGGGCGCACGCACCAGATCCGCGTGCACCTCGCGCATGGCGGCCAGCCGATCCTGGGCGACCCCAAGTACGGCGACTTCGCCTGGAACCGGGCCTGGGCCCGTGGCGAGGTGCTGGCCGGCCTGCGCTTCGGGCGCATGTTCCTGCACGCCCGGCGCCTGGGCTTTGCCCACCCGGCCGACGGCCGCGCGGTCGAGCTCGAGTCGCCGCTGCCGGCCGAGTGCGCCGGGCTGCTGGCGGCGTTGCGCGCAGCCGGTGGGCAGCGATGAACGCCGGCCGCTTCGACCTCGTCGTCTTCGACTGGGACGGCACGCTGTTCGACTCGACCGCGCTGATCGTGCGCGCGATCCAGGCCGCCTGCGCCGACCTCGGCATCGCCGTGCCCAGCGACGCCGACGCGGCCTATGTCATCGGCCTCGGGCTGCACGAGGCGCTGCGCCATGCCGCACCGGCGCTGCCGCCCGAGCGCTACCCCGAGCTGGGTCGCCGCTACCGCCGGCACTACGTCGAGCGCCAGCATGAGCTGGCGCTGTTCGAGGGCACGCTGGCGCTGCTGGCGGCGCTGAAGGCGCGCCGGCGCAGGCTCGCGGTGGCCACCGGCAAGAGCCGGCGCGGGCTCGACGAGGCGCTCACCCACGTCGAGCTGCGCGGGGTCTTCGACGCCACCCGCACCGCCGACGAGACCGCCGGCAAGCCGCACCCGCGCATGCTGCTCGAGCTGATGGCCGAGCTCGACGTGCCGCCCGAGCGCACGCTGATGATCGGTGACACCACGCACGACCTGCAGCTCGCGGCCAACGCCGGCACGGCCAGCGTCGCGGTGGCCTACGGCGCGCACCGGCACGAGTCCTTCGCCGGCCATGCGCCGCTGGCCGTCGTGCACAGCCCGCGCGAGCTGCACGACTGGCTGCTCGGGCCGCGCTGAGCCGGGCCGCGCGGCCGGTCCGCTGCGCCGGCGGCCGCGGGCTCGAGCGCGCCGCCCGGGGTGTCTTGGTATCCTCCACCCGTCAGGGCTTCGCCGTCGGGTGACGCGGGGTCGACCTGAACGTCCACGGCCCTTGCGATGAATACCCACGACGCCCCCGACGAGCCACCGCGCCCTGCTGCCAGCGAGCCGGCGCCGGCGCCGCCACCAGTGGCCGCGGCAGCGCCTGCCGCGACCCGCCCGGCAGTTGCGGTGCCGCTCGAGCAGGCGGTCCACAAGCTCGCCCAGGACCTGCTGCGCGAACGCCGCAGCGAACGCCGCTGGAAGGTCTTCTTCCGCCTGGCCTGGCTCGGGCTGGCGCTGGCCGTGGCCTGGGCAATCTTCGTCGCCGGGCACCTGACCGCGCCGCCGGCGGGCCCGCATACCGCGCTGGTCGAGATCCGCGGCGCGATCCTGGCCGACGGCCAGAACAGCGCCGACGCGATCATCGTCGGCCTGCGCGCGGCCTTCGAGTCGCCCGGCGTGCAGGCCGTCGTGCTGCGCATCAACAGCCCCGGCGGCAGCCCGGTGCAGGCCGGCATCGTCCACGACGAGATCAACCGGCTGCAGGCCAGGCACGGCAAGCGCGTCTATGCGGTCATCGAAGAGGTCGGCGCGTCCGGGGCGTACTACGTGGCTGCTGCGGCCGACCAGATCTTCGTCGACAAGGCCAGCCTGGTCGGCAGCATCGGCGTGCTGATGGACGGCTTCGGCTTCGCCGGCACGATGGAGAAGCTCGGCATCGAGCGGCGGCTGCTGACCGCCGGCGAGAACAAGGGCCTGCTCGACCCGTTCTCGCCGGTCAACGAGCGTCATGTCGCGCACGCCCAGGCGCTGATCGACAAGGTGCACCAGCAGTTCATCGACGCCGTGCGCGCCGGGCGCGGCGATCGCCTGCGCGAGACGGCCGACATGTTCTCCGGCCTGGTCTGGAACGGCGAGCAGGCCGTCGAGCTGGGCCTGGCCGACCGCACCGGCAGCCTCGACTACGTCGCGCGCGAAGTCGTGCGCGCCGAGAATATCGTCGACTACACCCATCGCGGGACGCTGGCCGAGCGGCTGGCCGAGCGCTTCGGCGCCGGCGTCGGCCAGAGCGCGGCGCTGACGCTGCGCGAACTGGTGCCGCAGCTGCGCTGACGGCGCGCCACACAACACACCCACCGGAGAACGACGATGAAGGGCGACCCCAAGGTCATCGAATACCTCAACGCGCAGCTCAAGAACGAGCTGACCGCGATCAACCAGTATTTCCTGCACTACCGGATGCTCAAGAACTGGGGCTACGGGCGCTGGGCCAAGCACGAGTACGACGAGTCGATCGACGAGATGAAGCACGCCGACCGCCTGATCGACCGCATCCTGATGCTCGACGGCCTGCCCAACCTGCAGGACCTGGGCAAGCTGCTGATCGGCGAGGCCCCGGTCGAGGTGCTGCACTGCGACCTCAAGGCCGAGCTCGCCGCCCAGGTCACGCTCAAGGAGGCCATCGCGCACTGCGAGAGCGTGCGCGACTACGTCAGCCGCGAGCTGCTCGAGGACATCCTCGACGACACCGAGGGCCACATCGACCACCTCGAGACGCAGATCGCGCTGGTCGACCAGGTCGGCGTGCAGAACTATCTGCAGTCGCAGATGGACGGCAACAACGCGGCCTGAGGCCTCCAGGGCCGGGGCCTTGCCCCCATTTGCCCAATGGTAAACGGGTTGCGAAGCATTCGTATTTGATCTAGACTTGCACCCAGGTCAGCCTCAGCTCCTGGGTGCCACATGATCGTCTGCCTCTGCAAGCGCATCTCCGAACGCGACATCGAGCGGCACGCCCGCGAGGGCGTGCGCGAGTTCGAGGTCCTGCAGGACGAGACCGGGCTCGCCCGCCATTGCGCGTGCTGCGAGGATTGCGCGCGCGAGGTCTTCGCCTCGGCCTGCTGCCGGCACGCCAACCTGGACTGCGCGCTGGCGGCCTGAGGCCCGCCCAGGGCGCAGGGCACTCAGGCGCTGGCCGCCGGCCCTGCGCCCGCGGTCAGCAGCCCGCGTCGCTCGATGAATTCGATGACCGTGTCCAGCCCCTGCCGCGTGCGCAGGTTGGTCATCACGTACGGCCGGTTCGGCCGCATGCGCTGGGTGTCGGCGGCCATCACGGCCAGATCGGCGCCCACATGCGGGGCGAGGTCGATCTTGTTGACGACCAGCAGGTCGCTCTTGGTGATGCCGGGGCCGCCCTTGCGCGGGATCTTCTCGCCGCCGGCGACGTCGATCACGTAGATCGTCAGATCGCTCAGTTCGGGGCTGAAGGTCGCGGCCAGGTTGTCGCCGCCGGACTCGACGAAGACGATGTCGGCGTCCGGGAAGCGCGCGAGCATGCGGTCGACCGCCTCGAGGTTGATCGAGGCGTCCTCGCGGATCGCGGTGTGCGGGCAGCCGCCGGTCTCGACGCCGATGATGCGCTCGGCGGCGAGCGCGCCGGCCACGGTCAGCAGCCGCTGGTCTTCCTTGGTGTAGATGTCGTTGGTCACGACGACCAGGTCCCAGCGCTCGCGCATCGCCTTGCACAGCAGCTCGACCAGCGTCGTCTTGCCCGAGCCGACGGGCCCGCCGACGCCCACCCGCAGCGGGGGCAGGCGCTTGGTGCGGCCGGGGATCTGGTGCAGCGTGGTCATGAGCGGAACAGCCTCGAGTACTGGGTTTCGTGGCGCGCGCCGAGCACGGCGAGCAGGGGTGTGTAGGCCTGGCGGCGGTCGTCGTCGCAGGCCAGCGCCTGCGCGACGGCCGCGGGAATCGCCGCGGCCAGCGCGGCGAGGATGCGCTGGCCTGCGCTCTGGCCCAGCGGCACGGCGCGCACCGCGGCCTGCACGGCGTTCTCGGCCCAGCCGAAGGCGATCGCGAGCAGCGCCGCCTCGCGCGGCGCACCGCTGAGCACGCCCGCGAGGCCACAGGCCAGCGGCCAGGTCGGCCCCGGCGCCAAGGTCGCGAGGGTGTCGACGCGCGCGTCTTCGGGGTGGCGCTGGCGCAGCCAGTCGGCCAGCGAGCGCCCCATCTGTCCGGTCTGCAGGCGCTGCTCGGCGCACTCGCGCGTGGTCGTGACCCAGCGGTTGAGCGCCTGCACCCGCGCGCCGTCGCCACCGCGCCAGGCGTCGAACGCGGCGGCAACCACGGCCAGCTCGCTGCGCGCCTGCACCAGCTGCAACTGGTCGAGCAGCAGGGCGCGCGCGCTCGCTTCGTCGTCGACGATGCCGGCGTCGACCGCGGCCTCGAGCCCCTCGGAGTAGCTGAACGCCCCGACCGGCAGCGCCGGCGACGCGAGCCAGATCAGGCCCAGCAGCGCCATGGCGGGCAGCCCGGGGGCGGGCTCAGCGGCCGGCGTGGTCAGGGCCATGGTCATGGTCATGGACGTGGGCCGCGCCGTGCGGATGGGTGTGCGCGCCCGCGTGGCCGGCGTAGGCCCCGGTCTCGGGCTCGAAGGCCGCCCGTTCTTCGCTGACGACGAGGTGCATCGCGCGCAGCATCGCGGCCAGCACCGGGTCGGGCTCGAGCTTGAGGTGATCGGCGCGCACTTCCAGCGGCACATGGCGGTTGCCGAGGTGGTAGCTCGCGCGCAGCAGGTCCAGCGGCGAGCCATGACTGGCGCAGGCGCGCACGACCAGCACCGGCTGCGCCGCGGCGACGACGCGCACCAGCGCACCGTCCTCGGTGACCAGCACGTCGCCGCCGCGAACGACCTGGCCGCGCGGCAGGAAGACGCCCAGGCGCTGGCCGTCGGAGGCGGTCGCGTCGAAGCGGCTGCGCCCGCGCGTGTCCCAGTCAAGCACGAGCTGTGCCGCCCGCGCGAGCAGCGCCGGGGCCAGCCCGCGGCCCTGGGCGATCAGCTTGCCGGCGCTACGCATCGCTGCGCACCAAGCCGGGGGCTGACGGGCGGACCTGCATGGCGGGGTCGTGCCGGAGGTTCAGAACAGGAAGTAGCGCTGCGCCATCGGCAGCACGGCGGCCGGCTCGCAGCTCAGCAGCTCGCCGTCGGCGCGTACCTCGTAGGTCTGGGGGTCGATCTGCATGCGCGGCAGCCAGCCGTTGTGCACCATGTCGGCCTTGCGCACGCTGCGGCAGTCGCGCACCGCGACCAGCGGCTTGTGCAGGCCGTAGCCCTGCGCGATGCCGCCGGCCAGCGCGGCCTGCGAGACGAAGGTCAGCGCGCCGCGCTGCAGCGCGCCGCCGAGGGCGCCGAACATCGGCCGGTAGTGCACCGGCTGCGGCGTCGGGATGCTGGCGTTGGGGTCGCCCATCGCGGCGGCGACGATGAAGCCGCCCTTGAGCACCAGCGCCGGCTTGACGCCGAAGAACGCCGGCTGCCACAGCACGAGGTCGGCCCATTTGCCGACCTCGACCGAGCCGACCTCGTGCGCGAAGCCATGGGTCAGGGCCGGGTTGATCGTGTACTTGGCGACGTAGCGCTTGACGCGGAAGTTGTCGTTGCGCGCGCCGTCGCCGGGCAGGGCACCGCGCTGGGTCTTCATCTTGTGCGCGGTCTGCCAGGTGCGCGTGATGACCTCGCCGACCCGGCCCATGGCCTGGCTGTCGCTGCTCATGATGCTGATCGCGCCGAGGTCGTGCAGGATGTCCTCGGCGGCGATCGTCTCGCGCCGGATGCGGCTCTCGGCGAAGGCCAGGTCCTCGGCGATCGAGGCGTCGAGGTGGTGGCAGACCATCAGCATGTCGAGGTGCTCGTCGAGCGTGTTGAGGGTGAACGGCCGCGTCGGGTTGGTCGAGCTCGGCAGTACGTTGGCCTCGCCGACGACCTTGAGGATGTCGGGCGCGTGGCCGCCGCCGGCGCCCTCGGTGTGGAAGGTGTGGATCGTGCGGTCCTTGAACGCGGCGATCGAGTCCTCGACGAAGCCGCTCTCGTTGAGGGTGTCGGTGTGGATCGCGACCTGCGTGTCGGTGCCCTCGGCCACCGTCAGGCAGCAGTCGATCGCGCAGGGCGTCGAGCCCCAGTCCTCGTGCAGCTTCATGCCGATCGCGCCGGCCTCGATCTGCTGCAGCAGGGCCGCCGGGCGGCTGGCGTTGCCCTTGCCGAGCAGGCCGACATTGACCGGCAGCGCATCGGCGGCCTGCAGCATGCGCTCGATATGCGCCGGGCCGGGCGTGCAGGTCGTCGCGTAGGTGCCGGTGGCCGGCCCGGTGCCGCCGCCGGTCATCGTCGTGATGCCCGACATCAGCGCCTCCTCGACCTGCTGCGGGCAGATCCAGTGGATGTGGGTGTCGACGCCGCCGGCGGTCACGATCAGCCCCTCGCCGGCGATGATCTCGGTGCCGGGGCCGATGACGATGTCGACGCCGGGCTGGACGTCGGGGTTGCCGGCCTTGCCGATCGCCGCGATGCGGCAGCCGCGCAGCCCGATGTCGGCCTTGACGATGCCCCAGTGGTCGATGATCAGCGCGTTGGTGATCACCGTGTCGACCGCGTCGCCGGGGCCGGGGCCGTTGCAGGCCTGGCCCTGGCCCATGCCGTCGCGGATGACCTTGCCGCCGCCGAACTTGACCTCCTCGCCGTAGCCGCCGGCGCGCAGCGTGCAGTCGGCCTCGACCTCGACGACCAGCGCAGTGTCGGCCAGCCGCACGCGGTCGCCGACCGTCGGGCCGTACATCTCGGCATAGGCGCGGCGGCCGAGGGTGCTCACTGAAGCACCCTACGGCCTGCGGCCGGTCCCGCCGGGCGGGAATGAGCCCCTACGGACGGCCGGGCGGGGCTCATGGGTGCACCCTAAGGCCTGCGGCCGGTCCCGCCGGGCGGGAGCGAGCCCCTGCGGGCGGCCGGGCGGGGCTCATCACAAGTTCCCCTGGACCAGGCCGCGAAAGCCCCAGACCGCGCGTGCGCCGGCGTAGTCGACCAGCTCGACGGTGCGCTGCTGGCCCGGCTCGAAGCGCACCGCGGTGCCGCTGGCGATGTGCAGCCGCATGCCGCGCGCGGCCTCGCGGTCGAAGTGCAGCGCCGCGTTGACCTCGGCGAAGTGGTAATGCGAGCCGACCTGGATCGGGCGGTCGCCGGCGTTCTCGACGACCAGCGTCAGCTGGCGCCGGCCGGGGTTGAGTTCGTGGTCGGGGCCGTCGGTGAACAGTTCGCCGGGGATCAGGGTCGTTGCCTGCGGGGTCCGGGTGGCGCTGGGGGTCATGGTCATGCGATCGGTTGGTGCACGGTCACCAGCTTGGTGCCATCGGGGAAGGTCGCCTCGACCTGGATGTCGGGGATCATCTCGGCCACGCCGTCCATCACGTCGGCGCGGCTCAGCACGGTCTTGCCCTCGCTCATCAGCGCGGCCACCGTCTTGCCATCGCGCGCGCCCTCGAGGATCGCGGCGCTGATCAGCGCGACCGCCTCGGGGTGGTTGAGGCGCAGGCCGCGCGCGCGGCGGCGCTCGGCCAGCAGCGCGGCGGCGAAGATCAGCAGCTTGTCCTTCTCGCGCGGCGTGAGGTTCATGGCCGTCCTGCAAGCAGGTTCGATGCCATGCCGTGCACCGGATCGACCGCGGCCGACGCACCACGGCAGTGCGCGCAGGGCTGGTGCGGATCTTGTATGGCAGTGCGCATGCACCCGCCCTCCCTGCCCGGCCTGCCGCCGCCCGCTGCCGAAGCGTCGCGGGTGCTGCTGGTCGCCGCCGATGCCCCCGGCGAGACCGACGCCCTGCGCGATGCGCTCGACGAATCGGGCTACGCCGTGACCCACGCCGCCACCGGCGAGGCCGCGCTGGCCTGCCTGGCGCAGGCGGCTGCGCAGGCCGGCCCCGACCTCGTCCTGCTCGACGTCGGCAAGCCCGGCATCGACGCCTTCGAGGTCGCCCGGGTCCTCGAGGCCGACGCCGCGACCGCGGCGATCCCGGTCATCTTCATGGTCGCGATCGACGACACCGAGGCCGTGGTCGGTGCCTTCGGCGGTGGCGGCGTGGTCGACTACGTCGTCAAGCCGGTGCGCCTGCGCGAGCTGATCGCACGCATGGAGGGCCACCTGCGCAGCGCGCGCGCGCAGGGTCAGGCCCGGCGCGCGCTCGACGCCTTCGGCCACGCCAGCCTGGTCGTTCGCGAGCGCGACGGCCGGCGGCTGTGGCAGACCGCGCTCGCGCGCGAACTGCTGCAGCGGCATTTCCCGGCGGTGCCCGAAGTGCTGACGCCGCCGCCGGTGCTGGCCTGGGTCGCCCGCGAGGCGCTGCGCCGGCGCGTGGGCGCCCAGCCGCATGGCCTGATCGTCGGGCCGGGCGCGCAGCGGCTGAGCCTGACCCTGCACGCCAGCGGCGAGGGCGACGACGGCGAGTGGCTGCTGGTGCTGCGCGAGGACTCGCCGGCGGCGCAGGTGCAGGCGCTGGCGCGCGCCTTCCCGGCGCTCACCGCGCGCGAGGCCGAAGTCCTGTACTGGGTCGCGCAGGGCAAGACCAACCGCGACATCGCCGCCATCCTCGAGCTCTCGCCGCGCACCGTGCACAAGCACCTCGAGCATGTGTTCGCCAAGCTCGGCGTCGAGACCCGCACCGCGGCCGCAGCGCTCGCGCTGGCCCCGGGGCCGGCAGCGGCGCCGCCGCGCTGACCCGCGTCGCCTCGCCTACGCCAGTTTGCGTATGGCCGCCGCCGCGGGCGGCACCTAAGCTGGAGATGAAGTCCGCGATCGCCCCGCCTTCAACCCCCAGACCTGGAGCCCGAGCCCGATGAAGATCACGCGCCGTACCCTCACCACCGCCGCTGCCGCGGCCAGTGTGCTCGGCCTGCCGACGCTGGCACGCGCGCAGACCGGCCCGATCCGGGTCGGCATCCTGCATTCGCTGTCGGGGACGATGGCGATCTCCGAGACGGTCCTCAAGGACGTCGCGCTGATGGCCATCGACGAGCTCAACGCCGCCGGCGGCGTGCTTGGCCGCCGCGTCGAGCCGGTGGTCGTCGACCCGGCGTCGAACTGGCCGCTGTTTGCCGAGCTGGCGCGCCGGCTGATCGCGCAGGAGCGCGTGGCCGCGGTCTTCGGCTGCTGGACCTCGGTCAGCCGCAAGAGCGTGCTGCCGGTCTTCGAGGAGCTCAACTCGATCCTGTACTACCCCGTGCAGTACGAGGGCGAGGAGCTCAGCCGCAACATCTTCTATACCGGTGCGGCGCCCAACCAGCAGGCCATCCCGGCCGTCGAGTACCTGCTCAGCCGCGACGGCGGCAGTGCCCGCCGCTTCGTGCTGCTGGGCACCGACTACGTCTACCCGCGCACGACCAACAAGATCCTGCGCGCCTTCCTGCGCTCGCGCAACGTGCCAGACGCCGACATCCTGGAGGACTACACGCCCTTCGGCCACATGGACTACCAGTCGATCATCGCGCGCATCCGGCGCTTTGCCGGCGAGGGCCGCAAGACGGCGGTGGTGTCGACGATCAACGGCGATTCCAATGTGCCGTTCTACCGCGAGCTGGGCAACCAGGGCCTGCGCGCGACCGATGTGCCGGTCGTCGCGTTCTCGGTCGGCGAGGAGGAGCTGCGCGGTGTCGACACCCGGCCGCTGGTCGGCCACCTCGCGGCCTGGAACTACTTCATGAGCCTGCGCAACCCGGCCAACACCGAGTTCGTACGCAAGTGGACCGAGTTTGCGCGCGCGCGCAACATCGCCGGGCACCGCGAGCGACCGCTGACCAACGACCCGATGGAGGCCACCTACATCGGCATCCACATGTGGAAGCAGGCTGTCGAGCGCGCGCGCAGCATCGAGACCGACCGCGTCATCCCGGCGATGGCCGGGCAGACCTTCGCCGCGCCCAGCGGCCACACGGTGCGCATGGACGACACCAGCCACCATCTGCACAAGCCGGTCTTCATCGGCGAGGTGCGCGCCGACGGCCAGTTCAGCGTCGTCTGGCGTACGCCGGGGCTGGTCGCGGCCGACCCCTGGAGCGACTTCATCCCCGAGAACCGCGGCCGCGTCAACGCACCGGCCCCGCGCCGGGGCTGAGCGCGGTGCGTCTGTGGCTGCTTCGCGGCGTGCGCGCCGCGGTCGTCGGGCTGCTGCTCGCCGCGGCCGCTGGTCTGGCCTCGGCGCTGACCCCGGCGCAGGCGCTGGCCATCGCCGAGGGCGATGCCGATGCGCGCACCGCCGCGCTCGACGAGGTCCTCGCGCAGGCGCTCGCCCAGCCCGCCGAAGGCGCGGCACAGGCCCTGGCCGGGCTCGTCGGGGCCCTGCTCGACGAGCGCGTGCAGGTCGCCGACGGCCGGGCCTGGATCGTCGAGGGCGCCCAGGCCCTCGAGGCCGCCACCGGCGCGCGTGCGCCGCTGCCCGCTGCGGGCGAGCCGGCGCTGCTGACCAACCGCCTGCGCCGCGCGCTCGAGGAGGCGCAGGCGGTACTGGCCTTGCGCGCGTCCGCGCCGGCGCAGCGCCTGCAGGCGGTGCAGCGGCTCTATGACGCGCCGCCCGACGCCAGCCGCCTGCCGCTGATCGACGCCGTGCTGGCCGCCGAGACCGACGCCGTGCTGCGCGAGCGCCTCGCGCGGCTGCGCGCGATGATCGCCATCACCGCCGCCGACCCGGCGCAGCGGCTGGCCGCCGCCGGCGTGCTCGCGGCCAGCGGCCAGCCAGCGGTCGCAGCGCTGCTGCAGCAGCAACTCGAGGTCGAGACCGACCCCGCGCTGCGCACCGCGCTGCGCGCCGCATTGCACGAGGTGCAGACCCGGCTGGCCTGGGGCGAGCGCCTGGGCCTGCTGTTCGCCGGGCTCAGCCTGGGCTCGATCCTGGTCCTCGCCGCGCTGGGGCTGGCCATCACCTTCGGGCTGATGGGCGTCATCAACATGGCGCATGGCGAGCTGATCATGATCGGCGCCTACGCGACCTTCGTCGTGCAGACGCTGTTTCGCGAGCACCTGCCCGAGGCGGTCTTCGGCGCCTACCTCATCGCGGCGATCCCGGTGGCCTTCCTGGCCAGCGCGGCGGTCGGCGCGGCGATGGAGCGCAGCGTCATCCGCTGGCTCTGGGGCCGCCCGCTCGAGACACTGCTCGCGACCTGGGGCATCAGCCTGATCCTGATCCAGGCCGCGCGATCGATCTTCGGCGCGCAGAACGTCGCGGTCGAGAACCCGGCCTGGCTGGCCGGCGGCGTGCAGCTGCTGCCCAACCTGACGCTGCCGTACAACCGCATCGCGATCATCGTCTTCACCGCGCTGGTGCTGGTGGCCATCGCGCTGCTGATCGCGCGCACGCGGCTGGGGCTGTTCGTGCGCGGCGTCACGCAGAACCGCCGCATGGCCGCCTGCGTCGGCGTCGATACCCGGCGCATCGACACCCTGGCCTTCGCGCTGGGCGCAGGGGTGGCCGGGCTGGCCGGCTGCGCCCTCAGCCAGGTTGGCAACGTCGGCCCCGACCTCGGCCAGGCCTACCTGGTCGACAGCTTCATGGTCGTCGTCCTCGGCGGCGTCGGCCAGCTCGCCGGCACCGTCTACGCCGGCCTCGGGCTGGGCGCGCTCACCAAGCTGCTCGAGGGCTGGCAGGGCGCGGTGCTGGCCAAGATCATCGTGCTGCTGGTCATCATCGCCGTCATCCAGAAGCGTCCGCAGGGGCTGTTCGCGCTCAAGGGCCGCAGTGCCGAGGCATGACGACGCCGCGCGCCACTGCCGTTGCCGCCGCGCTGCCGCGCGCGGGCCTGCGCCTGGGCCCGGCCGGCCACGCCGGCGTGCTCGCTGCGCTGCTCACCATCGTCGTGCTGGTGCCGCTGTTCAACCTAGCCGTGCCCGAGGCGAGCGCCTGGCATCTGGGCGACCACTGGGTCTCGCTGCTGGGCAAGTTTCTGAGCTATGCGATCTGCGCCCTGGCCGTCGGCCTGATCTGGGGCTACTGCGGCATCCTGTCGCTCGGCCACGGCCTGTTCTTCGCGCTCGGCGGCTACGCGATGGGCATGTACCTGATGCGCCAGATCGGCCGCGACGGCCAGTACCAGGCCCTGCTGCCCGACTTCATGGTCTTCCTCGGCTGGGACGCGCTGCCCTGGCACTGGACCTTCAGCGACAGCTTCGTCTTCCAGGCCGCGATGGTGCTGCTGGTGCCGGGCCTGCTGGCCTTCGTCTTCGGCTGGTTTGCGTTCCGCTCGCGCATCCAGGGCGTCTACTTCTCGATCATCACGCAGGCGCTGACCTTCGCCGCGATGCTGCTGTTCTTCCGCAACGAGACCGGCTTCGGCGGCAACAACGGCTTCACCGACTTCAAGCGCATCCTCGACCTGCCGATCACCACGCCGGGCATGCGCATGCTGCTGTTCGTCGTCACCGGGCTGGCGCTGATCGGCTTCTATCTGCTCGCCCGCGCGATCGTGCACAGCCGCGGCGGCCGCGTGCTGCAGGCGCTGCGCGACGCCGAGACGCGCGTGATGTTCAGCGGCTACGACCCGCTGGCCTACAAGCTCGCGATCTGGACGCTGAGCGCGGTCATGTGCGGGGTCGCCGGCGCGCTCTACGTGACCCAGGTCGGCATCATCAACCCCAGCCTGATGAGCCCGGCCGCGTCGATCGAGATGGTGGTCTGGGCAGCGGTCGGCGGGCGCTCGACGCTGGTCGGCCCGATCCTGGGCGCCTTCTTCGTCAACGGCGCCAAGAGCTGGTTCACGGTCGCGTATGCCGAGTACTGGCTGTTCTTCCTCGGCGCGCTGTTCGTGGTCGTCACGCTGTGGCTGCCCGAGGGCCTGGTCGGGCTGCTGCGCCGGGCTGCGGCGCAGGCCAGGCGCTGGCGCGGGCGGTCGGAGCCCGCGCCATGACGCCCGAGCTGATGGCCAGCGGCGCGCAGGCGCTGGCCGCGTACCGCGAGCGCCAGCAGGCCAGCGCCGCGGGCGGGCGGGCGGCTGCCTACGGGCGGTCGCTGCGCCCGGGCGTGCCTGACTTCGCGCATGGCGTCGCGCTCTACGTCGAGGACGTCAGCGTCGCCTTCGACGGCTTCAAGGCGCTGGACGCGCTGACGCTGAGCATCGACGTCGGCGAGCTGCGCTGCATCATCGGCCCCAACGGCGCGGGCAAGACGACGATGATGGACGTCATCACCGGCAAGACCCGGCCCGACACCGGCCGCGTGAGCTTCGGCAGCAACATCGACCTGCTGCGGCTGCGCGAGCACGAGATCGCACAGATCGGCATCGGGCGCAAGTTCCAGAAGCCCACGGTCTACCAGGCGCTGAGCGTGGTCGAGAACCTCGAGCTTGCGCTCCGGGCCGACCGTCGCGTGCGCGCCAGCCTGCGCGCGCGCCTGGACCCGGCCCAGCTCGAACGGCTGGCCGAGGTGCTCGAGCTGATCGGCCTGCTCGGGCAGGCGCGGCGCACCGCCGGCCTGCTCAGCCATGGCCAGAAGCAGTGGCTCGAGATCGGCATGCTGCTGGTGCAGGAGCCACGCCTGCTGCTGCTTGACGAGCCGGTGGCCGGCATGACCGACGAGGAGACCGAGCGCACCGCGCGGCTGCTGCTCTCGCTCGAGGGCCGGCATTCGCTGGTCGTGGTCGAGCACGACATGCAGTTCGTCGCCCAGCTCACCGAGGGCCGCCGCCGGGTCACGGTGCTGCACGAGGGCCGCGTGCTCGCCGAGGGCCGGCTGGCCGAGCTGCAGGCCGACGCGCGCGTCGTCGAGGTCTACCTGGGGCGCTGAGCCGATGCTGAGCGTCGACACCCTGCACCAGCACTACGGCGGCTCGCACATCCTGCGCGGCGTCTCGTTCGAGGCCGCCATCGGCGAGGTCACCGTCATGCTCGGCCGCAACGGGGTCGGCAAGACCACGCTGCTCGAGAGCCTGATGGGGGTGGTGCCGGTCAGCGCCGGCCGCGTCGTGCTGGGTGGCGTCGACCTCACGCGCGCGCCGCCGTACGCGCGCGTGCGCGCCGGCATCGGCTACGTGCCGCAGGGCCGCGAGATCTTCGCCCGCCTGAGCGTCGAGGACAACCTGCGCATGGGCCTGGCCAGCCGCAGCGGCGCGGCGCCGGTCCCCGGCGAGCTCTACGAGCTGTTCCCGGTGCTCGCCCAGATGCGCCAGCGCCGCGGCGGCGACCTCTCGGGCGGCCAGCAGCAGCAGCTCGCGATCGCCCGCGCGCTGGCCGCCGGGCCCAGGCTGCTGCTGCTCGACGAGCCGACCGAGGGCATCCAGCCGAGCATCATCAAGGACATCGGCAATGTCATCCGCAGGCTCGCCGAGCGCCGGACGATGGCCATCGTGCTCGTCGAGCAGTACTACGACTTCGCCGCCGCGCTGGCTGACCAGTACCTGGTGATGGAGCGCGGCGAGATCGTCGCCCGCGGCCGCGGCGCCGACATGCAGGCCGACGGCGTGCGCCAGCGGATGTCGATCTGAGCACGGCGCGCGCTGTGCGCCGCTGCGTCCCCTGCCTGGCTCAGCCCGTCGGCGACCGGCGCAGTCGGCGCACCAGCCGCCAGCCCAGCAGCAGCGCGACGATGGCCGCGTAGACGCCGACCTCGGCCAGGTCGCCCTTGGCCGCGCGCATCCAGTAGAAGTGCAGCAGGGCCAGCGGCGCCAGCCCGTACACCGCGCGGTGCAGCAGCCGCCAGCGGCGCGCGCCGAGCGCGCGCACGGCGCGGTCGAACGAGGTCGCCGCCAGCGGCAGCATCAGCAGTAGCGTCAGCGTGCCGACCAGGATGAACGGGCGCCTGGCGATGTCGCGCAGGATGTCGGCCGCGACCAGCCCCATGTCGAGCCAGGCGTAGGCCAGCAGGTGCAGCAGCGCCCAGCCGAAGGTCGCGACACCCAGGATGCGGCGAAACCGCGCGAGCGCGCTCCAGCCGGTCGCCTCGCGCAAGGGCGTGACGGCCAGCGTCAGGCACAGCAGGCGCAGCGTCCACTCGCCGCTGGCGCGGATCAGCGCCTCGGCCGGGTTGGCGCCCAGCCCGTCGGTGGCCGCAGCGTGGAGCAGGACCAGCAGCGGCGCGACGACGGCGAATACCAGCAGCGGCCGCGCCAGCGGCAGCAGCAGCAGGCGATTCATCGCGGCCGGGGCGTCAGAAGTGACGCCGCAGGTCCATGCCGGTGTAGAGCGCGCTGACCTGCGACCCGTAGCCGTTGAACATCAGCGTCGGCCTGCGCCGCTGCAGCAGGCCGTCCTCGCCGATGCGGCGCTCGCGGGCCTGGCTCCAGCGCGGGTGGTCGACCAGCGGGTTGACGTTGGCGTAGAAGCCGTACTCGTGCGGCGCGGCGACCGCCCAGCTGGTCGCCGGTTGCCGGGCCACGAAGCGGATCGCGACCAGGCTCTTGCCGCTCTTGAAGCCGTACTTCCACGGCACCACCAGCCGCAGCGGGGCGCCGTTCTGGTTGGGCAGCACCTCGCCGTAGAGGCCGAAGGCCAGCAGTGTCAGCGGGTGCAGGGCCTCGTCGAGCCGCAGGCCCTCGACATACGGCCAGCGCAGCACCGACGAGCGCAGACCCGGCATCTGGGCCGGGTCGGCCAGGGTCACGAACTCGACGTAGCGGGCACTGCCGTTGGGCTCGGCACGGCGGATCAGTTCGGCCAGCGACCAGCCGACCCAGGGGATGACCATCGACCAGCCTTCGACGCAGCGCAGGCGGTAGATGCGCTCCTCCATCGGTGCCAGGCGCAGCAGTTCGTCGATGTCCCAGACCCGCGGCCGCGCGACCTCGCCCTCGACGGCGAGGGTCCAGGGGCGCGTGCGCAGGCGGTGGGCGTGGCGCGCCGGGTCTTCCTTGTCGAGGCCGAACTCGTAGTAGTTGTTGTAGCCGACGACATGCTCGTGGGGCGTCGGCCGCTCGGCCGTGGCTGCGCCCGCGACCGCGCTGCGCGCGCCCGGCAGCGCCGCCAGGCGGCCGGGGGCCGCGACGGCGGCCTGGGCGCGGTGACCGCCCAGCGCAGCGATGCCGGCCGCTGCGGCGACCTGCAGCCACTGCCGCCGCTCCCGGTAGACCGCGCGCGGCGTGATCTCCGAGCCCTGGGGCTGGCGAAAACCGCGGTCCTTCAGGTAATGCATGTCGGCCTCCGCTGTCGTGCGACGCGCCTCAGTTCGCGTCGCACGCGGCCGTGGTTACAGCGCGCCGTACGAGTGCAGGCCCGAGAGGAACATGTTGACGCCGAGGAAGGTGAAGGTCGTCACGCCCATGCCGGCGATTGCCCACCAGCAGGCGATGGCGCCGCGCATGCCCTTGACCAGCCGCATGTGCAGCCAGGCCGCGTAGGTCAGCCAGGAGATCAGCGACCAGGTCTCCTTCGGGTCCCAGCTCCAGTAGCCGCCCCAGGCCTCGGCGGCCCACAGCGCACCGAGGATGGTCGCGATCGTGAAGAACAGGAAGCCGATCGCGATGGCCTTGTACATCAGGTCGTCGAGCACCTCGTACGAGGGCAGTCCGGCGACGACGCGCTTGCGCAGGATGATCAACGCACCAATGATCAACAGCATCGCCGCGAACGTGATCGACCAGAAGTTGTCGACGTAGTCGCCCTCGCCGCGGTAGGCGAAGGTCAAGGGCTCGACCAGCAGCAGCGCAGCGCCGATCCACAGCGGCATGAGCTTCCACCACGCGGTGGTGCCCTCGGGGTTCTTGTCTACCTTGAGCTTGAGCAGATAGGCAAACGCAACCATCGCGGCGATCGTCCAGGTGCCGTAGGCGACGAAGTTGGTCGGCACATGGACCTTCATCCACCAGCTCTGCAGCGCAGGC
>Ga0208609_100341_pt1 | contig 18769 bp, 20 predicted proteins | sample SubbioR11_8A_Apr_FD_184813 | JGI IMG/M metagenome (GOLD analysis project Ga0208609, IMG submission 184813) | Serpentinite rock and fluid subsurface biosphere microbial communities from McLaughlin Reserve, California, USA - CR11_8A_Apr (SPAdes) | ecosystem: Environmental > Terrestrial > Deep...
CCCGGAAGTGCCGTGCTGCCTCTCGATGCCCGTGACCTTCCTCGACAAAGGCGATCACCCGGGTCCGCAGTTCCATCGGATGTGGCTTGCCCATTCTGAACCCCCATAGCTGGTAGGGTCAGAGAATCACAGCCGGTAAGAATTGGGAATCCTGAATCAACACCGCGACGACACGCTTTAGGTCCTGTCTGCATTCATCTGAGCCAATCGAGAGCTGAGACGAGGAAGACAAAGCCCATGAAGCTGTCGAGCGTTTTCTCGCAGCGCAGGGCGATGCGACGGAACCGCTTGATCCGCTGGAAGAAGTTTTCGACCTTGTGGCGCTCGGCGTAGAGGTCGGGGTCGAGGGGTGGCTTGATCGCGCGGGACGGGTTGGCCTTGATCCGGGCCTCTGCCCCGAGCTCTCCTTCGATTTTCTCGCGCAAGGCACCCGAGTCGTAGGCCGCATCGGCGATGACATGGCCGACACCGTCGAGCCCGTCGATCAGGGCGGCGGCCTGCGGGCTGTCGCCGCGCTGGCCCGCCGTCGGGATCAGCCGAACCGGGAGCCCGAGGGCATCGACGGCGGCGTGGATCTTGGTCGTCAGGCCGCCACGCGAACGCCCGATCCCGTGAGCCTGAGCCCCCCCCTTCCGCCCGTCGCATCCGCGTGGGCTTTGCAGATCGTGCTGTCGATCAGGACATATTCGAAGTCGGGGTCCGCGCTCAACGCGTTGAAAAGGCGCTCCCAGACCCCCGCCAAGGCCCAGCGTCGGAAGCGGGCGTGCGCGCCGGTCCACTTGCCGAACTCGGGCGGCAGATCGCGCCAGGGCGCGGCCGTCCGCGCCAGCCAAAGCACGGCATCCACAAACAGCCGGTTGTCCGCCCCGCTCCGCCCGGGCAGCCCTTCGCGCCCGGGAAGATGCCCCTCGATCCGCGCCCACTGCGCGTCCGTCAATGTCCGTCTGCTCAAGATCGCCTCCGCTTTCGATCTTGAATCAGAACTCACCTCACATGGGAACCCCCTGAATGCAGACAGGGCCTAGTGTCGGTCTAGCCCCGCACCTTGCGGTAGCTGTCCTTCAACGCGACCAGATCGCCGTCGAAGGCAAAGACATCGCACCCCCGCACATCGACCGTCGCTCCGTCGCGCGTGGCGCCGACAAAGCGCCATGTCGACAGGCCGGTATCGCCTGAAACCACATGTGCGCCTTCGGTCCATGCAGCCTGCGGGAAGGCATCGAAGATCGCCGCATAACCCGCCCGCACGGCATCGCGGCCCTTGTGCACCGCCCCTTCGGACAAATGTCCGGCCGAACCGTGGAACGCGCAATCTGCCGACATGCAGGCCATCAGCGCCTCAAGATCGCGGGCATTGAAGGCCGTCATCAGCCGCTCCATTACCTCCCGCCGCCTGTGCGCCTGCGCGTCATCGACAACCTCGACCTCAAGAAACGAAAGGGACGTGCTGTCCGACCCGTTGGTTACGTTGTGTTCGACCCCGACCCGACGCGAATAGGGCACACCCTGCCGCAACAGGGCCTGTGCCTGCTGTCCGCCGGGCATGTCCAGCATCAATGTTCCATCGGTAAGGGGCACGATGACATAGTCATGCCCGTGCCGGTGCCAGCCGGTCTCGGCCCCCGGCGCAAAACGCCACTCGGTCACCTTGAAGCGGTCGTCATCGATATGGACAACAGGTTGGGCAAGTTCAGTCATTGCGGCAGTCCCTCTGGCAGAACACGACTCAGACAAGCGGAAAAAGACCTGCTCCAAGCTCTGGTGGATCGCTCACCCTTGCCTGACACGGCGACGAGAAGACGAAGTCGCATGGGGAGGCCGCCCCGGTTCAGCGATTGTAGCGGATGAAGGGCGTCAGCTGGCCGATCCGGTCATAGAGGCGGCGGCCGGTGGCATTGAAATCCTGCGTAAGCCAGTAGACCGCCGGGGTGCCGTTCGCATCCGCGGCGGCATAAACCGCTTCGATCAGCTTGCGCCCCAGCCCCGTGCCTCGGGCGGCGGGGTCGACATAAAGGTCCTGCAGATAGCAGACGTTTTCGATCTTCCAGCAATGCCGGTGAAACAGGTAATGCGTCAGCCCCATCGGCTGGCCGTCCACCTCGGCGAACAAGCCGTTGAAATCCTGCGGGTCGTCGCCCAAGAGCCGCGCGAAAGTGGAAGCATAGACCGCCTTGGGGACCGTTGTTTCGTAGTAGTCGAGATAGCCGGTCCAAAGACGGCGCCAGTCGGCCTCGTCGGTGGCGCGCAGCGGGCGAATGGTGACGTCTGGCATGGACCCTCCAAGGGATAGGGCCGGCCCCAGTGTTCAGGGGCCGGCCCGGTGGCGAATGTCTTACTTCATCAGGTCAGCGACCGGAATGGGTGCCGAGATCGTCCATTCATCGACAACGCCAGGCTTGCCGTCTTTGACTTCGACGATCAGGTAGCGTGCCTGGTTCTGATGGTGCAATTCGGGCGTGAACGTGCGCGGGCCGACAAGCGTGGGCTCGTTCGTCATCTTCTCAAGCTCGGCCACCACGGCGCTGGTCTCGGTCGTGCCGGCGCGTTCCACCGCCTTAGCCCAGAGGTCGATCATGACGTAGCCCGGGTAGGTGTATTGGGTGGACGGGTAGGCCCCTGTCACTTCCTTGAACTTGGTGTTGAAGGCGGTGACTTCGGGGTTCGGGTCGTCGCCGTAGATCGAGCCTTGTACCGGCACGAAGAAGTTCGACAGATCCGGCACCGCCGAAAGCCAGTAGCTGCCGTCCACGCCCGAGCCGTTCAAGATCATCGAATTGATCCCGGCGGCGCGCAGTTGCTTTATGGCCGAGACCGCGCCCGGCATCATGGTGCACAGCATGATCGCATCGGGCTCCTCAGGCAGGGACTTGATCCGGGTGATCTGAGCGGCGATCGAGGCATCTTCGTTCAGGAAGGTATCCTCGCCCACGAGTTTGGCGTCCGCGAGCTGCGGCAGCATCCAGTCGAATCCGTCGCAGATACCCTTGTTGTACTCGGTCCAAGTGTCGAGGAGGCGGTAGAAGGTCCGCGCCTCTTTCTTGGTGTAGGCCCATTCGGCCATCGTCGCGCCTTGAACGGCCGCCAGGACCGAGGCCGAAAAGGAATTCGGCCCTACGCCCTGGATCCCAGCCTTGATCGATTCTGCGCAGAGAAAGAACGAGATCAGGCCGTTCGATTCAGCCGCAAGCGCGGCGGGCGCACCAAAGTCGTAGTCGCAAGACACCACCACCATGTCCGCGCCCTGGTCGATGACGGAAAGGCCCGCCTTGGCGCCCTCGGCCCGGTCGGTCTTGGTGTCGGCGTTGACCACCTCTATCTGCTTGCCCAGAAGGCCGCCGGCCTCGTTGATCTCCGCGATGCGGATCATGGCGGCGTCCTGCGCGGGTTTGTCATAGGCCTGCATGAAGCCGGTTTCGGCGGTGGCAAAGCCCACGATGATGCGTTCGTCATCCGCGAAGGCCGCGCCGGTAAGGCAGGCGGTGGCGGCCAGGATTGCAGTAAATATCTTCATCGGTTCATCTCCCGTTGTCAGGTTTCAGTTCGTTTCCGGTTCACCCGGCTTTTCCCGCCGGGCACGCCACCCGGTCAGTTCGCGATTGCCCATGATTCCGGCGGGCCGGAACATGAGGATCAGGATCATCACCGCGCCCAGCGCGATTTCCTGCACGCCGCCGGGCAGCGCGAAGGTGCTGGTGCCCACCTGCACCCCGGCCTCGAGCCAGCGCAGGCCTTGGATCAGGCTGGACAGGATCAACACGCCAAGGACCGCGCCCGAAAGGCTGCCCATGCCGCCCACGACCAGCATCGACAAGGTGGTGAAGGTCAGCCCGAGGAAGAAGGTGTCCGGCGTCACAAGGCCAATGGAATGGGCGTAAAGCGCGCCGCCCGCGCCCATGACCGCCCCTGAGATCACGAAGGCAATCAGTCGCATCCGCGGGATGTTTACACCGCTGGCCGCGGCTGCGGTGGGCTCGTCGCGCGCCGCGCGCAGGGCAAGACCGTAGCGGCTGATCGAGAAGAGCCAGGCGATGAAGACCGCAAGGATCGCAGCAATCAGATAGGGCCAAACCGTGCGGATGATCGGTATGCCGACGACCGAGGATGTGGCCGCCGTCACGCTGTCCCAGTTCGAGTAGATCGAATTCACCAGGGCCAGCATGGCAAAAGTCGCGATCGAGGCGGCTATCCCTGAAAGCCGCATCAGCACCGCGCCAAAGACCAGCGCCCAGAAGGCGGCAAATCCGCCACCGGCCAGCGCGGCCGCCCAGAAGGGAATCTCCATCTGCATCAGCCAGTTGGGCAGGCCGGGCATGGCATTTTCCTTCATCATCGGCCTGATCGTTGTCCAGGCCGCGACGTACCCTCCAAGGCAGGCAAAGGCGATGTGGCCAAACGAGATGATGCCGGAGTTGCCGACAAAAGTGTAAAGACCGACGACGAGGATCACCTGCAGGAAGATGTCAATCACGGTCTGGTTGAAGGGCCGCGACCCGGCGAACCAGGCCAGAAGCGCAAAGGCCACCAGCAGCGCCGACAGGATCAGTGGCGTGGCGATCGTGCTGCGGAGGATCGAGGGACGGGCCATCACACGCGCTCCTTCGTGCCGCGGGCCGCAAGCAGACCTTGTGGCCGGAAGATCAGGACCAGGATTACCGCGCCGTAGACGAAGGCGTCGCGGAAGGGGCGGGCGTCGGGGGGCAAGACCACCTGCATCACGGTGGCGATGGCCCCCAGCGCGAAGCCCGCGATCACCGCGCCGACAAGGCTGCCCATGCCGCCGATCACGGTGGCGATGAAAGCCATCAGCATCACGCTGGCCCCCATCATGATGTTCGCTGTCCCAGTTTGCGATCCAAGGATCAGCGCAATCGCTGCCGCCAGCGCGCCCGACAGCGCAAAGGCCCCCATTATCACCCGGTTCGCCCGCACACCCAGCATCCGCGCCATGGTGAAATTCTCGGCCGCCGCGCGCATCTCCAACCCAAATCGTGTGCGCCGCAGGAATGCGGTGAGCCCGATCAGTACCCCGATGGTAACAATGATGGTGATCAGCTGCAAAAGCGGGATGCGCGCGCCCAAAAGCTCAACCGGTTGGCTCAGTCCCGGCAGTAGCGAGATGCTTTTCGGTCGGCTGGAAAACAGCATCAGCAGGAAATACCTTATCACGAAGCCGAGTGCGAAGGATGCGATCATCATGGTCGCAGGGTTGGCGTGGCGGAAGCGGCGGAAGACCACCACCTCGGACAAAACCGAAAGCCCCGCGCCGACAGCCAGCGTGAAGGGGATCAGCAGAAACCACGGCAGGTTGCCGGCAAAAATGATCGCCACAGCATCGAGCGAGGGCCAGAGCAGCGCAAAGACCGAAAAGGCGATGACGTCACCATGGGCAAAGTTCACCAGCCGCATCACACCGAAGATCAGCGCGATGCCAAGCGCGCCAAGCGCATAGAGCGACCCCAGCGACAGCGCATCGAAGACAACCTGCATCAACCCGCCCATCAGTGTTCCCCGTAGCCGAAATAGGCGGCCTGCATCGCCTCGCTTTGCCCCAGCGCGCGGGCGTCGCCATCAAGCACGATTTCGCCGCCGCGCATCAGCATCATCCGCCCGCCAACCATCATCGCCCGGGTCGAGGACTGTTCGACGATCACTAGCGTCAGCTTGCGTTCGGCCCGCAGCGTGATGAGCCGTTCATAGACCTGGTCGGTGATGTTGGGCGCAAGGCCAAGCGAAGGCTCGTCAATCGCCACCAGTCGGGGCGTCGTCATGAGCGCGCGGCCGATGACCAGCATCTGCTGCTGCCCGCCTGACAAAAGCCCCGCCTGGCTGTGGCGGCGGTCCTTCAGGATCGGGAAGGTGGCGTAGACGGCTTCCAATTCGGTCGCAGCCCGCGCCCGCCAACCCCGCATGGCCGCATGCATGCCGGTGCCAACCATCAGGTTTTCCTCGATGGTGAGCGAGCCGAACACATCACGCCCCTCTGGCACCATCGACAGACCAAGGCGCGCGATATCCTCGGGGGCCTGACCGGTGATGTCGCGATCGGCAAAATCCACCCGCCCGCCGGCAGGTGCCGTCACCCCGGCGATGGCCCGCAGCAGCGAGGATTTTCCCGCCCCGTTCGGCCCGGTGATGAACAGGATCTCTCCTTCTGCCAGCGTGAATGTCACCCCCCGAACCGCTGTCAGCCGTCCGTAGCGCACCGAGATGTTGGACAAAGACAAAAGGCTCATGCCTCTACCTCCAGGACCGGAAGGTCGGTGTCGGCGGCGCTGCCCATATAGGCGTGGCGCACCTTTTCGCTGGCGCGGATGGCATCCGGGGGGCCACTCTCGATCACCGCGCCGCTGTCCAGCACAACGATATGGTCGCACAGCCCCAGAACGAGGCCGACGTTATGTTCGATCAGAAGGACGCCGCAGCCCATTTCGCCCGCGATCCGGCGGATCAGGGCGGAAAGGTCTGCGGCCTCCTGCGCGCTCATCCCGGCGGCGGGTTCGTCCAGAAGCAGGAACTTCGGTCGCCCCATCAAAGCCCGGCCAATGGCGACGCGGCGTTCGTCGGTATAGGGCAGGGCGCCCGCGATCCGGCCCGCCAAGGGCGCGATGCCGACCCAGTCCAGCATCGCCTCCGCCTCGGCAATTGCCGAAGCGCGCGACTGGCCGAGGCCGACGCCCGTCACCTCCAGATTGTCGATCACCGGAAGATCGCGGAACAGTCGCCCGCCCTGAAAGGTGCGGGCAATGCCGCGACGGCGCACCTCATGCGGTTTCAGGCCCGACAAGGGCTGCCCGTCCAGAAGGACAGCCCCTTCGGTTGCGGCCTGAAACCCGGTCAACACGTTGACAAGCGTGGTCTTGCCGGCCCCGTTCGGGCCGATCAGCCCGACGATCCGGCCGGGGGTCACTGTCAGGTTCACACCCGACAGCGCCTTCAGCCCGGCAAAGGCCACCGATACCTTGTCAGCGCTGAGATCGTTCATTTCGCTCCTTTCCGGTCGCGAGTGATAAGGTAGGACCCGCTGGCATCCAGCCGCGCCGTCCAACCGGGTTCGATCACGATGGTGGTGGTGACTTCTTCGATCACGGCAGGCCCCTTGATCACGGCATCGACCCCAAGCGGCGTGCCGTCATAGATCGGCGTCTGGATCCGCTTGCCATCAGCGCTGAACACCGCCTCACGGTGACCTTTCAGGGCCTTTTGCGGCGAAGCGCCCTTGCCGATGGTCATGCGGGCGGGCTTGTCGACCACGCCGTAAATTGTGCTTTCGATGTTCACCACCTCGACGGTGGAGGCAGGCTCGGCGTAGGTGTAAAGTTCCTTGTGGCGCTTGTGGAAGGCGTCCTTGATCTTCCCGATCGACTTGGCATCGACCTTGAAGGTGCCGATTTCCACCGTGCATTCATGGACCTGACCCACATAGCGCATGTCGAGGCTGCGCTTTGTCACGATGTCGCGGCCCTTGAAGCCGTCAGCCTTCAGATGCGCCACACCCTGCGCCTCGATCTGCGAGAACAACTCGTCAATCCGTGCGTAGGCAGCCTCGTTGTCCAGCCGCAGGGGGGCGGTGGCCATGTAGTTGTATTTCACGTCCGAGATGATCTGGCCAAAGGCACAAAGACCAGACGCCAGCTTCGGCAGGACAATGGTGTTGATCCCCATCGCGTCCGCCAGCGCGGTGATATGCGCCGCCGTGGCCCCGCCTGCACCCACCAGCACGAAGTCGCGCGGGTCATAGCCACGTTCCACCGTCACCCTGCGGATGCCGTTTACCATATTGGCGTTGACGATGGTGAACATGCCATAGGCCGCACGTTCCACGCTCATCTTCAGGGGATCGGCAAGGTTCGCCTTGATCGCATGATGCGCCTTGGCCGCGTCCAGAGGCAGGCGCCCGCCGACCAGGCCGTCGGGGTTCAGGTAGCCCAGCACCAGGTTTGCATCCGACACGGTGGGAAGTTTCCCACCCTGACCATAGCAGGCCGGGCCGGGGTCCGATCCCGCCGATTGCGGCCCCAACTGCATCAGCCCCATCTCGTCGATCCAGCCGATACTGCCGCCGCCTGCACCCAGCGTCTCGACCTGGATCATCGGCACCCCAATCCGGTAGCGCAGAAAGTCGATGTTCTTGTTGATGTTGGTTGACCCGTCCTTGGTCAGCGTGATGTCAAAGGATGTGCCGCCCATGTCGACGGTGATGACATTGTGATGCCCGAAAGGCTCGCAGACATACTGCCCAGCCGCCGGTGCCGAGGCGGGGCCGGAGTTGATGGCATAGACGCTGCGGTCCGTCATCGCCTGCCCGACGGCAAGGCCGCCGTTCGACTGGTAGTAGCGGACCGGTTGCTTCGCGCCCAAGCCGCGGAAATAGCTGTCCACCGCTTCGACATAGCGCTTCATTATCGGCGACAGATAGGCGTTCACGACGGCCGTCGAGGTGCGGGTGTATTCCCGAACCTGTGGGTAAAGCTCTGACCCCAGTGTCAAAACCACGCCCGGCAGCATCTCGCGCACGATTTCCCCCGCGCGGTGTTCGTGGCCAGGGTGCAGCACCGACCAGACAAAGCTGATCGCCACGGTTTCCACCCCTTCAGCGCGGAACAGTTCGCAAGCCGCGCGGACATCGGCCTCGTTCAGGGCCTCGCGGACGGACCCATCCGACAGCACCCGTTCGCGCACGCCCCGGCGCAGGTAGCGCGGCACCAGCATGGTGGCGGGCGGATACTCCGGGTCGTAGCGGTAGCCGTCTTCCTTGTGGCCCAGCCGGATTTCAAGGCTGTCTTCATGCCCAGCCGTGCAGATCAACCCGGCCTTTGCGCCCTTGTGGGTGATCAACGCGTTTAGGCCAACAGTCGTGCCGTTGATGCAAAGATCGCAGTTCGACACCACCTCTTCGGCCGAAACGCCCAGTTCCTCGGAAATCAGCGCCAAGCCGTTCTTGATGGCCAATGTCGGATCCTGTGGGGTGGAGAGCGCCTTGAACAGCCGCACTTGCCCCGTCTTGTCGGCCAGAACGAAGTCGGTGAAGGTGCCGCCAGCGTCGATGCCCAGTCGGTAATCGGATTTCATCTTGTTTCCCCCCTATTTCGCGGCCACGGCGGCGCGGCGGTGCGCGCGCAGCTCTTCGGTTGCCTTGATGTCCACATGCAGCGTGGTGGGGTCGGTGATGATGACTCCGTAATCCTCCCTTGCTCCGTCAATCGAGACGAGCTCGTTCTTTACGTCCCAGACGACCTTTTCGACGGCCCGGTCCATCGGGTTGCCATAGCCGCCACCGCCGGGGTTCATGTTGGTGATCCGGTCGCCCGGTTTGATGACCTTGATGACGTTTTCACGGATGGTTTCCGCATGGTCGCCCTCGACCAGTTCCAGCCGCCCGACTTTGGTGTCGATCATCGTCGAGGCCGCGCCCGCAGCACCTACCGCAGGGATGCGGCGGCCTTCACCGAAGGTGATGAAGGTCATGTCGTCGTTCAGCGGCTCGACCTCCCACGCTGTGCCGGATCCGCCGCGGTTCTTGCCCGCGCCGCCGCTGTCGGTCATGAGGCTGTAGCGGTGGATGATGATGGGATAGCTGTATTCCAGCAGTTCCACGTCGCCTGAGGTCAGCGCGCCGAAGCAACACTCCGGGCCGCAGGCGTGCCAGCCGTCCTGGCTTGGCGTGGCCCCTGCACCGGAGATGATGGTGGCCAGGACCATCGTCACATATTCCTCGTTGTGCCGCTTGTCCCAGCCGGCGATGTTCAGCCCGTTGGCATGGCCCCAGGACGCGCTGACCTTGGACGGCACCGCCTTTTCAAAAGCCAGCCGCACCGCATCCGTCAGCGTCTCCATCGGGGTTGTGGTGCAGTTCATGTGCGGGGCGGGTTCCTGCGCGTTGCACAGCGTTCCCTTCGGCCCCATGTCCACCGTCACGCAGCGGTAAAGCCCTTCGTTGTAGGGGGGCGGCAATTGGGCAAACATCATCAGGCCAAGGTAGACGCCCGAATAGCTGTTCCCTTCGTAGCTGTTGATGAAATAGGGAATCTGCGGCGGGCTGGAGATTTCAATGTGGCAGGCGTCGGCCTTGATCGTCACCTTGGCGGTGATGGTCAGATCGCCAAAGCCGTGACCTGCATCTTCGACAATCGCCGATCCTTCATAGGTGCCGTCCGGCACTGTCGAGATCAGGCCGCGCATCTGGCGTTCGGCCATGTCGAGAAGCGTGTCGATGCAGGCATCGACCGTTTCCTCGCCGTATTTCTCCAGCATTGCCAAAAGCGCGCGTTCGCCCACCTGACAGGCCCCGATCAGCGCGTTGAAGTCGCCCTCCTGATCGCGCCGGGCGCGCATGTTGGTCAGGATGAAGTTCAGCACATCCTTGCGCGGTTGGCCCCGGTCCCAGACCTTGACGGGCGGGATGCGCAGACATTCGGCATAGATTTCCTTGGCGTTGGGGTTGTAGCCCGCTGGCACCGGGCCGCCGACGTCTGTCAGGTGGCCCTTGCACACGGTCCAGTATTTCAGGCGCCCCTTCCAGAACACCGGCTTGTAGAAACAGGTGTCGATCGCGTGGCTTCCGCCCCAGGCCGGGTCGTTGTGGATCAGAAGGTCGCCTTCGTGGATGTCGCCCTCAAAATAGCCCGCCACCACCTTCATCGCCGGGATCAGGCTGCCAAGATGGATCGGGATATCCTGGCCTTGCAGGATCATCTCGGGCCTGTGGTTGAACAGCGCCGTCGAATAGTCATGCGCCAGATTGAACACGCTGGACCGTGCGGTCTTTTCCAGACTCAGCGTCATCTCGCGCTGGGTCGTCTCAAGGATGCCGCGCACCACCGACAGGGTGATGGGGTCAACCTCGATCTTCTTCTTCCTTGGCGTGTTCGCCATCACGAAGCCCTCCGGTAAGGGCCGCGCAACAGGGGAGGGGCCGGGCAAAAAGCCCGTTGGTCGCGTCTGCCAACCCTGTCGCGCGGCGTCTGTTGCGCCTTTGATCGGGGAAGGCTAGCGGTGCCGTCGCACCCTCGTCTTTGCACGGGATGCACGGGCTTTTGTCTTTCCGTGCAGGGGGGGCTTATGCCCGCTTGTCCGACTCGGGCGCGCGTGGCCTGATGGCTGCAAGGGGGAAGGACGCGATGAAAAGCACTATCACGACGCGTGGGGTCGATCAGGCGGGCCGCAGTCGGCACTGGCACGAGACGATCGCGCGGGCCTATTTCCCGCTGGAGCTGACCTTCCCGCGACCCGAGGCTTTTGATGGTGAGCTGACAAGTTGGGATCTTGGCGGTGTGTCGCTGTCGCGGCTGACCTCCGATCCACTGCTGTATCGCCGTCTGCCAAAGCATTTCCGCGAACCGGGGCCGGAGGAATTTCTGGTGACGCTGCCCGCGAAGTCCGAAGTCCGCTTCGCGCAGGGCGGCAAGGAGGTGCGGGCCAACCCCGGTGCCTTCTTCATCGAACGCAGCCACGAGCCTTATGAGTTCAGCCACACCGAACCCGCCGACCTTTGGGTGATGAAGCTGGGCAAGGACATGCTGGGCGGCCGCATCCGTGCGCCGGACCGGTTCTGTTCGCTGCAATTTGATGCAACGAACGGGGCGAATGGCCTTTTTGTGGACATGGTCCACCTGATCCCCGCGCGCTACGACAATATGACCGAGGAAACCCGCGCCATCGTCGGTAGCCAGCTTGTCGACCTTCTGGCGCTGGCCATCCAGTCGGATGAACGTGTGCTGACCTCGGGTGCCTCCACCGTCCGTGCGGCGCATCTGGCACGGATCGAGGCCTTCGTGCGCCGCCACATCGACGACCCCGATCTGGGGCCGGATGAGGTGGCGGCAGGCTGCGGCATCTCGGTGCGCTATCTGCACGAGCTGTTGCGCGACACCAACACCACGCTTGGCCAGTGGATCCGCGATACCCGCTTGCAGGCCGCGATGGAGGATTTGCAGAACCCCGCCGACCGCCGCGCGATTGGCGAGATCGCCTATGCGCGCGGGTTTGCCGATCAGGCGCAGTTTTCCCGTGCCTTCCGGGCGCGGTTCGGGGTGACCCCGAAAGAGGCAAGGGGGCGTTGAAGGACCGCTCATCGCTGCACCAGATGCGCTCTTCGCGGTTGCGCGAAGAGGTGCCAAGGGCAAGCGATGAGCGGCCGCGCGCATCATATCCCCAGATGATGACGCACGCGTTGCAAGGCGGCCTGCCGGTCGTGCCGGGCCGCCAGCGCCTGATCCATCGTCACCTCGACGAAGCGCGCGGGGGAATGTGGCTGCAACTGGCCGATCAGGTCCATGTCGGCGCTGATCACGCAGCCCACCATCATGTAGCCTCCGCCCGACACCGCATCACGGTGCAGCACGATGGGCTCGGTTCCGCCCGGCACCTGAATGGACCCGTAGGGATAACAGGCATCCACGATGTTTGACGGATTGCTCCCCGCGCCAAAGGGCTGTTCGCGCGGCACGAAGGCCAGCGACGTGCCGCCCTTGAAGCGATAGCCGATCCGGTCGGCCTCGGGCGCGACCTTCCAGGTGTCGGTAAAGAAGCGCTTGCCTGCGTCGGCCGTGATCCGGTGCCAGTATAGCCCCGGCAGCATCCGCAGTTCGGTCGGATTGCCGGGCATCCGGCGAAGGTTTTCCGGCACTCTGCCCTTGGACGCACCGCCGGCGCCGACCGGCAATTCGTCGCCCGACTTCAAAGCGCGCCCTTCATGCCCGCCCAGCGCGCCCAGGGTATAAGTCGACCGCGAGCCGAGTTTCACCGGCACGTCGATCCCGCCCGACACCGCGATATAGGCGCGCGCGCCGGATTTCAGGAAGCCGAAATACAGACGGTCCCCCGCCTTGACCGGGAACGCCTCCCATCCCGCGCGGCTCTCGCCGTTCAGCATCGGCGGCAGGTCGCCGCCGGTCACCGCCACTGTGGCAGGCGTGGTGAATTCCAGTTCCGGCCCCATGAACACGGCTTCCAGCACCGCAGCGCCTTCGTCATTGCCGACCAGCATGTTGGCCACCCGCAGCGCGAAACGGTCCATCCCCCCCGAGATCGGAATCCCGAGGTGGTAGTATCCCGGACGGCCAAGATCCTGCACGGTGGTCGACAGGCCCGGAGAGATCACCTTAACGGCCATTGAGAGCCTCCATCAGCTTGGCATTTGTCCCGGCCATGTCCTTGTTGAATTCCGACAGCGAGAAGGTCGCGGGGCGGATCACCGGCTCGAAACGGTTTTCCTCCACCGCCTCCAGCGCTGCGTCGTATGCGTCGCGGTTGATCGGCTTCCACTTGACGATGTCGCCGGGCCGGAACAGGCACATCTCGTCTTGCAGGTAGGAAACCTGCTGGTTCGGGTCATAGATCGGCATCGGCGTGATCCCGAACATCTGGTAGCCGCCCGCCCCCCGGACCGAGTAGATGCAAGAGAAACACCCGCCATAACCGACGGTCAGCTTTGGCGTATCGGTGCGCGGTCGCAGGTATTTCGGCACCTGCAACTGCCGCTTGCGTTCAACCATCTGGTAAAGGAACGGCAGCCCGGCCACGAAGCCCACCATCGACACGAACCAGGGCTGGCTGGAATGGGCCTCGATGAACTTCTCGACAGTCCCCAGCCCGTTCACCTCGGCGGCATATTCAAGGTCGGTCTTGGTCGGATCCTGATGCCTTTCGCGAAAGCGCATCTGCGTCTCATGCGTCCAGGGATCCTGATAATAGACCGGGATCTCGATGATCCGGGTTTGCAGGCTGGCATCGGACTGCGAAGCCGCTGCTTCCATCCCCTGCAATTCCTTCAGAAGATCCGAGGGCTTGATCGCGTCCGGGTCGAACTTGACCTGAAAGCTGGCATTGGCCGGACAGATCTCGGTTACGCCCTTGATGCCTGCGGCCTTTACCGCGTTGGTCATGGACAGCGAGGTGAAGAAGGCCTCAAGCGACATGGATTCGGAGACTTCCCCGAAGATGTGCTCGTCGCCCCCGAAGCTGAAACGGATCGACATGGTCCCTCCTATGGTTCGAGTTCCGGCACCAGCCGGGCGGAATGGGTGTCCAGCCAGCCTTCCAGCCAGCGGGTGTGAACGGCATTGGCCTGCACGCTTGGGTCATCGGCCAGCGCAAGGAACAGCGGCCTTGTGGTGCGCACCCCGTCTATCCGCGTCTCTTTCAGCGCACGCACCAGACGGGTGATCGCTGCCTCGCGGGTCTCGGCGTGGACAACCAGCTTGGCCAGAAGCGAGTCATAGAACGGCGGCACGGTGTAGCCCGCGTAAAGCATCGATTCAAACCGCACCCCCGGCCCGCCCGGCACCCGCAGAGCGGAAACCGTGCCGGGGAAGGGCGCGAAATCACGCGACGGATCTTCGGCGTTCAGGCGCACTTCGATGGCATGGCCGCGCGCCACGATGTCGCGCTGCTTCAGGCGCAGGGGTTCGCCGCCCGCGATGCGCAGGCCCTCGGCCACAAGGTCGATGCCGGTGATCATCTCGGTCACCGGGTGTTCGACCTGGATGCGGGTGTTCATCTCGATGAAGTAGAAACGGTCGGCATCGTCGTCGTAGAGGTATTCGATGGTTCCCGCGCCGGAATAGCCGACCGCACGGGTCAGCCGCACGGCGCTTTGGCAAAGCTCGTCCCGCACCCGGTCGGACAAGGCACGGGACGGCGCCTCTTCCCAGACCTTCTGCCGGCGGCGCTGCAAGGAACATTCCCGTTCCCAGCAATGCACGGCATCGGCACCGTCGCCCAGAACCTGCACCTCGATGTGGCGGGCCTTGGTCACGACCTTTTCCATGTAAAGGCCACCGTCGCCAAAGGCGGCGAGCGCTTCGGCCGCAGCTTGCGGGAAGGCGGCCTCGAACTCGGCCAGATCACCCGCGATGCGGATACCCCGCCCGCCGCCACCCGCCGCCGCCTTGATCATCACCGGAAATCCGGTGTCCATCAGGATATGGCGCGCCTCATCGATGTCGGCCACGCGCCCCATGCTGCCCGGCACCACCGGCACCCCCGCCGCATGGGCCGCCGACCGCGCCGCGACCTTGTCGCCCATCGTGCGGATTGCGTCGCCCGACGGTCCGACAAAGACCAGCCCCGCCGCCTTGCAGGCATCGGCGAAATCGGCGTTCTCGGCCAGAAAACCATAGCCGGGGTGGATGCTGTCGGCCGCGGTATCGGCGGCGGCCTTCAGGATATTCGCCTGATTGAGATAGCTTTTCTTCGCCGCCGGCGGACCAATGTTCACCGCCTCATCCGCGATCTGGACATGCAGGCTTTCGCGGTCGGCGTCAGAATAGACCGCCACGGTCGCGATCCCAAGGTCTTGCGCCGCGCGGATCACCCGCACGGCAATTTCCCCACGGTTGGCGACCAGAAGCTTTTTCAGCATCAATCCACCTCGGCCAGGACGGCGCCCGCCATCACGGGGTCTTCGTTGTCGGTGACAAAGCGGATGTTGGTTCCGGCCACGTCCGAACGCACCTCGTGAAAGGACTTCATCACCTCGATCAGCCCGATCACATCGCCCACGGCGACGGCATCGCCGTCGGCCTTGAAGGGCGGCTTGTCGGGGGCAGATGAACGGTAGAACGTGCCGGGAAGCGGAGACTGGATCTGGGCCATTTGGTTCTCTCAGGTATAGGGTTGGACTGCCGCACGAACCGCGCGGGCGATGTCGATGGCGTTCGGTGTGTCAGAGTGGATACAGATGGAATCGCAGCGCACGGCAATGTCGCTGCCATCGGTCGCCGTTCCCTTGCCCTCGGTGATCGCACGGACACAGCGCGCGGCCATCAAGGCGGGGTCCTTGGCGTCATGTTCGCGCGTGACGATCAGGCTGCCATCGGGGCGGTATTCCAGATCGGCGTAAAATTCCGCGATGAAGCCGTGGCCACGCGCGGGATAGGTCTTCTCGTGCAGCGTGCCGGTCATGCCCAGAAGTGGCACCTTGAACACATCCGCCGCATCGCAGACCGCTTGCGCAATGTCCTCCAGCCGGGCCGCCATGCCGTAAAGGCTTCCGTGCGGCTTGATGTGGTTCAGCTCCATCCCTTCGGCCTTCAGGAAGCCGCACAGCGCGCCGATCTGATAGATGATGCAGTTGGCCATCTCTTCGCGGCCCATCTTCATCTCGCGCCGTCCGAAACCTTGCAGGTCGGGCAGGCTGGGATGTGCCCCCACCTTCACCCCGTGTTTTTTCGCCAGCCGCACCGTGGCGCGCATGTGGTCGAAATCGCTGGCATGAAAACCACAGGCGACGTTTGCGATGTGGATCATCGGCATGATCGCCGCATCATCCCCCATGCGCCAAAGCCCGTAGCTTTCCCCCATGTCGCAATTGATCGTGACCGGCATCGCACCCCCTGCTGCTACTCGATCCTGCCTCAGCTTCGCCCCCGGGCGCGTTTATTGCAAATTCGATTTATTGAGATAGGATATCAAAAATTTCGATAGGCGTCTTATGTCCCTGACCATCCGCCAACTTCGCTATTTCATCGCCGCAGCCGAGACTGGACAGGTCAGCCATGCCGCGATGGAGTTGAACATTTCGCAGTCTGCCGTGACGGCAGGTATTCAGGGGCTTGAGGCGACGCTTGGGGCGCGCCTGTTGTCTCGAAGCGCAACCGGGGTTTCGGTTACACCCGAAGGCGCGCGGTTCCTGTCGCGGGCCAAGGCCATCATCGCGGCGGTGGAAGAAGCCACGCGCAGCCCCTTGGGCGAGGAAGCCCAGATTGTCGGCCGCCTGCGTCTGGGCCTGACCTATACTGTGGCGGGCTATTTCATGGCCCGGCACTACGCTGCCTTCCGGCGCATCTATCCCGGCATCACGCTGGAACTGTCCGAGCAACCGCGCCCGGCGATTGAAAACGCACTGACGTCCGGCGGGCTGGACCTTGCGGTGATGCTGACCTCCAACCTTGCGAACACCGCAGAACTTTCCTCCGAGACCCTGTTCCGCTCACGACGACGGCTGTGGCTACCGTCCGATCACCGCCTTCTGTCGGCCCCCGAGGTCAGTCTGGCCGATGTTGCCCGCGAGCCCTATGTGATGCTGACCGTTGACGAAGCCGGGCGGACCGCAGGGCGCTACTGGGACACCTATGGTCTGGTGCCGAAGGTGGTCTTTTCGACTTCTTCGGTCGAGGCGGTGCGGTCGATGGTGGCGGCGGGCATGGGGGTAACGATCCTGAGCGACATGGTCTACCGCCCCTGGTCGCTGGAGGGCCAGCGGATCGAACAGCGCCACACGGTGGAACCCGTGCCATCGATGGATGTGGGGCTGACCTGGGCGAACAGCCGGCCGCTGTCAGGCCCGGCCAAGGTATTCAGGGCCTTCATCTCAGCCGCGCTTGGGTCAGGAAACTGAAAAGCCCGGTATCACGGCATTGCCCAACCAGGATTGATCCCCGCTTGGCGCTCATGAGCAGGGCCACCTTCCGGCGACCGGACTAATTAGGGTAGCCAGATGCGGGTTCGGCAAATGCCGGTCGCGGGTCACGGCCAGGAAGAACTCTGCCAGACCGTCATGCTTGACCGCTTCGACCGGCAGTCCAGAGCACAGTTCATCGTGCACGACGATCGGGAGAATGACCGCCAGCCCGGCATCCTCGCGCCACGGAGGCAGGTTCCTTATTTCGGGGAACTATCCATGCCGACCTTGACTTTCCCCCACTGGCGCGATGTCCCCGAAAAGGCTTGGCGCCGGCCCGGCTTCTCTCCCTCCGAAATCGCCTGCCGCGGCACCGGTGCGGTCAAGATCAACACCGAAGCCATGGACAAGCTGCAGGCCCTCCGCGACCGGCTCGGCAAACCGCTGATCGTCCGTTCGGCCTATCGCAGCCCCGAGCACAACCGCGCCGTCGGTGGGGCACCAGCCTCAAAGCACATGCAGGGCACCGCTTTCGACTTCGCCATGGCGAACCATGATCCGGTGGCGTTTGAGGCGGCGGCGCGAGAAGTCGGGTTCCTCGGCTTCGGCACCTATCCCCGCTCGGGCTTCATGCATATCGACCTCGGGCCCGGCAGATCCTAGGGGGAACTCTTCCCGGTGCGGCCCGAGCCCTTCGCGCCGGAACTGCCGCCCGCACGCGAGGTTCTGGCCAAGAGCCGAACGTTGCGCGGTGGCGGGGCTGCGGGGGCAGCCACTGTCGGCGCGGCCCGGGGTGGAGGTGCTACAAGACGTCCTCGCGAAAACCCAGGCCACGATCCAGCCGCTGGTGCCCTATCTCGATACACTGCGCTGGGTGCTCATCGCCATCGCCCTGATTGGCATCGCGGTCTCTATCCACGCCTGGCTCGATGACTGGAAGCGGGGCCAGCGGTGATCGGTTGGCTTCTGACCCATGGCCCGGCGCGAAAGGCGCTGGGCCTGACCCTCACCGCAACAGCTATCCTGCTGTTCCTACTGCATCCCCGCCGCGCCGGTGAACTGGCAGGGCGTGCTACCCTCCTGACCGCGATGCTGTGGCCGACCGGCCGCGCGACGGCCGGTTTTGATGTGGGGCGCCCTGCCCGCTCGTGGTTAAGCACATCAGCGCCGCGCAGGCGCGCGCGGCTGCGGTTTGCGACAGAATTGACATTTCTTGAAGTATTCCGCAGCCAGTCGTTCAATCTAGGGTCAGGACTCGTTCTCGTTTCATAGCCAGAACAAGACGGTGGCTGCGAGTGCTACGGCGGAAAGGCCCGCGATGAACGCCCTTGGGGCGGCGGCGCTCCACCCGCTGCCTGGTATCGCTTCTCCGGTGATCGCAAGGGCCAGCACCCGAAGGATCACCTCGCCCGATACCGCGGCTGGATG
>Ga0208609_100344_pt1 | contig 18610 bp, 17 predicted proteins | sample SubbioR11_8A_Apr_FD_184813 | JGI IMG/M metagenome (GOLD analysis project Ga0208609, IMG submission 184813) | Serpentinite rock and fluid subsurface biosphere microbial communities from McLaughlin Reserve, California, USA - CR11_8A_Apr (SPAdes) | ecosystem: Environmental > Terrestrial > Deep...
CACCGCCTTGCCGCCCCATAGCAGCGCGTACTGGGTGCCCGAGGCGAGGATCGTGGTCGTCGTCAGATAGAGCAGGACGGTCCACCACAGACCCTTGTCGATCAGCCCGGCGCCGGCCGCCATGACGCCGGTGAGGAAGGTGAACTCGAGGCCGGTGTTGAACTTCGACAGTCGCGTCGGCGCCACTTCGACACGGCCGATGCACAGGTGATAGGCGGCGGCGCCGGCGACGATCATCACGTCGCGCCCGACTACCAGCGCCGCGAACCACCACGGCAGCCAGCCGTGCCAGGTGAGCAGTACGGTGGCGGCGAGCATCGCCAGCTTGTCGGCGAGAGGATCGGCGATGGCGCCGAAGCGGGTGCGCACATCGAAGCGGCGCGCCAGCCAGCCGTCGGCGAGATCGCTGAGCGCGCACAGCGCGAACAGCACCAGCGCCGCCCCGTAACGCTGCTGCCAGAGCAGCAGCGCGATCACCGGGATCAGCACCGCGCGCAGGAGGGTGAGCGCGTTCGGCAGGTGCTTGAGAATGGCGGCTGACATGGGTGCGGGCTTCGCTGCGGCCGCCAAGGCTAGCGCGACCGCGGCTGCCGCGGCGGTCGATGTTGCCGCCGCGCAGCGCAGGTCGTTGCGAGCGCCGGCCACGGCGCCGCCGGCGACGCGTGAGAAGATGGCATCTCACGAAGGCCAACGATGTCGACTCAGCAGCGCCCTTTGTCGTGCGCCGCCGCCGGCGGTGCGATCGCCGCCAGCGCGGTCGCTTCGCCCTGCGTCGAGGTCTGCCGGATGAACGCCGCCAGCGGCCTGTGCGAGGGCTGCCTGCGGACGATCGACGAGATCGCGTGCTGGAGCGTCTACGACGACCAGACGCGGCGCGCGGTGCTCGCGGCGTTGCCGGCACGCCGTGCCGCCGGCCGATGAGCGCGCACGGCCGCTCCGAAGCGCTCATCCTGGAGCGCGCAGCGCGGAAGGTAGTCCAGTGAGCGCGCAGCGCAGCGGCGCAGCGGCCGCGGCGTCGCCGGCGGCCGATGGCGTGATCCCGGCGGTGCCGTTGCGCGGCCCCACCTATGGCCGCGCCCTGCGTGTGCTGGCCACCTTGATCGTGCTGGGTCTGCTCTGGGCGCTGCTGCGGCACGCGCTCGGCGCCGCCGGCATGAGCGCCGTCCTGTGGCTGGTGCCGGTGCTCCTCGGCCCCTACGCGGTGCTGATGACCGCCTCGACCACGATCGACGCCGAGGGCATCTGCCAGGGCGGCCTGCTGCGGCGGCGCGTGCGCTGGGACGAGATCGCGCACGCCAGGGTCGGCGGCACGCCGCTGGCGCGCCGGCTGAACGTACGAACGATCACCGGCCGCTTCGTTTCGTTGCGCGGCGGCTCGCCGCAACTGCTGGCGGCCTTCGAGCGCATCGCCGCCGCCTTTCCGCTGCGCTGACCATGGCCCGCGCGCCACTGCCGCTGCCGCCCACGCTGCGCGTGCTCGAGCGCGGCTGGCTGTCGTCCAATGCGGTCGTGTTCGATGACGGCGACGCGGTGTCGATCGTCGACACCGGCTACGACTCGCATGCGGCGCAGACGCTGGCACTGGTGGAGCGGCTGCGCGCCGGCCGGCCGCTGGCGCGCATCGTCAACACGCACCTGCATTCCGATCACGTCGGCGGCAACGCCGCGCTGCAGGCACGCTTCGCCGGCGAGGGCTGCCGCACCGAGATCCCGGCCGGCATGGCGCCGGCGGTGGCGGCCTGGGACGAACAGGCGCTGTCCTACGCCGCCACCGGCCAGCAGTGCCGGCGATTCGGCTACGACCGGCTGCTCGCCGCCGGCGACACGCTCGTGCTCGGCGGGCTGCCGTGGCAAGTGCTGGCCGCGCCCGGACACGATCCGCACATGGTGATGCTGTTCAACGCCGGGCACCGGATCCTGATCTCGGCCGACGCCCTGTGGGAGAACGGCTTCGGCGCGATCTTTCCCGAGATCGAGGGCGAGTCGGGCTTCGCCGAACAGAGCGCGGCGCTGGCGCAGATCGAGCGCTGCGCGCCGCGGCTGGTGATTCCCGGCCACGGCGCCGCCTTCACTGACGTGGCGGCGGCGCTGGCGCGCGCGCGCGCGCGCCTCGATGCGCTGGCCGCCGATCCGGCGCGCAACGCGCGCCAGGTGGCGCGCGTACTGGTCAAGTTCTGGCTGCTCGACCGGCAGCGCGTCACGCGGGCGCAACTCGTCGGCCACTTCGCGCGCGCGCGCTACCTGTCGCTGATCAACGAGCGCTACTTCGGCTTGCCGTTCGGCGCGTTCATCGATCGCATCGTCGCCGATCTGGTCGCCGCCGGCGCGGCGGCGCAGGACGGCGAGGTGCTGTGCAACGCCGAGCCGCAGGCATGACAGCGACGACCCGGACCGTGCCGGCCGGCGCGGCCCGAGCGCGGCCCGATCGGCGACAATCGCCCTTCTGGCTGACTCGGCATGCAAGGCTGCTCCCGATGAACCGCGCGAACGTCCTGCGCTTGGCGCCGCTGGTGGCGCTGCTGCTCGCCGGCTGTGCGGCCGTGCCGCAGGCGCCGGGCCCGCTCACTCCGGGGCAGCCGGCGCCACCCGGGCAGGCGACGATGCCGGCGCAGCCGCCGTCGCTCGGCCTGTTCAGCCGCATCCGGGTGCCCGACGAGCAGCAGCCGGTGCTGCGCCTGGCGGCACGTGGCGTGCAGGTGTTCCGCTGCGAGCAGCGCGACGGCAGCTTCGGCTGGCGCTTCCGCTTGCCCGAGGCCGAACTGATCGACGTCAGCGGCGCCGTGGTCGGGCGCCACGGCGCCGACTTCAGTTTCGAGCACGTCGACGGCAGCCGCCTGCTCGGTCGCGTGCTCGGCTCCGACAGCGCGCCGCGCGACGAGGATCTGCGCTGGCTGCTGCTCGCCACCCGCTCGTTCGGACGCGGCGCCTTCGACGGCATCGCCCATGTGCAGCGCGTCAACACCAGCGGCGGCATGCCGCCGGCGCGCTGCGAGGCGGCGCAGGCGAACCAGTTGCTGCGTGTGAGCTTCTCTGCCGAGTTCGTCTTCTATCGGCCGCGCTGACGGCGCGCGTGGACCCGTGGCCGCCGATCGCCGGTCGCGCCGGACGCATGGGCGCAGCGGCGGCCGGCGGCCGAGGCGGGCGCGAAGTCCGGGCGCGCAGTAAATTTGCGGTCGCGCACTGAGGAGTCCGATCGTGTCCGCATCTTTGCTCCCTCGTCTGAGCGCTGCTGCCATCGGCGCCGTGCTGCTTGCGGTCGGCGCCCCGGCGCCCGGTGCGCAGCCGGCTTCGTTCGTCGGCCGACCGATCTACAGCGAGCCGGGTGCCGGCTTGCAGATGCCGCCTGGCTGCCGCGTCGAGCCGAGCTGGCGCGGGCGTCTGGCCAACTCCGATCTCGAGGTCTGGGTGGTCGCTTGCGACGAGGAAACGCGCGTCTGGTCGCTGCGCCGCTCGACGATCGGCATGATCGGCAACCAGGCGCGGCTGCGCTTCCAGGTGACCGACGAGCGTCGATTGCCGGGCGACAGCGCCGGCGACAGCGCCAGTGTCCAGTGCGTCGGGCGCAACGCCGACGAGTCGGGCTTCGTTGTCGTCGGCGCCAAGTGGCGCGCGGCTGGCGGCGAACTGCGACTGGCCGGCGCCGCCGCCGTGCTGCGCGTCGATCCGGCGACCCAGCGCCTGGTGGCGGCGACGCTGGCGCAGGTCGACTGCGCCCGTCATCCGGAACGCGAGGCGATGATGCGTCGCCTGCAGCAGCGTTGATCGCGGTCGTGGCTCACCGAGCCGCGCCGGCCGGCAGCGGGCGCGCCGGGCGCTGATCGACCCGCGGCCGTGCGCGCCGAGGGCGACACGGCCGCGCTGCCGAGCGCGGCCTCGCAGGCTCCACACCGCGGAGCCGGATCCCGGGCTGCGGGCGCGCGTTGGCCTTCCGCTAAAATGAGGGCGCCGCCAGTGTCCTCGCCCGGCAGGGGAATGCATCCATGACAGTCGCAGCCGCCAGCGCCGCCGCAACCAACCACGGCGTCAATCAGCCCACGACGGTGGGCGCCTATCTGCGCGAGCTGCCGCCGGATCGTCGCGTCGCGATGGCGCGCGTGTGCAGCATGATCCGGCGCTCGGCGCGCGGTGTCCGCGAGAGCATGCGCTACGGACTGGCCTTCTACGAGCTCGACGGGCCGCTGTTCGCGCTCGAGTCGGGCAAGCGCCACATGTCGTTGTACGTGGCCGAGCAGGACGTGGTCGTCAAGCACAAGGACGCGATCGTCGGCGTCGACGTCAAGCGCAGCTTCGTCAAGTTCTCCGACCTGAACCGGCTGCCGCTCGACCTGGTGGAGAAGATCGTGCGCGACTCGGTGGCTGCGCGCCGCGTGCGCGCCACGGCCGGCACGATTCCGACCCAGGCCGACCTGCTCAAGCTGTGGTCGATCCGGGAGGAAGCGGCGACGCCGCCGCCGCCGCGCCAGACGATCAGTCTCAAGCCCTCGGTGCCGCCGGTGCCCGAGGTTGCGGTCAAGGGCAAAGTCGCCAAGCCCACGGTCGTCAACGCCAAGCCGGCGCCGCTGCTGTCGCCTGCCAGGGTCGCCTCCAAGCAGCCGGCCGGACTGTCGCCTGCGGTGGCGAAGCCGGCGGCGCGACCGGCGGTCAAGGCGCCGGCGAAGAAACCGGTGGCGAAGAAGGCTGCACCGGAGAAGGCCGCCGGGCGCCGGCGCTAGCGGCGCGAGCCTCAGCCGGCGACCAGGCTGCGCTGATCGTCGATCAGCTTGCCGTCGTCGGGCAGGCTGCCGGGCGCCAGCAACTCGACCCGGCCGCCCAGACGCGTTGCCGCGCGCAGGGTCTCGGCCAGCGCCGCGGCCAGACCGTCGGACCGGGTCGCGCACTCGGCGCGCAGCGTCATCACATCGGCCTCGCCCTGGCGGGCGACCACCAGCCGCAGGCGGCCCAGGTCCGGGTGGCGCCGTCCGATCTCGGCCAACTGTTCCGGCCGCACGAACATGCCCTTGACCTTGACCGTCTGGTCGGCGCGGCCCAGCCAACCCTTGATCCGGGTGTTGGTGCGGCCACAGGGCGATGGCCCCGGCAGCACCGCCGACAGGTCGCCGAGCGCGAGCCGGATCCACGGGCGATGCGGGTCGAACGAAGTGACGACGACCTCGCCCACCTCGCCGTCGGGCACCGGCTCGCCGCTCGGCGTGACCACTTCCAGCAGCACGTCCTCGGCCAGCACCATGCCCTGGCGCGCTGCGGTCTCGTAGGCAATCAGGCCGAGGTCGGCGGTCGCATAGAGCTGGTAGGCGTCGATGCCGCGCGCCTTGATCTGCGCCTGCAGGCTCGGCGGGAAGGCCGCGCCCGAGACCACGGCGCGCCGCAGGCAGGAGATGTCGCGGCCGCTCCGGGCGGCCGTCTCGCACAGGATGTTGAGGAAGTCCGGGGTGCCGGCATAGGCCGACGGCCGCAGGTGCTCGATCAGGTCGAGCAACTGTTCGGTGTTGCCGGGCCCGGCCGGGATCACCGCGCAGCCGATCCGGCGCGCGCCGGCGTCGAAGATGAAGCCGCCCGGCGTCAGGTGGTAGGAGAAGGTGTTCAGGACCAGGTCGCCGGCGCGCAGACCGGCCGCGTACAGGGCGCGGGCGCTGCGCCAGGCATCGTCGTGCCGGCCTTCGGACTCGAAGATCGGACCGGGCGAGGTGAACACGCGGCCGACGGCGGCGAGCGACTCCGGCAGGCCCGGCAGGAAGCCGCCGAAGGGCGGCGCCGCCTTCTGCAGCGCGATCAGATCGGGCTTGCGCAGCAGCGGCAGGCGCGCCAGCGCCGCGCGCGAGTCGATCCGGTCGGGGTCGATCGCGCCCAGGTGGTGGTGCCAGCCGGGCGCGGCGAGCGCTGCGCGCAGCAGCTCGGGCAGCCGCTGCAGGAGGTCGGCTTCGCGCGCCGCCGGCGCGCGCGTCTCGAGCGGGTCGAAGTGTTGTGCCATTGCTGTTCTCGTCGGTACGCGCGCCGCGCGCAGGGCGCGCGTTGGTATTGGCGCTTCAGGCCAGCCAGCGCTTGCGCCGGCGGTAGAACTTGGCGTCGCGGAAGCTCTTGCGTCCCTCCTTCGAGATGCCGAGGTAGAACTCCTTGACGTCCTCGTTGTGCGCGAGATCGCGCGCGCCGCCGTCCATCACCACGCGGCCGCTCTCCAGGATGTAGCCGTAGTGGGCGAAGCGCAGCGCCATGTTGGTGTTCTGCTCGGCCAGCAGAAAGGAGACCTTCTCCTTGACGTTGAGGTCGAGGACGATGGAGAAGATCTCCTCGACGATCTGCGGCGCCAACCCCATCGACGGCTCGTCGAGCAGGATCATCCGCGGCCGCGCCATCAGCGCCCGCCCGATCGCCGTCATCTGCTGCTCGCCGCCCGAGGTGTATCCGGACTGCGAGTCGCGGCGCATCTTCAGGCGCGGGAAGTAGGCGTAGACCTTCTCCAGGTCCTGCGCGACCTCGGCGCGCGCCGCGCCGCGCGAGTAGCTGCCGACGAGCAGGTTCTCCTCGACCGTCAGGTGCGCGAAGCAGCGCCGGCCCTCCATCACCTGCACCACGCCGCGCTTGACCAGGTCGTAGGCGGTCAGGTGGTTGATGCGTTCGCCGGCGTACTCGATCAGGCCCTTGGTGATCTCGCCGCGCTCGCCGCCGAGCAGGCAGGACACCGCGCGCAGCGTCGTGGTCTTGCCGGCGCCGTTGGCACCGAGCAGCGCCACGATCCCGCCTTCGGGCACGGTCAGCGAGACACCCTTGAGGACCAGGATCACGTGGTTGTAGATGACCTCGATGCCGTTGACGTTGAGCAGTGGGCCGGCGGCGCCGGCAGCGGGCTGGGGGGCGGCGGCGATGGCGGTGGCGGACACGATGGACGTCCTGGAAAAAGAGCGCCGGCGAAGGCGCCGTTGATGCGGAGTCGCTGTGCAAGGCACGCGCTGCGCCGCGCGCCTTGCACAGCGGCCTGCGGGGTCTGCGCCCGCAGGCCTGGCAGCAACGCGCCGCGATCGTCGCCGATCGCGGCAGGTCGACGCCCCTCGCTACTTCTTCGGCGCCGGCGCACCCTTGGCCGGCGCGCCCTTGGCGGGGGCGGCATCGGCGGCCAGTTCGGCGGCGCAGTCGCGCATGGTCAGCTTGCGCTCGGCGACATAGGCCTGGGCGGCACGCCGGATCATCGGCGTGATGATCGACATGTCGGCCTCGTACCAGTCGGAGGTGAAGACCCACTTGGATCCGTCCCACTGCTGGATGCGCGCCCACTGCGAACCCTGGTGGTCCTTGCAACTGGTCGACACCGGCCGCATGACGCCGGCGAAGCCGAGCGCGTCGAGCCGCTTCTGGTCGAGCGCCAGGTTCTCCAGGCCCCAGCGCACTTCCTCGCCGGTGAGCGGGCGGTTGCCGAAGCGCACCATGGCGCGGCGGATGCCCTCGACCGTCAGCATCGCGTTGATCAGGCCGCGCGTGTAGAGCACCTGGCCGACCTCCTCGCGCGGGCCGGTGCCCTGGCCGCGGTCGTGCACCAGACGCAGGACCTCGCGGTGCACCTGCGCCTGACCGGCGCCGTGCTGCAAGGCAAGCGCGTTGTAGCCGCGCGCGTCGGCGCCCACCGGCGCCACGTCCGGCTCGGCGCCGGCCCACCAGACTCCGTACATGCGGTCGCGCGGGAAGCCTGTGCCCACCGCCTCGCGGATCGCCGTCGAGTTCATCACCCCCCAGCCCCAGAGCAGCACGAAGTCGGGACGGGCCTGCCGGATCTGCAGCCAGGTCGACCTCTGCTCGACACCGGGCGAGGTCACCGGCAGCAACTGCAGCTCGAAGCCGTGCATCCTGGCGCGCTCTTGCAGCATGGGAATCGGCTCGCGCCCGAACGGCGAGTCGTGGTAGACGTGCGCGATCTTCATTCCGCGCAGCTTGTCGAAGCCGCCGCTGATACGCGCCAAGTGCTGGATCAGGATGTCGGAGGCGACCCAGTAGCTGCCGAGCAGCGGGAAGTTCCACGGGAAGGCTTCGCCGTCGGCCGACTCGGAGCGGCCGTAGCCCATCGTGATGATGGGAATCTTGTCGGTCGGCGCCCGGTCGGTCAGCGCGAAGGTGGCCCCGGTCGACAGCGGGTTGAATGCCGCCGCCCCGGTGGCGCCCCTGTCCTTCAGGCGCAGGTAGCACTCGACCGCGCGGTCGGTGGTGTAGGCGGTCTCGCACTCCTCCCAGAGGATGCGCACGCCGTTGATCCCGCCCTGGGCGTTGACCAGCTTCAGGTAGTCGACGAAGCCGTTCGCCCACGGCACCCCGTTCGGCGAGAACGGGCCTGTGCGGTACACGAGAACGGGAACGAACTGCTCCATCGGCCCCTTGGCGGCGGCGCCCTTCTGCTGGGCGGCCGCCTGGGGCGTCACGGCGAGCGAGGCGAGCGCGGCAAAGCCGGCCGCGGCGATCATCGCCCTGAGTCGAAACGAACTTGCCATGGTGACGTCTCCTTGGTTGAACGCGGCGTCCGGACAGCCGGCGCCCTTCTCTCCACAACACCGCCGCGCAGCGCGCGCGAGCGGTCTTGCAGTCATACCCGGTGCGCGCGCCCCTAGTGCGGGAACGGCCACAGCCGCAGCTTCTCCTTGCCGATCGCCCACAGCCGCGCCAGCCCGTGCGGCTCGGCGATCAGGAAGAAGACGATCAGCGCGCCGAAGATCATGAACTCCAGGTGCGAGATCATCGCCGTCGACATCGGTATTCCGATCCAGGTGGGCAACTGGTTCAGGAACAGCGGCGTCAGCACGATGAAGGCGGCGCCGAAGAAGCTGCCGAGCAGCGAGCCCATGCCGCCGATGATGATCATGAACAGCATGTTGAAGCTCAGGAAGATGCCGAAGGCGAGCGGCTCCCAGGCGCCGAGGTGGACGAATCCCCACAGGGCGCCGGAGACACCGCCGTAGAACGAGCACACGGCGAAGGCCGTGAGCTTGGCGTGCATCGGCCGGATGCCGATCACGCTGGCGGCCACGTCCATGTCGCGGATCGCCATCCACGAGCGGCCGATCGCCGAGCGAACCAGGTTCTTGGCGATCACCGTCATCACGACGACGATGCCGAGCACCAGCCAGTACTTGTCCACCGGCCGGTCGACCACCCAGCCGAAGATCTCGATCGGCGAAGTCGACACCGATCCGGACGGCGAGTAATTGGTGAACCACTTGACGCGGATGAACAGCCAGTCGATGAAGAACTGCGCCGCGAGCGTGGCCACCGCCAGGTACAGGCCCTTGATGCGCAGACTCGGCACGCCGAACACCACCCCGACCGCGGCCGCGATCGTGCCGGACAGCGCGAGCACGATCAGGAAGTTCAGCTCCGGGATGCGCACCGTCAGGTTGTAGGCGGCGTAGGCGCCGACCGCCATGAACGCCGCCTGACCGAGCGAGATCTGGCCGCAGTAGCCGACCAGGATGTTCAGGCCGATGGCCGAGATCGACAGGATCAGGAACGGCACGATCAAGGCGCGGAACATGTAGTCGGAGGCCAGCAGCGGCACCACCAGGAACGCCGCCAGCAGCAGCCCGATCATCAGCAGCCGGTCCTGCCGGATCGGCAGCATCTGCTGGTCCAGCCGGTAGCTGGTCTTGAACTGGCCGTTCTCTCTGTAAAGCATGAGTCGCTACGCCCTCTACGTTCGCTGCACTGTGCGGCGGCCCTCGGCGATCATCGCCTAGACGCGATCGATGTGCTTCTCACCGAACAGTCCCTCCGGACGCACGAGCAGGAAGAGCAGGGCGAGCACGTAGGCGAACCAGTATTCGATGCCGCCGCCGGCCAGCCCGAACTGGCTGCTGAGCACCGGCGCGAGGAAGACCTCGGCGAACTTCTCGCCGACGCCGATGATCAGCCCGGCGATGATCGCGCCGGGCACCGAGGTCAGGCCGCCGAGGATCACCACCGGCAGCGCCTTGAGCGCGATCAGTTGCAGCGAGAACTGCACGCCGAGCTTGGCGCCCCAGATCATCCCCGCCACCAGCGCCACGAAGCCCGCCACCGACCAGACGATGACCCAGATCCGGTTCAGCGGGATGCCGATCGACTGCGCCGCCTGGTGGTCGTCGGCCACCGCGCGCAGCGCGCGCCCGGTCGGCGTTTTCTGGAAGAACACCGCCAGGCACATCACCAGCAGCGCCGCGATCATCGCCGCGAACAAATCGTGCTGGCCGATCAGGATGCCGCCTTCGAAGGTCGCCTGGCCGACGATCATCGGCTCCTTGGGCAGTCCGAGGTCGATCCGGTAGATGTCGCTGCCCCACACGGTCTGGCCGAAGCCGTCGAGGAAGTAGGTGATGCCGAGGGTGGCCATCAGCAGCACCACGCCTTCCTGGTTCACCAGGTGGCGCAGCACCAGCCGCTCGACCAGCCAGGCGAAGACGATCATGATTAGGATCGCCAGGCCGAAGGCGACCGGCAGCGGCATCACCTCCGACATGCGCGCCAGCGCCAGCGCCGCGAACAGCACCATCGCGCCCTGCGCGAAGTTGAATACGCCGCTGGCCTTGAAGATCAGCACGAAGCCGAGCGCCACCAGCGAGTACAGGACGCCGGCCATCAGGCCGCCGAGCAGCACCTCGATGTAGAAGCCGGGCGCGCTCTGCCCGGTGGCCAGCGGCAGCACCATGCCCAACGCCAGCAGCCCGAACAGGGTCGCCACCGGCCAGTTGCGCTTCAGATTCAGTGTCATCGCCGGCCTCAGTGCGCGACGCCCAGATAGGCGGAAATCACTTCCGGACTGGCGCGCACCTGATCGGGCGTGCCGTCGCCGATCTTCTTGCCGTAGTCGAGCACCACGACCCGGTCGGAGATGTCCATCACCACGCCCATGTCGTGCTCGATCAGGACGATGGTGGTGCCGAACTCGTCGTTGACGTCGAGGATGAAGCGGCACATGTCCTGCTTTTCCTCGGTGTTCATGCCGGCCATCGGCTCGTCGAGCAGCAGCACGGTCGGCTCCATCGCCAGCGCACGGCCCAGGTCGACCCGCTTCTGCAGGCCGTAGGGCAGGCGTCCGACCGGCGTCTTGCGGTAGGCCTGGATCTCGAGAAAGTCGATGATCTTCTCGACGAAAGCGCGGTGTTCGATCTCCTCGCGTTCGGCCGGGCCGAGGCGCAGCGCCTGCAGCAGCAGATTGCTCTTCATGCGCAGGTTGCGGCCGGCCATCATGTTGTCGAGCACGCTCATGCCGCGGAACAGCGCCAGCGACTGGAAGGTGCGCGCGATCCCCATCTCGGCGGCGCGGTGCGGCGTCATCTCGGAAAACGAGCGGCCGTGCAGCGTGATCCGGCCCTGCTGCGGCGTGTACACGCCGTTGATGCAGTTGAGCATCGAACTCTTGCCGGCGCCGTTCGGTCCGATGATCGCGCGCAGCTCGTGCTCGCGCACGTCGAAGGAGACGTCGGAGAGCGCCTTGACGCCACCGAAGGCGAGCGAAATCCCCTCGACCTGCAGGATCACGCCGCCGATCTTTCTGCCATTCATCTAGTTCTTCCCGTCATCGCGCGCCGGTCGCGCCGGCTCGTCCTTCATCGTCCAGGCCGGCTTGTCGGCCGGACGAATCCGCGGTTCGGCGCCCATCGGCCGGTGGCCGCCGGCGAGCCACTCGTAGGCCAGGAACACGAAGCCGAGCACCAGCGCGAGTCCGACCAGAATCAGCGGCCACGGCCCGTAGCTGAGGCCGTAGGCGGCCACCGGCACCCCGGTCACCAGGCAGGCCACGGCGATCAGTCCCCGGCCTTTCATCAGGCGGCCTTGGCCAGCGGCGCGAAGGTCTTCGCGTCGCGGATCTTCAGGGTGGCGCTGATCTTGCCGGTGCGCCCGTCCTCGAACTTCACCTGGGTCTCGATGAACTGCTCGGCGCGACCGTCGTACATCGACTCGACCAGCAGCCCGTACTTGTCCTGGATGAAGCGGCGCCGCACCTTGCGCGTGCGCGTGAGCTCGTCGTCGTCCGGGTCGAGCTCCTTGTGCAGGATCAGGAAGCGGTGCAGCTGCGAGTTCGCCAGTCGCGCATCGGCGGCCAGGTTGGCGTTGACCTTCTGCACGCACTCGTCGATCAGGTCGAGCACCTGCGGCTTGCCGGCGAGGTCGAGGTAGCCGCCATAGGGCAGGCCGCGCTTCTCGGCCCAGTTGCCGACCGCCTCGAAGTCGATGTTGATGAACGCGGTGGCGCGGTCGCGCCGGTTGCCGAACACCACCGCTTCCTTGATGAACGGAAAGAACTTGAGCTTGTTCTCGATGTACTTGGGCGCGAACAGGGTGCCGTCGGCGAGCTGGCCGACGTCGCTGGCGCGGTCGATGATCTTCAGGTGACCGTCGGCGTCGAGCCAGCCGGCGTCGCCGGTGTGATACCAGCCTTCGTCGTCGAGTACCTCACGGGTGGCCTGCGGGTTCTTGTAGTACTCCTTGAGCAGGCCCGGGCTCTTGAGCAGGATCTCGCCGCTGTCCTTGATCTTCAGCTCGACGCCCTTGATCGGTGGGCCGACGGTGTCGGCGCGTACCTGGCCGTTGGGCTGCACGCAGACGAACACCGCGGTCTCGGTCGAGCCGTACAACTGCTTGAGGTTGATGCCGACCGAGCGGTAGAAGGAGAACAGGTCCGGGCCGATCGCCTCGCCGGCGGTGTAGGCCACCTTGACCCGGCTCATGCCGAGCACGTTGCGCAGCGGGCCGTAGACGAACAGGTTGCCGAGTGCGTAGTGCAACCGCTCGCCGAGGCCGACCGGCTGCCGATCGAGGATCCGGCTGCCGGCCCGGCGCGCCACGCCCATGAAGTGGCGATACATGGCGCGCTTGATGCGGCCGGCGTCCTCCATCCGGATCGACACCTGGGTGAGCATCGCCTCGAACACCCGCGGCGGCGCGAAGTAGTAGGTCGGCCCGATCTCGCGCAGGTCGTTCATCACCGTGCTCGGCGACTCCGGGCAGTTGACCGTGTAGCCGGTGGCCAGCGCCTGCGCGTAGGAGAAGATGTTCTGGCCGATCCATGCCATCGGCAGATAGGCGAGCACGTCCTCGTAGACGGTCAGGCCCTCCATCTCGGTGCACACGCGCGCGCGGTCGATCAGCGCCGCGTGCGTCTGCACCACGCCCTTGGGCTGGCCGGTCGTGCCCGAGGTGTAGAACAGCGCCGCGGTGTCGGAACTGCGGCCCTGGGCGATCTCCTCGTCGACGAAGTTCGGCTGCACCGCCAGCAGCCCCTCGCCGAGCCTCTGCAACTGCTCGTAGGGCAGCAGGCCCGGGCTCGTGTAGTGGCGCAGGCCGCGCGGATCGTCGTAGTAGATGTGCGCCAGGCGCGGGTGCTGTTCGCGGATCTCGAGCAGCTTGTCGACCTGCTCCTGATTCTCGACGATCGCGTACTCGATCTCGGCGTTGTCGAACACGTAGACCATCTCGCCGGCGATCGCGTCCTGGTACATCGGCACCGGGATGCCGCCCAGACATTGCACCGCCATCATCGCGAAGTACAGTCGCGGCCGGTTTTCGCCGATGATCGCCAGGTGCTGGCCGCGCTTGAAACCCTGCACGTGCAATCCGGCGGCGAGCTTTCTCACCTCGACCGCGGTCTTCGCCCAGGTGTAGGTCTGCCAGATGCCCAGGTCCTTCTCACGCAGCGCCGTGTGCTTGTCGCGCCAGTGCGCGTGATACATCAGCAGACGCGGAAAGGTGTCCGCCGCTGCCAGATCCGGCCCCGGGATCGCCATGCACTGTCTCCTTGCGCTGCGGGCGCCTGGCTCTCGTGTGGCCGCTGCCCGATCCGATGCGGCGCCAATGATCGCCGCATCCGAGCAAACAAGGTAGTCGGTTCGTGGTCTCGCTGCTGTCGCCGCAACGACAATCCCGCGCCACAATTCGGGTCGGAAGGCAAGAATCGATGTGCGTTCGCACAATCAGGAGGCAGGCGTAGCCTGTTCGCGTGGCCAAAGAGACTCTCGACCAGTTCCTGCGCGCGACCGCCTGGGGCTCGCTGCTGGCGGCCGAGCAGTTGGCGCGCGTGGTCGGCGAGTCGGGCACGGTCGAGGTGGCCGAAGCGGGCTTCCTGTGCCGCAACGGCGAGCCGGTCGACGCCTGGTTCGGCGTGCTCGACGGCTTTCTCAAGATGATCGTCACCACCCCCGACGGCAAGACCGCCACCTTCACCGGCATCCCCGCCGGCAGCTGGTTCGGCGAGGGCAGCCTGCTGAAGGCCGAGCCGCGCCGCTACGACGTGGTGGCGCTGCGCGCGGCGCGCGTGGCGCGCATCCCGCGGCGAACCTTCGAGTGGCTGCTGAACACCAGCATTCCCTTCAACCGCTACCTGTTGGTGCAGGTCAACGAGCGGCTCGGCCAGTTCATCGGCATGCTCGAAGCGCAGCGGCTGCACGACCCGGATGCGCGCGTGGCTCGCTGCGTCGCCGGCTTGTTCAACCCGTTGCTGTACCCCGGGATGGGTGCGCGCATCGAGGTCTCGCAGGAGGAAATCGGCCACTTGGTCGGCATCTCGCGCCAGCGCGTCAATCAGGCGTTGCAGGCACTGCAGCAGGCGCGGCTGCTGCGCGTCGAGTACGGCTCGATCGTGATCGAAGACCTCGACGGCTTGCGCAGGCACGGCAGTTGAGCACGAGGCCGCGCCACGACCGCCCCGGCCCGGGCGCAGCGCGCCGACCGGCGCCGCCGCGTTTGCGCGGCGGCGTTGCCCACGCCCGCTGCCCGCCGAGGCCGCCCGGCCGGGAGCGTGACCCGTGAAGCGCGCGCTGCAATGGCTGGGCGCGGTCCTGCTGGTGCTGCTCGTGCTGCTCGTCGGGCTGGTGCTGTGGTACCGGCAGGCGAGCCTGCCGGTCTACGGCGGTACGTTGCGCGTCGAGGGCCTGTCGGCGCCGCTGCGCATCGACCGCGACGCGCATGCGATCCCGCTGATCGTCGGCACGAGCGAGGCCGATGCGCTGTTCGGCCTCGGCTACACGCACGCCCAGGACCGGCTGTGGCAGATGGACTTCAACCGGCGCATCGCGCACGGCCGGCTGGCGGAGCTGGTCGGGCCGGCGGGGCTCGACACCGACCGCTTCCTGCGCACGCTCGGCATCGCGCGCAGTGCGCAGGCGCTGCTCGCGGCGCTCGACGGCGAGACGCGCGCGCTGCTCGACGCCTACGTCGCCGGCGTCAACGCCGCGCTCGCCACCCGCAGCGGCCCGCTGCCGCCGGAGTTCGTGCTGCTGCGCGCACCACCGCCGGCGCCGTGGACCGCGCTCGACAGCATGGCCTTTGCGATGCTGATGGCGCTCGACCTGTCGCCCGAGTGGCGCGAGGAGATGGCGCGGCTGCGGCTGGCGGCGCAGTTCTCGCTCGCCGAGCTCAACGACCTGCACCCGCCGCCCGGCGACGATGCCGTGACCGCCACCGCCGACTACCCGCAGCAGTACCGGCTGCTCGGCGCCTTCACCGCCGCCGCGCCTGGCCGAGCCGACCTTGGCGTCGGCGCCGGCCGGCCGGCGGAGCTGCCTTCGTTGTCCGGGCTCGGCGCCGGCATCGGCTCCAACGCCTGGGCCGTGGCCGGCAGCCGCAGCGCCTCGGGCCGGCCGCTGCTCGCCAGCGACCCGCACCTGGCGCTGACCACGCCGGCGATCTGGTACCTGGCGCGCCTCGAGGCGCCCGGGCTGCGGGTGGCCGGTGCCACCCTGCCCGGACTGCCATGGGTGCTGATCGGCCGCAACGAGCACATCGCCTGGGGCGCGACCGCGTTTCACGGCGACGGCGCCGACCTGTACCTCGAGCGCCTGCATCCGGCCGACCCCGGCCAGTATCAGACGCCGACGGGCTTCGCGCCGTTCGAAGGCCACAGCGAGACCGTGCGCGTGCGCGGCGCCGCCGACGTCGTGCTCGCCGTGCGCCGCACGCGTCACGGCCCGGTGGTCAGCGGCCTGCTCGGGCCTTTCGAGGCGTCGCTCGACGCTGGCCGCTTCGTGCTGGCGCTGCGCTGGGCCGCGGCCGAACCGGGCGACCGCACGCTGGCGGCGCTGCGGGCGATGAACCGCGCGCGCGATGCCGCGGACTTTCGGCTTGCGCTGCAGGGCTGGACGCTGACGCAGCAGAACTTCGTGTTCGCCGACCGCGCGGGCGAGATCGGCTGGCAGGTCGCCGGTCGCTTTCCGCTGCGCGCCGCCGACAACGACTTCGCCGGCATCGCGCCCGCGCCCGGCTGGCAGGCGCGCTACGACTGGACCGGATTCGTCGCCCCGCAGGCGTTGCCGGGCGAGCGCAATCCGGCGCGCGGCTTCGTCGTCAGCGCCAACCACAACGCCGTGCCCGCCGACTACCCGCACCGGCTCGGCCACGAGTTCGCGCCGCCGTGGCGCGCCCAACGCATCGAGCAGCGGCTGGTCGCGCGTGATCGCCACGACCCGGCGTCGATGCAGTCGATCCAGGTCGATACCGTGTCGCTGGCGGCGCGGGCGCTGCTCGCCGCGGCGCCAGAGGCGGCGCCGCAGACCGCCGCCGGTCGGCTGGCGCTCGAGCGGCTGAAGGCCTGGGACGGCGACATGCGCGCCGACGCCCCCGAGCCGCTGCTGCTGCACGCCTGGAAGCGCAAGCTGCGCCTGGCGATCTTCGGCGACGATCTCGGCGAACTCGCCCCGCTCACGGTCGAGCGCAGCGAGATGACCCAGGCGCTGATCAACGTCCTGGCGGGTCGCGCCCGCGCCCGCGACTGGTGCGATCGGCGCGACACGCCGCGCGCCGAGACCTGCGCCGAACTCGCCGGCGAGACGCTCGATGCCGCGGTGACGGACCTGGCGCGCGCCAGCGGCCGCGACGTCCTCGGCCTGCGCTGGGGAGATCTGCACTTCGCCCGCCTCGAGCACCGGCCGCTGTCCAACGTCGCCGTCCTGCGCAGTCTGTTCGAGCACCGGGTTGCCGTCGGCGGCGACACGCACAGTCCGGCGGTGGCCGCCCTGGCCGCGCGCGGCGAGGCGCCGTTTGCCGCCGTCCACGGCGCCGGCACGCGCCTGGTGTTCGACCTCGCGCACGGGCTGGACCGCGGCGCCACCTGGATCCTTGCCACCGGCCAGTCCGGCCATCCGGCCTCCGAGCACTTCGGCGACCAGCTCGAACTGTGGCAGCGTGGCCGCTACCTGCCGCTGCGTGGCCGAATCGGCGCCGACGGCAGGCTGCTGTTGAAGCCTGCGCGTCTTCGTTGAGCCGGGTGCCGGGCCGGAGCTGCGATCGGCAGGGTCTCTATGATCTGCGGCCATGCACACCGTCAAACTGCCGCGGTCGCAGCTTGCGCTGCCCGCGCTCGGGCTCGGCACCGCGCACCTGGGCGAGTCGGATGCGCGCTCGCGCACGCGCGCGGCCGAGGTCGAGGCCGTGCGCCTGGCGCTCGACCTCGGCTATCGGCTGATCGACACCGCCGAGATGTACGGCGAGGGTGGCGCCGAGGAAGTGGTCGGCGCGGCGCTGCGCGCGTGGCTGGCGAGCCCCGGCGCCCGGCGCGAGGACGTGATCGTCGTCACCAAGGTCACCCCGCACAACGCCAGCCGCGCCGGCGCGCTGGCCGCCTGCGAGCGCAGCCTCGTGCGGCTCGGACTCGACCACATCGACCTGTACCTGCTGCACTGGCGCGGCCGGCATCCGCTCGCCGACACCGTGGCCGCGTTCGACACCTTGCAGCGCGACGGCCGCATCGGCCACTGGGGCGTGAGCAATTTCGACCGCGACGACATGGACGAGCTGTGGCGGCTGCCGGACGGCGCCGCCTGCGCCGCCGATCAGGTCTACTACTGCGCCGCCGAGCGCGGCATCGAGTTCGATCTGCTGCCGGCACTGCGCGCGCGCGCAGTGCCGGCGATCGCCTACACGCCGCTGGCGCTCGGCGCGCTGGCGCGCGACCCGACTCTGACCGAGGTCGGCGCACGCCACGGAGCGAGCGCGGCGCAGGTGGCGCTGGCGTGGCTGCTGGCGCAGCCGGGCGTGATCGCGATCCCGAAGGCGGCGCGCGCCGAGCACCTGCGCGAGAACCTCGGCGCGGTGTCGCTGGCGCTGACTGCCGAGGATCTCGCGCGCATCGACCGCGCCCACCCGCCGCCGGCGCACAAGCGGCCGCTGGCGATGATCTGAGCGGCGACGATGTTCGACCTCGAACTGTGGGAGCTGGCCAGCTACATCGTCACCGCGCTCGGCCTGCCGCTGGCGATCGCGTTGTTCGTGCACGAGCAGCGCAAGGAACGCGACAACGAGGAGGCCGAGTCCTACCAGATCCTGTCGAACGCCTACAACGACTTCCTCAGGGTCGTGATCGACAACCCGGACCTGCACCTGTTCACCAGCGCCGCCAAGCGCGACCTGACCACCGAGCAGCACGAGCGGATGCAGATCATCCTCGACATGCTGATGTCGCTGTTCGAGCGCGCCTACCTGACCGCCTGGAGCGAGGCCATGAACCAGGCGCAGCAGCGGCGCTGGAACGTCTGGGAGGACTTCATGCGCGAGTGGATCCGGCGCGACGACTTCCACGCCCGCATCGAGCCGCTGCTGGTCGGCGAGGATCCGGACTTCCAGGCCTACTTCCGCGAACTGGTGCGCCAGGAGCGCGGCGGCGCCGCCAAGG
>Ga0208609_100347_pt1 | contig 18527 bp, 15 predicted proteins | sample SubbioR11_8A_Apr_FD_184813 | JGI IMG/M metagenome (GOLD analysis project Ga0208609, IMG submission 184813) | Serpentinite rock and fluid subsurface biosphere microbial communities from McLaughlin Reserve, California, USA - CR11_8A_Apr (SPAdes) | ecosystem: Environmental > Terrestrial > Deep...
GGGCCGGGCGAAGCGCCGATGGCGCTTGCCGGCGAGCGCCGCTTCCTGCAACTGGTCCAGAACGTGCCGCCGTCGGTGGCCGCCAATGCCCAAGCCCTGCAGGACGGCTACCGCGAGTATCAGGAGCTGGCGCTGTCGCGCAGCGGTCTGCGCCAGATCTACACGCTGACGCTGACGCTGACGCTGCTGCTGGCACTGTTCGCCGCGGTCGCGGCGGCGGTGCTGCTCGCCGGCTCGATGACCGCGCCGTTGCTGTACGTCGCCGAGGGCACGCGTGCGGTCGGCGAGGGCGACTTCCGGCGCCGGGTGCGCGAGTTCCGCGGCGACGACGAACTGAGCGCGCTGGCACGCGCGTTCAACGCGATGACCGAACAGCTCGGCCAGGCGCGCGACGCGGTCGAGGTCAAGCAGCGCGAGTTGGAGCACGCCAAGGCCTACCTGGAGCGGGTCCTGGCCAATCTCTCGGCCGGCGTGCTGGTCGCCAATCACGACTGGCGCCTGGTCACCGCCAACTTCGGCGCCAGCCGCATCCTCGGCCTGCCGCTGGCGCCGCACGCGGGCGAACGCCTGCACGACCTGGTGCCGGCGCTGGCGGCGAAGCTGGCGGGCGCCTTCGAGGACCTGTCGCTGTCGGCCACCCCCAAGGACTCGTGGCAGCGGCAGATCGAGGTCGCCCGCGCCGGCGCCGCGCCGACGGCCGAGCCGCTGGCGCTGCTGGCGCGCGGCTCGCGCCTGCCGCTGGACGACGGGCCGGGCTACGTGGTCGTGTTCGACGACATCACGCAGGTGATCTCGGCCCAGCGCGCGGTCGCCTGGGGCGAGGTCGCGCGCCGCCTGGCGCACGAGATCAAGAACCCGCTGACGCCGATCCAGTTGGCGGCCGAACGCCTGCAGATGAAGCTGGCGCCGCACCTGCCGCCCGAGCAGGCCGAGGTGCTGACGCGCGGCGCGGCGACGATCGTCAGCCAGGTGGCGGCGATGAAGCGCATGGTCGACGACTTCCGCGACTACGCGCGCCTGCCGCCGGCACGACTGTCGGCGCTCGATCTGAACGCCTTGATCGAGGAGGTGGTCTCGCTGTACCGGACCGCCGGCGCCAGCGTGCAGACCGAGCTCGCCGCACCACTGGCGCCGATCCTCGGCGACGCCGGCCAGTTGCGCCAGGTGATCCACAACCTGCTCGCCAATGCGCTGGAGGCGATCGAGTCGGCGCGCGCGGCGCCGGGCGCGGCCGCCGGCGCGCGCATCGTCGTGCGCACGGAGCCGGTGCGCACCGACGAGCAGGGCGGCGCCGGGGGCGCCAGCGGCGTGCGCCTGGCAGTCGAGGACGACGGGCCGGGCTTTCCGGCGAATATACTTCGCCGTGCCTTCGAGCCCTACGTGACCACCAAGCCGGGCGGCACCGGGCTCGGTCTGGCGATGGTCAAGAAGATCGTCGACGAGCACGCAGCGCGCATCGAGCTGGTCAATCGCCACCCGGGCACGCCGGGCGGTGCCACGGTAACGATCGTGTTCCGCCGTCTGGCGCGGGCCGAGGCCGGCGGCGATGCGCACTCGCCGGCGGCCCGGCACGCGGCCTGAGAGGCTGAGGAGTCAGACCCTTGTTCCTGTCGCTGTTCAGTTTCTGCCGGGCGGCGCGCACGGCGCGCTTGGCGCCGGATCGTCGCGCCCGACGCGGGCGCTGAATCATGGCCACGATCCTCGTCGTCGACGACGAAATCGGCATCCGCGAACTGCTCTCGGAGATCCTGTCCGACGAGGGCCACGCGGTGCTGATGGCCGAGAACGCCGCCGCCGCCCGCCGCCTGCGCCAGTTGGAGCCGCCCGACCTGGTGCTGCTCGACATCTGGATGCCGGACACCGACGGCGTGACGCTGCTCAAGGAGTGGTCGGCGGCCGGGCCGCTGACGATCCCGGTGATCATGATGTCCGGTCACGCGACGATCGACACCGCGGTCGAGGCCACCCGCTATGGCGCGCTCGACTTCCTGGAAAAGCCGATCGCGCTGGCGCGCCTGCTGGCGTCGGTCAAGGCCGGGCTCGAACGCGGCCGCTTCATGCGCGCGCTGCGCGCCCACGGCGCCGTGCCGGCACCGGCACCAGCGCCCGTGACGCCGTCGCCGGCTGCGGCACCGCCAGCGTCGATCGAGAAAGTGCCGGCGCTGGCGCCGGTGCCGGCGGCCAACGGCGCCGGCGTCAGCCTCGACCAGCCGTTGCGCGAGGCCCGCGACCAGTTCGAGCGCGTGTACTTCGAGTACCACCTGGCGCGCGAGAACTACAGCATGACGCGGGTGGCCGACCGCGCCGGGCTCGAGCGCACGCACCTGTATCGCAAGCTCAAGCAGCTCGGCGTCGAGCTGGCGCGCAACGGCCGGCGTGCGGTCGCCCTGGCCTCCGAGCCGGCGCGGCCGGCGGCCATCCTGCGCGAAGCGGGCGACGCCTCGGACCGGCCCTGAGCCGCAGTCGCCGGCTGGCGCGGATCGCGGCGCGTGAAGATCATCATCCTCGGCGCCGGCCGCGTCGGCACCTCGGTGGCCGAGAGCCTGGTGTCCGAGGCCAACGACATCACGGTGATCGACACCGACGGCGCGCGCGTCAGCGATCTGCAGGCGCGCTACGACCTGCGTGGGCTGGTCGGCAACGCGACCCTGCCGTCGGTGCTGCGCGAGGCGGGCGCGGCCGATGCCGACATGCTGATCGCGGTCACCAGCACCGACGAGACCAACCTGGTCGCCTGCAAGATCGCCGGTGACCTGTTCAACGTGCCCACCCGCATCGCGCGCGTGCGCAACACCGAGCTGCAGGACCACCCGGAGTTGACCGGCGAGCAGGGCTTCCGCGCCACCCACATCATCTGGCCCGAGCAGAGCGTCACCGACTACCTGCTCAAGCTGATCGAGTTCCCGGAGGCGCTGCAGGTACTCGAGTTCGCCGGCGGCGCCGCCAGCCTGATCGTGGTGCGCGCGGTGGCCGGCGGGCCGCTGGTCTCGCATCCGATCCGCGACCTGCGCCGGCACATCCCGAACATCGACAGCCGCATCGTCGCCATCTTCCGCAACGACCGCAGCATCGCCTGCGAGGCCGGCACCATGGTGCAGCCGGGCGACGAGGTCTTCGTCCTGGCCGCCGCCGAGCACATCCGCAGCGTGATGAGCGAGCTGCGCCGGATGGACAAGCCGGTGCGGCGCGTGATGGTCGCCGGCGGCGGCAACATCGGCCTGCGACTGGCGCGCGCGCTCGACACCGGCGAGGGCCTCGAGCGCTGGGGCGCCGGCTTCAACGTCAAGCTGATCGAGGTCAGCAAGCGCCGCTGCGAGCTGCTGGCGAGCCAGTTGTCGTCGCGCGTGCTGGTGCTGCACGGCGACGCCACCGACGAGGACCTGCTCGGCGCCGAAGGCGTGGCCGAGTGCGATCTGTTCTGCGCCCTCACCAACGACGACGAGAACAACATCATGAGCGCGCTGCTCGCCAAGCGCCTCGGCGCGCGCCGCACGATCGCGCTGATCAACCGCAAGAGCTACGGCGAGCTGATGCAGGGCGGCCAGATCGACATCGCGATCTCGCCGTCGCACGCGACCCTGTCGAACCTGCTCAAGCACGTGCGCCGCGGCGACGTCGTCGCCGCGCACAGCCTGCGCCGCGGCGCCGCCGAGGCGCTGGAGATGATCGCCCACGGCGACGGGCGCAGTTCGCGCATCGTCGGCCGGCGCATCGAGCAGATCGAGTTGCCGCGCGGCGCCACGATCGGCGCCCTGGTGCGCGGCCAGGGCGCGACCACGCGCGTGCTGATCGCGCACCACGACACGGTGGTCGAGGCCGACGACCACGTGATCCTGTTCGTCGCCAACAAGCGCATGATCCCGCGCATCGAGAAGCTGTTCCAGGTCGGGGTCGGGTTTTTCTGAGGCCGAAACAGCGATAGGGTGACCCCGCGCGAGCCGCGGCCCTACAATCGCCGCGGCGACGAACAGTTCCAGCGGCTTCCGTAGAAGCGATCCGCGGCCGCACGCCCCCAAGTCGCGCAGGATCGCCCCGACACTCCAAGGAGACCAGCAATGCAGTTCCTGAAACCGAAGGGGGCGAGCGCCCCCGCAAGCACGCCGACCGAGCAGACCTCGGGCGCGCGCCGCAGCTTCTTCGGCCGCGCCGCGGTCGCCACCGCCGGCGCCGCCGCACTCGGCGTGCCGATGGTCTCGCGCGCGCAGACGGTCAGCTTCCGCTTCCAGTCGACCTGGCCGGCGAAGGACATCTTCCACGAGTACGCGAACGACTTCGCCAAGAAGATCAACGACATGGCAGGGCCGCGCCTGCGCATCGAGGTTCTGCCGGCGGGCGCCGTGGTCCGCGCCTTCGACCTGCTCGACGCCGTCTCCAAGGGCACGCTCGACGGCGGCCACGGCGTGGTCGCCTACTGGTATGGCAAGAACACCGCGGTCGCGCTCTGGGGCTCGGGCCCGGCCTTTGGCCTGAACGCCAACCAGGTCCTCGCCTGGCACTACTACGGCGGCGGCAAGGATATGCTCGACAACATCTACCGCGGCCTGAACATCAACGTGCAGTCGTTCCTGTACGGGCCGATGCCGACGCAGCCGCTCGGCTGGTTCCGCAAGCCGATTACCCGGCCGGAAGACTTCCGCGGCCTGAAGTTTCGCACCGTCGGCCTGGCGGTCGACATCTTCACCGAACTGGGCGCGGCGGTGAATCCGCTGCCGGGCGGCGAGATCGTGCCGGCGCTCGACCGCGGCCTGCTCGACGCGGCCGAGTTCAACAATGCCACCTCCGACCGGATCCTCGGCTTCCAGGACGTGGCCAAGAACTGCATGCTGCAGAGCTTCCACCAGTCGGGCGAGCAGTTCGAGGTGCTGTTCAACAAGCCCAAGTACGACGCGCTGCCGGCGGAACTGAAGGCGGTGATCGACTACGCGGTGCAGGCGGCGAGCGCCGACATGAGCTGGAAGGCCGAGCACCGCTACTCGCAGGACTACATCGAGCTGCGCACCAAGCACGGCGTCAACTTCTTCCGCACTCCGGACTCGATCCTGCGCGCGCAACTGGCCGCGTGGGACCGCGTGATCGCCCGGCGCGCGGCCGAGAACCCGCTGTTCAGGCAGGTGCTCGAGTCGCAGCGCGTCTTCGCCGAGCGCGTCGGCCGCTGGCACTTCGACACCAACGTCGACTTGCGCATGGCCTTCAATCACTTCTTCGCCCGTCCCGCCGCGCCGGCCAAGAAGGCGCCAGCCAAGTCGTAGGTCGACCGCCAGGTCGCCGTTGCGATGCGCCCCTCGCCGATGCGGGGGGCGCGTTCATTTGTGCGCGCCGCTCGGCGTGCAGCTCCGGGGATGGACATGCAGAAGCTGCTGCTGACGGTCGACAAGGTCTCAACCTTCGTCGGCCAACTCGCCTCCTGGCTGATCGTCGCGCTCACCGCGCTGATCGCCTGGGAGGTGTACTCGCGCTACGTGCTCAACCAGCCGCACGCCTGGGCGCTGGATGCGCAGATCATGCTGTACGGCACCCTGTTCATGCTGGCCGGCGCCTACACGCTGGCCAAGAACGGCCACGTCCGCGGCGACGTCCTGTACGGCTTCTTCCGGCCGCGCAGCCAGGCGGCGGTCGACCTGATCCTGTACTTCGTGTTCTTCATCCCCGGCATCGTCGCCCTGTCCTACGCCGGCTGGCACTTCGCCGCCGACTCGGCGGCGATCCGCGAGACCACGTTTGCCGCGCAGGCGCTGCCGCTGTACCCGTTCAAGTTCGTGATCCCGATCGCCGGCGCGCTGCTGCTGGCGCAGGGCGCAGCCGAGATCGTGCGCTGCGTGCAGTGCCTGCGCCAGGGCGACTGGCCGAGCCGGGAGCCGGACGTCGAGGAGGTCGACGTCGAGAAGCTCAAGGCGATGGTGCACGTGCGCGACGAGGACATCGCCGCCGCCGACCGCGCGCTCGCCGCGCGTCCCGAGCGGCCGAGCTAAGGGGCGCGCGCGATGCGGATCCGCAAGGAGCTGTGGTTCGGCCTGGCGCTGATGGCGTTGATCGTCGCCGGCGCCGTCTTCGCGCTGGCCTCGGCCGAGACCATCACCAGCGCCCATCTCGGCCTGCTGATGCTGGCGCTGGTGGTGGTGGCGATCATGCTCGGCTTCCCCACCGCCTTCACGCTGATGGGCATGGGGATGATCTTCACCTTGATCGCCTACGACGGCGACATCGGCCGCACCCTCGACCTGATGGTGCAGTCGACCTTCCGCGTGATGAGCAACGACGTGCTGATCGCGATCCCGCTGTTCGTCTTCATGGGCTATCTGGTCGAGCGCGCGAACCTGATCGAGAAGCTGTTCAAGAGCCTGCACCTGTCGTTGGCGAGCGTGCCGGGCTCGCTGGCGGTGGCGACTCTGGTCACCTGCGCCGTGTTCGCCACCGCCACCGGCATCGTCGGCGCGGTGGTCACGCTGATGGGCCTGCTCGCGTTCCCGCAGATGATCAAGGCCGGCTACAGCGTCAGGCTGGGCGCGGGCGTGGTCACCGCCGGCGGCTGCCTCGGGATCCTGATCCCGCCGTCGGTGATGCTGATCGTCTACGGCGCCACCGCCGGCGTGTCCGTGGTGCAGCTCTATGCCGGCGCGTTTTTCCCGGGGCTGATGCTGGCCGGGTTGTACGTGCTCTACGTGATGCTGGTCGGCTGGCTCAAGCCCGAGCTGGCGCCGCCGCTGACCGCGGAGCAGCGGCGGGTCGAGTTGCCGCCGGTCACGCGGCGCATCGCCGAGACCGTGTCGCAGCGCGCGCTGCCCGGGCTGCTCAAGGCGCTCAAGGGACGCCGCAACGGCGATGTGTCGGCGCTGCGCCTGCTCGCGCAGTTGTTCATCACGCTGGTGCCGGCGCTGCTGTTCGCGGTCGTGATGTTCGAGACGTACCTGATCGTCACCAAGCCGGCGGTGGTGGCCACCGTGCCGGCCGGCCTCGAGGTGCTGGGCGCAGGCAACGGCGCCGCCGAGCCGCGGGTCGACGACGGCGGCGTGCAGGAGCCGCCGGGCGCCGACGACCTACCGCAGCCGCCGGGTGCCGAAGCTCTGCAGGAGCCGGCCGATGGCGGCGTGCAGGAGCCGCCCGGCGCGCAGGCGGCGGAGGCGCCGGCGCTCGCCGATGGCGGCGTGCAGGAACCGCCGGGCGCTGACGAGATGCCGGTCGAGCCGACCGAGGCGCTGCCGGTGCCGCTCGCCTGGTGGCTCGCGCTCGCTGTCGGCTCGGCGCTGCTCGCCGGCTTCTACACGGTGTTCACGTTCCAGCGCCTCGAGATCTTCAAGATGCTGCTGGCGTCGTTCTTCCCGCTGGCAGTGATGATCCTGGCGGTGCTCGGCTCGATCGTGTTCGGGCTGGCGACGCCGACCGAGGCGGCCGCGGTCGGCGCTTTCGGCGGCTACGTGCTGGCGGCGATCTATCTGCTGCTGAACTTCCCGAGCGACCACGTGCGGCGCGCGCTGCTGCTCTGGATCCCGCTGTGGATTCCGTTCTTCATCTCGATCAGTTGGTTCCGCTTCCCCGAGTTCTTCGGCGGACCTGTGCCGACCTGGTTCGGCCTGATCGCGATCGTGTGCGTGCTGATCTGGGCGCTGATCGCAGTCAAGCAGGCGGGCATGTTCGAGACGGTCAAGGAGTCGTCGTTCCTGACCGGCAAGACGAGCGCGATGGTCTGCTGGCTGTTCGTCGGCAGCGCGATCTTCTCGTCGGCCTTCGCGCTGCTCGGCGGCCAGGAGCTGGTCGAGAACTGGGTGCTGTCGCTCGGGCTGTCGAAGACCGAGTTCCTGATCCTGTCGCAGGTGATCATCTTCCTGCTCGGCTGGCCGCTCGAGTGGACCGAGATCATCGTCATCTTCATGCCGATCTTCATCCCGCTGCTCGACAACTTCGGCGTCGACCCGCTGTTCTTCGGCCTGCTGGTGGCGCTGAACCTGCAAACCGCGTTCCTCAGCCCGCCGGTGGCGATGGCGGCCTATTACCTGAAGGGCGTGTCGCCGCCGCACGTGACGCTGAACCAGATCTTCGCCGGCATGCTGCCGTTCATGGGCATCCAGATCGTCGCCATCGTGCTGCTCTACATCTGGCCGCAGATCGGGCTGTGGCTGCCGTCGGTGCTGTACGGCCGCTGAGGCGGCGCGCGAGACGGCGGCAAGCGGCGAGCCGCCGAGACGACTAAGCTGCGCGCCGCCGACACACCGGCGGCCGCGCCGCAGCTTGGCGGCGCGCCTCGCCGGCGCTGTCGGCGCACGGATCACCGGCGACCGTGGCCGCCGGCAGCGCCGCCAGCCGACCTGACCATGAACGCCTTCGCGCGCTCGACCTTTCCGATCCTGAACGTGCTCGGCGCGGTGATCGTCATGTTCGCCGGCACGATGCTGGTGCCGCTGGCGGTCGCCCACGTCGGCGGCGATGCCGCGCTGCCGGCCTACGACAACGCGATCCTGATCACCTTCGGCGCCGGCGCCGCGCTGTTCGTCGCCACCCGCCGCTACCGGCGCGATCTGCTGCCACGCGACGGCTTCCTGCTGGTGGCGCTGGTGTGGACCGTGCTGCCGGCCTTCGCCACCCTGCCGCTGCTGCTGCACCTGGAGGAGATGAGCTTCACCGACGCCTACTTCGAGACGATGTCGGGGTTGACCACGACCGGCAGCACGGTGATGAGCGGGCTCGACCACCTGCCGCTGTCGATCAACGTCTGGCGCCATCTGCTGGTGTGGATCGGCGGCATGGGGATCCTGGTGCTGGCGGTGGCGATCCTGCCGCTGCTCGGTGTCGGCGGCGCGCAGGCGTTCAAGGCCGAGTCCACCGGGCCGCTGAAGGAGACCAAGCTCACGCCGCGCATCCGCGAGACCGCCAAGGGCCTGTACACGATCTACTTCGCCCTGTCGGCAGCCTGCTTCCTGTCGTACCGCGCCGCCGGCATGCAGTGGCAGGAAGCGTTCATGATGATGTGCACGACCATGGGACTGGGCGGCTTCGCGCCCTACGACGCCAACTTCGCGCACTGGGATTCGCAGTTGATCGAGTCGGTGGCGGTGGTGTTCATGCTGCTCGCCGGCCTCAACTTCTCGATCCACTTCCTCGCCTGGCGCCGGCGCTCGCTCGGCGTCTACCTGACCGACCCGGAGGGCAAGGCCTTCGTCGGCGTGACCTTGACCGCGGTGCTGGTGATCGCCGCCTTCCTCGCCTGGAACCAGGTGTACCCGGACTTCGGCACAGCGTTTCGGCACGCGCTGTTCAACACGGTGTCGATCGCCACCACCACCGGCTACTCCAGCGTCGACTACAACCAGTGGCCGATCTTCGCGCCGGCGCTGATGCTGTTGCTGTGCTGCTTCGCCTCCTGCGCCGGCTCCACCGGCGGCGGCATCAAGATGATCCGCGCGATCATCCTGCACAAGCAGGCGCTGCGCGAGTTCACCCGCATCCTGCATCCGCGGGTGATCAATCCGGTGCGGGTCGGCGGCCGCACGATCGAGAACAACGTCATCTTCGCCGTGCTCGCCTTCATGCTCGTGTACGGCGGCTCGATCATCGTCTTCACCCTGCTGCTGCTGTTTTCGGGGGTCGACGTGATCACCGCGTTTACGGCCGTGATCGCCAGCATCAACAACACCGGCCCGGGTCTGAACCAGGTCGGCCCGGCCAGCAACTACGCGGTCCTGTCCGACTTCGAGACCTGGGTGTGCACCTTCGCGATGCTGATCGGCCGGCTCGAACTGTTCGCGGTCCTGGTGCTGTTCACGCCGGCGTTCTGGCGCAAGTGAACGCGGCCGCGGGCACCGTGCGTGTGACATTGCGCCGGGCGCGCGGCGCACAAGCGCAGCAGCGCGCGCTCGACGCCTGGCTGGCGGCGGCGCCGGCCCCGCGGGCGGTGGTCGCCGAGGCCGCCTTCAGCGCGCTGGCGGCACCGCCCGAGGTGCCGATCGAGCGGCTCGCGGCCGGTTGCCTGTGCTGCGTCGGCCTGACGCCGCTGCGGGTGACGATCGCGCGCACACTGCGCGCGGTGCGGCCGCGCGCGCTGCTGCTGCTGGTGGCCTCCGACGAGCACCTGCCGCGGCTGCGCGCGCTGCTCGCCTCGGGTGAACTCGGCGCAACGAGCCTCGATCCCAGCGACTAGCGCGCGGCCCGACCCTTGCCTAGCCGTGGTCAACCGCAGGCGCAGGCGCCGCGGCCGGCGGCGAAGGCCGTCGGCGGCCTTGAGAATCGACCGCCGGCACCGAGATTGCACTCAGGAAGGCAGGTGGCGCCAAACCGGCCTGCCCTATGACTTTCCCTCAGACCGACTGCCTTGAGTTGGACCGTATGGCCGCCTCGCGCGTTAGTGATGTCATGAACATGATCTACAACAGTCCGAATTTCTGCGTCGTCGAGTTCTCCGGCTACGGCAGCGCGGAGCAACACGCTGGCGGCGGCTTCGAGATCATGGACAAGAGCCTGCGCCGCGAGATCTTCCTCGGCGGCCAGGACGCCGAGCGCTTCCGTGCCAGCGTAGCGGCGCTGATCGAGCGCGAGCCCTCGCTCGAGGAAGTCGACGAATTCCTGCACGGCTACAGCGGACTGATGACGCAGCCGCTGACGCTGCACTGAGCGCTACGCCGGCGACTGCGCCGCATGCGTCTCGCGCGTGGCGAGCAGCAGCGCAAACGACAGCGCCATCCAGGCAGCCAGCGACAGCAGTGCGAGCTGGAATGCCGCCAGGCCGTACTGGCGCACGCCGTCGACGGCGACGCCCTGCCAGTGCGCATCGAGGATCAGCCCGATGGCCGGCATCATCACCAGCGCGCCGACCATGACGCCGGCATTGACCACGCCGGTGACCGTGCCCTGCAGGCGCAGCGGCACCGACTCCTTCGCGTAGCCGAACGAGATCGCCATCGACCCGGCGCCGAAGCTGGCCGCCACCAGCACCGCCACCAGCAGCGGCAGCGGCGCCGACGGCCAGGCCGCGAGCAGCGCGAAGCCCGCCACCGTGGCGCCGGCGCCGAGCGCGAACGGCGCCTTGCGCCGGCGCCGGCGATCGGACAGGCTGCCGAACAACGGGCCGCCGGCGGCGAACAGCACCAGCATTGCCGAAGTGACCAGCGCCGCCTGCGCCACCGACAGCCCGTGGTGCTGGACGAAGAACGGCACGCCCCACAGACCGGTGAAGGCGAGAAAGCAGCCGCAGATGCCGGAGTTGACGACAAATAGCAGCCAGGTGTTGCGGTAGCCGCAGACCTCGATCAGCGAGCGCAGGATCGGCGCGTGGCCGCCCGGTTGCCGGCGGCGCACCGCCGCGTGCGCGGCCGGCGGCGCGTAGGTCATGAAGCGGCGGTCGAGCGGGTCGTCGCGCATCTGGCGCCAGATCGCCACCGCCAGCAGCAGCGCCAGCAGCCCGGAGGCGGCGATCACCTCGCGCCAGCCGAAGGCATCGGCCAGCCAGCGCAGCGGCGGTCCGGCCATGACCGCGCCCAGCGTGCCCACCGCGAGCGACAGCCCGGACAGAGTGCCGAACCGCGCTTGCGGAAACCAGTGCGCGACCAGCTTCAGCATCGACACCCAGGCGATGCCGTGCGCGGCGCCGATCAGCGCCCGCCCCAGTCCGGCCACCAGCACCGACTGAGCGAGCCCGAACATCAGCGCGCCGGCGCCGGCCAGCAGGCTGCCGGCCAGGAACAGCCGGCTCGGGCCCCAGCGATCGACCATCACCCCGGTCGGGATCTGCATCGCCGCGTAGGCGTAGAAGTAGAAGGCCGCCAGGTGGCCGAGCCCGGCGGCGGTCAGCCCGAAGTCGCGCATCAGGTCGCCGGCCAGCGAGGCCGGTGTCACGCGCTGGAAGAATCCGTACAGGTAGAACGCCGCCGCCAGCGCCCAGGTCAGATAGCTCAGGCGCAGCGGGGGGAACTGCATCGGCGGCTCGAGTGGACAGGGCGGGCGCGCGGTCGAGGACTGGGGCGGCGCCGCGCGCGGTCACGCCGACTGGCGTTCGAGTGTAACGACCCGCACCGGCTTGCCGTCAGGGAGCCTCAGGAGGCTGCCGGGCGCGGGTTGTCGGTTGCCTTCCCGCCGGCGTCAGTCGGCCGTCCAAGGCGCCGACTGCGCGATCATTGCAGGCGACTCGCCGGCCGACGAACCGCCGACCGAGCGCAACGATGAACGCACCCGACGAGCAGGAGGCAGCCCTGCGGCGCGCGGCCGAGTGGATCGGCGCCGCCGACGGCCTGCTGATCACCGCCGGCGCCGGCATGGGAGTGGACTCCGGCCTGCCCGACTTCCGCGGCACCGAAGGCTTCTGGCGTGCCTACCCGGCCCTGGCGCGCGCGCGGCTGCGCTTCGAATCGATCGCCTCGCCGGCGACGTTCGAGTCGGATCCGGCGCTCGCCTGGGGCTTCTACGGGCACCGTCTGAACCTGTACCGGCGCACGGTTGCGCACCAAGGCTTCCACATCCTCAACCGCTGGGCCGAGCGCAAGCCGCTCGGCGCGTTCGTGTTCACCAGCAACGTCGACGGCCAGTTCCAGAAGGCCGGCTTCGGCCACGACGAAGTGGCCGAAGTGCACGGCTCGATCCACTTCCTCCAGTGCCTGGAACCCTGCGGCGAGACCGTCTGGCCGGCCGCCGGCTTCGAGCCGCGCATCGACGAGGAGCACTGCCGGCTGCTGTCGGCGCCGCCCACCTGCCCGCGCTGCGGTTCGATCGCGCGCCCGAACATCTTGATGTTCGGCGACGGCGGCTGGATCTCGAGCCGCGCCGATGCGCAGATGGCGAAGCTCAGGCAGTGGATGGGCTGCGGCGCCAGCATCGTCGCGGTGGAACTGGGTGCCGGCACGGCGATCCCGTCGGTGCGCAGGTTCACCGAGCGCTGCGGCTATCGCTACCTGCGGATCAACCCGGTGGCACCGCAGACCCGCGGCAACCTCGGCCTCGGCATCGCCGGCGGCGCGCTCGACATCCTGCGGCGGCTGGCGGCGCTCGTCGGCTGAACACCCGAGTGCGCTGGCGGCAGGCGGGGCGCCGTCAGTCGATCAGCCGGCCGCCGGCGCGGAACGGATAGGGTCCGGCGAACTCGCCGATGTAGGCGGTGTGGGTCACCAGCGCCGCGCCGCTCCACCAGTGCAACTGCATGCCGGGCGGCTCGAACACGTACTGGTCGCGCGCATCGGGCGCCAGATCGAGCACCACCTGGTGCGCCGGGCTCGGACAGGTGCTGGCGACGGTGCCGGCGAAGCGCTGCGCGATCGGCCGGTGCAGATGGCCGGCGATCACGCGCTCGACCTGGCGGTGACGCGCGATCACGCGCGCCAGGCCATCGGCGCCGGCCAGCCCGATGCGATCCATGTGGCCGATGCCGGTGGCAAACGGCGGGTGGTGCACGGCGACCACGGTCGGCTCCTGCGGCCGCTGCGCCAGCGTGCGCTCCAGCCAGGCGAGCCGCTCGGCGCACAGTGCGCCGCCGCCTTCGCCGGGAACCACGCTGTCGAGCGCGATCAGCCGCAGCGGATGCTCGTCGATCGCGTACTGGACGAAAGACTCTTGCCGGGCCAGGTAGCGATGGTCGGCGAACGCGCGGCGAAGTTCGTCGCGCTGGTCGTGATTGCCGGCGATCAGATACAGGGGCATCGTCAGCGGCGACAGCAGTTCGCGCAGCAGACCATACTCGTCGTCGCCGCCGCTGTCGACCAGATCGCCGGTGGCGACGACCGCGTCGGGCCGCTGCGGCAGCTCGAGGATCTGGCGCACGCAGCGCTCGAGCATGGCGGCCGTATCGACGACGCCGTAGGCCTTGCGGCGACCGGCCTTGATGTGCGTGTCGCTGATCTGACAGAGAAGCATCAAGCCCTCAGCCGGTGCGCGCGCCGGCGGCGGGCAGCGCCAGCAGCGCGCCGGCGTCGACCGCGCAGTGCACGGTGTCGAAGTTGCGGAAGGCGCGCCGCTCATGCACGCGGGCGACGATCGGCGCGTCGCCGCCGGCGTCGATCACCAGGCGCGTGTGGTCGCCGAGGAAGAAGCTGCTGATCACCTGGCCGCTGAAGTGCGCCTGCGCCGGATCGACCAGCCGCACCGCCTCGGGCCGAAACATCAGCTCGCCGGCCCCGGCGGCCGCCAGCGGCAGCCAGCCGCCGCCGAAGCGCAGCCGGCCGTCGACGACTTCGCCGCGCACGCGGTTCATGGTGCCGATGAAGTCGGCCACGAAGGGATCGGCGGGCGCGAAATAGATCTCCTGCGGCGCGCCGATCTGCGCGATCGCGCCGTGCGACATGACCGCGATCCGGTCGCCGAGCGCCATCGCCTCGGCCTGGTCGTGGGTGACGTAGACGCTGGTGATGGCGAGCGATCGCAGCAGGCGGTCGATCTCCAGGCGCAGGTCGTCGCGCAGGCGGGCGTCGAGCGCGGTCAGCGGCTCGTCGAGCAGCAGCACGCGCGGCCGCGGCGCCAGCGCGCGCGCCAGCGCCACCCGCTGGCGCTGGCCGCCGGAGAGCTGGTCGACGCGCCGCTGCGCCAGCGGCTCGATGCGCATCATCGCCAGCATCTCGCGCACGCGCGCGGTGCGCGCGGCGGCCGCCAGGCCGCGGACCTTCAGCCCGTACTCGATGTTGCCGGCCACGGTCAGGTTGGGAAACAGCGCGTAGCTCTGGAACACCATGCCGACGTTGCGGCGCTCGATCGGCACCGCGGTGACGTCGGTGTCGCCGAACAGCACGCGCCCGCCGGCATCGGGCGCCTCCAGCCCGGCGATCAGGCGCAGGGTGGTGGTCTTGCCGCAGCCCGACGGGCCGAGCAGGACGATGGTCTCGCCGGCGGCGATGCGCAGGTCGACCGGCCGCAGCGCGCGCGTGCCGTCGTCGAAGGTCTTGGCGCAGCCCAGCAGGGTGATCGGAATTCCGCTCATGAGGTGGCGTTGCGATCGCGCGGCTGCGACGCCCACTGCAGCGCGATCAGCAGGGGAACGATGAGGACGAAGAAGATCAGCGTGTAGGCCGAACCGACCTCGATGCGCAGCGAGGCGTAGGCATCGGCCAGTCCGACCGGCAGCGTCGGGGTGAGCGGCGTGTGCAGCAGCAGCGTCATGTTGAACTCGCCGATCGACAGGGTGACCACCATCAGCGAGCCGGCGACGATCCCCGAGCGGCAGTTGGGCAGGACGATGCCGAAGAAGCGCTGGGCGAAGCTCGCGCCCAGGCTGCGCGCGCCCTCCTCGAGCGTGCGCAGGTCGATCGAGGCGAGCACCGCGAGCACGCTGCGCACCATGAACGGCAGCGTGAACAGCACGTGGCCGATCAGGATGAACAGCCAGCTTCGTCGCAGGTCGCCGACGCCGCCGAAGGTGACGATCAGCGCCAGCGCGGTGGCCAGCCCGGGCACTGCCACCGGCATCACCAGCAGTTCCTCGATCGCTCGCGCCAGCGCGCTGCGGCTCCTCGCCAGCACGTAGGCGGCCGGCACGCCGAGCAGGAGCGTGCAGGCGAGGCAGGCAGCCGCGATCCTCAGCGACAGGAACACCGTGTGCCGGTAGTCGGTCCAGACCTTGATCACCCAGTCCAGAGTCAGCCCCGAGCGCCAGCCGATGAAGTAGTTGACGGTCACGCCGGCGAGCATCGACATCGCCACCGGCACGATCAGGAACGCGCACACCGCCAGCGTGAAGGCGAGCAGCGCCCAGAACGCGGGCGAGCGGCGGCGCACGACCGCCGCGCTGCCCTGCCGCGCCGCGCGCAGCGGGACCAGCGCCGCCGAGCGGCTGTCGGCGCTCATGTCAGCCAGCCGCCGCGACGGTGTTGCCGGCGGCGGTGCGGGCCGCCGCCAGCACCGCCCAGGTGATCGCGCCGAGCACGAACGACAGCGCCGCCGCCATCGCGACGTTGGCCTGCAGCGTGAACTCGGTGTAGATCACCATCGGCAGCACGTTGATCTTGGTGGCGAGCGTGAACGCGGTGCCGAAGGCGCCCATCGCGGTGGCGAAGCAGATCGCCCCGGCGGCCGCGAGCGCCGGTCGCAGCGCCGGCACGATCACGTCGCGCACCACGCGTAGCGGCCCGGCGCCGAGCGAGCGCGCCGCTTCCTCGAGGCGCGGGTCGAGCTTCTCGGCGGCCGCCATCACGGTCAGGATCGTGCGCGGGATCGAGAAGTACAGGTAGCCGATGAACAGGCCGGCCATCGAGTAGGCGAACACGATCCGCTCGCCGCTGATCGCCTCGGTGATCTCCGGTATCAGCCCCTGGCGGCCGGCGAGCATGATCACCATGAAGCCGATCACCACGCCCGGGAAGGCGAGCGGCAACGTGAGCAGCGCGGTCAGCAGCGCGCGCCCGCGGAAGCGGCTGCGCGACAGGAACACGCCGCTCACCCCCGAGATCAGCAGCGTGGCCGCGGTGGTCGCCGCCGCCAGCGCGACCGTCGACACCAGGCTCGACCGGTAGCGCGGCTCGGTCAGCACCGCGGTGTAGGCGCTCCAGCCGAGCCGGCCGGAGCCGCCGATCAAGAACAAGTGCGCGAGCGGCAGCAGGAAGAAGGCGATGAATACCACCGCCGCCGGCAACAGCAGCGCCGCGAGCGTGTAGCGGTCGGTGTTCAATGAAAAGACAGCGCCGGCGCGGGTTGCGGCCGGGCGCGCGCGCGGGCCCGGCCCAGCGAGTCGATGGCGCCGATCAGCCGACCTCTCTCTGATAGCGCTCACCGATCGAGCGCGCCACCGCAGCCAGCCGGAACACATCGAGCGGGCGCGCGCGCGCGTACTCGCTGTCGGGCAGGAAGCGCGCCCTGACCTCGGCGCTCATCGCCGCCGGGAACACCGGCCGCAGAAAGGCGTTGGCCCAGTGGCGCTGGCCGTCGTCGCTCAGCAGGAAGTCGAGGATCCGGCGGCCCTGTTCCGGGTGCGGGCCGCGGTTGACCAGTCCCACGATGTACGGCAACTGCTGCGTGCCTTCCTGCGGGATCACAAACTCGACCGGCGCCTTATCGGTGAACCGGGCGCGGTAGGCGTTGAAGTCGTAATCGAACAGGATCGGGATCTCGCCCGACAGCACGCGCGCATACGCGGTCTGGGTCGGCACGATCGGTTGGTTGGCCTGCAACTGGCGGAAGAACTCGATCGCCGGATCGATGCGGTCGTAGTCGCCGCCCAGCGCCAGCGCCACCGCGATCACGCCCACCTGGCCGACTGCGGCGCTGGCCGGGTTCAGATAGCCGACCATGCCGCGGTACTCGGGCTTGAGCAGGTCGCGCCAGGCGCGCGGCACCGGCCGGCCGCGCAGCGCCGCGGTGTTGACGAACAGGCCAAGCGTGCCCGAGTGGATCGTGAACCAGTAGCCGTCGGGATCCTTCAGCCCGGCCGGGATCTCGTTCCAGCGCTGCGGCTTGAAGCGGGTGAGCACGCCCGCCTCGCGCGCCTGCGGCCCGACCTGGCCGCCGAGGTAGACGATGTCGGCCACCGGGTTGGCGCGCTCGGCGATCAGCGCCGCCAGCGACTGGCCCGAGTTCTTGTTGTCGGGCGGCACCGCGATGCCGAGGCGCTGGTTGATCAGCCTCAGCATGCCGCCCCAGTCGGCCCATTCCGGCGGGCAGTTGTAGCAGATCGCGCGCTGCTGCTGCGCCTGCGCGAAGCCGGGGAACGCGGCCGCCACCCCGAGGGCTGCGGCGCTCTGCACAACATCACGGCGTTTCATCGCTGACTCCATTCGGTTGGGAAACGGCTGGCTCGGTCGTCGGCCGCGGACCCGCGGCCGGGTTGCACAAGCAGGGTCGATCGCGGCGCGCCGGCGGCGCGCGTGGTGCTGCCTTCGCTGGAGCGGCCCTCAGGGAGGCCGGCGCCCGCAGCGCCGCTCGCGCATGTGCAGCCGAAGACGTCGACCTTGCCAACGCTAGGGGGCGGCGATGACGGCGAGGTGACGGCGCGCCTATCGATAACCCGCCGTGTCGCGCTGCTCGCACGAATCCGCAGCCCCGGCCGCGGCGCAGTTCGCGGCGCAGCAGTGCTCGCCAACCCAGGTGATTGCCACCGGGCAGCGCCTGAGCGACGACCGGATCCGCGCGATGAACGACTTCTACCAGGGCATCGACGCGCGCATGCCGGGCTGAAGCCCGCCGCGCCGGCCGCTGGCCGCCAGCCGGCGGCCGGGGTTCAGCGCGGGTACGACCCGGGCGGCAGCACGAGCGCGAGGTCCAGCGCGCTCGTGCTGCGCTCGCCCTCGGCGCCGAACCAGCGGATGCGCCCGCTCAGCTCGACCAGCACGACTTCGCGCGCGCCGGCCTCGAGGTACGCGGCGACCTTGTCGTTGAGTTCGCGGCGGGTGTTGTCTTCCGACTGCACCTCGACGCAGACCGCCGGCGCAGGGCTGACCGGGTCGACATCGCCCCACACCGGCTGCCAGACGACATCGGGGATGCGCACGCCGATGGCCGTGAGCACCGCGACGCCGGGCAGTGCCTCGCCGCCGAGCGCCCGTTCGAGCTGCCGCTGGATGGCGCCGACGATGCGCTGGTGGGCAGTCTTCGGAGCGATCATCTCGATGACCTCGCCGTACTCGTCGAGCTCGTAG